>Ga0207984_1000050_pt1 | contig 64414 bp, 53 predicted proteins | sample ETNtaG_30_FD_185760 | JGI IMG/M metagenome (GOLD analysis project Ga0207984, IMG submission 185760) | Marine microbial and viral communities from oxygen minimum zone, Eastern Pacific Ocean - ETNP201306PF43B (SPAdes) (version 2) | ecosystem: Environmental > Aquatic > Marine > Oceanic ...
GCAGAGTCTCAAGGTCGTGTCGGACAACCCCGGGACAACCCTTGATCTGAGCCACCAGCAGATCTCGCAGCTGATCGCAGACCAGCTGGAGTCGATCGCGACCGTTGCCGGAGAACTCACGGGAATCTGCAGGTGGCATGAAAAGAACAGGCCCACAACACCGTCGCTCGATCGGTATCTTGGGCAGTGGCATTTCACGGTCACCCAGCGTCGTCGGCTGACCGGGCTGTTGCGGCGCTGGGCTGTTCTCAATAACAATGACCCGTGGGCCGGGCTCACGGAATGCCGGGGCTCAGTAGATGTCTTACAACACCTGGAATGGCATCTGGAGCAACAGCCGATACGTTTTTCACAGGACCAAGACGGCACCCTGCTGGGTGAACCTCCTGTGCAGGAGCCATGATCAATACGATCTACGTTGAGCAGGCGCTCGAGGACGATGCACGTGCGCAACGAATCTTGGCACGCTTTCCAGACGTCACCCAGGTGATTTGCGAGCGCTACGGCGAGGTCTTCAATCCTAAAGCGCAGAACTTCCGGCTGCAGAAATCTCACCCGGCCCTGGTATTGGCAGAAAAATTTGGTGAAACAATGTTGTTGACTCCCGCGGGTTACGGCATCGGTGGGGCACACAATTACTACTTCTCTTACATGATGAACTGTATCTACGACTGTCGATACTGTTTCCTGCAGGGGATGTACCGTTCTGCCCACTACGTCGTCTTTGTGAACTACGAGCGGTTCTTTAGCGGTATGGCAGACAAACTCGAGGCGCATCCGGGCGAGGACGTGTGGTTTTTCTCAGGCTATGACTGTGACAGCCTGGCGCTGGAACCGGTCACCGGTTTTGTGAGCGAGTTGCTGGTTTGGCTGAACAGTCACCCACGGGCCCATATCGAGTTACGGACCAAGAGCACCCAGGTCCGGCCGCTGCTGGCGGCAGAGCCCCGGCAAAATGTGGTGATCGCTTTCAGCCTCACCCCGACTGATACCGCGGCGGCGCTGGAACACAAAGCTCCCCCCGTGAGTAAACGCCTCGGCGCGATGGCCAAACTGGCAAGTCGCGGCTGGCAGGTCGGGTTGCGCTTCGATCCGATTCTGTTTGAGTCCACTTACCAGGAGCGTTATCGAGCGCTCTTTACAGAGGTGTTCAGCAGCCTTTCCGTACAAAGCATCCACTCGGTAACGCTTGGCCCTTTCCGTATGCCGAAGACATTCTTTCGCAACGTTATCCAGCTTTACCCGGAGGAACCACTGTTCGCCAGCCCCTTTTCTGACCGCGGTACAATGATTTCCTATCCCGAATCGCGTGAAAACGAGATGATCGAGTTCTGTGTGAACGAGCTGTCCCGCTATCTGCCGGCGAGCAAGTTGTTTTCCTGTTCACCGGAATCCCGGGCCAGCGTAACGGGGAATCGTGGTGACAGAGACGTTTCGACCTGTCCGGCACCTGCTGATGACTGAACCCCGCACGCTGCTCGTGACCGGAGCCAGTGCCGGTATCGGTCACGCCATCAGCACGCGCCTTCTCGCAGACGGCGAGCGTGTGATCGGCATCGCCCGGGATCTTAGGGGGATCTCAACCGCCGGCAGGTACTTCGAACCGGTTTCGATAGACCTTGCAGACCTTGAGCGACTGCCCGATCGGCTGACTGTACTGGCCCGCAGCTATCCCCAGATCAGCGCTGTAATCTGTTGTGCGGGTGCCGGATGGTTTGGGTCCCTGGAGCAGATGTCCTACGCAGACATCAGATCGCTCATCGATCTCAACTTCACCAGCCAGGTCTGTGTGGTACGAGCGTTTCTGCCCCTGATAAAACGCAATGGCGGTGGCGATATCGTGCTGATGGGGTCGGAGGCGGCCCTGTCCGGAGGGCGATATGGTGCGGTCTACTCTGCAACCAAGTTTGCTTTACGGGGGCTGGCCCAGTCGCTCCGGGAAGAGTGTGCTGCCGCGGGTGTGAGAATCACGATCGTCAATCCCGGCATGGTTCGAACTCGGTTTTTTGATCAGCTGGACTTCGAGCCCGGCCCGGATCCTGCCAACGTCATTGAGCCCGAAGACGTGGCCGAAGCCGTGGCTGTTGCGCTGAATGTCCGTACGGGGACCGTTTTTGACGAGATCAACCTGACGCCGCTCAAGCGGGTGGTGAGAAAAAAGAAAATCTAGCCAGCAGGAGAGAACTGGGCGACTATCTGTCGCGGAGTTCGGCCGAAAGTGCGCTGATGTGCGCCGGGCCGATGCCGCAGCAGCCGCCGACGATTTTCGCGCCGGCGTCGATCCAGTCCCCGGCGGCTTTAAGGTAGTCAGCGGGAGTGATCTGGTCGACAAAGGCCCAGTCGGGACGCTGCCAGTAACCGGCATTGGGATAAGCACCCAGAACGCCCGAATAATTCTCGCTCATCACCTCAAGACCAGGTGTGCAGACATTAACGGGGGAGTGCATCAGCAGCAGTGCCGAGCCGCCTTCGGCCATGATCTTCTGGATCGCATCGGCGAAGGGCTCGTGGGTGGTGACCGAATTGCTATGGACGGGGCTTTCTTCTACACCCAGATAAAGTGCGCCTGAGTTTCGGTCCTGAACGCCGCTGATAGCGACCCACACGGGCAGGTCGAAATCAGCCAGCGCATTCAGGGCAGTGACAATCGTTGAGGCCCGGGATGAAAGCGTTTCGAGGATGACCAGATCGACGCCGTTCTCGGCCAGGATCTCGGCCTGCTCCTGGAAATAGGGTTCCAGCTCAGCGTCGCTGAACCGGTTGAAATTTCCAAAGGTCGAAACCGATCCGGCAATCAGGATATCTCGTTCAGATGCCGAGTCGTCCAGTGTCTCCCTTGCAATCTGAACTGCGCGGATGTTCCAGCGGGTAAACTGTTCTTCCATGCCAGCACTCTTGAGCGCCTGGCGGGTTGTCGCGTAGGTATTGACCGTAATGATGTCGGCACCGGCCTCGATATAGGAGCGGTGAACCTGTCGGACCAGGTCAGGATGGGTATCCAGTGCAACAGCGCACCACGCTTCGTGGTCCATCGGTGCGCCCAGGCGTTGCAATTCGGTACCGATACCCCCGTCCAAAATGACTGGGTGATTTCTCTCGAGAAGATCGTCAACTGCGAAACTCATGCTTTTCCCTGCGATTGTCAATCCGCCGGTAGCGTATCAGGGATAGTGTGTCGTGGGGTAGCTGATTCTTGTCTTCGGTCGCGATCGGGCAACGGCGCTCGGACGTTTTGAACGAGCTGACGATACCCCGGATCGTGGCACTAACTTAAGGCTATCCCTGGGCGACGCGGGGTTGTTGAGTACAGATGTCATTCGTAATTGTTACTCGAAATATATTGACTTACAGGCTTCACCTCATCTACTGTGTGAGATTCCACCAAAAGGTGCCGCCAGCTGATCTGAACGGCATAGGACGACTATCGACCGGAGAAGCCACGGCGCTCGGTCGATGATAAAAACGGGGAGGCCAACGACTTATGTACTGGGTCTGGTTGATCGTACTGATTGTCGCCCTTGTGGTGATCATCATTCTACTGAACCGCTTCTACCGGAAAGCGTCTCGCGAAGTTGCGCTGATCCGGACCGGTCTGGGGGGGCAGAAAATCATAACGGACGGGGGTTTTCTGGCGCTCCCATTCCTTCACCGTGTGTCGGAAGTCAACATGAAAACGACCCGGCTCGAGGTCGTTCGAAACGCTGAGAAATCTGTGATCACCGTAGACCGTTTGCGAGTCGATGCCACGGTCGAGTTTTACGTTCGGGTGGACCCCAGCGATTCGGGTGTTGCGACCGCAGCTCAGGCCTTGGCCGGGAAGACCTTTCGTTCGGAAGACCTTGCTGAGACCCTTGAAGGCAAACTGGTCGATGCGATTCTATCCGTGGCCGCTAACTATACGATGGACGAGCTGCAGAACGAGCGGGGCAGGTACGTCGGACAGATCACAGAGATCCTCAAACCCAATCTTTCCCAGAACGGCCTGTTACTGGAATCGGTTTCGCTGACCCGATTGGACCAGGCGCCTTTCCACACACTTGACGAAAACAACGCATTCAATGCAATCGGCCTGCAGCGCCTGGCGGAAATCGTTGCAAGCAGCAAGAAAGAACGCGCCGTGATCGAAGCCGATGCGGATGTAGCGGTTCGGATGAGCAAGCTGGACGCGACCAAGAAGCGTTTGAATATTGATCAGGAGGAGGAAGAAGCGCAGATCCAGCAGCAGTTGAACATCGAGCGTGAGCGTACTGCGAGCGATGCTGCCATTGCCGAGGAACAGTCCGGATCTGAACAACGGCGTGAATTTGCCCGAATCGAAAAAGACAAGGAGGTCAAGGCTAAGGAAATTCAGACCGGGCGGGAAGTTCGTAAGGCCGAGCTCGAGGCGACCCAGTCCTCTGAACTGCGCCGTCTGGAACGGGACATCGTGATTGCCGCGCAGGAAGCTGAAGTCGCCAGAGCTCAAGTTGCTGTCCAGCAGGCCCGTTCCGAAGAGATCAAGGCAAAAGAAGATCTTGAGACGACCCGTGAGGTGGCCGCTGCCGAGCGCGAGCGGGCGTTGGCGATGATCCGGGCCCGCGAGCAGGCCGAAGTCGATGAAACGCGTGTTGGCAGTGAGACCGGAACCCTCATGGCGATGGCAAAAGCAGAGGCGGAAGCCACAAAGACCCGGGCTGATGCCCAGCGTTCGGAACTGCTGGCCCGAGCAGAAGGAGAAGCTGCGCTGATCGCTTCCGAAAACAGTCAAAGTGATGATCTGATCGAGATGAAGCTGCATATGCGCAAGCTGGAGATTCTGCCGGATGTGGTCGACAGCATGGTGAAACCGGCAGAGAAGATCGACAGCATACGGATCAATCATGTCACCGGGTTTGGCAACTCAGGTGGCGGGGGAGGGCAGGACAGCAGTGCCGACAAGGCAGTGGTGAACCAGGTCGTCGACGGTGTCCTGTCGATGGCGCTGCAGCTGCCTGCCGTCAAGAAACTGGGTGAAGAAATTGGAGTCAACATAGGTGATGGCATCAAAGGCATTTCTGATCAGGTGTCTGAATCGCAGGATGATCAGGCTTCTGGGGAACCGAGCGAGGAGTAACCCGAGCGATACGCCGGATGGAGTGATCAGTAGAAGGCAAACACGGATCGGTTGTCCGATCCGACATAATTTTCTAGACCAAAAGGAGAAATAGAATGTCAATCAATCGCAGAAACTTTCTCAAGAGTACGTCGGCTGTCGCCACGGCTGTCGCTGCACCGGCTTTTATTGGCCGCGCCCAAGCTGCCGACGGACTGAAGATGGCAGTGATACTGGATCAGACCGGTGGACTTGATATCTATGGCCGGCCGATGGTGGATGCGAGTCACCTAGCGGTAGAGGAAATCAATGCAGCGGGTGGCCTGCTCGGCAAACAGGTAGATCTTACGGTCTACGATCCCCAGTCGACCATCCAGTTTTACACGCAGTACGCGACCAAGGCAGCGACCAGCGATCGTGTGGACGTTGTCCAGGCAGGCATCACATCAGCTTCAAGAGAATCGATCAGGCCGTTACTGAGCCGCTACCAGACTCTCTATTTCTACAACACGCTATACGAAGGCGGTGTCTGTGACACCAACAACTACTGCACAGGTTCGACCCCGGGCCAGACCGTCGAAAAACTGGTGCCGTACACCATGAACAAGTGGGGCAAGAAGGTCTACATCATTGCAGCCGACTACAACTATGGCCACATCACAGCGGATTGGGTGCAGAAGTATGTTCGTGACAATGGTGGCGATCCAGTGGAGACAGAGTTTTTTCCCCTCGATGTTACCAACTTCGGGCCGACGATCAAGAAGATCCAGGCGGCAAAACCGGACATGGTGATGTCCGCTCTGGTCGGTGGTGCTCACGTCTCGTTTTACCGACAGTATGCCGCCGCCGGCATGAGCAAGAGTGTTCCCATTGCCTCCACCACTTTTGGCGTGGGCAATGAGCATCTGATGATTTCTGCCGAGGAAGGTGACGGTATGATCGTCGCATACAGTTACTTCGAGGAGATCGAGTCGGCAGTGAACAAGGCGTTTGTGGAACGGTTTAAGACCCGATTTGGTGCCGACGCGCCGTACCTAAACGAACTGGCCGCCCGCCAGTACGAAGGGATCTATCTGTGGGCCGAGGCCGTGAAAGCTGCTGGTACCGCCGAGCGGATGAAGGTGATCGAAGCGCTGGATGCCCCGACGAGTTTCGCCGGCCCGAGTGGCAACATCTCGATCGACCCGCAGACGCATCATGCGGTTCAGAACGTGTATCTCGCGGAGCTGCAGAACCAGAAGTTCAACATTATTCAGACCTACGAACAACAGCAGCCGACCGACACACAGCTGGTTTGTGATCTGATCACCACGCCGAACCAGTCGACCTTCTACTTCGAAAACGGTTTGAAGGCAGCAGGCATCGACTAGTTCGGACAGCGCCTCGATATCAGCCGGGAAGCCAACAGTGGACCTTGTAGCTGCTCTGGCGCTTCAAATCGTCTACGGTATCGCCAACCTGGTGCTGATCAGCATCGGGTTGGCGGTTATTTTCGGGATGATGCGGGTGATCAACCTTGCCCATGGGGAGTTCCTAATGCTGGGCGGGTACACGGTCATTGTGGCCACCAACGGCGGCGTCAATATTTGGATTGCGATGTTCATCCTGGCGCCGCTGATCGTCGGGATCATTGGTCTGATTGTTGAGTGGGTCCTGATCCGTTTTCTGTACGGCCGGATGGTCGATACCCTGCTGGCTACCTGGGGGTTGAGCTTGTTCTTTATCGGCTTGGTCACGTCAATTTTTGGAGCGCAAACGGCCACAACGATTGCGCCACCGTTCGGTCCGATTACCATCGGGGAATTCAGTTCGAGTGGGTATGAGTTGTTTCTCATCCTGGTGGCGATTCTCTTGGTCGGTATGCTGTACTTTCTGCTGCGCTACACCAAGTTGGGGCTGGTGGCCCGTGGCACCATGCAGGCTGCAGACATGGCCGCAGCGCTGGGAGTCAGCACCCAGCGTGTGTACTCGACGACCTTCGGGATCGGTGCTGCCCTGTCAGGCCTCGCCGGAGGCCTGCTGGCACCGATCACTGGTATTCTGCCAACCATCGGAGCGATCTACATCGGTAAGGCCTTCATCACCGTTATCTCCGGTGGCACTGCAATTCTCGCCGGAACAGCCTCGGCATCTATCCTACTGGGGGGTATCAACGGTATCGTCAGCTTCGTGATTGGCCCGACCATGGGTGAGGTGGCACTGCTCCTGTTGGCCATCTTCTTGCTTCGCTTGATGCCACGGGGCATCACCGGTCGTTTCTTTAAGCGAAGCCTGTGAAACGAACCCGAGAGACCAACGCTCTCGTGTCGATTGGGATCGTCGGCTTGGTCGTGTTGTTCGCTGCGCCCCAGAGCCTCGAGCTCTTTGCGGTGATCAGCCTGACCACCGCGGTCAGCCTGGCAATACTCGCCTTGAGCCTGGGCTTGATCTGGGGTTATGGCGGCATTCTGTGTTTTGGCCAGACGGCTTTTTTTGGGATTGGTGCTTATGCCTACGCAATTGCAGCACTGAATTTCGGCGGCAGCAGTAGCGCAATACTGGTTGCAATCCTGGTGGCGGCGGCCGTGGCAGCGATCCTGGGCTATTTCATGTTCTACGGCCGCCTGAGCGATGTTTACTTGGCCGTGATCACCCTGACCTTGACACTCATTCTGTACAGCGTGATTCGTCGGACATCAGGTCCCGAATACAAGATTGGTATTGCCAAGCTGGGAGGGTTTAACGGAATCAATGTGCCGCCGATTAACTATCCCTGGGACAGCAACCACTTCTTGTTCCCAGAACAGGTGTTCTATGTCGCAATGGTGGCTCTTCTGGGGTCGTATTTTCTCTGCGTATGGCTGACGAAATCGCATTTCGGGCGGGTGTCGATGTCGATCCGAGAAAATGAAGTACGCACAGAACTACTGGGCTATGACGTTCGCCTGTACAAACTTTGCATGTTCACTGTCGGTGGTGCCATCGCCGGCCTCGGGGGAATAATGTTCGCCAACTCGATTGGACGAATTACCCCGGATGTATTCAACCTCTACAACGCGGCACTTGCGATTATCTGGGTGATCATCGGTGGTCGCGGCACATTGATCGGGCCGATTTTCGGGGCCCTGGTCTTGTTTTATCTGACATCATTCCTTGGCCAGCAGTCTGTCGTGAACATCAACTTGTTCCTTGGGTTGGTTCTGATCATTTTTGTCCTGGTGGTGCCCAGGGGGATCGTACCGTCGGTGGTGCAGATGTGGGACAGAAGACGGTCACGACGGATGACGGCGCGCTCAGCTCGCAAATTCAGGCGACGCGGTCGAACAAGGGTAAAGGAGGGCGGCCTTGAGGAGTAACGTGGTGCTCGAAACCCGAGGGCTGTCGATGCATTTCGGCGGTGTCGTGGCTGTCGATCGGGTCGATTTTTCCCTGAGAGAGAATGAGTTACGTTGTTTGATTGGACCTAACGGCGCCGGCAAGAGCACTTTTTTCAAATGCCTGACCGCCCAGTTGCGGCCGACGGCCGGTGATGTTGTGATACGAGATTTCAATGTTACCGGCAGCGAATCCCACCAGGTTGCGAGAATGGGGGTCGGGATCAAGACCCAGGTACCGAATGTATTCGACGGTCTGGATGTCGAAGAGAACATCTGGCTCTCGGCGAGCCAGTCTACCAGTGTCAAGCGGGCACGGGTGATCACGACGGAAGTCATCGACCGACTAGAACTGGGGGATGTACGGAAAACCCAGTTGGGATCACTCGCTCACGGGCAGCGGCAACTAGTGGAGCTGGGAATGGTGCTGGCGGGCGAACCCTGGCTGGTGATACTCGATGAGCCGACCGCGGGAATGACTCAGGATGAGGTTGTTCGGACCGCAGAAATCATCCAGGAAATAAATCGAAGTGCAACGATGATTGTTGTCGAGCACGACATGCAGTTCATCCGCATGATTGCGCGCAAGGTCACGGTGTTTCACCAGGGCCGAATCCTGATTGAAGGTGCTATGGACGAGGTGTCGTCGGACGAGCGCGTCCGGGAGGTCTACCTTGGCCAGCGGAAAAGTGCATGAGTGACCCGCCGATTCTGAATGTTCGGGACCTGCACGCCGGTTATGGGCGGGTGCCAATACTTCATGGCATAGATCTGTCTGTGGCTGAAGGCCAGATCGTCGGCGTGCTGGGGCACAATGGTATGGGCAAGACCACTCTGCTGAAGACGCTAATGGGGATCGTGCCGGCGACCTCGGGCCGAATCGAATTCGACGGGATGGATATTTCCGATGAGCCGGCTTATGAACGCTCCCGCCTGGGGTTGGGGTATGTGCCCCAGGGGCGAGGCATCTTCCCCCAGCTCTCGGTCTACGACAACCTAAGGATGGGAGTCGTGGAGCATGGTGAGGAAGAGCATGAGGCCATTGAGGCCATCGTGCAGACTTTCCCTCAGCTTCAGCCATTGCTTGATCGGTCGGGGGGGGCCCTAAGCGGCGGGGAACAGCAGATTTTGGCGATCGCTCGCTGCCTGATCAGCAAGCCGGACCTGGTACTCTTGGATGAGCCGACAGAAGGGATTCAACCGTCCATTGTCGAGGGTATTGTTGACCTGCTGAAACGTCTGAATACCGAGCACGGATTGAGTATCGTGCTCGTTGAACAGAATCTTGAGTTCATTACGGCGCTGTCGGACCGGGTCCTGCTGTTGCAGAAAGGCGATATCACCGGTGAAATAGGTGATGGGCATACAACGGATTCTTCGCTGATTGAGGAGTTTGTCGGTTTTGGGTCCAGCAACGCAATGCCCAAGCACGTAACTGAACAGATACCTAAGAACGAAACCACAGCAACTGCAGGCCAGCCCATAGCGACTGCGTCGGCCAGCCACAAGAGGTTTGACTATATGACTGTCAAGAGACCGACCCACGAACAACTCAAGGAAATTGCCCTGGATCTGGGGATGCACTTGTCGGACGAACGGATAGCAGAGTTTCTGGAGGTTATGGAGGACACGATTAAGGTCTATGACCTGATCGATGGGATGCCAGACTACCTGCCTACGGTGGATTATCCCAGAACACCGGGATACCGGCCTTCCGCGGAAGAAAACCCCCTCAATGCGTGGTACGTCAAGTGTGAGGTCAAAGGTGCACCACGCGGACCCCTTGCCGGGAAAACAGTGGCGCTTAAAGACAATATCAGTCTGGCCGGTGTGCCCATGATGAATGGTGCGTCTACGCTGGAGGGCTACATTCCGGATGTGGACGCGACCGTAGTGACCCGAATTCTCGACGCCGGTGGTACGATTGTCGGCAAAGCCCACTGCGAGTACTTCTGTCTCTCAGGCGGTAGCCACACGAATGCGACCGGTCCCTGCCACAATCCGCACAGGATGGGGTATTCAGCCGGGGGTTCGTCCTCGGGCTCGGGTGCCCTGGTTGCTTCTGGGCAGGTCGACATGGCCATGGGAGGGGATCAGGGCGGGTCGATCCGCATGCCCGCGGCTTACTGCGGTTGTTACGGCTTGAAGCCGACGCATGGGCTGGTTCCCTACACGGGTGTGATGCCGATCGAGACCACGATCGATCACACCGGCCCCATGACACAGAACGTTGCCGACAATGCACTGCTCTTGGAAGTAATCGCAGGTGAAGACGGATTGGACCCGAGACAGTATGCGCCCAGAGTCGATCATTACACCTCGGCGCTTGGTCGCGGTGTGCGGGGACTGAAGATCGGCGTGGTTCAGGAAGGCTTTGGTCGGCCCGAGTCTGAGACGGATGTAGACGTGAAAGTGCGATCGGCCGCGGACCGGCTGCGTGAACTCGGTGCTGATGTCCAGGACATCTCCATCCCGATGCATAACGAAGGCGCCGCCATCTGGACACCTATCGCGCTCGAAGGCCTGACCAACCAGATGATGAAGGGTAACGGTTTTGGCACCGGCTGGAAGGGTCTCTATACGACCAGTCTGCTCGATCATCATTCAAACTGGCTTAATCGGGCCGACGAGTTGTCCGATACCCTCAAGATCAGCATGTTTATCGGAGAGTATTTCCTCCGGCATTACCGCGGGCATTTCTATGCTAAGGCCCAGAACCTAGGTCGCAAACTGAAAGAGACCTACAATGCGACATTGGAGCAGTACGACCTACTGATGATGCCAACGTTGCCGATGAAGGCTACCCCCCTGCCGCCGCCCGATGCCCCCCTGGCGCTGTACTGCCAGAGAGCTTTCGAGATGCTTGCAAATACCAGCCCGTTCGACGTCACTGGCCATCCGGCGATGTCTGTTCCGTGTGGCATGGGAGAGGGGTTGCCGGTCGGGATGATGTTGATCAGCCGGCATTATGGTGAGTCCACTATCTACCAGGCCGCTCACGCGTTTGAGCAGCTGGGTGACTGGAGGCAGATGTGACAACGCGTCCGACTCAGAGTTGTCCCGGGTGTGTCCGACCAGATTCGTGTCTAGCAGAGAACCTCTGATGGCAGGCTTACGCCACTCGCATGTCAAGGGCCCGGAGACTCCCGCGCTGGAGGCGGTGACGATCCCGGATTTTTTTGCCCGGACCGTGGCCCAACACGGTACCCGTGACGCCTGTGTTTTCTCCGAATCCGGAGAGCACTGGACCTGGGATCAGCTCTCGAAAAAGGTCGATGAGCTTGCTGCTGGCCTGCTGGCCATAGGTGTCTACAAAGGAGACAGGGTCGGTATCTGGGCCCCCAATCGGCCAGAGTGGGTCCTTGCCCAGTTTGCCACTGCGCGGATTGGCGTCATACTGGTCAATATCAATCCGGCCTATCGGCGGGCAGAGCTGCAATACGCACTGGCCAAGGCCGGCGTCAAGGCGTTGATCAGCGCTGTTTCCTTCAAGACCAGTCAGTACCTGGAAATGCTGCAGGATATTGCGCCGGAACTCGGCCACTGTCAGCCCGGTCAACTGGAATCCAAGAATCTTCCGTCACTTAAAAGTGTGATCCAGGTCGGTGATGCTCCAGTAGCGGGCATGCTCTGCTTCAGTGACGTGATGACACGAGGCGGGCCCGGCCAGTGTGCGCGGCTGGATGCGATCGGCGCTACGCTGGTCCCGGATGACGCGATCAACCTGCAGTTCACCTCCGGTACCACGGGTTCGCCCAAGGCCGCCACACTGACCCACCAGAACATCGTCAACAATGCCAGGTTCGTCGCGGACTGCATGCGGCTGACTCATCGGGACCGGTTGTGCATACCGGTGCCACTTTATCACTGCTTCGGCATGGTGCTGGGTAACCTCGCTTGTGTGACAGCTGGAAGTACCATGGTGTTTCCCGGAGAGGGGTTTGATGCTTTGCAGACGCTTCAGACACTGAGTCAGGAACGTTGTACCGGTGTGCATGGTGTTCCCACCATGTTCAGTGCGATGGTCAATTTGCCAGATTTCAGCCAGTTCGACCTGCGTACCCTTCGTACCGGTATTATGGCTGGTGCACCCTGCCCGATCGAACTGATGAAGCGGGTGGTTTCCGAGATGCACCTGGAGGAAATGACCATCGCATACGGCATGACCGAGACCAGTCCGGTATCGTTCCAGAGTGCCGTCGACGATCCCATCGAGCGGCGCGTCTCAACGGTTGGGCGGATTCACCCGCATGTCGAAGCCAAGGTGGTGAATGAGTCGGGCGAGACCGTGGCATCCGGGGAGCAAGGGGAACTTCATACCCGTGGTTATCTGGTCATGCGGGAATACTGGGAGGACCCGGAACAAACCGCCAAATCCATCGACAGAGATGGTTGGATGCACACTGGTGATCTCGCGACGATTGATTCGGAGGGTTACTGCAACATCGTCGGGCGGGTCAAAGATATGTTGATCCGCGGTGGGGAGAACGTCTACCCCCGCGAAATCGAGGAGTTTCTACTCGGCCATCCCGGGATCCAGGACGTTCAGGTTTTTGGAATTCCAGATGAGAAATACGGTGAAGAGATCTGTGCCTGGATTGTTCCAGCTCAGGGGGCACAGGTCTCGCTCGAAGATGTCCGCACCCACTGCGAAGGTCAGATCGCGCATTTCAAGGTTCCCCGATATGTCCGCACGGTTACCGAATTTCCAATGACCGTGACGGGCAAGCCGCAGAAGTTCCTCATGCGGGAGAAGATGGTCTCAGAACTCGACCTGGAAGAGACGAGTACAGCCTAGCCGGTATTGCCCAGTTGATCCGCGAGCCGGGTGACCGCATCGGCCATGACCTGAACACCGGCAGCCAGGTGTTCTCTTTCCGTGTCCTCTTCGAAGGCGTGGCTGACGCCACCGATCGAAGGTACGAACATCATCCCTGTCGGGATTCGTGGAGCAAGGTTCATGGCGTCGTGCAGCGCGCCGGAGGGCATACGCCGCCAGGCACCAGGCGCATTTGATCCGGCAGCATCACAGAAGGCCTCGATGACCTGGTCATCCATGTCAACCGGGTCGACAGCTTTTGTCTCTAACAGCGAAATGTTGAGGTTTCTTTCAGCTGCTGTCTGGGCGGCCACCTTCTGAGTTATCTCGCACATAGCATCCAGTTGCGAGAGGGAGCCGTCGCGCATCTGCACGGAACAGTTCAGTGCTCCCGGCACGATGGAAGGCGCATTGGGGCGTACGTCCACCCGGCCGATGGTCCAGACCGAACGGGGTGTTGCAATTTCTGTGAACTGTTCTTCCAGCTTGGTTATGAAAGCAGCAAAGCCAGTGACTGCGTCCTGTCGCAGAGCCATTGGTGTCGTACCGGCGTGGTTCTGCTGGCCTGTGATCGTGACTTCAAACTGGCGACTGCCGACAATGGTCTCGACCACGCCGATGATCTCACCCGCCTGGTCCAGAACCGGGCCCTGTTCAATATGGGCTTCCAGGAAAGCGCTGAACAAGCCAGGGTCCAGTGACTCAGGTTCCTCGAGTTCCGGCAGGGCACTGGCGAGGTCACCGTAACGTTGTCCGGCAGCGTTGCTCAGGTCATAGAGTGTGTCGCGGGACAATTTGCCACTGAAGAAGCAGCTGCCAGTCATGGGCATGAAGGCACTTTCTTCATCTTGAAATGAGACCACGGCGACCGGTGGTCCACCGGCTTCCTGGCAAGTCCGCGCCACTTCGAGGGCCAGGATGACTCCATAAGCGCCATCGAGCCAGCCGCCCTCCGGCTGGGTGTCCGAGTGCGATCCGATCAGGATCGGTTTGCCGGGCTGGGAGGGCATTCCGAACAGGTTCGCCGCTGGGTCCCACCGGGGTCTCAGCCCGCAGGCTTCAAATTTGCCGGTAAGCCAACGCCGCGAATCGATATCAGGAGGTGAGAACGCGGGCCGGACCACACCGCTGCCTTGTTTGCCGAATTCCCGCAGGGCATCGAGATCAGCGAGAAAGCGATCGCTGTTGGTTGTCAGATTCTGGCTCATGAAAAGAGATCTCGTGCTGCCGGGTCTAGTATCTCCACCCGTGATAGCTAGGGTCGTAGTAGTCCAGTATAGTATTCTATTCAGCAGGAATCAGGTGTCGATCTGAAGTTGGCACCCCGCGTCCGGACTGAACAATCGTTAAGAATTAGAAACTTATCCATGGATGCCGTCAAGCAGGAGATGTTTGAACAAGCCAAGGCGCAGGGCCTGGAAGCCGGGATCGTCCCGGTATCGAACCCGCCAGACGAAGAACAACGGCTTGACGAGCTCAAACGGCTAGGTCTTGTGGAAAAGGATTTCGAAAGCGATCGACGTTTCAACAACGTGACTCAGATCGCCAGTTACCTCACCGAGTGCCCAGTCAGCGTCATCAATATCTTGAGTAATGACAGCCAGTTCTGCAAGTTGAGCAGCGGGGTTGATGTCGAGACCAAGGAACGCCTGAAACAGACACCGCGGGATACCAGCATCTGCCAGTATGTGCTTGCCACTCCAGGGGAACAGTTGATCATTGAGGATATCGACGAGGACGAACGCACCCGGAATTTTCAGAACATGCCTTCTGCTTCGGGTATCCGATTCTATGCCGGGACTCCTCTGGTCAGCAGTCGGGGGTACGCACTGGGCACGTTGTGTGTGGTCGACTTCGAGCCTTCAAAGCTGGTTCACGGCCAGAAGGAAGGATTGAGACTATTATCGGACCAGGTGGTTACCCTGCTCGAGCAAGGTGATGTGCCGGCAGGACGGGTTGCCGGTGAGAACGACTCAGAGGCTGATACTGGCACTGAAGCCAAAGGGGAGTCTTCTCCTCGGCAAGTATCATGTTTACTGATTTTGTCGGCTTCACTCGTCTGGTCGAACAGATCCAGCCCGGTGAATTGCTCGACACGTTGAATACTTTCTTTAAGGGTTTTGATCAGATCACGGCAAAGCACCGTCTCAAGAAGGTGAAAACCATCGGTGATGCTTATATGTGTGTCGGCGGGGTACCGGAAGGGCGCCCGACACACATTCGAGATACGTGCGCGGCGGCGCTTGATCTGGTGCAGTTCGTTGAAGGAAGCAATATACAGCACAGGACGCTCGGCAAGCCGGAATGGCCGATCCGGGTTGGGATACACACCGGGCCGGTGATCGCGGGCTATTCCGGTGGGACTTTCGATGTATGGGGCGACGCGGTCAATATTGCGGCTCGTATGGAAGCGAGCGGCGAGGCCGGCAAGGTGCACATCTCCGAGGCAAGTCGGGCGTTTCTGGATCGGTCCGCGGAGGTTGTCGAGCGGGGTCAGACCGACCTCAAGAACAAAGGCGCCATGACCACTTTTTTCCTCGAGAAGTTGACCTGAACTGCAGGTAAACTGCCGTCGACCAAGGAGGTGGCATTACCGGGTCAGCCCAGTGTAAGTGCGTCTCCCTGTCACATTAAAGGCGCTTCACATCAGGCGGTTTAGGCAGCCAACTCGGACAGGCAGTCATCGGCCAGTGGCGTGATTGGCCTGAAATCGCGGTGGGCAATGTATTCGGCCCGCTTGTAGCGCCGGATGTGGTTGGAGACGGCACAAAGGCTGAGGTAGACGATCGTGCGTCCAAAGGGGCTGATGTTGGGTGGGCTTGCGTGGACCAGGTTGCCGTGAAACAGCACAACTGAACCCGCTTTGCCGACCGGCGCTTCGATTCCACCTGCCGTTGCCAGTCGAGTGACTGTGGCCCGGTCCAGGGTCCACAGCGGGTAGGACGTCGTCTCGATGTCGTGCCCTGCGGGCAGGGTCCCGTCCATATGGCTGCCGGGAATGAACAGCAGTGGCCCATTGGCGGCCGTGACATCATCGAGGTAAACGGCGATGTTCATAGCCCGCGGTTCCGGCATCTGATCGTCTCTGTGCCAGGTGCCGAAATCCTGGTGCCACTGCCACACTTCTCCGTCAAAGGCGGCTTTGGCATTGACTTTGTACTGGTGCATGTAGACCTCTTCACCCAGGATCTGGACCACCGGTTCGATCAATCGAGGGTGGGCCCCGAGCCTGCCGAAAGCGTCGTTGTAGGTGTGGGCGGCAAATGCGGTTCGGGCCACACCGCTGGCCTCATGTACGATTTCCGGGCGGTCCAATTGATAGACCTTGTGTGCCTCTTCCAGCAAGATTCGCGATTCGGCTAAAGAAAAGCGTCCGGGCAGGTACAGGAAACCTTCTGTGTGAAATCTCTGCAGCTGATCGTTGTCCAGTTTCATAAGGTCGATTCTCTCCGGTTATGGTAGCGCAGCTGACAGTGATTTCAAGGGGTCTTGGCTGGGCTTACCTGGCGAGACGCCAATATGCTTTTGAGTTAACCGTCTTCCAGAAATGTGATTGTCGGTTGAGATGTGATAATGCCGCTGTTCTGAATCTTCATCCGTTCCGGGGAAGTGATAAATGCTGTGAAGGCTTCTTTGGAAGGCGCGGTGCCAATGACATAGGCCGCATTCGGGTCGCCGGGTTTCCGGTAAGGTTTGGCATGGATACCTGCCGCTACACGCTGCTCCTCGATTTCGTTGAACATGGTTTTCCACTCGTCAAAATCGCTCACCTCCACAGAAATAATAACGGTAACGGTCATGGTTTTGTTCCTCCTGATCAGGCCGAGCAGCGTTCTATGGTAACAAAGGTGGAGTCGAGTAACACATTCTTTTCCAGTGTGTCTGGCGCGCGGTACAATCTTCTGTCGCCAACTTACCAGTCAAGGATCAGGTCATGGGCAAAAAAGAAGGTTGGACATACGTGCACAGCGAAGCCAAGGATGCGGTGTGGGAAGAAGGGCTGCGGAAGATTCTATCGTACCGTTACCTTGGAATAGACGGTGGTACCAAAGGGGACTATGTAGCACAGGTCATTCGAAACAACGGCAAGCAGCAAACGGACAGTGTCCAGCAGTGGCACGTGCATGATTGTACTTTTCAGATGACCTTTGTCCTGAACGGCTGGGCGACTTTTGAATGGGAGGGCCAGGGCGTGAGAACAATCCGCAAAGGTGACTGCATCAACCAGATTCCGATGATTAAACACCGGGAAATCGAGATGTCAGAAGACTTTGAGGTTCTGGAAATCGTTGCGCCGGCGGACTTCAAAACACATACCGTCGATGGGCCGGACTAGCGGCGGGCAACAAAGCCAAGCTTCGCAACGGCCTTCTGTGGTGACAACCGGTGTCCTGGTTATCGTAGAGTCAACAGATCTTTGTCGCTGCAGGAATTTTCCCAACGTCAGGTGGCTCTGCCCGCGTAGATCATGACGATGCCAGTGATGGTGATCACGATGCCGCCGATCTGGACGATGGATAAGGCCTCATTGAACAGAAATCGTGACGCCAGCAGCGCCACAATGACCGTACCGCAAACGACCGTTGGAATCACGATGCTCGCAGGGATCGACTTTCCTGCACTGAAATTGCCAAACAGGTAGAAATACCCGATCTCGGCTGCGCCGATACAAAGGCCGGCTGCCATAGCCCAGCCATAGGCTGGCGGGCCGAGCGCCAGGACCTGCCCACCCTTTCTGAGCAGGTAGATCGCGAACAGTGTCGAGACCAGCAGGGCGGTGAACTGCAGACAGATGGTCGCGAGCACGGTACTGGTGACCTTCTCTGCAACATGCCCACTCGACACCTTGACGAAAAGGTTGTAACCCGCATAAAGCAGGGTAACCGAGATGAGCAGGATAAGGCCTTGCATGTATTCACTGGGGGCTGTAGACAGCTGAGTCCGGTTCCCGATGTTCGACCGGCGGTGTATAGGCCAGCGGCTTCGCTTTTTCGGTCGATACGATTCTGTATTGTAAATGAGATTGCGAATTGTAGAATCGTGCTTTTGGTCGGGGAGAATAGGCATGCTTCGTCTGGGAATGATCGGTACCGGAAACATCAGTCGCGATGCGTTGACGCCCGCGATTGCCGAAGTTGAAGACGCAGTGCTCTGGAGTGTCCTGAGTCGAGAGAAAAACCGGGCCACTGAGTTTGCCCGGCAGAACAGCGCCCAGGCGCCAATACCCGGATTCGACGATCTGCGGGCCTTCCTGGCCGACCCTGATCTCGATGCGGTGGTGATCGCAACACCGGACAAGCTCCATGCCGAACAGGCCATCGCAGCCGCTGCCGCAGGAAAGCACGTGCTGGTCGAGAAACCCATGGCGACCACGGTTGCGGATGCCGAGGCGATGGTCGCAGCTTGTCGAAGTGCCGATGTGCGCCTCGGCGTGGCTTACCACATGCGTTGGCACCAGGGGCACCGGGCACTGGCCGATCGGGTTCACCGGGGAGACTTCGGAGAGATTCGCTATGCACGGGCTCAGTGGACCTTCCAGGCGCCGGATTCCGGCAACTGGCGGGCTCACGATGAAGTCGGACGTTGGTGGAGTCTTGCCGGTGTCGGGACCCACAGCCTCGACTGGCTTCGCTGGATGCTGACCCCTGGTTGTGGCGAGGTGGTTGAAGTCACCAGTACCATCACGCGAAACATACTGGGCAGCCAGCACGACGAGTCGGCAGCGGTCGGTCTGCAGTTCGAGTCTGGAGCTGTCGCGCAGTTTGTCTCATCGGCGCTGTTCACAGCGCCGAACCGGGGAGAGATCTGTGGCAGCAAGGGATACGCTTACTGTGACCAGACACTCGGTCGCGGCGGCGGCGGGCGCATCGACACCCCGGAAGGAGTGATCGGATTTGCCGAGGTGAATCCTTATGCCGGCGAGATTGCCGACTTCGTTACTTCGATTCGGGAAGGTCGCGATCCTGAAGTCTCCGGCGAAGAAGGCCTGCGGAACGTCGAACTACTGTGCCGGATCTGCCAATAGTCCATGAAACTGTACTCTGATCAAGCGGTCTACGACGCTTTTCCGGTTGTCGTCGAACTCCCTGTCGTCTGGGGTGAAATGGATTCCATGCGGCATGTCAACAACACCGCATATATCCGCTGGATGGAGACTTCCCGGTTTGCATACTTCGACAAGATCCAGCTTCGTGAGTCAGGGGAGACCTCGGGCAGGAGTGGCATACTCAAATCAGTAGAATGCAATTTCCGCTTGCCCCTGACGGCTCCTGACCGAATTCTGGTCGGGGGTAAAGTAATAGACTTGGGATCAGACTACTTCGTGATGCAGCATGTCGTTTTCAGTATCAATCACCAGAAGGTCGCTGCCCACGGCAGGTCGGAGATTGTCGGGTTCGACTATAAGAGCCAGAAAAAAAGTGATTTTCCGGCCAGCCTGACCAAGAGCATCAGATCACTGGAAGAAATGGCCTGAGTGGTGTGGTGGCAGTCGACCCGCCCTGCTGCTAGTAAAGGCGTGTCCTGCCGCTTTTCTCTATGGCCTGTTCGGCGCGCACCACTTCGTCCTGTTCGACGCTTTGTCCTGCAGGTGTTGCCTGTTCGATGATGATCTGTCCAAGCGAGGGCATCTCCTTCCGGTTCTGCCGGCTTTCCGGTTCCCACAGCTTCGAGCGTTTGAACGCTTTTGCGCAATGCAGGAAAGCAGTCTCTACCGATACCTGGATGCCGACTTTTGGCGTTCTGCCGTTGATCGACGATTGTTGGTTAAGGGTATCGTCTTGAACGATCACGGCCTGACCGTTGACCCGCAGAGTTTCATTGAATCCCGGGATCAGGAACAACAATGCGATGGCGGGGTTCATGACCAGGTTGGACATCGAATCGAGGCGGTTGTTACCAGGTCGGTCAGGTATGAACAGTGTTTGATCGTCCAGCACCTGAACAAATCCGGGTGGGTCACCCTTGGGACTGACGTCGGCTTTGCCTTCGCCGTTGGAGGTGCCGATACACACGAACGGTGAACGACGGATGAATTCGCGGCAGTGTTTGTCGAGTCTGGTGATGCTCTTGCGAACAGCCAGTTCCGATGGGTCGCCCATCATGTCACGAAGAGTACTGAATTTGGTGTGTACACTGTTCGGATCAGGTTTCATTGCGTTCAATCTCGAAAGGGTGGTAAGGCCGTGAGTGAGGCTATTTACGTTCAACCTCGATGAAGACAAATTCGTAGTCGTTGTTGTTGATCACGTTGTGTTCGACGCCGGCATTCCGGGTATAGGATTGCCCGGTAACGAGTTCGGCAGTCCCTTCGCCGTCAGGCGTCTCCAGCAGTAACTGCCCGGTGACCAGTGGGACGACTACGTAATCGTACTGATGGACGTGCCAGCCGGTCTCACCGTGGGGCGGGAAGCGCCACTCCGTTACGATCATCCAGTCGTTTTGAATCTGGACTGTGGGTGTTGCGCGGGGTCTTGCCTGGGTCATCGCTGTGTCCTGTTTTTCGCGTTCATGGGGCTAAAGATCGAGAAACCGGGCGAAGTTGTCAACCGGCTCGCGTTCCGTGATCAGGCTGTTCTCGATCGCATCTGGGTCAGCATAGCCGAGCGACATACCGCACACCAGCACCTGGGTCTCCGGAATATCCAGATGCTCACGGATGACCTTGTGATGACCAGTAAAAGCGACCTGCGGGCAGGTGTGAAGTCCGATCTCTCGCGCTGCCAGCATCACGTTCTGAATAAACATGCCGTAGTCCAGCCAGCTGCCGATTTCCAGGTCCCGATCGATGGCGAAAATCAGCCCCACGGGAGCATCAAAGAAAAGGAAATTGCGCCCGTGCTGGCGGTGCATTTTGTCTTTCTCTCCGCGTTCAATGTTGAGCAGGCCGTAGAGATCCCAGCCGACCTTTCTTCTGCGGGACCGATAGGGTTCCTTGAATTCCTTCGGGTAGTAGCGGTGCTCCGGTTGCCAGGTGGAAGGGTCCTGGTCGTGGGCGACGCCCAGTGCCGACGACAGGGCACGCTTTCGCTCGCCGGCGAGTACCCAAACGTGCCAGGGCTGCATGTTGGTGCCACTGGGGGAGCGGCAGGCGAGCGCCAGGATCTGTTCCACCTGGGTACGGCTGACAGGAGTAGATAAGAAGCGGCGGATCGAGTGTCGTGTGGTAATGGCGGCGGACACAGTGGGGGCTGCTTTCCAAGTCGAGTCATGGTCTTTCATAAGGAGAGTTCCTGGGTTCGTCTGTAGTCGGGTCTAGCGAGCAGCCGGCTCACCAGCGTGGTTGTTGGTCCATGATTGAGACGTGGGCTGACACCACTTTCCAACCAAGTTCGGGAAACCGGACCCAGGTCTGGCTCTGACGGCCGATTTCCTCGGATCCTCTGACCTGAAACTCGAGGTTGACGGTCGCCAACGAATCACCCAGCGTCAGGATCTCGAGGCGTCGTCTTTGTTCCTTGATCCCCGGTCCTTTCTTCCGCGACACGCGGTGTTGGTGGATCTCGTCGAATCCATAACCGTTCTCGTGCATGGCGTAGCGGATCGTGTGTGGACTTTCCCAGAACGAGCTGTCCAGGACTCCGACATCCTTGCTGATCAGAGCAGACTCATAGCGTTCGAACAATTCTCGGATCTCTTCCACCACGTCCCTGCGATTGATTTCGGGTGATTCGGTCATGAGCTGGCCTCCAGTGCCGCCGCAACAGCGAGCAGTTCGGTATCCCGATTGTGACCGGCAACCACTGACAGGCCAACGGGGGCGTGGTCTGGGCCTGTTGTGGTCCCTGGAATGGAGATCTGGGGAACACCGGTCAGGCCGCCGTGACAGCAGAGCACCGAGATCCGCATCCGCAGTTCATCGGTCTGCTGCACCGGCAGCCCAGTCGGCGGGGCACAGAACGGTGTGGTTGGCAGGCACAGTATGGTTCCCGGTTGGAGAAGAGTTTTCATCCTTGCTTTGGCTTGTCTGCGGATCAGTCTCGCCCAGCTCAGATCGTCCTGTGACGTCTGCGAGGCGAGAAAGAGGTTTCGGGCGACCGTGTACGACAGGCGCGGATTGTGCGTATCGATCCAGTCTGCAAAGCTCTGCCAGCCTTCGACCGGCTGGATCGTGCGTTGTGCCCTGGACCAGCACACCAGGCCTTCGACTGCCATGTTGACCTCTTTGACATCGTCGAACAACGAGCTGAGCCGATCGAGTAAAGGTTGCAGGTCGATCTGGACGGACTGATCGGCAAAAGAGAACGCATCACGCGCGATGAGCAGCGTGCTCGGCGGACTGTCGGGAGTGTTTTCATTCAACAACACTCTACCGACCTCGCTCAGGACGCGGGCTTCCCTGGCGAACCAGCCGACCGTATCGGAGGAGGGTGCTTGGGGCAGCATGCCGTCAACGGCCACTCGCCCGTGGGTCGGCCGCATTCCGTATATGCCGCAGAAGCTCGCAGGTACGCGTACGGAGCCGCCGGTGTCGCTTCCAAGGGCAAAGTCACAATAATTCCCGGCGACTGCAGCAGCGGAGCCGGCCGATGAGCCGCCGGGCACCCGGCCGGGACAGCCCGGGTTCTGCGGCGTACCGTCAAAGACGTTCTCTCCAAGGATCCCCAGAGAGATCTCGTCGGTGATGGTTTTGCCGATCAGCTGTGCGCCGGCATCGAGAAGCGTCTCAACTGCTGCCGCGTGACGGTCAGGGTCCGGTTGTCCCCGGTTCCAGTCGGGGCTGCCCGCAGCTGTAGGGATACCGGCGACATCGAAAAGGTCCTTGACCACGAAGCGCTGGCCAGCGAGGAGACCTTCCGGCTGCCCGCTGATACAGATCTCCGGTCCCTTGACCATCGCCTGACAGGGGTCTTCCAGATGCAGTTGTCGCGCTGTCATGTCATCGTAGGCGTTCATGGGTGCAGCGCAAGCCTCGCAGGGCAACTGCCGCGGTGTCAAGCCATCCACCGAACCAAGGCAGGCCAGAGGAGCAGTAAGGAGATTGAACAATTGCCTCCTGAACAGTGAATGCCACTCCGGGTAATGCCGGGTGTTTTGTTAAGATCACCTGGTATCAAATACTCGGGATGATCTGGTATGACGCTGCCACTCGCCGAAGGTCTGACGTTCGGAATTCAAACCATCTACAGACGGACCGAGCCCGCTGACACGCCCTGGGTACCGAATCAGCAGGACGGGCGTGACGTAGTGGAGCGGGTTGAGCAGCTGGGGTTCGACTCCATCTGGGTGGGTGACCACCTGGCATTTGCAATCCCGATACTCGATCCAGTCGTTCAGCTGGCTCAGGCCGCCGTCTTCAGTACCCGGCTGAAGATCGGCACGGCGGTGTTCCTGCAGCCACTGCGCCATCCTGGCCCGACCGCAAAACAGATCGCGACCCTCGATCTGCTGTCCGACGGGCGACTGATCTTTGGCATGGGTGTGGGAGGGGAGTTCGAGAGCGATTTCAATGTCGCTGGAATGCCCCGTGATGAACGCGGCAGCCGGCTGAGCGAATCCATCGAGGTCATCCGCAAATTGTGGAGCGGACAGCGGGTCAGTCATTCGGGCCAGCATTTCAGTTTCCAGGATATTCTCATGGAACCGGCACCTTGCCAGGCCGGCGGCCCGCCGATCTGGCTGGGTGGACGGTCTGACGCGGCACTGCGCCGCGCAGGTCAGATGGCCGACGGCTGGATGAGCTACGTGGTCACGCCGTCCATGTACCGTGCTGCTCTGGACACGATAGGAGCCGCATACCAGAAGGAAGGCCGTACCAGCCCGTACTTTGCTACGGCACACTTGCTTTACACCCGCCTCGACACGGATTACGAAACGGCTTTGGGTGTTGCAAGCCAAAGCCTGAGCGTGCGCTACAACATGGACTTCCGGCGGGCCGCCGAGCGCTACTGTGCATTGGGCACTGCCGAACAGATTGCCGAGAATCTGCGGGCGTTCTATGATGCCGGCGTTCGCTATATTATTCTCGACCTGGTCGGTCCTTACGAGGAGCGCCTCGATCATATGGAGCGATTTGCGCAGGAGGTTCTGCCCAAGTTAAGCCAGATCAACGGCTAAATCCAAGGTCGGTTGAAAATCGCCGCGCGCGATTGTTGCAAAGTGGTAGAAGACGTGATCCGCAGCCCCTGCTACCCGGCCGATGCCGGATGGGGTGATGTATACTGATCTGGACACTGTCCAGACTGCCGGTGTACAGCGTCGGCTTTGTGGATGACGATTCCGATCAACAGGAGTGAACGCCTGTTATGGTGACCGGCGTTTCAGGAAATAGAACAAATGTCAGACGAGATTCAGGATGCACTAGACAAGATCTTCGCCATTGATTCGGCACTGTACAAGGAGCGGGGATTCCAGCGGCGGATCGGATTCGGCAAGCGCCCGGCACTGTTGAATATTGATCTTGCCAATGCCTGGACCCGCCCCGGCAATGTCTTTTTCTGCGACAACATGGACGTCATCATCCCTTCTACCCAGGCTTTGCTCAAAGCGTCCCGCGCCGCTGGTATTCCAATCGTGTTCACGACCACCGCCTACAATGTCACCCAAGGCGATCCCACGGACATGGGTCTGTGGCACAAGAAGATTCCGGCGGAGTTACTGCAGGCCGGCAGTGAAACTTGTGCTATCGATGACCGAATTGCGCCGCTCGATAACGAGATGGTGATAGAGAAGAAGCGCGCCAGTGGATTTCACGGAACCTATCTGGCTGGTTTTCTGCGGGCACAGGACGTAGATACAGTCATCATTACCGGCGTCACGATGGCCGGTTGTGTGAGGCACACCACAGAAGACGCGATTGCCGAGGGGTTTCGGCCGATCGTGGTCCGAGAGGCCGTAGGAGACCGCGTACCGGCAGTGACTGAATGGAATCTGTTCGATATAGATGCCAAGTTCGGCGATGTCGAGCCACTGAGCCGGGTGCTGGACTACCTTGCCACGGTCGAATCGGGCTCGCAACGTGACGTCGCATGACACCAGACCATGATATCGGGGAAACTGAACGTCAGGCGAGACCAGCCAATGGACCGCGATCATGGCTAGAGTAGGCGTTGATGTCGGAGGTACCAACACCGATCTGGTGCTCGAAGCCGACCACGGGGTCTACTTTCACAAGGTCGCGAGCACTCCGCAGGATCAGTCTGAAGGTGTTATCAAGGGACTTTCCGAGTTGTGTGAGCAGGCCCAGGTCAAGCCTGACGAGATCGAGTTGATTGTGCATGGCACAACGGTCGCGACGAACATCACGCTCGAGCACAACGGGGCGGAGGTCGGGATGATCACGACCCGGAATTTCCGGGATATTCTTCATATCGGGCGGCACAAGCGGCCACACAATTTCTCCCTGCATTTCGACGTACCCTGGCAGAGCCGGGCGTTGGTCAAGCGGCGCAATCGGATCCCGGTGACAGAAAGGATCATGCCACCCACCGGAGAAGTCGAGACCCCGCTGAACGAAAACGAAGTGCTTGAAGCCGTGGCGTTGTTCAAGAAGCGGGGGATAGAGTCCGTCGTCATCGGGTTTCTTTTTTCCTTTCTCAACGACAGCCACGAACGCCAGGCCAGGGCGATCGTCGAACAGGAGATGCCAGGCGTGTTTGTCTGTACATCCTCCGATGTCGCCAACGTGCTGCGTGAATACGAGCGTTTTTCGACTGCTGCAATGAACGCGTTTGTCGGTCCAAGCACCTCCTTCTACCTGAGCAACCTGCAGGGAAAACTGAGCAGTGAAGGCTTCAGGGCGAATCTTCGGGTCATGCAGTCGAACGGCAGTATTTCAACCATCGAGGCGAGTTCACGTCGAGCGGTCAACATGCTGATGTCCGGGCCCGCCGGGGGTGTGATCGGCGGAAAGTCAGAAGGGCTCTGGTCAGGTAGTGAGAACATGATCACCGTCGACATTGGTGGAACCTCTGCCGATATCAGCACCATACCCGGCGGCCAGATAAAGATCATGAATGCCCGGGATTCCTACATCAGCGGTCACCCGATCCTGGTCCCGATGATTGATCTGGTAACCATCGGTGCCGGCGGTGGCTCGATCGCTTATGTCGATTCTGCCGGTGGTTTCCATGTCGGACCCCGTTCGGCAGGGGCTGACCCGGGCCCCGCCTGTTACGGACTTGGCGGTGAAGAACCGACGGTAACCGATGCCCAGGTGGTTCTTGGCCGTCTGGATGCGGACAAGATGTTGGGTGGTGACCTTCTTCTTGATGAGGAACTCGCCAGGCGCGCAGTTGAGAACAAAATTGCCCGGCCGCTCGGGGTCTCTGTGACTGATGCGGCCCTCGGGGTTATCAAGGTAATCAACTCGAACATGGCTCTGGCGATCCGTTCGAACTCGGTGGCCCGCGGTGTCGATCCACGGGAATTCTCCTTGATGCCGTTCGGCGGAGCCGGGCCTCTGCACGGCGTTGCCCTGGCCGAGGCGGTGTCGGCAAAGAACGTCATCGTCCCTGTGGCTCCGGGGATCACGGCCGCGATGGGCCTGCTGCAGACCGACATGCAGTACGAGCATGCACGTTCCCTGATCCGTTCACTGTCGGAGGTTTCCGCCGACACGATAGAGAGAATGAACACCCTGGTCAGCGATCTGGTGGCCGAGTGCCGGAAAGACCTTGAGAACGACGGTGTTCCGGTCGCCCGTCAGCAGTTTCAGCGTATAGCAGAGTGCCGGTATCACGGGCAGGGCTTTGAGCTGAGGGCGGACATACCCGAAGGTGAAGTGACCCAGGCCAACATGCCGAACATCGTCACCGGTTTTCACGCGCAGCACCGTCTCGACTATGGGTATGCGTTCGAGGATGGGGAGGTGGAGTTGATCACCATTCGGGTGATTGGCATGGAGCGGGTGACACCGTTGAAGGTTTCGAGCCTGGACGAAGCTGGTGGCAGTACCGTGGAGGATGCGCTGCTCTATCATCGCGAGACGGTTTTTGACGACGGACGGGCCGTACAGACGCCTCGATATGATCGGGACCGATTGCGGGCCGGTCATACCCTCACCGGTCCGTCGATCGTCATACAGCATAACTCCACCATACTGATCCCGCCCGGTTACGTAGCGCATACCGGTGTGTTCGGCAATCTGACGATTGAGCGCAGTAACTAAATACCCGTCATGGGCATATAAGTGATGGCAGCTGACGAACTAGATCCGATCACCTTACAGGTTATCAGCGGCGCGCTGGATACCATCGCGGAGGAGATGGGCCACATCCTTTACCGGATGTCCTTCTCATCGATCATTCGCGAATCGCAGGATCTCGGTGCCGGTCTGTTCGACACCGATTTCAACACTTTGTGTGAATCGGAGTCGACACCGCTGCACATTGGTTCTCTGCCTGGCTACCTGTACGGTATCCAGGAGTCACTGCAGGGTGGTGTCTGGAACGAGGGTGACGTGGTGCTCCACAATCACCCCTACTTCGGAGCCAGTCACTCGCCTGACCTTGCCATCGTGATTCCCTGTTTTTATCAGGACCAACTGGTCGGTTTTGCAGCTAACACCGCTCATCATCTAGATATCGGAGCGGCCACCCCGGGGTTGATTATCGATATACCGGATGTCTATGCCGAGGGCATGCTGTTTGCCGGTACCAAGCTTTATGAAAAGGGTGTGCGCAACCAGGCCCTGTGGGAGTTTCTGGGACGAAACAGCCGCGCTGCCAAACAGTTACAAAGTGATATAGAGGCTCAGATCGCCTCTGCCAAGCTGGGTGTGCGGCGGTTTGTCGAACTCATGGAGCGTTATGGGAAGGACACGATCCTGGCAGCCACCGGCCAGTTGATGGACTACACCGAGCGGATACTGAGACAGAAGATCGACAAGATTCCGGATGGTGAATACCGTGCAGAAGGCTATCTGGACGATGACGGCAAAAACCGCGACGTACGGCTGCCCATCAAGGTCTGCGTGCGGGTCCAGGGCGATTCGATTGAGATCGATCTGACCGGTTCATCAGACCAGGTCGAGACCGGATTTAACGTGCCATTTGAAGGTTCGACTAAGGTCGCGTGTTTCTGCGCGATCCGCTCTTTGCTGCTGGATGCCGAAACCTCAGAGATCCAGGTGCCGTCCAACGAAGGCTCGTTCCGACCGATCAAGGTGATCGCACCCAAAGGTTCGATCTATAACCCTGAGTTTCCTGCGGCCGCAGAGGCAAGATTTACCCAGGTCAACCGGGTGATCGACCTCATTTATAAGGCTCTGGCGCCTGTTCTGCCCGATCAGATCATCGCTGGCAGTTCCGCGTCGCTGTCTTTTGTCTCTTATTCGGGAGTGAGGCCATCGGGTGATTACTGGGTCTTTCTGGAAGTCAACGAGGGTGCCTATGGAGGCCGGCCGCTCTCCGATGGCCCGGACAGCATAGACAACCTGATGGCAAATACCCGTAACAATCCGCTGGAAGACCTCGCGATGCACCTGCCGATGATCTGTGACCGTTATGAGCTCCGCGACGATGTGCTGCCCGGAGCCGGGCGCTTTCGCGGTGGTATCGGTGTGGTCAAGTCCCAGCGCGTGCTCACCGACGGTTTCATCACCCACGAAAACGAACGGCACCATGACGTGCCCTGGGGCATATTCGGCGGTTGGCCGGGAACGACCGGCAAGGTCGAGATCTACAACGTCGATGCTCCGGATGACATTCAACAGATGCCGGCCAAGTTCTCCGGCCTGAAGATCAAAGCCGGTGAGGTTCACGCGTTCTACGCACCGTGCGGCGGTGGATATGGCGATCCACTGGAACGTCCAGCGTCGCAGGTTCTGGAAGACGTACTGGACGATTTCTGTACGGTGGAACACGCTAAGGCGGCCTATGGTGTAGTTGTTGATCTGGCTGCAGAAAGGGTCAATGACGCCGCCACCGAATCGCTCCGCGCCCAGATGCGCAGTCAGCCGGCTGGGACCCTGAGTGAAAGCCAGGATCGCAGCTCCGAAAAGGTTGCGCTCAACGAAGCACGGCTTGCGATCCCTGAAACAACCCAGCGGCCTGCACCCGGCCGAACGTCGACCGCCGTTGAAACAGCAGTTTCTCGTGTAAGCCAGAGCCGTGATTCAACGATCGAATCCCTGCGCGAGGCGTTTGGTGAGGCCTGGAGCTTTGACGTCGTTTATTACACCTCTCGCCGAGGATTTGCCGAAGTGCGTGGTGAGTTACGGGCCAACGGCACCTATGCCAGCGAAACCGGTATCGATGAGGACCCCAGTGCATCATCGATCGGCGCACGCCTTCAGGCTGCCGCTGACCAGAGCCTGTTTAAATGTGCGCAGAAAGTTCTGCGAGATAACTGACTGCGGGGATCGAAGGGTTTCAGACCATCTTGCCTGTCGTGAAATCTTGAGTTCCTGAGTCGGAGTCAAACGCTTGGAAACACAATCCCTGGTATTTATCCTGGTCATGGCCGCGATCGCGGCTGCAGCGCTTGTTGCGTTCGGTGTTCACCTGGTCGTACGGCGGGTCGCAAGCGGTGCGCAGGCTACCGTTCCAGGATCTGCCCGTGCCGGGGCCCGGTGGTTCGAATATCTGCTGGCGGTTCTCGCCCTGGTAGCGGTCGTCGTTGCAGTGATTGTGATTATTGTCTTCCTCTATCCCGGTGGAATGGAGGGTGGCGATTCCTGGCGGGGAGATACACGTTCCCTGGTGTTTCTGGTTGCGATGCTGGTGATCGGTACGATCGCACTGATTGCTTTCCTGGTCGGCATGATCGTCCGAAGGCAACCCACAACCCGTGACGCCGGCGCGGTATCGGGTGCGACCGATCCGGAACCATCGCAGACGCCGGGGGGAACCCGGCTTCTGGGTCTGGCGGCACTTGTTCTCGGGTTTCTGGTGTTGAACTGGACCTTTGTCGACAGGGTCGATCAGTACCGGCTTATGGTCTACCTGCTTTATCCCGCAGTTCTCGGAGTGTCGCTGGTACTGCTATTCGACAAAGCGACTCGCTCTTGGTCCATCAAGGGTAAAGGAGAACCGTTCAGGGAGTGGGTGTTCTGCGATGCGGCGACCTTTCTGCTGTTTCTGGGTTTCCTAAACCTGGTCAGGTATGGCGGCAATGAGAACTACAACGTTCTGTTTTGGGATTTACTCAATCTTGTCCTGTTCTTTTTCACCTTCTGGCTACTCGATCGAAAGGTGACCCGCTATCGATTCCTGGTGGCCTATGGTTATTTCACGATCATCCCGTTGTTGCTTCAAGTTTGGCGGATGCACCGTGGACTGGAAGTACCGGAGGACGTGTCCTGGTGGTCCAGCGTATGGCCGTTCGCCGTACTTGCGCTGATATTCCTGGTTATCGAGATCATTGCGCTGATCGCGACCCGGGGCACTGGTCGTCACGGTGGTGGACCGGCACGGGACACTATTTTTGTCATTCTTTTTGCTGTGTTGCTGTTGAGGGCTATTCCTTGAGGGCACTCGCTGAAGTGGATGTGGACCTGACAGCCCGTCAGGTGGTGCTTGCTTGAATTCGAGCACGATTTGGTTCAGATTACATGGGCTCGAGCGCACTTACCCTGGCTAACAACTAGCGTTAAGTAAGGCACGATCGGGACAGGATTCCGATTGGCCACAGATTTTCAGGTGCAGTGAATATGACAGGATGGCAGTGGTTCTGGACACTGGTAGGATTTCTCCTGCTCATTCTCGTCCTGGTGTTCCTTTATTTCTTCCAGCCATTCGAGGACCTCTTTACTCTGGTCCTCAATGGGGTGACCTACAGCAACGCGATTTTCTGGGCCGCTCTGGTAATCGGCATTATCGGGTTCTGCACATTTCACTGGCACGCCTATAAGGTACATATCGTCCAGCAGCGCAGCATCGAATCGATGGTTCTGACCTCTTTGAGAGGATCGACTTTCACGGCGATTCTGCTGAGCGGTGGTGCGACCCTGCAGGCGGTCCAGAACGTCTGTACTTATCTGCTGCAGAGCGGCTATGGGTTTGACGCGAATTTCGGCAAGCGTATTGCAGCAACGATCGCTCTGGTGATCATCACGGGTATATTCTGTGTTATTTTCTGGCTGCTGAAGCTGATTCGCCCGGTGAGTACGGCATAAGGCTTGATTCTTGAATAGCATCATCTGGAGCTAGAATCGAAAATGTGGAAAGTCTTAACTCCTGGCCTGACTGCACAGATGTCGAGGGGGCATTTGCTCTCGTTAAAGATAGTTTGGCATCGTGGATGACCAGGGACTCGTTCAACTCAGTAAACAAAGGAGGACGCTGAAAAATGGCAGACACTACGAAGAAACGGAGCGCCGCTGAAGGGCGCACTGATGTTACCCGCCGTGAGTTCATGGGAACCACGGCAAAAGCTGTTGCGGCCGGTACCGTGGCCGCCAGTTTTCCCTACATCTCGACGGGAAATGAACCGCTGCGCACCATTGGTCTGGGTGTCAGCATCATCAACGAGATCCAGGCTCAGGCCTCTAAGGACCTGGGATTCGAGATCCGTGGCCAGGCGCTGGGTTATGGCGCCATGTTCGGCAAGATGCTGAACCAGAATGATCAGTACGACATCGCTGAAGGGTACTACAATGACTTTGACGTCTTCATTCCATCCAAAGTCTGGCACCCGACAGACACCACCCGGGTCAAGGAGTGGGACTCTATCTCCGACCTGAGCAAGAAAGGCAAGCTCACACCTGACTCCAAGGAAGGTGACGGCGACGCGCCTTTCCGGAAGTTGTGGCTGAACGAAAGCGGCGATCTGGTGGATGGTCCGACACGCTGGGTCTCAGCCGTACCGACCTGGCACAACGCCGACACGCTGGGATACAACCCGGAAGAGACCGGTGGCAAGCTGGAGAGTTGGGGTGAGCTCTTTGATGAGAAGTACCGGGGCAGAACTGCACTTTTGAATGTACCGCAGATCGGCGTTATGGACGCCGCCATGGCAGCAGAGGCTATTGGGCTGATCGATTTCAAAGACAAGGGGGATATGACTCGTGAGGAAATCGATGTCTTGATCGACTTCCTGATCGTGAAAAAGCAGGAAGGTCATTTCCGCGCGTTCTGGGAGACATTCGGTCAGTCCGTCAACCTCATGGTCTCAGGTGAAGTTGCTGTCGAGAGCATGTGGTCGCCTGCAGTGACTGCAATCAGGTCGGAAGGTGTGCCGTGTATCTATGCTGACCTCAAAGAGGGTTATCGTGGCTGGCACGGTGGACTGTCGATTTCGAACAAGGTGTCCGGTAAGAAACTCGATCAGGCCTACGAGTATATCAACTGGTGGTTGAGCGGTTGGGGCGGCGCGTTTGTGGCCCGACAGGGTTACTACATGTCCCAGACCGACAACGTCAAGAAGCACCTTGAGCCGGAAGAGTGGGACTACTGGTACCTGGGTAAGCCTGCGGCCAAGGAGTTGATGGACCCGTTCGGTAATCCGCTGGTGCCTAAAGGCGAGGTCCGGGATGGTGGGTCGTACTGGGATCGTTTCTCTAATATCGGTGTGTGGAACTCGTTGATGAAAGAGAACGACTACCTGGTCAAACGCTGGACCGAGTTTCTGACGGCCTGATCAGGGGTCTGCCCGCGGCATGGGTGGACTTGAACCGGGACCGGCCAGAGATAACCTGGCTGGGTGTGGATACCCGGGTGACACCTGCGCTCGGGGAGAATGAGCAAGCGGCGACTCTTTCAGCCTGGTTGATATCGGCTGTAGAGGCGCCGCTTTTCTTTGCCGGCCTGCGCACAGGTCCGGCTGCCGTACCGTAAACCACTCTCGAGGACAATCATGGAGTCGCTGACGCCATCGAGTCATCCGGGCCTGGTCGGAGACCAGCCTGTGGCGCCTGAGTGCCCTGGGGTCGAAGCCAGTGTGAAGCGCCGCCGTCGAGAAGGTGGGTTTCCGGTAGGCTGGCTGATTGCACCCAGCGCGCTCTGGCTGCTTGTCTTTCTGGTGATTCCGCTGGTCAGTATTGTTGTGTTCAGCCTGTGGACTTCTACAGGTTATGGGCTGGAACCCGATCTTGACTTCGGTAACTACGCGGAATATTTCCTTGCGGAAGGATTTTTTGACCCCGACCACAGGAATTTTCTGAGACTCAGCGTGTTTATCAGGACCCTCGGCAGTACTTTTGCCTACACCCTTGAAGTGATGGTCTTGTGCCTCCTGCTCGGTTACCCGATCGCCTATTTTCTGGCCATGCGGGTCAGCAGTTTTAAATGGCAGATGGCGTTGTTCCTGGTTTGCATGGTGCCTTTCTGGACCAGTTACCTGATCCGGGCCGTGGCCTGGCTGCCCATGCTCGGCCGGCGTGGGCTGCTCAACTCCTTGTTGGTTTCACTTGGCATCATCGATAAGCCGGCCCGGTTCCTGCTTTACTCAGAATTTGGCTACACCACCGCTCTGGCCCAACTCTACGTGGTTCTGTGTGTGGGTCCGATCTTCTTCTCACTGGCCAAGATCGACAACGATATTCTGGAAGCTGCCCGGGATATGGGTGCCACTGCATTCCAGATCTTTCGTGAGATCATCCTGCCCTTGTCGCTGCCCGGGGTGGCCATTGGCATGATCTTCATTTTCGTCATGCTGATGGGTGAATTCGCTACGGCCGTGGTGGTCTACGGCGGCAAAGCCAGTACGGTCGGCACTGTCATTCTGAATTATTACGCGATCGCAAACTATCCGTTCGCTGCTGTCAACGCAATTATGCTGATGCTGGCAATGATGATCGGTGTGGTGATCATCTTGCGCCTGGTGAACATACGTAAGGAGCTATAGCCATGGCACGCTGGAGCAGGCAAAGAAAAAAACGGGCCTGGATCACTACGCTGTTCAGCAGTTACTACGGTGTGTTTCTGGTTTTTATCTACGGCCCGATGATCGCCATGTTTATTCTGTCGTTTCAGGGACGCCGTGGCGGCACCAGTTTTCCGATGCGTGGTACGAGTTTTTACTGGTGGCAGAAGCTTGTTGAGCCTTCGACCGTAGGTGATATGCAGGGGGCACTGCTGCGCTCTTTGATCCTGGCTTTGATCGTGATGGTGATCACGGCGCTTTTCTCAACCATGTTGGCAATGGCATTCCGGAAACGATTTGTAGGTTCTAATCTGCTGTTCTATACGGTCATGGCTGGCCTGATGGTGCCAGGCATTCTGCTGAGTTTGGGACTGGCGACTCTTATGAGGCAGATCGGTATTCCAGCGGCCTGGTGGTCTTCGGGCCTTGGCGTCCATGTGGTCTGGACGCTGCCGTTCGGCTTCCTGGTCATGATGGCGGTCTTCAACCGCTTCGACACCAGCTTGGAGGAGGCAGCCCGAGACATGGGTGCTGACGAGTGGACGGTGTTCAAGGAGGTTACTTTCCCGCTGATCCTGCCCGGAATCGTTGCCGCCGGATTGTTCGGCTTCACTCTGTCTTACGATGAATTTGCCCGCACAACCCTGCTGGCCGGAGAGTTCAACACACTGCCCCTGGATATCAATGCATCGATGACACAGCGGATTCGCCCGACGCTGTTTGCCCTGGGTACGGCGTCGACACTGTTTTCACTCGTGATGATTGGCCTTTTCCTGGTGGTCTACAGCGTGCTGTATCGCAGGACGCACTAGCGACTGGCAGGAGGTTAACGCAGGACCGCAGTCGCTGATTTCCGTGGCCCTGCCTGGACTGGGACGAGTTATTGGAGCAGTACCCCGGCGTTTGTCGGCCAGCTGATCTCGACCGGCTCCCCGACCTGGTAATCGCGCTGGATTGAATCACGATGTTGTTCCACGTGGATGAAGTGGTTGGGTGCGATCTCAAAGACATCAGTCTCAAGTGATCCCAGGTATTCGGTGGCCAGGTAATTGCCGGTTACGTGATTCGCCATCTCATTCTGGTGGCCAGTATGCATCTTGTCTGCTCGGACCGACAGATAGGCTTCGGTACCAATCGGTATGCTGTCCGCTGAGTTGTCGGCTGTAACGTAAAAGAGCTGATCATTCTGCTCAAGGATTACGATGGAACCACTTTGGGAGCGAACTACGCCTGAAAACAGGTTGTTGGTACCGATGAACTCAGCGACAAACCGGGTCTTGGGCGCCTCGTAGATTTCCCGGGAGGTGCCGATCTGCTGAATGATGGCGTCACTCATCACAATGACCTGATCAGCCATGGACAGCGCTTCCTGCTGGGAATGCGTCACCATGATGAAAGTGATGCCCAGTTCCCGCTGAATTTTCTTCAATTCAACCATCATTGCCTGGCGCAGGCTGTAATCCAGAGAGCCAAGCGGTTCATCGAGGAGTAGAACGGTGGGGTGGCTGATCAAGGCCCTGCCAAGGGCCACACGCTGCTGCTGGCCACCACTGAGATCCCTGGGATAGCGTTGGGCCAAATCACTGAGTCCGATCAGTTCCAGCATTTCCCAGGTCTGGCGCAGGCGGACTTCGGGTGACACGCCCCGCATCTTCAACGAGAACTCGACGTTTTGCAGTACCGTTCGGTGCGGGAACAGTGCAAAGCTTTGAAACATCATCGCTGTGTCGCGCTCCGAGGGCGGCAGGTCGGTCACATCGGTGCCGGACAGATAAATCTTTCCCGATGTGACTTCCTCGAGCCCGCCGATCATGCGCAGCGTCGTGGTTTTGCCACAACCGCTTGGCCCGAGCATCGCGACGAACGCACCATGTTCGATCTCGGCATTGAAATCGATCACGGCCCGGGTATCACCGGCGAAGGTCTTGCAGACGTCGCTCAGAACGACGTCGTACTCTGGCATGACGGCGGAATCGCTTCTGGCTGGTTAGTTGACGCTTTTCGAGGTTGCCAGCAATAGGCTCCAGACGGTCTCGAACGGCACTTCATCGAACACGCCAGCCTGGTTGAAATCAGTCAGCAGCGAAACCGCTTCTAACTTGGACTTATCCGAACCGGCGGCTTCTTCGAGCTGCAGCATGGCGTTCCTGAAATCTGTTTCTTCCCGGCTTTTCTTTGTTTTCAAAGTCTGAGTCAGAAGCTCTCCAATTTCGGTCACCGCGTGCTGGAAGCGCCCGGCGCCTCCGGGGGCACCAAACAGGCCACGGATACCGTTTTCTGCAAAGCGTTGCCGCAGGCCCTCCGGCATCGACTGGGCAAGACCTTCAAGGGCCTCACCGACGCCGAAGCCCGAGGTAAACAGGCTCCGAATGTTGTCTATGGTCCCATCGTCGCTGCCGCCGTACATGCGGATCTGGGCACCCTGCAGGGCATTGCCCATGGCTTTGGCCTGATCGCTGCGCACATCACGTTCGGCCTCGATCTGCATCTTGGAAAGCTCCAGGAAGGTCGCCGCCAGGTTGTATTTCTTGAGCGCGTCGGCTTTGGCCTCGATACCACTGGCCTCCGCCTCGAGCATGCGCTGGGTGTTGTCAACCCGCAGTTGCTCGACCTCCATCTCGGCGCGACCTTTGGCGGCAGCTTCTTTTTCAATACCGAGCGCATTGATCTGCTGCGCCTCACTGGAGGCCCGAGCTCTCGTCAGCGTGGCATCCGCCTCACGCTGTGCTGATTCTTTGCGTGCCTCGGCCTGGGCGAGCATATGCATTCTAGAGATCTGCGCCTTGTTTTCTTCCTCGACACGTCGGGTCTCGGCGCTGTTCTCTGCCTCGATCAGGTCGATGATACGTTGCCGCTCAGCATCCGCGACGTGCCGTACCGATTCGGCCTGGTGCTCGGCTTTCTGCCGGGCCGCGGTGGCCTCAAGGCGACGCGCCTCGGCCTGCTCGAGCTCCATTTCCTTGGCCGCCAGGGCGATTTCCCGATTGCGTTCCTCAGATTGTCGGGCCAGTGAGCGTTGCACTTCGGCCGTTTCTTTTTTCTGTGAATCCAGCAGGACCTGTGCTTCCTTGTCTATCTGCGCCTGTTCGACAGAGAGTTCCTTGTGGATTTCTTCTTGCTCCACCTGCCACTTTTGCTCGAGCAGAAACAACTGCTTCTGGGTCAGGATCCTGGCCTGCTCTTCGGCAATATCTTTTTCCTGGGCCGCTGTTGCAAAAGCGTCATTCTTGTCCACATCCAGCAGGGACAGGCGGCTCGCAAGTTTCTGCTGCTGAATCGCGACTTCGGCAACTTCACTGGCCTTGGCCCTTTCTTCACGGGCCTGTTCCTCGCTGGTCGTGATCGCAGTCTGGCGGAGAATTTCAGCCTCCTGGCGTTGCCGGTCGTTAACGATGGACTGGATTTGCTTATCCTTCTCCGCAATTTCTAGCGCCTGTTCACGCTGGATCTGGGCAAGTTGTTCTTCTTTGGACTTTCCATGAAGTTCGATTTGCCGGTCCTTCTCGGCTTTTTCCAGATCCAGGTTCCGCTGGATATTGGCAAGTTCCTCCTCCTTGGCCTTGGAGATCAGATGGATCTCCCGGTCCCGCCTTTCTTGTTCGGTGACCCGGGTTTTCTCGATCTCGGCGACTTCACGCTTACGAGCTTCTTCGATGATTGCGACATCTCGGTCGGTCCGAAGTTGCTCCAGCGTCTGTTCGTTCTCGATTTCTTTCTGCTCGACCGCCATTTTCTGCTCGAGCACATAACGCTGTTTTTCACCAACCCGCAGGGCCTGCTCATTGGACACCGCCTTATCCTGGTTGGCCTTGGCAAATGCTTCCTGGCGTTCGATCTCGAGCAGCTCGAGCTGGGTGTCGAGTTCTTTCTGACGAATCGCGACACTGGCTTTTTTCTCGGTGTCGTGAACTTCGCGCTTGGCCTTCGAGGTGATCGCGGTGATGATCTTTAGCCCTTCGGCATCAAACACATTGTCGGCCTTGAAATACTCCTTGCCGGTCTGCTCCATCGTCACGATGGTGACCTCTTCGAGGTTCAGGCCATTGGCCTGGAAACTGTCGCGGACCTGGCTCTTGATGTCTTTTGCGAAGGTGTCTCGGTTTTCGTGCAACTCGTTCAGTGTCTTGGTCGCGGCATAGCTGCGCAAGGCGCTGATAATCTTTGCTTCCAGAAGATTCCGGACATTATCGGCGTCGAAGGTCTTCTCCCCCAGGCTGCGGCTGGCGGTCAACAAGTCGTCTTCCGTGTATCCGACATGGGTGTAGAGCTCGGCCACCACGTCGACACGGATCTTATCCGAGGTCAGTATCGCCTGGTCACGGGAGCGGCTGACAATCAGCTTTATGGTCTCCAGTGACACCCAGCTGACTTCATGGAAGACCGGCAGCACCATCGCCCCCTGACCCAGGCAGACCCTGGTTCCGCCGAAACCCGTCCGTATAAAACCCATGTTGGCTGGTGCCCGTTTGTAGACCCAGACCGAGATGATGTAGAAGATCGCGACCGCGATGACGGCCAGGATCACCAGTGTGATCAAAGTTTCAATTGACATGGGTGAAATCCCCGTTCTCAAAGCCAGTGTTTATGGATTCGACTCCTAGATTCAAACCGGGGTCCGCTCATCAGATACGACCCCATTCCCGTGGGAAACCCCGCCAATCCTGCTGCCGAAGTCAAAGACAGCCAGCGGCGATCGGTTGTTCCTCATTCTCTGCCTCAACTCCTCGGTCTGTCTGATATCAGCCTCGAGGGTGTTTTCGTTGATGATGACACCGTACGCCTGTCGCGCGGTATCGACGCCGACCAGATTGCGCGCGACGTCGTTCCTGACTGCGCCCACCTCCCGTTCCAGGGGGTCACCCCAGCCGCCGGCGCCGGCGGTCCTGAAAATGATTCTATCACCAGGATAGACTTGCACATGGTCGACTTTTGAGGGCAGTGCTTTACGCCCTGCCTCTTTTTGGATGATCCATTTCTCTGAACAGGTGCCGGGTTTGCCTCCGAGAATACCCCAGGGCTGGCTTTGGTGCCGGTCGTCATGGATCGAGACCTCCCCAGGCTCCAGGATGTGGTAGATTTTCTCGACACCATTGCCCCCGCGGTGCTGGCCAGCACCACCGGAGTCGCGGATGCTGGCGTAGCTTTCGACCACCAGAGGGAAATAGATCTCAAGGTATTCGGTCGGAATGTTTTCAAAAAGCGGCCACCACGAATGTCCATCTAGGCCGTCGCCAACAGGTCTGCCGGGAATGCCGCCATACAGGATCTCCATCAACTGAAACGGAGTGCCCTGCCGGTCAATGCCGGAGTAGAGAAAATGAGGGCTGGAGCCGTAGCCGGCTGCAGTGGCCAGCTCGGGGGCTTTGTGACTCAGTGCGCCGCCCAGGACATCGAATTGGCGTGCCAGAGCGTGGGTCCTGCAGCCCAGTGCCGCAGGAAACTCCGGCTGCAGCACGGATCCTGTGGGCATGGTGACATGGACCAGGTCATAGAACCCGTCATTGAAGAGGATCTGTGGGTCGAAGACCATGATCATGTAGACCCCGATAAACATCTTGAACATACCTTCGTGCAGGTAAAAGTTGATGGGGCCGGGTGCCTGGTCAGAGGTGCCAGTCCAGTCGAAGAAAGCGTGCTCACCCTCCCGCCAGAGTGTGAGTTTCATTTTGAACGGGCCGTTACCACAGCCGTCATCGTCGACGTAATCTTCGAATGACTGGGGTTCCGTGGGTAGGTTTTGGACGATCAGTCGTTTCATGGCCTGGCGGGTGCGGTCAAGGAGAGCCTCGCAGGCCTGAAAATAAGTCTCTCGTCCGAACCGGTCACAGATTTCCACTACCCGTTTCTCACCTGCACGGCTTCCAGCGATGATCGCCATCAGATCGCTGTAGTTCATCTGAGGTGTTCGGGTATTGTTGAGGATCAGATCCAGCGCTGCCTGGTTGACTTTGCCTTTTTCAAAGATCTTGATGGGCGGGATTCGGATGCCTTCCCCATAGATCGTGGTTGCGCCAGTAGGCATGCTGCCGGCGACTGGTCCGCCAACATCCATCATGTGTCCAAACATGGAGCTGAAGCCGACCAGAGCCTCCTGGTGGAACACCGGAACGAGGACCAGCCAGTCGTTGATGTGACTGATCGCACCGCCGCACTGGTAGGGATCGCTTTGAAGAATCACGTCTCCCGGTGAGAGGTCGAACTTCTTCTCACGGAGCATCTGGGCGACGTAAGAGCCGAACTGACCGACAATCATTCGCCCCCTCCGATCGGTGATCATCGGGAATTCGTCGTGCTGTTCGCGTATGACTGGTGACATGGCGGAGCGGAACAGCACCGCGTCCATTTCATGGCGCGCGTTCCTGAGAGCGTTTTCGATCAGATCCAGGGTGACCGTATCGATCTGCTGTCCTGGCCGTTGTCGCTGGCTGGCCGCTAAACGGACAGCAGCAGTAGGCAGGTCATCCTGGGGCAGGGAAGATGTTGAAGCCGCAGGCGCCTTAAATGAGTCAGTTGCACGGGTGCCGTCTGGATCCAGTTCACGGTAACAGCGGGCCAGAGCATTGTCGCTGGCACGTTGCAAGGCGATCCCGACGTTGCCGCTGTTCCTGGCGCTGCCATGCTGCGTACTGGTCAGACCATCGGCCTCGAGTCTGCATACGACCCGGACTTCGTCACCGTCGATACTGTGCTCGACAATCTCGTGCGACCAGCCGTCGCCGTAACGTTCGGTCAGGATCTTTCTGATACCGCTGTCCAGGGAAGCCTGACCCTCGTCTGCCACTGAAACCGGGGTTTCAGAAGGCTCGGCAGTGACACCCGGTTGTACATCTAGCGTTCCCATCTGTGTCGAAAAGATCCGGTCGAACTGCGCCTTGTTGGCCTTGACCAGTTCTTCCAGTGATGCTGATTTGCTACTCACCGATCTCGCCTCGCTAGTGTCTGGTCTCGGTAGCCCGGATCATGGGCTGGATAAGAATATTCAGGTGCTCATCGACTGTAGCAACGTGATCCGGGTGGATCAGTGTAGTCGAATCAGTCTGGCTGATGATTGCCGGGCCGGTGATCTCATTGCCCGCTGTCAATCCGTTCCGTTCGTAGATATTTGTAGCAAATGAGGCGCCATTGAAGAAAACCTGTCGCTCCCCAGCCAAGGCAGCCGTTGGATCAGCGCCGCCAGGCCGTGCTTTTGATGGATTCATCTCGGCAACTTTACCCAGGCCGATCACGCGCAGGTTGACGACCTCCACGACCGAGTTCACCTTGAACCCGTAGTGTTGTTCGTGCAGGGCATTGAAGCGTTCATCCAGATCCTGCAGTGTTGCCTGGTTGATTTTCTCGGGCTGAAATGGCAGCGACAGCTCGTAACCCTGTCGGAGGTAGCGCATGTCGATCTCGTGCTGCAAGGACTGGTCGTTGACGGCAATACCTTCTCCGGAGAGCCAGTTGCTGATGTTATCAGTCAGGCGGGACACGATGTTGCGCAACTCCTCCGGGGTGACATCGGAGAGGTTCCGGATGACGCTCTGGGTGGCTTCGTTCCGGACACTGGCTTGGAGAAAACCGAGCGCTGACAACACGCCCGGCGTGGGGGGCACAATGACAGGATAGCACCGCCCGAGAATCGCCAGGGCATTGGCATGCAGCGGGCCAGCGCCACCGAACGCCACCAGGCCGAAGTTCCGCGGGTCCAGTCCTTTTTGAACCGTGGTCAGGCGCAGGGCGCCGAACATGTTCTCATTGACAATGTCGATAATGCCCTGGGCGGCTTCGAAAACGTCCAGGTCGAGTTGTCGTGCGACTGCCCCGACAGCATCCTCTGCCGCCTTGATATCGAGCGGCATTTTCCCACCGAGCAGGTACTCCGGCAGGCGGCCGAGAACTACGTTTGCATCGGTCACCGTGGCTGCCGTACCACCTTTGCCGTAGCAGGCAGGCCCCGGGACGGCACCGGCACTTTCAGGTCCTACCCGTAAAGCTCCGGTCATCGGGACGTGGGCAATCGAGCCGCCGCCCGCGCCTACGCTGTGGACTTCGACCGATGGGATCTTGATCGGGTAACTCCCAAGTGACGTCTGCCGGGATGCGGTAGGGTGCCCGTTACGAATCAGGGAGATATCGGTCGAAGTACCGCCCATATCGAAGCCGACCGTATCCGGGTGTCCCGCCAGCCTGGACAGGTAGGCTGCCCCGCCGACACCGCCGGCGGGGCCTGATAGCAGCGTGTAGACCGGGGACTCCATCGCATGTTCGATACCCATCAGTCCGCTGTCCGAGCGGACAATGTGCAGCTTGGGGGTGGAATTCAGGGCTTCAAGCTTGTGCTTTAAACCTGCCAGGTATCGGCGCATGTCTGGACGTATATACGCATTCATGACAGTCACGAGGGTCCGTTCGTATTCGCGAAATTCGGGGAGAATGTCGGAGGATATCGAGACGGGCAGATCAGGATAGGTGGCCGCTATGAGGTCACGAAGTTTCCGCTCATGAGTTGGGTTTGTGTAGCCATGTAGCAGCGAAATCGTGATCGATTCGGCACCTTTGTTCACCAACTCATCGATCAGTTGTCGGGCGCGGGCCTCGTCCAGTGGTTGGATAATTTGCCCGCGGGCGTTGATCCGTTCGGGTATCCCCCGGGTGAATTCGAGATCAGCCAGGGGATCGGGTTTTTGCATGGTGATCCAGCCAGCCAGTGGCCCGGGTGTCTGCGATCTGGCCAGATGCAGCACTTGCTCAAAGTTTTCGGTGACCAGCAGGCCGACTCTGGCCCCTTTCCCTTCGAGCACGATATTGGTTCCAACTGTCGTTCCATGCAGGAGCGACTGGACCTGGTCGGCAGATACCCTGGACTGGTCAAGAAGATCGCCAACGCCCCGCAGGATAGCCAGCGACTGGTCATCGGGTGTCGACGGGGTCTTGTGAAGATGGAACACTTCGTTAACCTCGTCAAACAGCAACAGGTCTGTGAAGGTCCCTCCAACGTCGATGCCGAGGCGGATAGACATGCGGGTCCGATCTCTCCTTTGTTATTCCAGCAACGGCCGGCGCTGGTCCATGTCCGTCAGGCCTGCTGCTGTATTAGTGTTGAAACCGGACAAATCTACAACAGAACACTACCCTCGGGAAGACCCGGCACGCCACTGAACGGTTCTACAGCCGGGTCCGCAAGCGCCTTATCTTCGGGGCTGGCGCGGACTCTGGCGTCAGTTGAGTTTGGCATTGCCCACTGGCTGCACTATCATTGGTGTCTGACGTGACGTGATTCAAGGTCTGCCATGAGCGTTCTGCGTTTCTGGCACCAAAAGAGGCCCCTATACCTGATGGAAGAGCCTAGCAGTCGGTGGTACAGCCCACGCCGGTGGATTGGGCTGATTGTGATCGTGATTTTGATCATTTTCTTGCTCTTCTACCAGCCTTTCGTACAGTACCTGGTCGACAATATCCCGAGAATTCACTTCTCCAACATATTGTTCTGGTTTGCCTCGCTGGTCGCCGTGATCAGTTTCGTTGTCTCTCACTGGCAGTCGTTTCGAAAAAGTATTTTCCAGGGGGTAAGTGAATCCAACGCTCAGGATCTGATTTTCGATACGCTGCAAATCGCGGTTCTGGCCGCCGTCATCCTGTGTGCCGGTGCGACCATACAGGCCGTCGAGATGCTGAGCGGACACCTGATGAACAATGGCTCTGTGATTGATGCTGCATTCGGCCGCCGGTTGTTGTCAGTGTTCGTACTGGTAGTGCTGGCTGTGCTTTTCTACCTGCTGCACCGCGTTGTCCGGTCTTTCCGGCTGGGGTGGCGCCATCGCTGGACACCGCCCAGGTCATCATCCGGGCCGGGTTGACGTGTGCAGGCTTTCTCTGATGGTCACGCAGTCGTCTTTACATCATGAATGACTGGCAGGACAGCACCCGCGAGTCGTACCTCGCCAAGGGGCTCGCCAGTCGCTCGGGCTATGGGCAAAAACCTGCGCTCCTGATCATCGATTTCAGCAATGGCTTCACGGATCCGGACTCGCCGCTGGGCGGGGACTTCACACGGCAACTGGAGACCACGTCCCGCCTGCTGGCCGAGTTCCGGCGAGGCCGTCTGCCGGTTGTTTACACCACAGTGGCCTATGACCCCGACTTTCGCGACGCTGGTGTGTTCATCAAGAAAGTACCTTCGCTCTCGATTCTGGTCAGCGGGTCGTCCCTGGTGGAGATCGACGAGCGGATCGCACCGGTTGAGGGCGAGCAGGTCATTGTCAAGAAATTCGCCAGCGCTTTTTTTGGCACGGAGCTGGATGTCTACTTCCATGGACTCGACGTGGACACCGTGATCATTACAGGCTGTACGACCAGCGGCTGTGTCCGGGCCTCTGCGGTCGATTCTCTGCAGCATGGTTTTCAGACGGTGGTGGTTCGGGAAGGAGTCGGCGATCGGGCTGATGGGCCGCACGAGGCGAACTTGTTTGACATGGATGCCAAGTACTGCGATGTCGAATCGGAGCGGGATGTGCTGGAGTACCTCGGAGCGTTGGTCGACGACGGTGGGCTGGCGGCAGTGGCGGATAATGACTTTCGCCAGTGGTGGCAGGATAGGCTGCCGACGGCTGTCAGGTCTTAAGAGAAGATCAAGTGGGTTCCAACTCCAGGCAAAGCTTCGGTGAATCGTTCGATACCCTGCTCGAGGGGAATCGGCGCCAACTGGAATCGCTCTACGATGGCTCGGGTATCAACGCCGGGGCTACTCGCCACCCGCAGCCGGCGGCCGGCGCACCACCGGTTGCGGATATGCAGCAGGTCAGGCCGGAAAAGAATGATCTTGACAGTCTTGGCCCGTCGGCCTGGCTTGACCGGCATTTTCCAGACCAGTGGCGTTGCCAGGTCCGGGACCGTCGACGAGAGGGAGATGAAATCGTTGTGCTGTGCTGTCTTGAATTGTCCGGACAGGATTCACGCAAGGCACAGTTTGGGTCGGCCCGGATTGAGCCCCCGGTGCCTGGCGTTTACCGAAACGAGCGCGAAACCGAAGAAGCGGCCTACCAGGAAGCTGTAGACGATGCCTTGAGGCGTTGCGTCCAACTGCTCTGATCTAGTTGCGAGCCGAGTCCCGCGGGATGTTCCCCAGCCAAGGCGCCTCGCCTGTATCCACTGGCGGGTTGCCCAACCAGCAGGGTGTGTTGACGGACCTCAGTCATTACCGCGGCCATCACGTGTTGCTGCTGAGGACCGATCATTTCCCCGTAGCAGGTCTCTCGGACGATTGGCGTTGGTTGCGCGATCACTATCCGGAATTCACTTCGCGCAACACGCTGATTATCGGTCTTAATGGCCATCATGCAGCGATCAATAGAAGGTTTATCGAACAGTACCAACTGCCATTCGACATGATCAGTGACCCTGGCGGGTCGTTTACGGCGAATCTTGATCGCAGTCTTCCACCGGTAATTTCTGCAGGTCTCTGCCTGGTAAATCCAGCCGGCCAGCTCGTCAAATGGTCATCCAGAGGGCAGTTGCGTGATGAGATGGAAGCGTTGCTGGGTTATCTTGACGCCCGGTTTGCTATCGGTGATTCCGCTCCGAACGCAAAGGTTTACCAGGTTATAAGCGACACAGCGCAGGCGATGGACGTCAAAACACTCTTTTCGCAGCGCAGGATAGTTCTGTTCGCAGTACCCGGCGCCTATACGCCGGCCTGTTCGGCAGAGCACTTGCCGGGCTATGTGCGGCAGGCCGATCAGATCCGCGACCAGGGTATCGACGCCATCATCTGTCTGGCTGTCAACGATCCTTTTGTCATGCAAGCCTGGGGCCGAAGTCAGAATGTTGAGGGTCGGGTCAGTATGGTTGCAGATGGAGACGGCGAATTCACCCGGGCAATGGGAATGGCGGCAGATTTGAGGTATCTGGGTCTTAACCTGCGTTCCAGGCGCTATGCCATGATCGTGAATGACGGTGTCATCAAGCACCTTAACGTTGAGGCCGGCCACCAGGTCCACACGAGTGGGGCCGACGCTATGCTCAAGCTGCTCTAGTCAGAAGGCAGATCCCTGTGCAGGGGTGGGTGTGCTACTCCAGTCCCGCAGGGATCCGGTTGTTTTCACCCAGCGCGTGTTCGAGTGCCGAGCCGATCCTCAGGATCGTGGATTCGGTAAAAGAGTGCCCGTGCAGGCACAGCGACACCGGCAATCCTTCGCCTGACTGACCGATGGGTAGTGCAAGCGCACACAGACCAAGGACGTTTGTTGCTCGCGTGTAGTAGGCAGGCAGTATCTTTTCGTCAACCTCCTCGACCGGAATGGCCGGGACCATCGCAGTCGGGGTCAGCAGCGCATCAATCCCGCGCATGTGTTCTTCATATTCTGTTCGCCAGCGCTCAATCTGGTTCATCGCGTCCAGGTAATCCTTCGCCGAGCAGGTCTTTCCGGGCAGCATTCGCGCACGCGTCGCATCGCCGATCGGCAGGTCTTGCTGGTCGATCAGTTCCTGAGTATGCGCATAGCCTTCCGCACTCGCGATTACGGAAGAGAGGTTACGGTAGGTCTCGAAGGAGTGGGGAAGTCCCCGAATGACGATCTCTGCACCTAGTCTCCCGGCGCATTCCAGCGCCCTTTCATAGGCCAGGTTGACCGGTTCAGTCGATTCTTTTCTTTGTTGGTCCGGTAATGCAGCGAGGCGCATGCCCTTGATTCCATCGCGAATTCCAGCCATTGGCTCATCCGCGGGCAGATACAGTGTCGCCCGATCTTTTGAATCTGGGCCCCGCAATACCTGGTAGATCAGGGCGACATCCTGGACACAGCGTGCCATGGGACCGACTGTATCCAGTGAGTGTGAGAGTGGCATCACGCCATGGTTCGACACCCGGCCGAAGGTCGGCTTCAACCCTGTCAGTCCGCAGAAGGCCGACGGCAGGCGGACCGAGCCGCCGGTGTCGGTGCCCAGTGCGGCCGAAGTGAGACCGGCCGCAACAGCAACGCCGGAACCGCTGCTCGAGCCACCGGGTACGCGGTGAGTCTTAAGGTCCCACGGGTTCCACGGGGTACCGCAGTGCTGGTTGGTGCCCCAGCCACCCAGCGCAAATTCTACGGACTGGGTTTTACCCAGGATGATCGCACCTTCGCTTGTCAGGCGATCCACCACGGTAGCCGAGACTGGCGACACCCGGCCATCCAGGGCACGGCAGCCCCACGCGGCCGGTTGACCTTGGACCTCAATGATGTCCTTGAGTCCAAAGGGTATCCCATGCAGGGCACCGAGCGGTTTTCCTGCCGAACGTTGCCGGTCTGAGTTCTCGGCCGCGTGCAGTGCTTGTTCCTTGAAAACGGTAACGAAGGCATTCAAGTGGGGATCAAAGCGGTCGATTCGATCAAGGTAGGCACCGATCAGGTCACGGGCCGAACAGTCGCCTTGAGCAAGGGCCGTGAGCTGGCAATGCAGGGGCTGAAAGACGATGGGCTGGGTCACGGGATATGTTCGAGTCGGGGAGGGGCTCACATTGAGTCGCAGCACGATAGCACAATTGGGTGACAGCTGGCTGCAGGCCGGGGCATCTGCCGGGAAAGTGCCGCTGGGTACCAGATCAAAGCACCAGGCTGTTCAGCAAGACCCGATCCCGGGTCGTATAGAATGGTCGGCAATTCAGTGCTACCCGGGGGTTTCACCGTGCCGCTTGCCGAGATCAACAATCACCAGATGTATTACGAGATCCACGGTGAAGGGGATCCCGCCGTGTGCATGGGAGGTTGGGGAACCTACTGTCACCGCGATGGCCGGAGCCTGGCTCGGGGTCTGACCGACCGCCACAAGGTGCTGGTCTTCGACTACCGGGGCATTGCCGAATCCAGCGATGAGCCGGGTAGACCGGCATCGATGAGGCTTTATGCCGATGATCTGATCGGCTTGCTCGATTCTCTGGGCTGGCGTGATGTCCACCTTGTCGGGCTGGTCGGAATGGGATGTGGTGTGGCCCAGGAAATTGCTCTTAATCGCCCTGACCTCGTCCGTAGTATGGTGAATATGGGCGCCTGGGCTTTCTGCGATGACTATCTTCGAGATCAGCTGAATTTATTCAGGACTGTCCATAAGGACTCGGGGTTTTACACGTTTCAGGAGTTTGTCTGCATCTGTTCGTTCCTTCCCGAGTTCTACAATCAGAACAGGCACCGTTTGCTGGGCCCTGGCGGTGAGTGGCCAGAGCTGAGAGACAACTATATGACCCACGAACGTCTGGTCGATGCCTGTCTTACGCATGACACCAGAGATCGCCTCGCTTTGATCAGAGCTCCAACGCTCGTCATCCATGCTGCCATGGACATGATCACAAGTCCCCGGACTACATTGCCGATCGAACAGGCGATACCCGGCGCCGAAGGCGTCACCATGGAAAACACGGCTCACGTCGTGGCTGGAAAAGCACAGAAGACCGAGTTCTGTGAGCTTCTCTTTTCGTTTCTTGACCGCCACTAGCGTCGAAGCGTCGTCGCAGGAGTCGAAGTGAAAGCTCGGGTCAGGGATCGGGAACGGTGTTCTTGTATAGAATCCGGGCTGACAATCAAGTCTGACGAGGTGGCGTAATGCCTGAGCGCACGAAAACCGATGAACGGCTCAAAGGACCCTTGGCCGGTGTGCGGGTGATCGAGATGGGCCAGCTGGTTGCCGGCCCTTTTGTGGGTTCGCGGATGGCGGATTTCGGGGCCGAAGTGATCAAGGTCGAAACACCAGGTAACGGAGACGCGATGCGGGCCTGGGGGCATCACCGGTACAAGGAGCGGGGGCTCTGGTGGCCGGTCCTGGCGCGCAACAAAAAGTCGGTCTCGGCGAATCTCCGGGAATCTCGAGGGCAGGACCTGGTCCGTCGCCTGATCGAGACAGCAGATGTACTGGTTGAGAACTTCAAGCCGGGTACTCTGGAAAAATGGGGTCTTGCGCCCAGTGCCCTGCACGAGATCAACCCCGGCCTGGTCATTGCCCGCGTTTCTGGGTATGGCCAGACCGGTCCCTACGCAGATCGCCCGGGGTTCGCCAGTGTCGGTGAGGCGATGGGCGGTCTCCGATACATCAATGGGTTCCCGGATCAGCCCCCGCCACGGATGGGGATCTCGCTCGGAGACACACTGGCCGGAATGTTTGCCGCCCAGGGGGTGCTGATGGCACTTTACTGGCGCGACACGGTTGGCAAGGGCAGGGGCCAGGTCATTGATGCGTCGATCACGGAATCGTGCTTTGCGATGATGGAAAGTGCACTGTCAGAGTATGACAAGGTCGGCTTTGTCCGGGAGCCGAGCGGCACCGGCCTGGCGAACGTCTCGCCGTCCAATATCTTTCCGACCAGCGATGGCAAGTGGGTCGTGATCGCGGCCAATCTCAACCCGATGTTCAAACGCCTGTGCGATGCTATGGAGCAGCCTGAACTCGCCGATGACCCACGCTACAGTACGCATCAGGCCCGCGGGCAGAACGGCGACGAGCTGGATAGCCTGATTGCAGACTGGACCCGGGAGTTGAGCGCTGCCGAACTGGATGAGCGACTGGATAAACATGGCGTGGTGTCAGGGCCCATCTACTCGATCGAGGATATCGTTAACGACCCGCACTACCAGGCGCGGGATATGATTTGCCGCTTTCAGGATAAAGAACTCGGTGAGATTGCAGTGCCGGGATTCGTGCCGAAACTGAGCGAGACCCACAGTGAGATCGCCTGGCTTGGCCCATCCGAGGTGGGTGCCCACAATGAGGAGGTTTACTGTGGCATGCTGGGTTTATCTGAGGACGATCTGAAGGAGCTTGAAAATGACGGGATCATCTGACCGCACCAGGTATATCGAGATCTGTGACGTTGCCGCCCGTGACGGACTGCAGAGTGAAAAACGGATCTGGAGTGTTGCCGAGCGTGTCGAGTTGATCAATCGCCTGGCGCAGACGGGTATTCGACGGATTGAAGCGGTCAGTTTCGTCAACCCCAAGCGTGTCCCGCAGATGGCCGACGCGGAATTGGTCATGGGTGCGGTCGATCGATCGACCGGTGCCCGGTTCTCAGGCCTGGCCTTGAATATGAAGGGTGTTGAGCGGGCTCTTGATGCAGAAGTCGATGAGGTGCGCTACGTGGTGGTGGCCAGCGAGACCTTCAACCAGAAGAACCAGGGCGCCAGCATTGCCGAGACCCTCGGCGGTCTGGAATCCATCGCTCAGCGGGTTCACCAGTCCGGTAAAGTCTTCTCAGCTGTGATTGCAGCTTCTTTTGGCTGTCCATTCGAGGGCGAAGTCAGCACTGGCGCTGTCGTCGATATTGCCCGTCGTCTGGATCAGATGGGCGTGAACGAGATACTGCTTGCCGACAGTATCGGTTGTGCCGTTCCAAGCCAGGTGCGCGAGCGTTTGACAGCGGTTCAGGCAATTCTCGATGGTTCGGTCGCCATAGGCTGTCACTTCCACAATACCCGCAACACCGGTATCGCCAACGCCGTTGCAGCGGTTGAATCAGGGGTGCGTATCCTGGACGCTTCGGTCGGGGGCATAGGCGGTTGCCCGTTTGCCCCTCGTGCAACTGGCAACATTTCCACCGAGGACCTTTGTTATGTATTGCGCAATATGGACTATGAAACTGGTGTCGATCTCTCCGGGTTGATAGAGGTCGCCAACTGGGTGGAAGGTCATTTTGACGATCCCCTGCCGGGTCAGTTGATGAAAGCCGGGATATTCCCCGACGACGTGCTCGCTCATCAGGCCGCCCAGTGAGAGCCGATGGACCGTCAATAGTGACTGCTCTGACGGATTCGATACTGTGAATGGCGAGCAGGACGTTTACAGCCAGCGCTCCTACGGCAGCGAGGCGATCGGCTTTGGCAGCAAGCCAGGGGTCGCCGTAGTTGATTTTCAGCTCGGCTTTACCGATCCCGTTTTTTCCCTGGGTGGTGCGCCCCTGGTTCAGCGGGCGATCGAGAATACTGCTCGCTTACTCGAAGTTGCCAGGTCCTGCGGTGTGCCCGTAGCGACCTGTTATACGGGCTACAACTCCCGGCGGGACATGCCTTACTGGAAGATCTCAGCGGTGCTCGAAGATCTGATCGAAGGTGAGGCGCCCACGCAACTTGATCCCCGGACCTATGACCCTGATTACGACGTTGCGATGCGCAAATCAGGGGCCTCGATGTTCTTTCAGACGCCAGCAGCCGCCTTTTTCAACAAGGAGTCAGTGGATACAATCTTTGTGGTGGGTTGCACGACATCGGGCTGCGTGCGGGCGTCGATCGTGGACTGTTTCCAGTGGGGGTTTCGGACGCTGGTGCCCGAGGACTGCGTGGGAGATCAGGATGAAGGCCCACATCATGACAACCTGCGGGATGTTGAGCGCCGTTATTGTGATCTGACCGATGCCGACGAGGCCATTGGACAGATCAGAGCGTGGCGGCAGGCGCTGGACTGATGGGCCGCGGTCTGTGTTAAGTATTGGATGATGAGCAAGCAGATGGAAATTGGTTAACAGATGACGAAAGATTCGCGTAAATCGACGGGCTGGTTCGATGCCGAACTGAAGAAGGCAAAGGATGACTTTGCTGCACTGGCCCGGGGTGACCAGACCCGGCCGGGAGAGCCAGCCCCGCCGCGGACGACTCGTTCCGACGAGCCACCGGCGGAGCGTTCACCCGAGGTGGCCCGGAAAAGGCCTGAAGACGATCCACCGCGTGACCTGCCGGCAGCGAGAAACAGGCCTGTCAGTCCCCAGGCATCGGTACCCGCTCCGGCGGAACGCCCCAGCGCTGCGCCAAGACGGACTGTCGGTCAGGCCGGGTACAGGCTGGGGGCTGATGTTGGTGGAACTTTTACCGACATCCTGCTGATCGAGGAGTCCAGCGGGCGTAGTTTTACCGCCAAGGTGCCCTCTACCCCGAAAGACTCTTCGATCGGGGTACTGAATGGCATCGAGCGGGTCTGTCAGCAGGCCGGTGTGTCTCCGGCTGATATCAGTCATGTCATGCATGGCACTACAGTGGCCACCAACACCGTTTTGACAGCCAGTGGCGCACGGGTTGGACTGGTGACGACCAAAGGCTACAAGCAGGTTCTGCAGATTGCCCGTTCCTATGTGCCGGGCGGCCTGGGTGGCTGGGTGATCTTTAACAAGAGCGATCCCCTGGCGCCACTGGAGCTGACCATTGAAGCAGACGAGCGGATCGGCGCAAAAGGGGAGGTCGTCCGACCCCTCGACGAGAACGCTCTGGTTGAGGCACTGAAAGCACTATCCAGCGCCGGGATCGAGGCGCTGACCGTGTCGTTGATGAACGCTTACGCCAACGGTGTACACGAGCAGCAGGTTCGACAGGTGGCCGAGGGCCTTTTACCTGGCATCCCGATCTCGATTTCTTCGGAAGTGGTTCCGGAGATGTACGAGTATGAACGAACCGAGACAACCGTCGTGAATTCGTACATCAGACCGGTGGTCTCGAACTACATTGAGAACCTTGAGTCGGAACTCAATCGGCGAATGAGCGGGATGCAGTTGCATATTCTGCGCTCCGATGGGGGCCTGGCGTCGGCCGAGGCGGCCAAGGCAACCCCGGTCAACCTGCTGATGAGCGGGCCGGCCGGTGGCGTGTCGGGTGCAGTGTGGATGGCCAGGCAGGCCGGTTACAGCGATCTTCTAACCTTCGATATGGGTGGCACGTCGACCGACGTTGCCCTGATTCAAAACGGTGTAGCTCAGACAAGACGCGAGACCCGGGTTGCGGACGTGACCGTGCGCTCGTCTTCCATTGATGTGCGGACTGTGGGTGCGGGGGGAGGATCGATTGCCTACGTTCCGGAATTGACCAAGGCCCTGCGTGTCGGACCACAGAGTGCCGGTGCTGAGCCGGGGCCGGCTGCCTATGCCATGGGTGGAACCGAGCCCACCGTGACCGATGCCAACGTGACCCTGGGCTACCTGCCGTCAAGTGCCAAGCTCGGCGGTGACATGGAGCTCGGTCGCGATCAGGCGGAACAGGCAGTCGCTGCTGTCGGCAAGGCCATGGGTTTGTCGGTCCAGGACGCTGCGGAGGGAATCGTCAACATCGTCAACGAGAACATGTTTGGCGCACTGCGGCTGGTGTCGGTGGAACAGGGCTTTGATCCCAGGGATTTTGCGCTGGTCGCCTTTGGTGGGGCCGGCCCGCTGCATGCGAATGCGCTGGGCAGTCTGATGAATTCCTGGCCGGTGATTATCCCGCCAGGACCCGGGGTGTTGTGCGCTTACGGTGACGCTACGACCCGGGTCCGTGACGAGGCATCTCGGACCTTCGTCCGACGATTCTCCGAAACTGATGACACGCAGGTACTGGGAATACTGACTGAACTGGCGGGTTCGGCTGCGGCAACTCTGGATGCTGAAGGCGTTCCGCGGAGCGATCAGTCGACAGCCTACCAGGTCGATCTTCGTTATGCCGGGCAGGGTATGCGTTTGACTATCGAGATGACACCGGCCGATTTTGAATCCGGTGGCCTTGCAGAGCTCGGAAAACGTTTTGATGCGATGCACGAGCAACTGTTCACCTTTGCTCTGGAGACCGAGCGGGAACTCTACACGCTTCGGGCACTGGTTCAGGGCAGGGAAAGCGCAGCAGAGGCCGAAGCGCTGGCCAGCGGAAACGGCGATGCCTCCGGGGCGGTCTATGCCCGTTCCAAGATCTACTTTGAAGGTCGCGACCACGACGCCGACATTCTTGACCGGGCTGTGCTGAGGGCCGGAGACAGGATTGCGGGTCCCGCGATCGTAACCGAAATGGACTCCACGACCCTGGTCTTGCCCGGCCACGCTGGAGAAGTGGATTCCGTTGGAAACCTGCTGATCAGGCCAGCCTGAAGGCCGCAATCTCGAGAGCAACCCGATGCCTGCACAAGTCATTCAGAGCAACACCACACCATTCCAGGATGTAACGGTCGACCCGGTCACGCTCGACATTATCGAGAACGCCCTGCGCAATGCCAGGACGGAAATGGACGCGGTTCTGTTCAGGACAGCCATGTCGCCTGGGATCCGCGAACAGCACGATGCCTTCCCGATGATTGCTAACCACGAGGGCAAGATGGTCGTCGGGCAATTCGGTTCTTTTTTCTGGGGCTTCCAGCAGGGTTACGACGGGACGATCGAAGAAGGTGACGTTTTTCTCACCAATGATCCCTATACCTGCAATGGTGCGATCAGTCATTTGAATGACTGGCTCATGATGATGCCGATCTATATCGATGGACGGCTGGTTTCCTGGGCCGCTATGTTCGGTCACATGACGGATATCGGCGGCAAGGTTCCAGGGAGTCTGCCGACCGATGCTGCCCAGGTGTTTGAAGAAGGCATTCAGGTTCCGCCGGTCAAGATCATCCGCAAGGGCGAGCTCAATAAGGAGATCCTCGAATTGATCCTGCGGAACTGTCGGTTACCGGATTGGAACCGCTCCGATTTCAATGCCATTGTCGCAGCTCTGAGACTGGCTGAGCGGCGCGTGCTGGAGATGGCCGAACGGTTTGGTGTCGAGGAGTTCGTGGCCGCTATGGTGGAAATGCTGGATCGCAACAAACGGGCGATGGGCTCGATACTGAATATGGTTGTACCGGAGACGAAGCAGCACTTTGTCGATTACATCGATGATGACGGGATGGGCATGGGCCCTTACAAGGTCAGCTGCGCGATGTGGCGCGAGGGTGAAAAGGTGTTCTTTGATTTTGAAGGGACAGATCCTCAGTCGATCAGTTCGGTCAACTTCCTGTTGAACGAAGAGATGTTCAAGATGTTTCTGGGCGCGTTCTTTATCAATCTGTTTGATCCCCAGATCCTTTTCAACGATGGGTTCTATGATCTGGTCGAAGTGCGGATTCCGCGCGGCTCGATTCTCAAGCCCATACGCCCGGCCGCGCTGAGTTCACGCACCCATATGCTTGGGCGGATCTTTGACATCATGAGCGGCCTGCTGGGGCAGGGATCTCCAGATGCGCTTTGCGCTGCAGGTTTCTCGGACAGCCCGCACTTCATGTACTCGGGTTATGATCAAAACGGCGAGTGGTATCAGCTTTATCAGATCGGGTTCGGCGGTATACCCGGCCGGCCAGCCGGGGACGGCCCAGATGGCCACTCATTGTGGCCGGCATTTACTAATGTACCGAACGAATTTCTCGAGGCCTATTTCCCGCTGCGGATCGTCAAATACGAGACCATTGCTGACAGCGGCGGGCCGGGCCTGCATCGTGGCGGAAACGGCCTCTCGATGGGCTATCAATTCCTTGAGCCTGGCGAGATCTCCATCCATGATGACCGCTGGCTGACACATCCCTGGGGCGTCAATGGCGGACTGCCGGGCCAGCGCAGCAATAAGCTGATGGTTCGCTCCGACGGCAAGACGGAGTGGATGCACTCCAAGTGCGACAGAGTCAAGGTCGCAGCTGGAGATACCCTGTACTTCAACACCTGGGGAGGCGGCGGCTGGGGCGATCCGCTGGAGCGAGAGTCTGCCAGGGTTGCCCTCGACACACAGCGGGGACTGGTGACGACGGACGGTGCCCGGCGATACGGTGTGGTCCTGACAGCCGAGCTTTTAGTCGATGAATCCGCCACAAAGGATCTGAGACGCAAGATGGCGGCCCAGCGGGGCAGCGTCGAACTGTTTGATTTCGGCGGAACGGTCGAGGAACTCAAAGCCCGCTGCCAGGCTGACACCACGCTGCAGCCGCCCAAGACCCCGGTTTTCCAGAAGTGGGTCACACGCTCAGCAGGAGAGTCCGTCGGCTGACTCCGAAGCGCTTCGGCGACTGGGGATTGAAATCTGACCAGCTGTTCGCTTCGTTGGCAGGGCGGCACGGTGTGAGGTCACCGGCGCGATCGTCCGCTGGCCGCAATTGATCCTGCGGTGACTCGCGTTGCTGGCAGTCAGGCCCGTGTAACTTTGTCGACGAGTTCGCCGTAGAGACTCTGCAGGTGTTTGACCATCGGCCCGTGTCGCCGTTCACCGATCGACCGCCCGTCGACTTCAATGACCGGTACCAGGCCGCCGAAGGTGCCGGTTACGAAGGCTTCCTGTGCACCGTAGACCTGGCTCAGGCTGAAGTTCTTCTCGAACACCGGGATAGCGTTATTGCGGCACAAGTTGATGACATTAGCGCGGGTAATCCCTGTCAGGCAATAGTCTCCGGTCGACGTCCAGACTTCGTTACCGCGGACAATAAAGAAGTGTGTCGAGTTGCAGGTCGCGACAAAGCCGTGGGGGTCTAGCATCAGTGCCTCATCGAACCCGGCTTTGGTGGCCTGGATGCAGGCAGTGATGCAGTTCAGTTTGGAATGGGTGTTCAGTCTCGGATCCTGTACATCGGGATGGCCCCGCCGGACGTGAACGGTGAAGATCCGAAGCCCGCGGACAAGCAACTCCGGATCGGGTTCTTTGAATTCTGCAATGATGACGATGGTGGGACCGCCGATAGTGACTCTGGGATCCTGGTTCGGTGTGGATTTGACACCGCGGGAGACCATCAGACGGATACTGACCCCGTCGTGCATCCCGTTTGCGGCGAGTAACCGGTCGATGCGTTCGGACAGCTGAGCGCGGCTCAGGTCCAGTTCGAAGTCGAGTGCCTTGGCGCCTTCAAAGAGTCGGTCCATGTGTTCATCGAAGAAGGCCACTCGTCCATTGAACACACGCAGTCCCTCCCAGATTCCATCACCCAGGACGAAGCCTGAGTCAAATACGGAGACCATAGCCCGGTCACGGTGGAACAACTGCCCATTGATATCGATCTGGATGCCTGCATTGCGGGCATCGTCCTGGAAATGATAGAACCCTGTGGTCATTTTTTCTCTCGTGAAAATTGTGATTGTGGTTCTTTGAATCGCCCAGATGTCGAGTTTTGACCTGTGCCGCTACCAATGGTTGAGCCGATGGCATGATGGCTACGGGTAATATTAGACCGAACCTATCCCCTATGGCTAAATGTTACCGGTTACTCACCTTGAGATTGGGTAACGCTTAGATCAGGGTGAGACTTCCGTTTGATCCAGACATACAAAAGCAATGAAAAATCTGCTTTGACTTCCGTGCCGGCTGATCTTTACTTCATCGCACTGTTGCTGCCGCCGAGTGCCGCGCGCCAGGTCGAGCGCTACCAGGTGTGGGCACGTGACACCTTCGACAGCCAGGCGGCATTGCGATCACCACCGCACGTCACGCTGCAATCGCCTTTCAAGCTGGGAGATGATGATAACAAGGTATTGAAATCGGTCTTGACCGTGTGTGCTGGACAAACCCCGGCGATCGATGTGACGCTTTCCGGGTTCGGCGCATTTCCCCCTCGGGTGGTCTATATCGACGTCGTACGGACGCCGGAGTTGATGACTGTGCAGTCGGCACTTTCCAGACACCTGAAGGTGACTTTCGGGATCGGTTGTGATCTGCCGGTAGACCGCCCATTTCGTCCCCACGTGAGCGTCGCATTTCGTGATCTCAAGCGTAGCCAGTTTCGGAAACTCTGGGCCGAGGTTCGCGATAAGTCATTCACTGAGCAGTTCCAGGTGACAGGCATGGCGCTTTTGCGTCACGACGGTCGTTGCTGGCGGGTTGGTTCAGAGTACCGGTTCGGGGCCTAGGCGAGATTCGGCTGGTGTCGGGCTTTAAGATCACGACCCAGTGCAGGACAGGTCAGGCAGTGGAACAGCTTGTGGGTCATTGCGAATCAGCAGGTTCCGAGCCGACCATTCCGTTCCAGCGTCGGGTTCCGCCAGCCACTGAAAATCGCCACCGATAAGATTGGCCACACTGACTCCGTTCCGGTAGAGCAGCCGGTTGCCCTCTGCCAGCGGGACTTTCTCACCAGGTGTGATGATGCCTTGAATGTTGAGTGGATCGGCAGCAGACACAATCACCGGCTTGTTCTGCCCCGGGTGGAGCGCTGAATCGCGGTAGTATCGGAGTTGTTCGACGGTTTCGGGCCAGGCGAACTGCTCACCACTGAAACCACTGACGAAGCGCCCGCCGCGAATCTCACCTCGGGCTTCCATACGCCTGTACCAGCGTACCAGTTCGCGCCACTGTGGTAGCGATCGGTGCTCGCGCGCGAGCAGGCTGCGGAAAACAATGCCGTAACGATCCAGCAGTGCGACCGCGGCCTGTTCGATTCCTGTCACCGAATCGGGAAGTCGGGTCCCGTTGGGGCTGTTCGGTGCTGTCTCCGCGGCCCGGGGAGACAACACCTGCTCAACTAGGGACCAGCGGCCGGTACTTTCTATAGCGACAGATCTCCTGCGACCTGCCCGTGAAAACTTTGGTCTTCTAGCCGACGGTGTTGTCAGAGTCCGCAATCCGGAAAAACTGTCAGAGGTAACGATCCCCCAGGCCACCAGCTCGGATAAGGCATTCTCGACCTGGGTGCGTAGCAGGCCGGTCCTGGCCACGAGGTCGCTGAAGAACGACGCACCGCCGGAAAGCAGAGCATCCCTGACCCGGGTTGCTGGGGCAGACAGCGAAGTCCAGTCTGAAAACGTACCCGCCTGCTGGCCGGTATGGGCGACCCGAGCCAGCCAGTGACTGATCTGACTGCGTTCGATGAACATGATGGGTGTGTTTCTCACCGGACCGTTGCGGCGGACGTTCTTAACCGGGGTCAGAGGTCGCAGCCAGAGGAACTCCCCGGCCAGTAGCAGCTGATCCAGGTGATCTGGGTTGTAGTCAGGAATCCGGTGAGGAAGTAGTGACGATTCCCAGGCCAGAGCCGGTGCAGCAAAGCCCTGCAGCCGCAGCAGCGCCTGGCGGACTGCCTCGGGGCCTTCTGGTCGCTCGCCTGCGAGGCCTTGCCAGTGAATGAGAAAACGCACGAAAGCTGTGCCGGTAACCGGCTGAATCTGTTTGCGAAGGGTCTTTATCGTGTATCGGCCGATTCGAGCCAGCAGCCGACGATCGCACCATTCTTCTCTTGTACCAAAGCGTTTTTCGCAACTGTCTGCCGAGTCTGTCCGGAACAATCCACGTATCGCGAAGCCCTCGGTCTCCAGCGCGAGCAGCGCCTGATCGATGGCCTCACGGGCGAGGCCCAGTGGTGCCGCCAGAGCTGGTGCGGTCACCGGCCCCAGCGCCTCCAGCCGGCTGCGTACGATCTCGACCAGTGCCCCTAGAGTGGTTGTCTGGGCACCGCTGGAATCGTCACCGAGCCGCACCGGTTCGATCTCCGGCTGCATTGGTACGCCATCACCGAGCACCTGCAGCACTTGCCCAAGCCGCTCGGCACTGACCCACAGCACCCCGCCTCCCGGGGGCGACAGCTGGGTGGCTCTCCGGTCTGCTGTGAGTGCCAGAAAGAACGACGACCATTGCCTCAGGTCTGACCCCGTCTCGTCGGGGTTGACGAAACCGGCCAGAACCAGGGCGTCGTGAAGCTCATCAGCAGTGCGTGCATCGGGCCATGCCTCGCTACACACGGTCTCGATCGCCAAGGGATCGAGGGTGGCCAGTTTTGCAGCTTCCTCTATGTCGAACAGATGGCGGCTGCGTATCGCCTGCGTGCGACGCTCCTCTGCCGGGGCATCGTCCAAAAACGCATAAGGTCTCGCCGTGATGATCTCCTGGGCCAGGGGTGAGGGAGAGGTAAGTTCACAGGTCGTAACCTGTATGCTGCCCGGGCCGGTTGTCGTGTTGCACAGCTTGCCGATGATCGATTCAAGGCCGTCCACATCCATCACTTCGTGGAGGCAGTCGGCGAGGACCTGATCGACCAGCGGGTGATCCGGAATCTCGCGGTTACCCTCGATGTTCTCAGCGCAGGCCAGTTGATCGGGAAATACCACGGCCAGCAGATCCTCGGCATCGCTGCGCTGGAACTGGGGTGGTGTTTTCTTGCCGTTTCGATTACGCCTCACAGCGAGTGCGGTCGTGGCAACCCATCGAAAGCGGGCCGGAAACATCGGTGCGGCAAGTAGAGCCTGGATCAGCACATCCCTGACACTCTTGGGACGCAGGTAGCCTACGACCTCAGCCAGCGGGAAGCTGTGGGTGGGACCCAGGGATAAGATGACACTGTCCTCCAGGGCAGCTGCCTGAAGTTCAAAATTGAATTTTCGGCAGAACTTCTTTCTGATCGCGAGTCCCCAGGCGCGGTTCACTCGCGAGCCGAACGGAGAATGGATGACCAGGTGGGTGTCGCCGACCTCGTCAAAGAACCGCTCAAGGATGATGTTTGACTGGGTGGGCAGGTTGCCAAGGGCGGCTTTTGACAGGCCGGCATATTCGGCAAGCTGTTCAGCCGCTGGCGGCGACAGGCCAATGTCAGCCTGCAGCCAGGTACTGGCTGCTTGAATGCCAGTGCCGTCGATCCCAAGGTGCAGGTTTAACTGCTCTCGCAGCCGGGAGACGGCAGACGAAAGCTCGTCGCTGCGCCCGGGCGCTTCACCGACCCAGAATGGGATGCTGGGCGGCTGACCTTTGGCATCCTCGACGTAGACCTTGCCGGTCTCGACCCGGGCGATTCGGTATGAGGTATTGCCCAGCTGGAATATATCTCCCGGCAGGCTCTCGAAGGCAAAATCCTCGTTGAGGCTGCCGATCGGGCATTCCTCCGGCATCAGAACGACGTCATAGTCGAACTGGTCAGGGATCGCACCGCCGTTGGTCATCGCGACCAGGCCCGCGCCCCGCCGGCCGCGCAGTCGGCCGTTGACGGCATCCAGATGCAGATAGGCACTTCGCCGGCCACGGCGGGTCGAATAGCCGTCAGCCAGCATCCGAATGACCTGGTCAAACCGCTGCCGGGGCATCTCACGGTAGGGCCACGCACGGCGGAGCACCTCGAATAGCGCGTCAGTGTCCCATTCGGCTGCGGAGATCTCAGCGACGACCTGCTGGGCCAGCACATCCCAGGCCGGTCGTACCAGTTGGATGGCGTCGAGTTCCTGTCGCTGTACGGCATCGAGCAGCGCAGTGCACTCCATCAATTCGTCTCGAGACAGCGGGAAGAGCCGGCCTTTGGGCAGCGCATCGACACCGTGGCCGGAACGCCCGACCCGCTGCAGAAAGGTAGCGATTCCACGCGGTGAGCCCAGCTGACAGGTGAGATCGACATCACCGATATCGATGCCGAGCTCCAGTGATGCCGTTGCTACCAGTGCCTTGAGCTGTCCGTTCTTGAGCCGCTGTTCGGCGTCCAGCCGGTGTTCGCGGGCAAGGCTGCCGTGGTGTGCGGTGACTTCGGACTCGGGGAGTCCTCTGTCCTCCATCCGCTCGGCAAGGTGCTTGGCAACACGCTCGGCCATGCGACGGGTATTGACAAAAATCAGCGTGGAGCGGTGTTCGGCGACCAGGTCTGCCAGGCGGTCGTACACCTCGCCCCAGACTTGCGTCGCCATGACCGGTTGCAGCGGCGAGCGTGGCAGTTCGATGGCCAGGTCCCGCTCCCGTACAAAACCGGTGTCGATGATCCTGCAGTTGGCAGAACTGTCGCGGTCACCGAGCAGGAACGCCGCCATGCTGTCGATGGGTTTCTGGGTGGCTGAAATACCGATCCGCTGTAGCGGTGATGCGCAGAGTGCCTCGAGACGCTCAAGGGACAGCGACAGATGGGCGCCGCGCTTGTTGTCTGCCACGGCATGTAGTTCATCGACAATGACCGTGCGAACCGATCCCAGCATACGGCGGCCGGACACCGAGGTGAGAAAAATGAACAGTGTCTCGGGTGTTGTGACCAGTATCTGCGGTGGCTGGCGGCGCATCTTGGCCCGCTCGGCTTGCGGCGTATCCCCGGTGCGGACCGCCGAGCGGATCGACAGTGGTGTGAGTGCGCCAAGCTCGCGGGTGATCCCGGCAAGCGGTGCTTCCAGATTTCGATTGATATCGTTTGACAGCGCTTTCAACGGTGAGATATAGAGCACTCGGGTCTCGTCTGGCAGGCCGAAGACTTCTCCCTCGCAGACCAGGTTGTCGATCACCGCAAGAAATGCAGCGAGTGTCTTGCCAGAGCCGGTGGGCGCGGCCAGCAGAGTATGTGCACCGTCATGGATGGCTGGCCAGGCCTGTATCTGGACAGGGGTGGGTCGATCGAACTGATCGGTGAACCAGCGCTCGACCGCGGGGTGAAAAATGCCAGATAACATTCTTCGATTCTAATCGCCCCGAGGCTCATTGGCTGAGCCTGCGTGGATGATCTGCCTTGCAACGGTTTTGCCTATAATCAGGCGCGTGTGAAGACCCCTCAGCCTGACTTTCAGGCGATCTATAGTGGAGAAACTGATGCCAAGCTACTATTCCCGAACAAAAAGATTATCTCGGTTGATCCTGGGGCTGCTCTTCATGTTGTCGGTATCTGTCGTCGAGGGTGATGACACTACCCTGGACAGAATTCTTCTGACGGACGGGTCACAGATCTTCGGCACGGTACTCGGGGCAAGCAAAGGGCAGGTCGAGATCAGGACCGAGTTCTCCGGTACCCTGATGATCAGCGCAGATCAAATCGAGTCCCTGTACAGCGGTCAGCCACTTGTCCTGCAGCTCAAGGACGGCCGGCTCCTCAAGGCGCAGCCGATCTCGATAGCGCACAGAAAGTTCGTCGTCACCACCGCGGGCGGTGATCACACCACCTACAGTGTCAGCGATATCAAGTCCATCAATCCCGAGCCCTGGATGCTTGGGCAGGGTTTCAAATGGTCGGGATTTGTCAGTTTTTCCTGGGACATTGAAAGCGGTAATACCGATAAGAACGAACTCGACTACCTGCTGGATACCAAGTGGCGCAAAGGCTCAGCCCGCTGGATATTGAAAGGGGAGGGAGAACTGGACAAGGTCAGTAACGAAAAGAATGCAGATAACTGGACTCTGATGGCGAAATCGGATCATTTCCTGACCGACACCAGGTACTGGGGTGCAGCCCTGTACCTTGAATCGGATCAGTTTGCCGATCTTGATCGGCGGACCTTTGTCGGTGGCTATTATGGTTGGCAGTGGTTTGGAAAGCCGCGGTTCACATTGATGACCGAACCGGGTCTTGCTTATGTCACTGAAGATTTCATTGTCGCGTCGGTGGAAAAGAAATACATCAGTAGCACCTGGAACATCGACGCTTCCAGCAACATGCTGGGGAAGAAAACTCGTCTTTACCTCAATCAGGTGGGTGTCTGGAATCTGGAGGCGACCGAGGATCTGGTGCTCAATACCCGGGTTGGTCTTTCAGTACCATTGTTGCGTAAAGTCGAGGTCGCGGCTGAGATCAAGCTTGAGTTCGATTCCGGCGCCCCTGAGGGATTCGAAGAACTGGATCAGACCTATAAGATTCGACTGGGGTACCGCTGGTAAAAGATCGGTTGCCGCTTGTCGAAGCGGTACGCTGGCACTAGCCCAATGGGATCTGGGTAAAGTATCGATAAATTGGCGGTTTGGCCAGATTTCGCAGGTGCCCCGGAATCGTTGTGCGCAGCATGAATTCAAAGAGTCGGTAAAAAAATACGATGTTGAGAATTAGTTCCATCAGTTCTTCTCCTGCTCCGAGGTGTTTAAAGATCATCTGATCTGTCCCAGTGATACCATTTTGGACAGCAGGGGGACGAACATCTGTGACCCTCATCACCTCGGGCCCGGAAACGGGCTGGGGAATGTGATGAGCATCACAACCAGAAACGATGGCGAGTACAAAGGATCTCAGTTTCTCGGAACACGATGAGTTTTTGCCAAAATCAAAACAGCATGGGGTAACGCTCTGCGATCCAGGCAAACCTAGCTGCAACACCCAGAGGTACAGCAATCGGAACACATCGAAAATCTGATCAAATGACAGCCAGGCCGCTGCAATCAATCGTGAGGCTTTGGTGGGGTACGGCTAGCCAATGGGTCGTCGTCGTGCTGACCTGTGTGAGTGCGGCTGGTGTTCTGACCCCATTGGTGCGAAGCGACGCGCAGTCTCTGTTACCCAAGCATCACCTGCCAGACGGGACCTTTCGCAACAACCACTATCCGGCCATCGACAAGTCCCGTTCAGAGTTGCTCAAATGGTGGTGGCATCGTCAGAGACCGGAACCGGTCAGCTTTCCTCTGGCGGAACAAGACCCACGTTTTCTCCGGGAGAATCACACTGAGCCGACCCTCACCTGGGTTGGGCATGCAACGCTCCTGATTCAGTATGACGGGATGAACATTCTGACCGATCCTCATTTCACACTGCGAGCGTCACCGGTGGGATTTCTGGGACCACGTCGCCACACACCGCCAGGGCTTGCGCTGGACGATCTTCCAACGATCGATCTGGTGGTGATCTCCCACAATCACTATGATCACCTCGATAGGGGCACTGTCGAGCGGTTATATGCTCGCCAGGTCGATCGGCCTCCACGGTTTTTTGTCCCGCTGGGGCAGAAACAGTGGTTTGACGACCTTGGTGTTCCAAACGTGGTAGAGCTGGACTGGGGGCAGAGCGCGAACTACAAGGGTTGGGGGATCCACGCCGTACCGACTCAGCACTGGTCGGGGC
>Ga0207984_1000051_pt1 | contig 63419 bp, 52 predicted proteins | sample ETNtaG_30_FD_185760 | JGI IMG/M metagenome (GOLD analysis project Ga0207984, IMG submission 185760) | Marine microbial and viral communities from oxygen minimum zone, Eastern Pacific Ocean - ETNP201306PF43B (SPAdes) (version 2) | ecosystem: Environmental > Aquatic > Marine > Oceanic ...
GTCCATTATTGTCTCCCCGATTCTGAGAGAACGAGAGCAACAGGACACAATTGAAAGTTATTAGGGTGAAAATACAACTAAAAAAACGGGTTTTCATTTAAACTCCACAAGACCTTAATGTCTTGTATAATTATAAAATTTTTGCTGCTAATGATAGATTAATGCCTAAAGTGCGTTTGTTTTTGTCAGCAATATTAATTTTTAGGCCTTTTACGTAGATCCATTTTGATGAATCTTCGATCGCATAGATGAATTTTCCTATTTGATCAATTTTGCCCCTAATATTCATTTCAATAAAATAAACTTCTGGCTGGTATGTCAAAGTAACCTTTGCCAACGACTTGCTCAGATTTTCTTCTCGTTGACGGGCACTATCTACATAAACGGTCAGACCACTCACCATTTCGCGGTAATCGAGTGGCTCAGTTTCACCTGATTCATTGTTCCACTCACTGTCTTCCTGATAATTGGCTATCAGTTGGTTGAATTTTGTCAACAGTGGTCCTTCAGGTTTAAGTACCGGTTCATTTGTTCCCGATCTCTTGGTAAGTATTCCTGATTTTTTAGTGGGTTTAGCAAACTCAATTTGGTCAGCAAAAAAACTTCTTCTGGATTCAGCTATGCCCAAAATTTGTAATTCAATTTGTTCCTGTAGAAACTCAAGCAACTGAATCCGGACAGTCAAAGGCATTGCAGTAGGTAGCCGGATGGATTCATCCTCTCTTTTGTTCTGGTTGTTTGATTCGTTCTGTTGCCCATATTCATTAGTTGTGTCTGATATATTTGAATCTTCATCAACTTCCTGCTGTTTCTGACTAGCATCTTCGGAATTATCTTCGTCTTCCTGGTAGTCATCTGTTTCATCGCTGCCAAAGCCCCAGACATCGTAAATTGAATTCATAGCGGTTTCTGCTTCTTCTTCGATCTGTTGCTGCTCTTCTTGAAGTTCAGCCAACTCTTCACCTGAAGCCCCAATGTAAAGTTGGGAAACTAGAATTTCCTTGGTTTGTGTGGAAATCCTCTCAGATTTTTGACCCGGCTGAGCCTTGATATTAAGCTGATAGTTCGGCTTCAGGCCAGCTCCCTTGGCTAGTTCTGAAATTCGATCTGCAATCACCACTTCTGGCTGTTCACCGGTAAATATTCGACCTTCAATTTCTTTTAGTTGATCTGGATCTTCAAACTGTCCCCCAATTTGCCTGCGATAAGCCATCAACAAATTAGCTTTGTCTTTGAGCGCTGGAAGAAGCGTAGCAACTTCTGATTGTCGTCTGGCATTATTAATATCGTCGAATAGATCTTTCCGTCGAATCTCATTCAGTAAAGAATCCGAAATAATTCGCCCCTTGAGACCAGTTTGTTCCCAAATCTGTTGATCAATAGCAGTCGTTTTTTTTGATAGATCAATGACAGTATTGACATTATCAAGCTGGCTTTTTTTTGTTTTGAGACTGCTTAATCTTAAACTAAATCCTCCATCCCCACCGATAAGAATCCAGGTAAAGATGCCGACTGCCAAAACAGCTACTACGCCAAGCAAAATCTTCTCTCGCTGATTTAACTTTCTCATTACTTTTCCTGTGTCTCCACAATTCCTGTTTTAAACAGATACTTCAAGATTAAAGTTCTTCTTGTGATTCAGATGCCATTTACATCGTAATTAAACATCGCTTCGCCCATAACTACTCATCTTTGTCGTTTCCTCTATCTCTATCCTCTCCATCTTCACTATATATTGCTCCTTTGGCTGCTCTTACCTCTTGTTGCTCCTTTGGAGACATACGGTCATATTCTTCTTTTGAAGGTAAAATCTTCTTGGCATAATTGTCTCGATCTTTGTCGTTTCCTCTATCTCTATCCTCTCCATCTTCACTATATATTGCTCCTTTGGCTGCTCTTACCTCTTGTTGCTCCCTTGGAGACATACGGTTATATTCTCTTTCACTCTTTACCTCGGTCATTTTGGATTCAGACGAGTTTTTGGAAGTTTCAACATCCTCATCTTCATCCTCGTTTTCCCATTCCCGATTTTCAGAACTTCGACGCCATTCTTCACCTCGATTTTGCCGGTATTGTTCAGAAGCATCCTCACTATCTCCAACAGTTGCTGTTGATGAGTTAACCAAAGTGGGATTAATGTACCGGTTTTCAGTAAACATTTGAATTGCATTGGAAGCGAGGTTACAGCTGATCTGTACCTGAAATATGGAGCGTTTGCTACGTTCAGCTGCTGTTACTTGTCCCTGTTTAATTTCTCGAAACAACCCCGATTGTTTCATCACACTTACTAATTGACTGATATTTTGGTGTGAGTTAGCTTCGACATTGAAGGTGATTTTGGCCTTATTTGGTTCATCAAGCCGAGTTAAACTCAAAGTTGTTAAGGCAACCTTTGTTCGATCGGTTAAACGTGTGCTGAACTCACGTAGAATGTCGAGTGAAGATAGACGTGGTGCTAACAGATCGGTGATGGCAAGCCCTCTAGTAAGATCTATTTTTGCTTTCGACTCCGCGGGTCGTAATTGGCGAATTTGCTGGTCAATTGCATTGATCCTGGAATTTTGGGATCTACCCCAAGTGGTGATTCCAATGCCGAGTCCAATTAGCAAGAGAAAACCAGCCGCTGCAGAGGTGACCAGCCGTCGCTGCTGATCAGCCTTGGAGATTTTGGCTTTTTCCTCCTTTGGCAGCAGGTCAAGTCCAACGTGACCTGTAAGTGCGTTAATACCTTGACCAAGTGCAACTGCCAATCGGTCGTCGAGATCAACATCAAGAGTAGCTGTTGAATCCACGTATTGCCAAGTCTCGCTGAGTCTCCAAATCTGCGTTGGAATTCCCAGTTGATCTGAGATATAGTCAGTCAAACCCGAGATACAAGAACTTCCTCCAGAGAGCCAAATTGCGGTTACCTGATTTTCTTCAATCCCGATGGTTTTCTGTGCAGCACTGATGGAGCGGTCAAATTCTGTAACCAACCGTTCAGCCCATTCGCCAACAGGTGATTCTAGTTGGTTTTCCAGTTTAATGTCCTGTTGCAACTTGTGTGCTTCCGCTTCTGAGAAGGAGGTTTTATCGTCACTTCGATATAAGTTTGTTAATTGGTCGCCTCCAAAAGGGAAACTTCGAGAGAATTCCAGGGTGTTGCCTCGCACTACACACAGATCCGTTCGGCCAGCCCCAATGTCGGCAATCATAGTTAATTGATCTGGTTGTGTTTTTTCCAATTGTTGACCTGCCAACACAGAAGTGCCAAAGGCAGAAGGCAACATAAAGTTTGGTGTGACACTAAGTGGTTTTAAACAGTCGATTAGCTCCTGGACGGCATCTCGCTTAGCTGCCACTATTTCGACAGAGACACCACTTTCTGTTTGGCGAATATCATGAAAATCGTAGACTGCATCCTCAGGACGAAACGGGAGTTCTGTTTCAGCTTGCATCGCCACCACCGATGTAAGTTGCTCATCCTCATTTGTCTGCGGAAGGTTCGATAAACGTCGAGTTGTGATGAGTAACCTTGGGACTGAAACCACAACGGGATATTTCCCTCCCACCTTTTTCCAAACTGTCAGTAATGATTCTTTTACATTATTGACAGTGTTTTCTGGGGGGGCAGCAGTTTCTTTTTGTCGGTTTGGATAGCTTTCAATCCCAGCGTCAATAAGTCGTATGCCATCTGTGGTCTTCTCCAACTGGACCATTTTGATCGCATCGGTACCGATGTCAATTGAAACCACCTGATTCTTTGCCATCTGTTTTTACTCCTGTTTCCAATATTTAATCTGGACTTGGTCTCCTGTTCGGTCAATTACACCGACACATAAAGCGATTGTTTTGCCTCGTAAATCCATACCAGAAGATTTGATCATAGATCCGTATGAACGATAGGTGATACGGCCAGCAATTTCTTTGAATGAATTCGTGTCAATACCTTCAACATCAAGCACCTCAGCAATATTCTTAAACGGATTACCCTGTATCTCGGTCTGGTCAGCGGTTTGATTTTGCTGACTGTCCTCGGGCTCTGATTCACGGTAAGTTATAATTGCTTGCGCTTTGGTTTCATCCATACCAGGCAAGATCTGCAAAACTTCTAATGGAGCGGTATTGATATTGATTAAACCTGAAAGTGTTTCTTCATCGGATGTAGTGATTTTGTCAACGATATTTCTGAAATCGTTGGTTGTGATCAGTTTGACCTCTTTAATATCATCGACATCTTCAAACTCACCATTCTGGTTACGGTGATCGATAATCCGTTCCGCAATGTCTTGATCAATGCCGTCAAGTGATGTTAAACTCTCTTCGTCTCCAGTATTGATATTGACCATTTCCTCATCATTGTCATCACTACTGTCTACACTGATTTCATCTCTAATATTATCAAAGGTTTCGTCCGAAACAGCTTGCGCATCAAGCAGGTTGCCAATACCGTCGTAATCTCTTCCTTGGATTAGCGCTTGAGCTTCGTCTTCGGTAAACGTCTGCTGGTTATTATTTCCAGTTAGTTGCGTCAGTTGCTGTTGATTGGCAGAATTAATGTTGACGCGAGCCTGACCACTGGCGTCAGTATTTTTGTCAATTGAGTAGATCGTCACCAGATCAACTAATCCTGGTAATGACTGTGCTGATTCGTCCTCGCCTTGGACCATTAGTCCCAAATCAGGTAGCTGTGCTGCGTTCACGTTTTGGGATTGCTGGGGTTGTCCATAAAGTAACGTTTCGGTCATACCTTCAACACGAGCAAGATCACGAACGGTGCGAAACGGACGTGTCTCGATAATCGACTGCGCAAGTAGCTGTTGATTTTCTTCAGCCGTATCAACTTCTGTAGAAATGGATCCTGCTAACAAACCGCTACTATTGATTAGATTAGCAATGGTAGTTGCGTCTGCGGTATTAATGTTTATTTTTGAACCTTCATCTATGATCTGAACTTGGTAATCAAGCATATTCCCAATTATTATCCCATCCTCTATTTGATCCTCTATTCCACTTGCCCATTGTTCCCCGAGTGAATCGAAAGGTGTATCGTCAGCGCGTATGACGGCAACCGCATTTTCAAAACCCGCTTTAGCTGCATAATGGAACTTTGTTCTGTCTACAAAATTGGCTTGTCTTCGTCCTTCAAGTCGAATTGAATATAAAAATTGCGTTGCTAGAACAGAGAGAATCGTTACTATCCACAACGTCGAAATTAATGACAACCCGCGCTCATCATTCTGAATCGTTTTGGTCATGTATTCTGGAGTTAAATTATCTGTCATCTGATCTTGAATAGCCATTCAAAAGTCAACTTCTATTCATCCTCGTCTTCTTCATCTTCGTCTTCTTCTAGTTCCTCGTCATCCTCGTCTTCTTCTTCATCTTCATCTTCATCTTCGTCTAGTTCCTCGTCATCCTCGTCTTCTTCTTCATCTTCATCTAGTTCCTCGTCATCCTCGTCATCCTCGTCTTCTTCTAGTTCCTCGTCCTCTTTCTTGCTGATTGGAACATCGGTTTTACCCTCAACAACAAAAATAGCAAAGGAATGGGCTTTTCCTCCCCTACCGTCATCAACGGTCACACTAGCAACATAACTGCCATGCCTATCAGTTTTAAATTGGATCCAAACCCCGTTATCACTAACCATCAGGCCTTCTTCAACTGGTTTGTTCCGTTGGTTAGTTATTTTCCAATCATAGGTCAAAGCATCCGTAGCGTCAACATCGTTAACATTAGCAACAAAGACAATTTCCTGACCGATAATATATGGCGGTTCAGGCTTGACAACGACTGAACTTTCAATGTTGAAGATTGGTGGATGGTTAGCGGAGGTTACTTCAACTAAAGCGGTTTCAGAAATAGCATGCCCCGCTTCGTCTGTAACAGTTACTTTAGCAAGATAGTTTCCAACACGAGGTGAGGAAAAGCGAATTTGCGCACCTCCGCGACCAACGTCGACTATCATCTCGCTGACGTCCATCTCTGTTTCAGGAGAGTCGTTTTCACCGTTTATGTGTTTTTCTTTGACTTCAGTGATTTGCCATTCATAAGTCAATGTATCATCATCGGGATCTGTGGCCTGAGCGATCAGGTATATGTCCTGTTCTGTATAATAAGGTTGGCCTGGAAGGACAGCAATTGGACTAATGCTATCAAAAAACGGCGTTTCGTTTGGTGCTACTGGAGTGTCTTGAAAAAAAGCACAACCAGTTGCAAGGAGTAGCACCGCCGACATAATATACCGAAAAATTACCGAAACTCTTGTCATTAGCATCTCTTCTCTAAAATGAGCCATCGCTTTTGTCAATATAGCTTTTCTTTATAGTGAGGTCATAGCTGTTGGGTCACTAAAATTAGCACTCATCAACAGATACACCATTGTTGACTGCGTGACCATATTATTTTGAATGTCTTGACTAGCTTGGATGTCTTGACTTTGACCTTCTATCTTATCTGCATCCGCAGACATTGAGATAGTTACCTGTATTGCTTTTGGAATTTGTTCCTCATCTTCCCATGAATCATATAGTTCTTCCCCGTCGTAATATTTTAGGTCGAACGATAAAATTTGATCAATCAATGGTACAACGTCGACCTGAATTGGATTACCTTCCTCATCTTCCACCGGTAATGTTCCTGATTCAAGTAATGGTAATATTACAGTCTCGGGATCAAGGCTTGTCGTTGTAATACGAAGAAGAACAATCTGTTGGTCTTCTTGGCTGCCATCTGTTAACCTTGATCCTCGTTCTTCAGAATCTTCTTCAAGCCCTGTGGGATCCGGCCCAATGTAATACGCAACTCTTTTAACATCAGTCATTAAGCTTTCTTGTTGTTCTTCTTCCAGTTCATTTGATGCATTGAGTTGCGAGAGAACGGGATCCGGATCAGAAGGTAGAAGAGTGACGAAACTTACTAGATCCTGATCACCTATTGCTTCCTCACTAGGGTTGTCTTGGGAGACAATTAGCAGGTTCTCATCTCCTTCGATGGCCTGTAAGTTAGATAGGTCAGTGGTAATGTAATCCAATGCAATACGACACTTTTGGGTTAATATCATTCGCGTTCCTGACTTCTGGTAAATCTTGATTACGCTGTTGAAGGTAGAGTAAGCGGCCCCACCCATAATCATCATAATAGTTACAGAAACCAACAGTTCTACTAATGTGAAACCGGGTTCAACCGTACAGTTCTCAACACAATTTTTTTGGGTATCCATGACTATTGTTTTGGTGATTATCCTGTACCGGAAGATCCCTCTTGGCTTTGTTGTGGCAGTTGGCGGTCAGATACTAGTGTGGCTACCGAGATCGATTTTTCTTTTCCTTGTTCCTGCCAAATAACCGTCAGGTTGATGCTTCGGAGTCCTTCGATCTCTTCTGATTCAATATCTGCAATCTCAGAGTTCCAAGTGTAACGTGACCCTTCACCAAATTCACCATTATCGCTGCCAATTTCTGGGAATCCCTCTGACTCAATCAAGGCCATCTGGTACTTTAAGAGGTAAAGTGCTGTTGTTTTATTTTCGGAGAGTGCTTGTTCTCTTTGTGCTTGGCCGAAAGATCGAACTAAGGCTGGCATTGTAAGCGTCAAAATTGTCAAAGTAACTAAAATCTCGATTAGAGTAAAACCACTTTCAACGGATATGCTTGTCTGATTATTTTTCATATTCATCATCTTTTATTTCATCAACCTTGATGTTAGCGGTTCCACCATCCATGCTGATACGCATGAGGGTTTCTGTTGAGTTTTCGAACATTAAAATTGCATCTTCCGCTGACCCATTTGGCGAAAAATAAATGTAATCTATTCCTGTATCTTTCTGAATAGATTGGGTTCCGTGCTGAACATTAATTTCAGCTATAGTTATTCCTTGGGTCATCTCTCGAGGACGCATCAGTATCATACTTGTTCGAGAAACGGTGTTGGCTTGCTCTTCTATTGTATTGGCAGCGACTGCCTCACTTGTCGGCAATATCCCAATTTCTCCATCAACATCAAATGTCTCACTATCAGCAAGCCAGTACTGATTTTGGTCGAGATCGAACATAACAAAATATGGCACGTGTTCAGTGATGGCAGTATCCCGTGCAAACCCCATCAGATCGCGAATGGCATGGACATCAGACTTTAGTCGTGAAGAGGCTGAAAAACCCTTGAATGACGGTGCCGCTACCGTCGAAATCAGGACTATTATCGTTAAAACAATTAGAACCTCAACCAGTGTGAAACCCTGTGAGGAAAGAAAAAACGCGTTTGCAGGTTTACTGGGTTTCCTCAATAATCCAACTGGTGATGTCGTCTTCGGTCCCTTCTTGGGTATCTTTCCCAAGAGAATAGAGATCATAATCGTAACCTTCGTGATTGCCAGGGTAAACATAAACATATTCAGTTCCCCATGGATCAGTGAAATTTGGTTTCTGGATATAGGGGCCTCGCCAATTGTCAGGGGCTGGTTGTGGCGCCCTCCACAACGATTGTATTCCATCTTCTGTCGATGGATAATCGCCTACGTCAAGAGAATACATCTGGAACGAATTTTCCAATGCAGCAATATCCTGTACTGCTTTGGCTACCTTAGCTTGTTCTCGTTTTGGAAGGACATTAACTGCAATACCAGTTGCCAAAAGACCTAAAATTACGATTACAATCATGACCTCGATCAGTGTCATACCAGATTCCCCACGGAACTGGCGAGCTACCATAGCCCAAAGATTAACCCTGCGATTTACCAACGTATTAATTGGAAAAAATCGGCAGACTAATTTCTTTATCATTTTATTTCCCTTTGAGACCTATATTCATGTCAGCCTTTAGATTTAATACACAAACTCATTTTTGGACCGTGCTAGCCAATGCTGGCACTCATTTTCAGAATTGGATCGATAATGGCAAAAGCAATCAATCCGATGATTACCCCCATAAACAAGATAACAAGTGGTCCAACTAAACTTGTTAATCTCTCCAAATTCTTTTTGGTTTCCAAATCATAGTATTCTGAGAGTTTAGACATCATTTGCTGGGGCGATCCTGATTCTTCACCCACCGATATCATATGCATTACGACCGGCGGGAACACCTTGTTACGCTCCAGTTCTCGTGCCAGTGTCGATCCCCGCTCAATTTCCTGTTCTGCGCTTGAAACAGCATTGCTGTATACCTTATTTCCAATTGTATCCTTCACAACACGAAGCGCAGGCAAGAGGGTGACGCCATTCTCCATAAGTGTGGCCATCGTTTGTGTGAAACGAATGATAGCGAACGAATTGAAGACTTGGCCGATCAACGGTAGCCGAATTTTGATCCTATCAAAGATTAATCTGCCATTTTCCAGTTGAATAAACCGACTAAAAGCGATAGAAAGAACAATGATCATAATCAAGATTATCCACCAAAAACTACTGACAAAGTCGGCGAAGCCGATTAATCCTCTTGTCAGAGGCGGCAGTTGGGTTCCCATGTCCTCAAACATAACGGTAAATTTAGGCACAACAGCGACCATCAATACCGCAATCGCCAAGCCACTCAAAGCGAACAGAACTGCAGGGTAGAAAAGAGCAGAGACCACCTCATTTTTGAGGTTCCTCTGTCCTTCAGCAAATTCTGCTAATCGAGCAAGCACCACGCCAAGAACACCACCTGCTTCACCTGCTTTCACCATGTTAATGTAGAGATCCGAAAACACTTTTGGGTGTTCTGCTAAGGCGTTAGCAAAGGTTGATCCATGCTCAACGTCATATTTGACCTGATGGATCACTTGACGCAGTGTGATACTTGCTATTTGTTCAAGTGTAATATCCAAGGCACGAGCAAGCGGAATATGTGAATTAATCAAAGTCCCCATCTGATAGGTGAAAAACTCTACATCCTTGGGTTTGACACGACGACGAATTGAAAACTGGAACTTGCTTTCCTCATCATCATTGCTCTCGATGTCTTCAATAATGTCTGTTGGCCAATAGCCTCGGATCTTTAAACTGGACACAAGTTCAGCTTTTGAGTTGGCATCTTCTACGTTACTAACCGTTGATCCAGTATTTGTCAGTGCTTGGTATCGAAATCGGGGCATTCAAATTTTCTCGCTTGTTTGATCAAGCGGTTCCTTCCAAAGTCAGTTCGTCTTCTTGTGTCAATCGCAAAACCTCTTCAACGGAGGTGTATCCTGATAGAACCTTATTCCACCCGTCCTCGCGCAGGCTGCGCATTCCAGCTCGAAATGCCGCGCGTCTGAGCTGGCTGGATGATGCATGCTCTAGAGCGAGATCGCGAATTTCTTCGTTCATCATGAATACCTCAAAAAGTCCAATCCGTCCTTTATAACCTCTGCCATTACATTCCTTACAACCAACTGCACGTGGTATCATTAGGTCGGGTGAGATCTCTGCGTTTGGATCACCAGTCATTTCTTGTGCAGTTTCAGCACTTGGATGATACATTTCGTTGCAATATGAACACACACGACGTGCTAACCGTTGTGCGACTACTCCTTCAAGCGTCGAGGCAATCAGATAGGGTTCAACTTTCATATCGATTAGTCGCGTAACAGCTGATGGAGCATCGTTGGTGTGTAAAGAACTAAACACCAAGTGTCCGGTTAGTGAAGTATGGATTGCCATTTCAGCTGTTTCGTAATCACGGATTTCTCCGATCAGCACCTTATCCGGATCTTGTCGCAAAATGTGTCGTAGCCCAGAAGCAAAAGTCACGTCGATTGCTGGGTTTACTTGCATTTGGTTGATACCTTCCAATTCATATTCAACAGGATCCTCAACGGTAATGATTTTTACTTCAGGTGTGTTGATTTCCCGAAGGCAAGCGTAAAGTGTTGTTGTCTTCCCGGAACCAGTTGGGCCGGTTGCTAAGATAATTCCATGTGGGTTTCTAATCATTGCATGGAATTGCTCAAGGTTATCGTCCATCATTCCAAGTTCTTTCAAACCGAAGGAAATTGATTGCCTGTCAAGAATTCGTAAGACGACACTTTCACCATGAATTGTCGGTACGGTCGAGACACGTAGATCGATTTGTCGGTTATCGAGACTAAGGATTTCTTTGGCAATTTTGCCGTCTTGTGGGATTCGACGTTCAGCGACATCCAGATCTGCCATGATTTTTACGACACCCGTAATTGCCCACTGCAATTGTGGTGGTGGTGGCGCCTGTTCTTCAAGCACACCATCCACGCGATATCTTACCTTGACTTCACCTGGAAACGGCTCAATATGAATATCGCTTGCTCCGGCGCGAACGGCATCAATAATCATCTGATCCACTGCGTTAACAACAGTAGGATCCTGTAACAGATCTTGTTCGCTAATTCCGAAGTCACCAATGGTTTGACGCGCAATTGTGGAAACAGTACCAGCTGGTCCTCTGATTCCTTCACTTAAAATTGCCCCAGCGGTCTTTCCATAGGCTTCAATAATCGCAGACTCGATATCATCTTCATCTGAGAATATTGGTTCAACCTCACAATTGGATATCAGTCGGATTTCGTCAATCAGGATAACATCGTGAGGATCTGCCATTGCGACAGTTAAAATATTTCCCTCTAACTGAACAGGAAAGACTTTATTGCGATAAGCTAAACCAGCAGATATTTTTTCCAGGGCCTCCGAGTCAAAAGTCAGCCCTTCAAGTGATATACTTGGTGGAACCAAATCGATCTTCCTCTTTGAGGGATGTAGATTTTGTGAGTTATTTGCCAATGTCAGATGTCCTTAGTTGTGAAGTATCTTAATCCAGATTAATTATGGTGGTCTTGAAATCATCAACTTAATGGTAAGATCGAAGAATTTAGACGGTACAAGTACAGCTAGGTTTAGAAATGAAGTCAGCGTTCTTATTAGTACTCAAACTTCAATCGTAACAACTCGGCTTGCTGGAATTGCTAGATTAAGGACTATTAAGTAGTGGGAAACAAAAAAACAGCCACTTTTATTACAGCGGCTGTTAGTAAGTTACTTTGCTCGTTTTAAATGACGTTTAGCTTGGATACGCGATAGCTGCAGTAGTTGTCTTCAGCAATGGTATGACATACTCGTTCGACAAAAACACCTAGCAACTGCAAAAACATCTCAAGCTCGCTATTACAAAGTTGACGGTATTTTTGAGCTACCTCTTTTAGTATGCAATGATGCATTTTAAAAAGGTAAGCATCTAATGTTTCCTCTAATTCAACCATGTAGCCTTCTTTATCTAGGAGAGAAGTAAGCATGTTAACCTTTTGGTGTAAGGTCTTATTTTCAAAGTTTTCAGTTTCTGCTTGGACTTTATTTTCTACATGTGTACGCAGAAGCTGATCGATTTTTTCCGAACCATCAATTGATTCTAAGATGTCAAGTAATTCAACAGCAAATTGGGGATAACTGCTGGGAGAAATTTCCTCCCTCGCTTTTTGAGTTAGGTGGTAAAAAAATTTTGGCCTACCACGGCTGGATTTTACTTTGGCCCGCTGAATATAACCATTGCTTTCCAGAATTGCAAGATGTTGACGAATTGTCATTGAATGCAATTCCAACTCTTCAGCAAGCTCGCTTGCTGACACACCTTGGCGGGTTTTAAGTAAATTTACAATTTCTCCACGTGTTTCTTTCAACACTGGATCCAAAATTCCACCTCTAATACCTATTATGACTACCTACATTATATCAGGAAATTCTTTGCCTTACAAGTTATAAAGGCTTTTTTTAAGGTATTTACTTGACAAAATATAAATATTGGTGTTACTATGGGTTTTAATTGATTTATGGGTGTAGGAGGTCGGGTAATGTCTGCGTTTTTAGACATTGTAGATGACGGTATTATAGAGGGTTATGCACCGCCTCCGATTCACGAATCGGATGATTGCTCCGCTCTCAGTTACTGGCTTAGTCGTATGGCGCGACACAGTTTGCTAACCCATGGGGAGGAAATAGAACTTGCCAAACGCATTGAAAATGGAGATGAATCAGCGTTAAATCAAATGATTCGTTCGAATCTCAGGCTGGTCGTTTCTGTTGCTACCAAATATCAAGGATACAATGTGCCGCTAGAAGACTTAATCCAAGAAGGGAACCTTGGTTTGATAAAGGCGGCAAGGAAATTTGACTATAGAAAAAACTTCAGATTCAGCACCTATGCCATATGGTGGATACGGCAAGGGGTTATGCGTAGCCTGGATAATTATTCTCGTACAATTCGTTTGCCGTCTCATGTTGTTGCAAGGATTCACAAATTAGAATCGGTTTATATAAATCTGAGTAGAAACCTTGGGCGAGCCCCCACGGTGGATGAACTTTCAAGCAAGCTTAATATCGATTATGAAGAGATTGTCAATGTTTGGTCACATCGTCTCGATGTGATCTCACTCGAGACGACGTTTAAACATGGGGATCGGACTAGCACTATAGCTGATGTGATTGAAGATATAGATTCCAATCTTGAAAATGGCATTATTGCAGATATGGAAAATCACGATTTAGTGAACCAGCTACTCGGAAAACTAAAAAGACGGGAACGGGAGATACTGAAAATGCGGTATGGTCTTGAAAATGAAGAAGCAATGACATTACGTGAAGTTGGTGAGAAGTTACAGGTAACAAGAGAACGAATTCGACAACTTGAACTCGAAGCCATTAACCATTTACAGAAGTTTTATGATAAAAATGGTGATTTTTGTGATCAAGTTTGATAACTGAGAACCGAGTTGAGGTTTGACATCAGCGGATATTATGTTATTGATGATGTTGTTGTTATGATATAATTCTTACGGGTAACATACCGTTAAAAAAGTGGTCTCCTATCAAATTAGGCTAAGGATCTAAAAAAAATGAAGCAAACTAGTGATGTAGAAAAATCCGGTAGTAATAATGGCCAACTTATTCAACTGACTCCGATCGCTAAAGAAAGGGTCAAATCCATTATTGATAGTGAGGATCTTGAGGTCGAAGGTCTCCGCGTTAGTATTACCGGCCGAACCACCAACACATTTGAATATAGCCTTGGGCTTGAAGTTGAATTGCATCCAGACGATGTCGTTATTGATTTAGGAGATCTTAAAGTTTTAGTTGATTCTCAGAGTATGGATAGTCTAAAAGGTAGTATTATTGATTATGTTGAAGATTTGAATGCTAGTGGTTTTCGCGTTGATAATCCGAATCAGCCAACTTGGGATGATTCAAGAGCTCAGAAAATTCAAGAGCTTATCGATACTAGAATTAATCCGTCTGTTGCGGCTCATGGTGGGAATATCCAGCTTTTGGACGTAACAGAAGACTCAGTTTATGTACACATGGGTGGTGGTTGTCAAGGTTGCGGACAAGCCGCAGCCACTTTAAAGCAAGGAGTTCAAGCGATGATTCAGGAAGAATTCCCCGAAATTGTCAATGTCATCGATACCACAGACCATGCTGCAGGTACAAACCCATACTATCAATGACTTAAACTAACCAGTCGAATTGGTTAACAACTGTTTTGTGTTTTCAACGAATTCGCGGATTTCCGTCATGCGAATACGTGATTCTGCTTTATTCGGTTGGTTCTTGGCAAATTTCACTAAATCACAGTTTTTAAAGAAATTTCCGATCATCTGAAATTGTTCTGTGCTTATTTCTTCTTGGGTGTTAAGTTTCTGTAGAAGATCCCTAGTTGTTAACTCTGAAGCAGTGATTCCAAACCTATCCGTTATATAACATCGAGTTGCATCTGCAACTTCGGTGTGATACATTTTGATCTTTCCCGTTTCAATGAGCCTCTTTTGTTCAATTTTGTTTAAATGTTGATGAGCAATTTCATGTGCGGGTTGTTTTCGCCGTGTTTCTATTGGCTCATTGATAACTTGACTTCGTCTGAGCTTATAAAAGGAGATACCTATCGTGACTATCAACATCAGAAACAGTATCAATAGGATTTTAGAAACCCAGTTTACATCAGGTGTTAGCGGTGGTTTAATCGGTTGGATCTCCATGGCATCATTTGGCTTAGTTTTTTTTACTTTGAATGAATAGGCAGGTGTTTCTAACTGCGTTTCTTTCCCTCCTTTGTCTTCTATTTCAATGGTGAGTGGGGGTAACTCATGTTCCCCGACCGAAAAAGCACGAATTTCATAAGTTGCTTCATAAATTGCCTTTTCCACTTGGGAATTGGAGACAAGACGTTTTACAATCGGGAGATTAGCTTCAATATGCGGCTTATTCCTTAAATCAAGAGTGCCGAGGCGAATTCCAAACGATGGGGATGTTTCGATAACCAATTTGAGTTGGATGGGGTCACCAACTGTGATGTTAGTTTGATCAAATTGGTAAGATTTAATCTTTACTTGCGCTGGTGAGGAGGCTGATAAAATTAGAAAGACTGTGAAAAAGGCAAAAACCCCTATGGCTTTTGTAGATTTCATCTGAGTGCGGCAAGCGGTTTCACAACAATCGATTTCGGATCGGTGGGGCATTCATACTGACAAACACCACATCCTATACATCCTTCGGGATCAACCCTAATTTTGTTTTGAGAGTCTTGTTGAATTGCAGTTTCACCGATTGGGCACATCTCAATACAGTATCGGCAATTAATTCCCTGAGAATTCAAACAGGTATCGTTATTAACTACTGCTAAACCAATAGCAATTTCATGCCCTTCTACTGGTTGGAGTGCGCCGCTTGGGCAAACAGTCATGCAAACAAGTGAAGCGCAAACAACACATGGCTGATGATTTGAATCAATGGTGGGTGTTCCTATTAGGTCTATATCCTCGTGCTGCAGTGGCAAAATAGCATCGGCTGGACAAGCATCGACGCAATGATTACAGCGGTGACAAGTTTTCACGAACTCATGTTCAGGTAAAGAACCAGGAGGACGCAGAAAAAAGTTCTCCGTTTGGTTTAATTGCTGTGGGGACGAATTCAGAAGTCCTGATATCGGCTCAGTGATTTTGAGAAGAGCCGATTGGAAAAACATCCGTCGGTTTTGGAAGATGTTTTCGTCCTGTTTTTTCATTTTTTTTCTAATGTTTGCATCTGTGTTTGGATATAGTAACTGCATTTATGGCTTCCACACATAAGATGGTGTTCACGGTTAATTTCAACTCCAAGGACTCTTTGAAAAAGCTCCCTCTCTGTTTCACACAAGATCGGGTATTTTTTTGCAATCATAGATATCGGGCAATGATACTCAATCAAAGCATAATTATCTCCGTCCTTGCTGGCTTCTGCCATGTAACCTTCTTCGTTGCGAATCTTTGCTAGTTCCTTTATTTTTTTGTTTAAGTTTTTACCTTGAAGTCGTTTTTCGTAGCTTTGGATTTGTGATTCCATACGTTTTGTAAGCAATTGATTAACTAAGTCTCCACCTCCAATATTTTCGGCTTCTTCTAAGACTTCTATAGCGAAGCTTTTGTATGATTCCGGGAAAATTTCTTTTGCTTTATCTGTTAAAGTATAAATATATTTTGGTCGTCCCCGACTAGATTTTTGGCGATAATATTCAACTAAACCCTCTCTTTCAAGACTACTTAAATGCTGTCGTACTCCCATTGAACTCATATCGAGTTGTGTCGAAACTTCATTAATCGTCATCTTGGCGTTTATCTTTAGAAGGTTGATAATATTTGTGCGTGTATCATTTGTGTTGGTATTCATCAGTTACCTTATTATTAACAATATCAGATAAGATGGTGTGTGAGTTGGGGCTATATTGGGTCAATGACCTTATGTCTTAAAATAATCCCAAGGTCACCTGCGATCCAACCCAGTTTTGGACTCACCATATGAACTGCGTTGAGGTTGAAATGGGTTTCACACTGTTGTGGGCGCCAAACTTTTCCCCCGTTAATTGTATGCAAAACTGTGCCGTGACTACCCACAATCCATCCTTCATTAGGGTTAATGAAAAAAAGATCATTAAGGGAATTGTCTTGGTGACTTTTTTGCCTTGTCCAGGTTTGTCCACTGTCTGAAGTATGGTAAATTAGACCACTAACTCCGCAAATCCAGCCATGGCGATAATCGGCAAAAAAAACATCTGTTAGCCACTGTTCTCCAAAGTGGTATTGTAACCTCCAGTTGTTTCCTCCATCATTAGTATGTAGGAGTATTCCTCCATCGCCAACAATCCAACCGGTTTTGGAATCAACAAAGTGGATACCAAAGAGATCCCGATTCGTTGTGTTGTCTTGATACTCCCAATTTTCACCACCATCGTTGGTAGATAGAATTTCTCCATTGTTACCAACTACCCATCCGGTATTCCGATCGATAAAGAATATATCAAGTAAAGCCTTTGAAGACTCAGTTTTTTGAGGCCACCATGTGATACCTCCATCTTTTGTATGGATTATGGTTCCCCACTCAGCAACTGCCCATCCAATCTTTGGGGTAACGAAATATGTGGCTCCACAGCATTCCATGATACCACTGTCTTGAGATGTCCAACTGGAGCCTCCATCATTTGTGAATAATATTTCACCCCGATCACCGACAACGTAGCCGATTTCTGGTGTGGAAAAGTGCATGCCAGAGAGCAAATGGCTTGGTGATGATTGGGAATCCCAATCATCACCACCGTTTCGGGTGTGGAGAATCGTACCCGCTTCACCAACGACCCAACCAGTTTTTTGGTCGATAAAGTGTACACCCTGTAACACCACATCACCTCCTGGTAGTTGCGTCGCTCCTCCACGTTGGTGCCGCCATGTTATTCCACTATCTGTTGTATGGAGCAATGCGCCCATATCGCCAACAATCCAGCCGTTTTTTTTGTCGGTGAAACATAGATCGAAAAGGATAAAACTGTGTAGCGGTTCGTCTCCAGTTTTTAATTTTTGCCCATAACTTGTCTCATGCTTTTGGTTTGATCCTTTGGTTATATGATTCCAGTGAATCCCACCGTCTTTTGTGTGTAATATTGTTCGTTTATCACCGACGACCCAACCAATATTTTTAGTCACAAAATAGACGTCTGACAGTTCGCAACGTATGCTGTTTTCTTGATTGGTCCAACTTTGGCCACCATCAGTAGTGGAGTAAATGTTACCTTCATAACTAACAATCCACCCATGATGTTGATCAAAGAAATGTAGACCTCGCAACGAAGCATCCTTGGCAGGTGTTGTCTGGTTTGTCCAGGTTATTCCTCCATCCTCAGTACGAATTATGGTACTGTAATCGCCGATGATCCATCCTACTTTATCTGTAAAAAAATGCAAATCAAATAGATTATTTAAAGTATTAGACTGTTGTTGGTACCAATGATCGCCACCATCTTTAGTGTTAAGGATAGTGCCGTTTTCACCAATGATCCAACCATTTTGGCTGTCAATGAACCGTATTTTACGTAATGGATAAAATGTGCCGCTTTCTTGAGGTGTCCAATGTCGCCCACCATCCGAAGTATGGGCAATAACACTGTTGGATTCTTCCTTAATTGAATTGCCTTCATTATTTCCAACAGTCCAACCAGTTTTGTGGTCAATGAAGAAAACATCATAGAAACGTGTTTTCCAGTCTGCTTGTCGCACAATTTCCCATCGGCCAAATTTTGGTTTCTGTTCCTGTTGAGATTTACAACCATGCATTAAAATATTAAATGGTATGAGTACTAAGGCAAGTGTATAAGCCAGATAATGCTTAAGTTTTAAACCGAAAATAAACATAGTGTTAGACGTTGAAACGTATCGTCAAGATATCGCCATCTTGGACGAGATAATCTTTCCCTTCAAGGCGAAGTAGGCCTTTTTCTTTTGCTTTTATCAGGCTTTTAACTTCAACTAACTCACTCCAGTGTATGGTTTCAGCCCGAATGAACCCCTGAGCCATATCGGTATGAATCAAGCCCGCTGCTTCCACAGCTGTCGTCCCACACTGTATTGTCCATGCCCGTAACTCATCCATGCCAGTACAGGTAAAGAAAGTAATTAGTCCAAGTAATTGATAGGACATTTGAATAAAACGATTCAGCGCAGATTCTTGAAGTCCCATTTCTTCTAAGAAGATGTTTGCTTCTGTGGAGTCGAGTTGCGCGATCTCCATCTCTAACTTGGCTGATAGGACGAAGATTTCTGTGCTTAGTTTTTTCGTATGATGTTCTATGTGGTAACTAATAATTTGATCCGATTGGTTGATTTGGTCTTCGCCAATGTTACAAATAGTTAACATTGGTTTTTGAGTCAGGAATTGGTAACCGCGTATTGTTTTCTCATCCTCGTCAGTAATTTCAAGTTCACGAATCGCAATTCCGTTTTCAAGTGCATTTTTGCATGTTTTTAGCACATTTTGTTGATGCTCAAGTATTCGATCACGCTTGGTACGTAGTTCCTTTTCCAAACGTTCGAGCCTTCTATCAATAATTTGTAGATCGGCGAATGTCAGTTCCAGATCAATCGTTTCAATATCTCTCTTTGGATTAACGTCACCATCAACATGTGGGATTGTGTCATCTTTAAAAAACCTGACGACATGTGCTAGGGCATCAACTTCACGAAGGTCAGCAATTAAACTAGCTTCAAAACTACCACGATCTATATCACCTTTGGACATGCCGACGATATCTATATATTCAATGGTTGTAGGAGTGACTTCTTGGGCATGGAAGACCTCGGTCAATACATTCAGGCGTTCGTCGGGTACCGTAACTGACCTGATATTGGTTTTGGTGCCTGAGGTGTAAGAACCGATTTCAGCTTCTGCCCCCGTCAGGGCATTAAAGATCGAAGTTTTGCCAACATATGGTAACCCGATAATGCCGATTTTCATGATCTGAATTTTGCCTGTTTGGGTTGGGACTAGGCAGAGCATAACACCTGAGAATACTTATGTCAAGCGAAGCTGTCACTGCTTATGTGTTATAATAAAAAAGCAATAGATTTCAGTTTAGAAGACAGTTTTACTTGGTATGAATTGGATTGAGATTATGTCTCGGTAGAGATTTTTTATATTATGCAGGGAAATCTGAAAGTATGCGGGGAAATCTGAAAGTATCAGAACAAAAGATAGTAATTCTGGCTGAAGAATCGTTTAGTGTGCTTGGATCGAAGGCTGCAACAGTATTGATACGCTATCATGCTCAGAATATTGTTGCAGTTATCGACAGCACCAAATCAGGCAAATCGGCAAGCGAGATTATTGGAATAGGTGAAGGTATTCCGGTTGTTGCTAGCCTTGATGTTGCAATGTCATATGATCCAACGTTGTTAGCTATTGGTATTGCTCCTCCAGGTGGTGAGTTACCTCATAATTGGCATCCGATTCTGGTTGAGGCTATCTCAAACGGTTTACACATTGTGAGCGGAATGCATCATTTTTTGTCTGATGACGTTGACCTTTCTAATCTAGCAGCGAAACATAATGTTGTCTTGTGGGATGTGCGTAAACCACCGGAGGATTTGCCCATTGCAACCTGTCAGGCATCAGAAGTATTATCAACTGTTATACTGACGGTTGGATCTGACTGTCGGACGGGAAAAATGGTTACTGCTATAGAGCTAGCTAATGGGCTGAGATCGACGGATAAGCGAGCGATATTCTGTGCTACAGGTCAAAATGGTATTATGGTTTCAGGTTGGGGGATTGCCATCGACGCTGTTATCTCTGATTTTACTGCAGGCGCAGCTGAAACTATTGTGCTACAAGGGGCCCAAGATAACGATATTTTAGTCGTCGAGGGGCAAGGTTCCTTGTTTCATCCTGCATATTCTGGGGTGACCCTCAGTCTGTTACATGGTTCACAACCGGACGCAATGATCTTTTGCCACCAGCCAACGCGGACGCAAGTTGCGCGACACACAATTAAATTTCCAACTTTAAATGAAATGATTAGTCAATATGAAACGTTGGTTCATCCGATAAAGCCGGCCAAAATCATAGGTGTCTCTCTCAATACTTTCGATTTGACGTTTGATCAATCACTCGAAGTTGTTGAGTTGGTGGAAGCTGAGACTGGTTTGCCTACCACGGATGTTATTCGGTTTGGTTCGGAAAAATTGGTCAATTCAATAATTGATGTGTCTAAAAAAAAGGATTTACTGAATGCTTCCCCCTGCACTTAGACGAAAACTACGTCAATTTGGTATTAGGTCGCCAAGATCTTTTCATGGTATTTCTAAAGGAAATCGACGAAGTCTGGATCGAGGTGTGGGAATTGAATTTACCGATTATCGACCATATGAAATCGGTGATGATTTGCGAAATGTGGATTGGAATGTTTATGCTCGCTCGGATCGTCTCTTTCTTAAACAGTTCAATGCTGACAAGAATCTGAATATATCAGTTTTAGTAGATAATAGTCGATCTATGGATTTTGGGAATCCAGCCAAAATCACAGTGGCTAAGCAGATTACAGCAGGATTAAGCAGTATTGCCTTAGCCAATTTTGATTTGATTGCCATCTACACTCTTTCTGATCAGTTGAGGAAAATACTGTCATTTACTTCTGGCGATAGGAATTTCCATAGAATTGAGACTTCACTTAATTCTATAGATATAGGTAATACAACCGACTTGAACACAAATGTTCGTCGGTTTGCCAGCTTGAATAGGAAAAGTGGTGTTGTTTTTCTCATCTCCGATTTTCTAGATCCGGGTAGCTATAAAAATGGCTTAAAATATCTCGTTTCCCGTGATTTTGAAGTTTGTACTATACATATTATAAGTGAAGATGAACTCAATCCTCAGTTTAGTGGGGATCTAAGGCTTGAGGATGTTGAAACAGGACAAATAAAGGAAATTACTGTTACAGATAAGGTTTTGGAAAATTATAAAAACAGGGTTGCTGATTTTTGTGATCAATTCGCCTGGTTTTGTCTGAGTTGTGGTATTACTTACATCCGTTGCCATAATCAAAATACAATGGATCGTTTTTTTTTAAACGATTTGCGACAAGTAGGTGTTATTTAATTTTGATGATAAGAAAAACTTTATAAATGTCTATGGAGAGTTTGGCTGTTTATACTTTTAGTTCATATGTCATGATATATCTATTTGCATTATCTAATAATTGTTGTCAATGGATTCCAATTACCAACGTTGGTAAATTCTTGTGGCTTGGGAACTAGAAGTGAATTGAGGTGTTATGTTTAGTAAACGGGTTGCAGTATTGATGGGTGGAAAATCGGCTGAACGAGAAGTTTCCCTTAGAACTGGTGCTCGTGTAATAGGGGCTTTGGAGGTTCAAGAGGTTTCTGTCGTTGTCATTGATCCCATTGACTCAGATTGGCTAAATCAACTTTTGTCCGCAGAGATTGATATTGCCTTCTTGGCCCTACACGGAAAGGGCTATGAAGATGGGACGATTCAGGGTGTGCTGGAGAGTTTTGGGATTCCTTACACTGGTTCTGGCATACTAGCAAGTGCCATTGCCATGAACAAAATTGTGTCTAAACAAATTTTTGAAACTGCAAATATTCCTACGCCAAAGTCCTTTAAGTTTGATTCTGGTCAAGACGTAACAACTCAGTGTCAAATAGCTGCTGAGCAACTTGGCTTGCCTGTTGTTGTCAAACCAATAACGGAGGGATCATCTATTGGTGTCTCGATGGTTGATAACGTCTCTGAGTTACAACGAATGGCCACCCAAACGGCAAAAGAGTTTGGAGAGATCTTTTTTGAGCAGCATATTTCCGGAATGGAGATTTCCGTTGGCTTGCTTGGTATTGATAAGAAACTCCATGCGCTTCCTGTTTTAGAATTGGTGCCCAAACGCGATTTTTACGATTATGAAGCCAAGTACACAGCTGGAATGACAGAATTTATTATACCTGCGAGATTACTGGGGCCAACTACTGAACTAGTTCAGGAAATTGCGCTGAATGCCCATAGATCAGTCGGTTGTCGCGGTTTCTCTCGGGTTGATATGTTGGTAGGTGAATTTGGTCAACCTTATGTTATCGAGATTAATACACTGCCGGGTTTAACCGAACTTAGTGATCTTCCCGCTCAAGCAAAAGCCGCAGGAATTTCCTATGATCAACTTATTGACCAAATTTTGACAGATGCGGAGAAAATTGATCATTGATGACACGAAATCAGTATAGCCTTGCTCGTCATTTTTCCTGCTGGATTTTTTCTCTTAGTCAGTTGGTATTGATAGGGTGTATTGGGGGTATAAGTGATATAAACATTTTTTCTGATCAAGAAGAAGCTGATCTTGGCGAACAATTCGCGAATGAGATAGAGAAAGATCTAGATATCAATGATGATGCTGATTTAAATTCTTATATTCAAGAGCTTGGCCAACTTCTAGTAAACCACTCGAAGCGTCATAATATTGTTTATACCTTCAAAATTGTTAACTCTGAAGAAGTGAATGCTTTTGCAATTCCCGGAGGTTATGTCTATATTAATGTAGGACTTCTCCGTATGTCGGAAACTGAATCTGAGTTGGCAGGTGTCATTGCTCATGAAATTGGGCATGTTGTCGAAAGACATGGTATGAAGCAATTGACTAAACAGATGGGACTGGTCATGATTTCACAACTTATTTTCGGTGAGGATCCCGATAAAGTACGAGAGATTATTTCTCAGATTATCTTAAGTGGAGTGTTGATGAAATACAGTCGCGATGCTGAGCGTGGAGCCGATCGTAATGCAGTTGAAATTACTTATGCCGCAGAATTGAATCCCTATGGAATGGTTAAGTTTTTTGAAAAATTGCAGCGGCAAAAAAGTCGACATAACAGCCAAATCTCAGCCCAAATACAAAAGTTAACCTCCTCACACCCTTTGACAAGTGAACGAATTTCGGATGTCAAAAATCTGATTTCAAAATTGCCACCACGTTCCCTAAGCCAACGCGACTCGCAACGTTTCCTGTTGCTCAAAAAGAAGCTTCCGCTTATTGAAGAGTCAGATTCACATTAGGTAGGCAGGCAAGATTTCTAGGAAAGATTGAGCATATGAAGTGGAGAGTGTACACTATTTTGCGCGCTCCATGTATTTGAGCGGCGACCGACTGTAGAATTCTGGCGACTTCAGCCATTTTATGCAGGGGTTGCCCGTCGGTTTTTTTGATGTATTCCCAAGCTAGACTCAACCTGCCAGGATTTGGATGAATAACTAAGCCTTCGGTTTTATAATTATTATCGGCTTCTGCTGTAGTCAGGGCTCGATCGTAAGTGCGGAATTCATCGATATGTCCTTGATAGCATCACAGTTGCAGCCATTAGAGGGTCACCAATGCCTAGAATTAGACCTCCTTGTTTTTAAGTTACCTACCTTTCATCGAATACTTATTTGCAAGTTTCCCGTTAATATGCATTCACTTACTTTGCAATCCGTTGCTTTAGCTAATTCGAGATCAATAGCTTGTATAAATAAGAAAATATCCAGCCTATAGGCATTTTCTAGAGTTTAGATCTCATAGCAAGAAATCTGACAACAACTTTTAATCAGGGCAGTTTAGGATTGAAACAAACTCTTGGTCTAAGGAAACCACGAGGTAATTGTTTCTGTCATAGATTCTGTAGGTTTGTCTGCTGGCAGTATACTTAAGTTACCATATTCTATAGAAACCTAATAGATTAAACTTCTGAAAAAAAACATCATTTCTTAAAAATAGTTAAGATTTGGATAAGTTTTCTCTGTTATCTCTGGCAGTTTAGAATTGTGTCGTTTGTTATGTCGTTTACTAAGATTTGTCTCCATCCGTTTTTTTTCGGTATTTTCTTAGAACCTCGCTGTCGTGTAACCATGTTATGATGCCTTCTATTGGTATTTTGGGGCTTCTTTTCGAATGTTTTTCTTGATTTTAGAAATAGAAAGTGTTGTTATGAAATGTGAAGGAAAGGATTATTTGGTATATTAAGAATATCTTCAGCTTATCGTATGGGATTTTTTGAATTGTAATCAACAAATGGGTTTGGATTAAGTCAAAGTAACTTTTGCAACTAAGTTCGTTTAGTTGCAATTAGCAATGTTTGATGCATTGAAAAATAAGATGGGTTATACTAAATCGAGTGGTGTCAAGTTCATGTTAATTTTGTAGAAAGTGTATGTAATCAGAAATTGGTAGACGATAAGGAAATGAATAGTAGAATGGCAGTTGAAATGTAATGTCAGCCCAGCAAGAGGCGCGAACATGAAGCGATTACCAACTCACATACAAGGATGAAAAATATGCTAGACCTTACAGATTTTGAAGTTTTAGTTTCGAGTAAACCAAAACCATATACAATTACTTTCAATAAAAATGGGAATATAACCCTTTCAAAAGAGTTATCGGAAGATATATCCTCTAACATAGAAAGCGCTACTGCGGGATTTCGTTTACATTATAATGAGAGAGAGAAGAAATTATTTCTTGAATTCGTTGATAGCGATGATGGACTTCCAATCAGCACTAGCAATTATGGGCAGAAGTATGTTAAAGCAAAAGACTATTTGACGGAAAAAAGGTTTTCAAAGATTAAAGGTGGGAAATTCGGTTTTAGTGCAATTGAGTTGCATGAAACAGGTGTTTTAGTTGATTTACGAAAACAGTCTGTTCAATCTGGAAAATCTTCTGCTAAAAAGAAAGTAGATGTAGATAAAGTAGATGTAGATAATGATAAGCCCAAAACATTAGAAGAACAAATAGATGAAAATGCGGAAAAATTAGTGGGATCATTTGGTTTAGATGCAGTAGCTGCAGAGGAAAGACTACGCCAGGCGGAGCAGAGAATTCGTTCAGAAGAAAAACGGATTCATGACATAGAACAGAAAATAGGGGATATTGCTGAAACGGATGATGTTGAGACAGATGATATTGAAATAGATGATGTTGAAACAGACGAAAAAGGTATTACAGCAGATGAGAGATTACGGAAAAATCTAACTAATTTTGTTTCCGAGAATTTCCCGAATGATGATGCCCCAGAAGAAGATAGTAGTCAAAAAACCGCTCAGGATTTAAGTCGTTTGTACGAAAATAAAGATAAGTAGAAAATAATATAAATAAAAGGCCGTTCAATAATAGGGAAAGAGACCATTGGTAAATGTCGTGAGATTCATAAACTCGAATAAGAGAATAGTGTTATCCTCTTAATTTGGCGGGATTATTGGTGGAAGATTTGAAGAGAAAGAAAGAGTAATATAGTAAGAATGCTTTTAAGCATTTGTTGTGTTTATGGAAGTGATAGAAATGTTTTAGCTTGCAAAAATCTATGGGAATGATCCAAAGAGGATTCAAGTAACTTCTGGAGTAGTGATATTGAGATGAGGTTGATATAAGGATAATTATTAGATGCGTACGTTTCTGGAAGGCTTAATTGGTGACTTCTTGGTGGTAATGTTTAATTAAGTTGTCCCCAAGTTTGATTGACTGACTATTCTTTGCTCGTTTGGTAATTTCTTCCATATTTTCAGCTTGGTTTCAATTCTTTAGTGAAAAGAGGAATAGAAAGGATATTGAAGTAAATCCCTGAGGGTAGTTAGATTTTAAGAAGACCTTATGCGTATTGACACTGCAGATTAGGATGATTAATGTGTTAAAGAGGTTAGGATGAAATTTGGGTTGTTTTATGAGCATCAGATTCCGCGCCCCTGGAAGGATGGGGATGAACTACAGCTATTTCAAGAAGCTCTTGCCCAGGTTGAGCTAGCCGATCAACTCGGTTTTGATTATGTCTGGGAAGTTGAGCACCATTTTTTAGAAGAGTATTCGCATTCTTCTGCCCCTGAAGTTTTCTTGGCAGCTTGTAGCCAACGTACTAAACAGATTCGGTTGGGACATGGCATTGTCCTCCATCCACCAGCATATAACCACCCTGCCCGTATCGCTGAACGACTTGCCACTTTAGATTTGGTTTCGAATGGTCGTGTAGATTGGGGAACAGGCGAGTCTGCCTCACGGATTGAGATTGAGGCCTTCAACATAGATCCCTCCCAAAAACACGAGATGTGGTTGGAATCTGTGCGAGAGACTGCAAAGATGATGGTTCAATCCCCCTATTCTGGTTGCGAAGGAAAGTATTTCTCGATGCCACCGCGAAACATTGTACCTAAACCTGTACAAAAACCTCATCCTCCTATTTGGGTAGTCTGTTCCAATCGGGAGACAATTCGGAGTGCGGCTAAACTTGGGATTGGAGCGCTCACCTTTGCCTTTGTGGACCCTGAAGAAGCTAAAAGTTGGGTTGATGAATACTATGAAATTTTTCAAAAAGAATGTACTCCAATCGGACAAACAGTAAATCCAAATATTGCCATGGTCACTGGTTTTTCGTGTCATGAGAAAGAGGAAGTTGCTGCTGAGCGCAGTTTGAAGGGATTACGGTTTTTCATGTATGCGCTTAACCATTTTTATTTTAATGGTTCTCATAAACCAAGTAAGACGAATATATGGCAAGCATATGAAGAAACGAATCAGCCGCTTGTGGAAGGGCGTGGAGGAATTGGATCACCGGATCAGATTCGGGACCATCTCGCCAAATTTGAAAAGGCAGGTGTAGATCAGGTGATTTTCATACAGCAGGCGGGTAAAAACCTGCATCGACATATTTGTGAATCTCTTAAGCTTTTTGCTACTAAAGTCTTGCCAGAGTTTAAGGAACGAGATCAAATGCAAGCAAAGCAAAAAACTGATAAATTAGCTTGTGCTATTAAACGGGCAGAGAATTTGGTGACACCAATGCCTGTTGATGTGCAAGTGCCAATTGTTGATGCGTATCCAATTGCTAGAAGTAAACTAGAAGGTAACCCGAATCCGACAGATCAGAAATCCTCTTGGTCTGAAGCAATCGAAGGAGGAAAACAGACATGAGGTTGTATGGGTTCTGATATCAATTAGCTAGATTTGAGGATTGTGATCCTCTCAATTTCGATGTTTATGTGAGACTCGAATACAAATGGAAGTAAGAAGTGGCAAAGCCTTAGGATATAGATCATTAGTATTTTTACTTTTTTTGATCAGTATTGATGGTATAGCTCTAACAGAAAATATCATTGACTATGTTGTTGCTACGGTCAACGATGAGGCTATCACGCGGGGTGCACTTGAGAGCGAATCATTGCTTAACCATTTACTTTGGAAAACTGATTTGGAAGTTCAAGGAATTGAATTGGATGGTGTGATTGTACTTTCTGGTGGTGATGATTATGGTCTTGTTGCCAATGGCGTTATGGAAATATTAAATCGAGAGACTCGACAGCAAATCGCGCATATCCAGATTAAACAGGTTGATCCGAGGCGGGCCACTGCTGTGATATTCGGTTCTCCAGCTCAAACTGTCAATATTGGCCATATTGTGCGAAGACCTTTACTAAATGTAATTGAGGAGTTAGTCCTAATTGATCAGAAATTGGTAATACCAATTATGGGTGTTGCACCAAATAATATTATTGTGCTCTCTGGTGGTGATGATCATGGTTTGTTACCAAGGGACATTGTGGAAGTATTAGATCGAGGGACTCAACGGCAGATTGCGCATGCTCGGATTAAACAGGTTGATCCCAGGCGAGCTACTGCCGTGATATCTGGTTCTCCAACTCAGACTGTCAATGTTGGCCATGTTGTGCGAAGACCTTTGGTAGAAGGTGTTTTGCGGAATGTGCGAACTATACTGAACGAATTAATAGATCGGAAATTGATGATGCAGGAGGCTGATAAATTGGGTATTCCATTGGCACGCTGGAATACAAAAGTTGATGTAGAATTGAAGGCGACCCTAGGTGATGAAAAATTATTACAGGAGATAAATAAGAAACTCGGCTTAGAAACGGAAGAAATAAGGGACTGGTTAAGGACTAGACTGATTCTGAATGAGTTTCGGGATCGCCGCTTCGGAAGAGTCGACAATCTTGAACAGCAAGCAACAGAATATCTTAGACATCATCCCAATGAGTTTTACGATCAAAAACTGGCACGAAAAAGAAGTTTTGAAGAAGTTCTTGAGGAAATCCAAAATCGGCTAAGAACCCAAATCGAAATTGATTTGGAAGAGTGGCTAACACAGCAGAGAAATTCGAGTTATATTCGAAAACTATAATCCCTTTTATCGCCGTCGCCACCATACAATTACACCAACCAGAAAAATGAAGATTGGGATAAGAAAGATTGACATTATTTGAGTGAATATGACTTCGTTTGCTGTCATTTGCCGAAGCGAATGAGATCGTGGGTCGATCGGACTAATTGAAATTAGATCTTCTTCTAGTGTAAGCCAATTCACACTATTCAGGAAAAAATCTCCTCCACCAGTACTACTCAAAAATAAATTGGATGCAAAGTCAGAGTCACCAATAATAACAATACGTGCCCCATTTTCCTCTTCAATTGCAGCCGCGATTAATAGTGGAGGAGAGGTATCTTCCTCCACATTGTATTTTGCTGATTGCCAATTTTTTTGTTTGGTTTCCCCCCAACTACCTTCTGTCCCAATCTGATCGGAAATTTTTGCTAGTTCACTAATCTTAACATTCTTAATTGCATGTGTTGGGTGTAGTGTTAACGACCTGGCATCCTGAAAAATGATAGGCAGTTTTTGGAAACGCATGATCGGATGAAAATCGAAATCCATTATAACGGGAGCTGAAGGACCGCCAAGAACATAGAAGAAACGGGGATCAAGAACCAACACATAATCATTGTTGATCTGCAACCCCCACTTCAAGATTAGGTCAATAAGCGGTTGGTTTGGATTAGTTTCTGCTTCCGCCTTTGGGTCGAGCATTAATAATAATTTCCCTCCGTAATTCAGATACCTTCTAATTGCGTTTACTTCATGACTGATGAATGCTGATTTTGGGGCTGCAATGACCAACGTGGTACAATCCTTGGGCACCCTTTTCTGAGTCGAAAGGGATAGGTTCTCAACAAGGTAGCCTTGGTTTTCTAACGCATCTCCAACTTGATGGTATCCCTTCATAGGGTCGAAATCGTCTGTCGACTTTTCGCCATGCCCTATCAGAAAATAAATTTTCTTCTCTTCTGTGCGAGTAACCTTTAAAATCGCACTGGTAAATTTCTGCTCGTCGATAACTGTCACTCGTTCCTTTTTGCCATTGGATTCAAAGATAGTGGTCCCATGCACTCTAATTCCATATTCCTCTACTTTTTTTACTTGAACATATGAGTCCACGAACTCAATTGAGATTTTATCAGATTGACGATGGTACATTGCTAGCAAATCTTTGACCTGGTCATATTGGCGTTTCTCTATTTCGCTCTGAGGGTTGCTGCTGAAGAATGCGGAGATCTTAACTTCGTGGTCTAGTTTTTGTAGAATACTGAGGGTTTGGTCTGATAAGGTATACCACTTATCAGTTGTCAGATCGACAGCTTTATCGAATTTCTCCACAACCAACAGGTTGACAACCACAACAATACCAAAAAGAGCCAGAATACTGACCGTAACATTGGCGCTGTATTTTGCTTGACGGCTAGAGAGGATCCGGGAAATGTCCTGAAAGCTGAGGGTGAGAAACGCTCCTAATGATAGGCAACTAGCCAGAAAGAAAAAAAAAGTGAATACGGTTTTTGATCGAAGGAGGTAACTAACAAATGCGCTGCATAGCAAGATCAGCCCGATGAAGCCAAAAAGCATACCATTTTTTTGCATTCAATCTATTTCCATTTTTCTGATTCGATCGATTTAATAGTAAGAAAAACACAAATAAAAGTAAAACTCAAATAGTAAATGATATCCTTAACTACTATCACACCACGGGTGAAATCATTAAGATGCTCAGTCAGAGAAATATATTTGAAGAATCCATTTAATGATCCGGCTCGATCTGCAAAGGAGCTGATGATCCAGAATACCAGTAGAACACCGAAACTGGTCAATGCAGAGACAATTTGATTACGGGTCATAGATGAAACCATCAATCCAAAGGATAGAAAAGCTGCTCCAAGTAAAATCATACCTGTATAGGCACTGATCATCTGACCGATATCTACTTTGCCGAATGGAAGAATTAAGAAAGGGTAAAAGAGCGTTGTCGCTAGCATAGCGAGGTACAAAATGAAACTTGCGCAAAACTTACCTAGTACAATTTCAATGTCTTTAACAGGCGATGTTCTTAGTAATTCGATTGTCCCAGATCGTTTCTCTTCTGCAAAGAGTCGCATTGTTACAGCAGGGGTAAAGAAAAGCAAGGTCACACTAACGTAATTCCGAAACAGTATCTGCATGACAGCAGTGCTAAGTTCTTGGCGTACAATTGCACGTTGCAGTATGGCGTAGAAGAAGAAACCGGAAAGTCCACTGAAGATTACTAGTACAAAATACGCAATTGGAGATACAAAATAGGTATAAATTTCCTTTGCAGCAATTGTAGGTATATTCTTCATGAGGCTGATTGCCAGTGAACTTTACCAACGAAAAAAGGACCCAATGATTCAATATATTTACCTGTTTGCTGGGTTTTTCGCATATCCTGAATTAGACGTGATAGTGCATGTAGCTCTGGTCCTACGAGCCCAATTACGAATTCGTTATCCAACCGATCTAGGCCAAAGCATGCGAGCCGGATATCTGCTGCGTATCCCATTTCTGCGTAGGTGCGGCCCAATGTGCCGTGTTCTCCCAAAATACGCCCTTGCTCTGCCCCGGACAACAAGTAGAATTCCGGTTTTCTGCGAAGCGGGTACCAAATAGCCCACGGCATTTCCGTGTTCATCACATTCCGGAGTGGCTTCTCAAATAGTACTTCGTTTAAATCCTGTTCACGGCCTGAAGCATAAGTTCGACCAATCATTGTCATCTTGGAACGGTGATCAAGATTTAAAAAGCAATCATTCATCAAAAGTTGGCGTGTTTGGGTTAAAATGTCAGTTGGCTCTTCAGCAATCAGCAGTAAGCCAATTCCTGTAGGATCATTTAGGTCGTCGTACAAAACGGATTGAACTTTGTTAGCCTCTAGAACATCAATTAATGCGGTTAGGTTTTTACAGCCAGAAAATACCTGGAGTTGCAAAAACAAGCGGCGGTCACTTACTTGGGATTGTCCATTAACTGGAGCTCCAAGCTCACGAAGGTCTAATTTTTCTTTAAGGTTTTCCATCATTATAACATTAGCCATTCAGTATATTTGTGGGTAGGTGATTTAGCATCAAGTAGACAATGACACCGGTAACTGAAACATACAACCAAAGAGGAAAAGCGAAGGACGCTATTTTTCTATGTAATGTATATTTCGATGAGAGGGCAAAAGCAAACGTGATTAATACTATTGGGAGTACAATAGCCGATAGTCCAATGTGTGAGGTTAAAACAAAGAAGTAAATTGGTCTGATCAATCCTGTGCCAGAAAAGAGAGTATCTCCATGGAAATGATGATAAACAACGTAAGATATTAAGAAAAGTGTTGAGAATGCAAACGCACCAAACATCAACTTTCTGTGGGATTCTTTTCTCCCATTTTTGATTAGGACTATCCCGATGATAATACAAATGGCACTTAGGAAATTTAGGATAGCATTGACTAAAGATAGATGTTTCGTGAAGAAAGGGAGTTGCGATCCATAATCATGTGTTTCCTTGAAATATATTAGCCAAACTAAAAATATGATAGCAAGCACACTGATTCCAATCATAGAAGCTATGGTAACAAGCGTATGTTTCATTTTTATTTAATGCCTGTGTTTAGTATATATTTTTAACAGCAATATTCGGAGCAAAAAACTCATGCTTTGTCAATGACCATCACAAGAAAAACTATAGGTAAGTATAGTAAAGAAATATGCATTAGCTGTTTAGCAGCCAGCGTTGTTCGGGATAGCGCGAATATGATACTAAAAGCAAGCAAAACCAGTCCACAAAACAATGCGGAAGCAAAGTAAAACCAGCCCGCAAGCCCAATGAACTTCGGGAATGAAGCGACTAACAGCAATAAGCTAGAGTGAAATACGATGTGAAATGCAGTACTTTTGCCATTTGGATGCGCTACAGGGAGAAGCCTAACACCTGCTTCTGCGTATTCATGGCGATACATCCAAGCAAGAGCAAGCGAGTGTGGCAGTTGCCATAAAAACAGGATCCCGAATAATACCCAAGATTCACGGTTGATCTGGCCGGTTACCGCAACCCATCCAGCAACGGGCGGCAATGCCCCAGATATAGAGCCAAAAAAAGTACTGATTGGATTTTTTCTTTTGAGTGGAGTATATATGAGAAGATAGGTGAAAATAACTGCGAAAATGACTGTACTTGCCAGTATGTTTACGGTAAAGAAGAGATATAGCTGGCCGAGAGTTGTGATTGTGATTCCGAAAAGTAAAGCTTTCGTTGGACTGAGTTGCCGGCTTGGTAAGGGTCGTGATTGTGTTCGTCCCATTATCCCATCAATATCCCGCTCCATATATTGATTTAATGCAAGTGATCCACCTGCGGTTAGTGCTGTCCCTAACAACAAGTGGATTAAAGAGGTCCAGTTAGTGGTACCCTTTTCTGAAGCGAGTTGGAATCCTGCACAGACAGTAACTAATACCATCAGAACTAGTCGTGGTTTGGTAAGTGCGAACAGGCTTTTTATTTGGCGCATAGATGCGATTTCGAGAGGGAGACTTTGGGTGTCATACAGATACTTCTCCTACTGGGTTAGAAGAATATCCTTTAAATGCAGATGAGTACAAAAAGACACGTAGAGTTAATATAACCGACGTGACGAGCATGAGTGCTCCAATCACCAAGTGCCCAGTAGTAATAGCGATTCGGGGCAAAGATGCTAAGCTGTCTCCAAGTTGGAATTCACTGAACCATGCACCAATTCCCAGAACAATTTGAAGAATGAGAAAAACTCCGAGAAATAAAGAAGGGACTGTGAATTTTGGGAAATTCCTATGGTGAATAAAAACGCGACTTGCGATCCATAGCACACAGTTTGCCACCAAGATTGCAAAAAAAACATGAGTTCGAAGTTGGGAAGCGGTGTGACGTAAAATAGCCCCCCATATCAATTGGAAATATACTCCTCCTGTGGTAAAGATACTCAGATGGCGTAGTAGAATTGCTCCTTCGACGTTATGGTGCCATTCAGTCCATTCTCGAGAGGTGAACATCATTAATCCGCAACATAGAGCCAAGAATGCCTGTGCCAAGCATGCATGCACAATAGCAAAGATAACGCTTATTTCGGTCACTCGTAACCCACCAAGTACACCCTGAATAATAACACCAAGTATTGCTATTCCACCCAGCCATTTCATCCATTTTCGTTGGTCAAACTTCCAAATACTAATTGCCAGTGAAATTGTGAGTAACCCAACAATAGATCCCATCAAGCGGTGACTATGTTCAGCAAATACACCTTGGACATAAATCTCTAACTCGTTTTCTGCCTTCTTAACAGTGAAGGTTCTATGATTTTTACTGTCGTTTATACGCCATGATTTCCCTGATTCAATTACTTCGATTTGACTAACGGTACTGAGGGAAATATGATCGTCTTTTGACTCAATTGCATTTTGCAAACTTGGGGAAAATATGGAGTTATCCAGATCTACTTGTAACTTCGCATCGATTGAACCTATATATCCACTAATTGTTTTTGAGAGTGGATACAAAAACATATTGTAACCAAAGGTAGTTGGCCAATCGGGAACTGCCATGCCAGAATCTGTGCTAGTAACAATGCCTCCAATTGATATCAAAACAAATGTTGCAATGAAAGTTAGAATAGAAAGGGAGTGTAAGAGCTTATGATATTTTCCGGTCAATACCGATACCCGAGGAATACACTTCGAAGCATGATCTGCGCGAGTAATTATAGCACCCGAATCTATGGCTAAACAAGAAATTATCTCCTCGGCCTTGGATGATTTTACTGACTTCTAACACGTTTCGAGGTTTGCACGTTTTTTGAGAGCAAAGGTTGTATTTTGTCTGCTCGTTTTATCCCGCTTTAATCCAGACAGAGCAATCCTAATATTTGCAGATTGGTATTTGTCCTCAGTCTACATCTGAAATTGATCTAAAATCAGGATTATGCTATACTGAAAGCATAATTCGTTAGGTAATGAAGTTTGTATAGAGGTCCTCTCAATGGAAATAGAAAATCGACTGAAAGAAATTGGAATTGAATTGCCACCACCAGTTAAACCTGTGGCCAACTATGTTACCACAGTGCAAACAGGCAACCTTGTTTTTACCTCTGGTCATGGGCCTGTGAGTGTAAGTGGTGAGCTTGAAACAGGACAGTTGGGAACTGACATGACCATAGAGGAAGGATACCAATCAGCACGTTTGGTTGGATTGGGGCTTATTAGCACATTGAAGGATGCGCTTGGAGACCTTGACCGAATCAAGAAAGTTGTTAAGGTCGTCGGATTTGTGAATTCTACACCTGATTTTTTGGACCACCCAAAAGTTGTTAATGGGGTTTCAGACCTTTTCGTCGAGGTTTTTGGTGACAAAGGGAAGCATGCTCGATCGGCTGTTGGCATGGTTCAACTGCCTGGTGGTATTCCAGTTGAAGTCGAAGTGATTGTTGAGGTCGAAGGCTAGGTCAAGATCCGATCAGTTTGATAATTTTCACAAGCTTTTCGGTCATCATTTGATATGACCGAGCTTCGAGGTTCAATCGTATTAGTGGTTCTGTGTTCGATTTGCGTAGATTGAAATGCCAGTCGTCAAATTCAACAGACAAACCGTCCAATTCATTCACAATTGCTGATTTATAGTACCTTTGGCGAATGGAATCAATTTTTTTATCCGCATCCCCATTTTTAATTTGAATGTTAACTTCCTCGGACAAAAAATATTTTTCTTCAAATGGTAAGAGGAGGGTTGAGAGTTTAGCCCGTTTTTTGGACAAAATCTCTATTAGAATCAGAGCTGGAATAATACCCGAGTCGGCATAAAAGAAATCACGGAAGTAATAGTGACCACTTCCCTCGCCCCCAAAGATTGCATCCTGATTCATCATTGTTGGTTTGATAAATGAATGTCCAACTCGTTCGATAATTGGAGTGCCATTGTTTATTTCAATTGTATCTCGAATTGCCCAAGACCCGCGAATGTCGTAGATAACCTTCGAGCCGGGATGTTTCTGGAGTAGATATTCAGCAATCAATGCAATGATAAAATCTGAGGGTACAAATTGTCCGCGATCATCAACAACGAAAAAACGATCCATCACCATCAAAAGCAAAGCCAACGTCGGCATTTTTTTCGACAACGTATTTTTGAAGGTCGGCGTGATTCTGAGCCTGTTTGGGGTCAAGACCTTGTCCTATGGGTAATTGCCCGTTGGCTTTAAGGTTAAAACCGGACAGATTAACTGGTAGTGGGTTAAAGACTTTCTGCAAAATGGGGCCGGCCATTCCACTTCTTGGATCAACAGCGATCTGGATGGGCGTAATAGCGTCAGTGTCAATAACACTTAACGCAAATTCAACAAAATCGTCTGTCAAATCGCAGGTTTGGATAGTAGCAGTTCTATTGGTATTATGGAAATTTTCGGTCTCAATGATTTGGTGAATTTGTTGTAGACCAGTATCATTGCCAATGATGTGCGGCATTTCCTTCAGCATCTTAAAACCACCATATTCAGCTGGGTTGTGGGAAGCCGTAATCATAACGCCTGGTAGGTTCTGTGTAGCACATGCATAGTAAAATTGATCTGTACTAACTAAACCAATATCAGAGATATTCGTACCTGATGTAATAATTCCGTGGGTAACTGCGTTAAATAGTGGAAGGCTTGATTGGCGCATGTCACGGCCAACAATCACTGTAACTGCTTCTGTGAATGTGATGAATGCTCGGCCAATGGACTCAGCAATTTTTTCATTAATCTGGCTGGGATAAATACCGCGTATATCGTACGCTTTAAAGATATTGGAGTCTATCTGCATATTCACTCTCGTTAAAACATAGAAACTTTAGGGGAAATTATGTCACTTCAAGTTATTGGACCGAAAATTAGAGGGTTTATTTGTACGAATGCCCATCCAACAGGTTGTCTAAAAAACGTTCAAAGCCAAATCGATCTAGCAAAAAAGGATATTGAGTCAACAGAAAACACACCGAATATTCTTGTCATTGGTGCCTCGACAGGATATGGACTGGCATCTCGGATTGCGTTGACATGGGGGTATGGGGCGAATACAATTGGCGTTTTTTTTGAACGTCCTCCTAGTGGTAATAAGACTGGTTCAACTGGCTATTATAATTCTGCGGCATTCCACCAGATGGCTGCACAAGATAAATTTACTGCTATTAGTATCAATGGTGATGCTTTTTCCGACCAAATTAAACAAAAAACAATTGATCAGATCCAAGAACATTTTGGTCAGATAGATCTTGTTGTTTACAGTCTTGCTTCACCACGCCGAATACATCCCAAAACAGGAGTTGATCATCGATCTGTTTTGAAACCGGTTGGTGATCCATGCATAGGAAAGACGATTGATCTAACCAACGAAAATGTTACCGATATTACAATTGACCCTGCCACTAATGAAGAAATCGCAGATACAATCGCAGTAATGGGAGGTGAAGATCTTAGTTTTTGGGTTGAGTTACTACTGTCGGAAGACTTGCTTGCTCCTCGAGCAAATATCGTTGCATATTCCTACATAGGTCCCCAGATAACTGATCAAATATACTCCAGCGGAACAATCGGTTTAGCAAAAGCAGATCTTGAACAAAGAATTAACGCAATTGACACAAGATTGTTGGATCAGATTAATGGCCGTGCGTATTTATCAGTGAATAAGGCTGTTGTCTCTCAAGCCTCGGCAGCTATTCCGATTGTTCCGCTTTATATTAGCATATTGTATCAAATCATGGATGCCAAAAACCTGAATGAGGAACCAATAGATCAAATGATAAGACTTTTTTCAGAGTATCTAGGTCCCGATTTAGTCCCGATGGTTGATGAAAATCGACGTATTCGGATGGATGACCGAGAACTTAGATCTGATGTGGTTGCTGAAGTAAATGAAAAGTGGAGTCTTGTTAACAACGACAACTTCCATGAACTCGCTGACTTTGAGGGTTATAAAAAAAGTTTTCGGAATTTATTTGGTTTTGAAATTGATGATGTTGATTATGGTCAACCAGTTGAAACCGAAGTTACCATCCCGCTTGTTTAAGAAATTCTAATGCCATTAGGGTATGACCCGCGGCGTTTGGATGCACCCCATCTCTTGTGGTCCATAATGCATTTGGGCGATTAGTAACAGCTTGTTTGAAGGATGTGCTGACTTGAACCAAATAGGCGTTGAATTCCTCGGCCAATCTATGGATAATTTCGTTATATTCGAGGATTGCTAAAGTACGTGGCTCTTGGACATCTTCAGCTATGTAGAAGATTTCGAACATAAAAATCCCGTTTAGCTCTAATTCTTGAAAAGAGCGCGTGAGAATCTGACGGTAAGAATTTTCCCACTGTGGCAAATATTCTTCGTTCGGTTCAGTTTGACGAGCTGCATTGTTAATTCCGATTTTAATTGAGAGCCAATCTGGTTTTTCCGAAATTACGTCCTCGCTCCAGCGATTTTCTAATCCTTCCACGATATCGCCTCCAATTCCCCTATTGACATAGTCAATGTGATGGCTAGGGTATTTGGCCGTTAACAGTTCAGTTATTTTTCGGACGTAACCGTGTCCTAATTTTTCTTCATCTTGGCGTCGTCCACAATCAGTAATGCTATCACCAATAAATAGTACTTTTTCATTCGATTTGAAAATTAGATTTTCCATAATAATTCCTTTTTATTCAGCAGTATAAAAATTCCGCATAAGATGAGATTAGTTGTATTTCTCTCAGTGACGTTCCTAGGGTTTAATTTGAGACTAGGATCTTGATGTTATTAGTGTTCAATCTTATTTTGTTTTTCTAAAATTTTGTCAGTAAAAATTAATTGTTACGAATTGAAGCATTTTAGAATTTAATACTGAGATTTTACAGTACGTATCTGGGTTTCGTCAACCTTTCCCATAAAGTTCTTGATCAGATAATCTCGGCAGGATAGAATATGGATATATGAGACGAGATACGGTTCTTGAAACAGCCAAGGCTGCAATTCGATCTGAGATCGGAGCGTTAGAAAATTTACTCCAAGCAATTGACGAAAATTTCGTAGAAGTTGTTGACCTCGTCAACTGTTCGCTTGGGCGTGTTGTGGTAACGGGTGTTGGAAAATCAGGTCATATTGGAAAAAAGATTGCTGCAACATTATCAAGCCTTGGTACACCCGCATATTTTGTTCACGCAACTGAAGGTGTTCACGGGGATCTAGGAATGATTACTTCCGAGGATATTGTCATTGCTATCTCAAATAGTGGCAAGACACGGGAAACTCTTGATCTCATAGTGCCAATTCGTCAGATTGGTGCGAAGTTGGTTGCTTTGACGAGTCGGTCAGATTCGGAATTGGCGAGACAGGCCGATCTAGTTTTGAATATTGGAGTTCAGACAGAAGCAGATCCCCTTGGCCTTGCTCCCACAAATAGTACCACAGCAACACTGGCACTGGGAGACGCCTTAGCTATCACTCTATCAGTCAATAAAAAATTTACCCGTGAAGATTTTGGGGTATTTCATCCAGGTGGTAGCTTAGGAAAAAAATTACAAGAGGAAAGAAAATGATAAAAACTGCAATCGAAAAAGTGGTGGGTGGTGATAATTTAAACGAAGCAGAAATGCTGGGAACAATGAACCAAATTATGAGTGGTGATGCAACTCCCGCTCAAATAGGTAGTTTTATTACCTCATTAAGGCTGAAAGGCGAAACCATTGATGAAATTACCGGAGCTGCGCGAATTATGCGCGAAAAAGCCACAAAAATTGAGACCGAACACAATCTCGTTGTCGATACATGTGGCACTGGAGGGGATGTTTCCCACACTTTTAACATTTCAACTACTGCGGCATTTGTAGTAGCAGGAACTGGTGTTCCAGTTGCTAAACACGGAAACAGATCCGTTTCAAGTAGTTCTGGCAGTGCAGATGTATTAGAAGCGCTTGGTGTCAACATTGAAATTTCACCCGAAATTGTGGGGAAATGCATCGATGAGATAGGCATTGGGTTCCTCTTTGCTCCAGCGCTTCATAGCGCAATGAAGCATGTAATTGGTCCTCGACGTGAGATAGGCATTCGTACTATTTTCAATGCACTCGGGCCTCTCACCAATCCAGCGGGAGCAAAGGCACAAGTGATCGGCGTCTACGATCCAAATTTGACCGAACCACTAGCTAATGTGTTGAAAAATCTTGGGACCCAATCGGCGTTCGTGGTTCACGGAGATGATGGCCTAGACGAAATAACGACAACAACCACAACCCAAGTATCGCAACTCGCTTATGGCAACGTAATTAATTACACTATTGATCCCATTGAGTTCGGCATAACAAATGCAGGTCCATCTGATCTTGTTGGTAATACTCCTGAAACAAATGCAGAAATCACGCATCATATCCTTAAAGGAGAAAAAGGGCCAAAGCGTGATATCACTCTAATCAACGCAGCAGCAGCTATCGTTGTTGGTGGAAAGGCTTCAAATATACAAAGTGGTTTGGGAATCGCTGCCAATGCAATTGATTCTGGAAAAGCACTAGAAAAGCTTAATCTTCTAATCGACATGACGAACAAATATTCTTGATAAGAAATTTGGGTGATTATATAACAGATAAGTTTATCCTCAAGAAAAACGCAGAGAATACCAAGGAGTTATAGATATGTCAACATCCAGTATACAACCAGTTCTGATCGATGGCGCTTGGACAGAATCGGATTCCGTGAGCACATTTGCACCAGTAAATCCGCTGACAAAAGAACCAACCAATGAGATCTATCCGGTTAGCTCAATTAAGGATGTGGAAACAGCCATTGAATGTGCTGCAGAAGCATCAGATGATTTGCTCAATTTTGACCCCACTACAATTGCAGATTTCTTGGAATGCTACGCCGACCGAATTGAAGCGCGTCGGTCAGACTTAGTCGACATGGCCCATCTCGAAACTGCCTATCCGAAGGAAACTCGCCTTGGTGGTATCGAATTACCACGAACAATAAACCAATTACGGCTAGCTGCCAATGCTGTGCGGAATCGATCTTGGATGTCTCCAACTATTGATACGCAAACAAATATTAGGTCAATGTATGCAGCTCTTGAGGGGGGGGTTGTGGTTTTCGGTCCCAACAACTTCCCGTTTGCGTTTGGTAGCATATCCGGTGGAGATTTCGCCGCCGCTGTTGCGGCGGGGAATCCAATTATTGCTAAAGCTAATTCTTCACATCCCGGAACTACGCGTTTATTTGCAGAAGAGGCTTTAGAAGCGGTAAAAAGTTTAGGTTTGCCAAATAGCATGGTACAGTTGATCTACCGTACTCATCATGATGTAGGAGAACGACTTGTGTCTCATCCACTGGTTGGAGCAACTGGTTATACCGGATCTCGTGTTGCTGGTTTAGTCCTCAAAAACGCCGCTGATCGGGCAGGTAAGCCGATCTATTTGGAACTCAGTAGTGTTAACCCTGTTGTGATTTTGCCGGGGGCTTTACAAGAACGAGGGGCTGAGATCGCGGAAGAATTTGTTAGCTCTTGTCTGCTTGGCACAGGGCAGTTTTGCACTAACCCCGGTTTGATGATTCTTCAAAAGGATACGGGCACAGATTTATTTATTCAAAGTGTCAGCCAGAAGTTTAGAGATGCGCCTGTTGGAACCCTTTTAGGAGAAAGTGTGGAAAAAGGGATGGTCGCAGGTGTTCAGACCTTGCAAGATGCTGGGGCGGAGTTGATAGTAGGTGGTAGATCTGGCGGAGGGACTGGATTTTGTCACCAAAATACGCTTTTGCAGGTGACAGGGGCGCAGTTTTTGTCTCAGGCTGAAAACTTACAGAAGGAAATATTTGGTAATGAAAGTCTTTTGGTTTTGGTGGACGATTTGGATCAAGCTCATCAGGTTTTAAGATTGTTGGAAGGCAACTTAACGGGGACCATCTATTCAGCCAGCGATGGGACAGATGATATCGCTTATGGGCGAGTTGCTTCCATTTTGCGTCGCAAAGTTGGTCGGCTAATTAATGATAAGATGCCAACAGGTGTGGCAGTTAGTTCCGCAATGAACCATGGAGGTCCCTTCCCGGCGACAGGCCACCCTAGTTTTACCTCAGTCGGCATTCCCGCAGCCATTACCCGTTTTTCCCAGTTGCAGTGTTTTGATAATGTTAGTTCCAACCATTTACCTGTAGAACTACAAGACGAGAATCCTCTTGGTATTTGGCGCTTTATCGATGGAGAATGGATTCACTAAAGACCAAGTTCAGACTAGCTGTTATACCTAATTCACGTAGTCAACCCTATTGGAGATGTTTGGGTCTATAGAACTCCTACTCATAGAGGTAATTTATGAAAATAAAACAGGTTGTGATAGTAGGGCAACACGAAGTTGAGTTGCAAACTACTGAATTGGATGAAAAAAGACTAGGTCCAAACGAGATATTAATTGAGACTGAATACACATACATCAGTACTGGAACGGAATTAGCTAACTATTCAGGCAAAGAGCCAAAAGTATTTCAGCCAGGCGCATGGTGCGCATATCCGTGGAAATCAGGTTATGCTAACGTCGGTATTGTCAAGGATGTTGGAGAAAGAGTGGCTCGGGTGAAAGTGGGTGAACGCGTTTTTACTTATGGGAATCATGCTTCTGCCATTCGATACAATGCTGATCGATTAGTGGCGTCTGTACCAGCTAGTATAAATCCAGCTATCGCCGCGGCATCAAGAATGGCAGGCGTCGCCGCCACCAGTATAATTGTGAGTGAAATTGAATCTAGTCCGTGGGTGGTTGTTTTTGGCCTTGGTATGGTGGGGAATTTGGCTTCACAAGCATTTCATATTCGAGGATGCCGTGTAATCGGTGTTGATCCCGTTGAGGCACGGCGTGAAATCGCCAGACAGTGTAATATTCCTTATACGGTAGGCGGAGTTTCTGTAGAAGTCCAAGAGCAAATTAAAGAAATCACGAATGGGGAAATGGGACAGATCACGGTTGATGCCGTTGGACATAGCCAAGTCATCTTAGAGGCTTTAAAAGCCACTGCGAACTACGGTCAAGTCGTCTTGTTGGGAACACCGCGAGTCTCAGTTGATGGAGACTTAACGGAATTGTTGTCGGACGTCCACCTCCGGTGGATCACAATCCGAGGTGCTTTGGAATGGTGTCTGCCAATGTACACAGAAGCGGGAAATCATGTTTCCCAATTCAGCAAACAGCAGATGATATTCGATTGGATTGACAGGGATAAACTTACAATTGAACCTCTCATTTCGCACCATTTAAAACCCGAACAAATTAAGGACGCCTATGATGGGTTGCTTAATACTCCAGATACTTACACTGGCGTGTTGCTAGAGTGGAATTAGATTACATTGCAGGCTTCAATGTAGAACTGAGTGTGACTTTAGTTCTGCCCATCTCGAGGCGAGTTTGCTTGTTACATCGACTGCTTTTGGCTTATAGGCTTCAAGAATATTCTCCATAAACTTACCTGCCATTTTCTTAGTATTTTCATCATTGCCTTTAATATGGTACTTGTCTGGTGCCAGCGACATCATGACAAATTTACCTTTGCCAAAATCTGCTTCCATGATGACGGGATTTCCGATGCTTTCCATGATGATGTCAAAGCCTTTCTGACTAGCAATAACTTCCCAAACTGTTGGCCATCCTTGATGTCCCCATCCTTGGAACTCTTTTTTTCCCATTTTGTTTGGGGCAGCGAAAAGTGAGTGATCGGCTTTCAGAATTTTGAAATCCTTCGAGTCCCGGTCGCTGCGGATACATTGTAGGCTGTTTGGCAACCAATCCACGTTGGCTTCGTTTTGATCCGCTTGGGTTGGTTCAATCACAATACCTCCATTTTTAACGAAGTCTTGTATCTCTTGGGCATTGTCGTCAAGGCTTTGGTGCAATTTAGGATCATTGGTTGTCATGCTGCCAATAAAGAACAGTTTATGTTCAACTTCAAATTTAAGTTTCCCATTCTCTATATCTTTGGTTAGATCATCGTATTGAACCTTGAATTCATCCAGTGTTTGTCGTAAGGCATCAACTTGAGTCCATTGATCAGCGAAATCGACTACTGCTATCTTTTGAGCAGCATCTGATTTCATCAGAAAACCGTGAAGTAGGAATAGAAACAGAATCGAGTAAGCACGTCTTTGGAATTTCATTACTATGTCCTGCCCTAATTTTGGGAAAAACTAGTTGGGTTAATGGTCTTTTTGAATACTTGGTTTAGGTAGTATTGTTCGATGTCTGTAAAGAGGGAGCAATCCTCTTAAAACAGTTGCGTGCGTAAATCAAAAACTGCGAACAACACTAACAACTATATACGCTGTCGCACGACTCCGTACATTTTGGCACAGCATCAATGATGAACCTAGCCTAAGATTGCAGTATTCTGGGTGACAGAACTTTTATTTTCAACCTACCTGATTGTTACTGTAGACAATTTAAAGCTTCCGCCAAGTGTTGAATACCAATTTCAATGGTTGATGGATTAACCGCATAAGCTAGGCGAAGATGTCCTGGGCAATCAAACTTGCTGCCTGGGATTGTAACAACATTGGCCGAGTTTAGCAAGTAAAGAGTTAAGTCTTGATCGTTTTGAATAATAGTCCCCATCGGCGTTTTTTTTCCCAAATAGGCATACATGTCAGGAAAAAAGTAGTATGCACCCGAGGGAGGGTCCCAAATGGCTTGGTCAATCAGTTGGCGAAAACGTTGTAACAGTAAATCCCGCCGCTGTCGGAGTTGATCGCGAATCTCGTATCGTAATTGTAGGTTAGTATCCTGTTGTAAAAAGTGGGCGTACCCCTTTTGCGTTGGTAAATTGACGCAGGAAGAGACATTGCCTTCAACTATTGCTATGGTTTGTAATATGGTTTCTGGTCCAGCGACGAATCCTAACCGGAGTCCTGTTCCTGAGATTTCTTTTGACATGCCTCCTAAAACGAAAGTTTGGTCGGGTAAATAAGCGGCGATACTTTCATGTTGATGATCGTCATATAGAATAGTTCGATAAACCTCGTCTGAGATGATGCCGATTTCTGGGTACTGGCCTATGATACCTGCTATTTCTTGAATAAGACCGAGTGGGTATACAGCTCCAGATGGATTGTTGGGCGAATTCAGGACGATCAAAGCAATGGTTTGGTCTCGTCTCAATAGATCTTCCAACTGTTTGGGATTTGGCAAGAAATGGTGATCTGTTGGTAAAAGAATTGGCGGTTGCCCCGTCAGCAGTACAGGTATATTTTGATAGGATTCGTAAACCGGTGCAAACGCAACGAGCCGATTACGAGGTGAAGAGTGTCTCATGATGGTCAGACAGACTTTAAAAAAGGCATCTTTGGGGCCCGGACAAACCACAATCTGAGAAGGGGGGTAAGTCAAATTAAAACGTTGAAGATCAATACTTATTGCCGACAGCAACTCTGGATCGCCAGCGGCCGGTGAGTAGTGGGTGGCATCACACATTACGGCTTCAGCCATTGCCGTTTTTAGGATAGAGGGCAGTTTTATTTCCGGATTCATCTCACCGACGCCAAAGTCATAGACTGTTTTCCCTTCTTTTTTGAGTGCGTCCGCGATAGATTTAATTTCTAGTGTGGGGGAAGGGGTTAATTTCTCTGCACAGATCGATGGTCTTAAGCTCATAAGGTTGAATTATCCGATAAACTCTGATTGAGGTGGTACGTCATTTACAAACGTACCTATAGGCAAAATTGAGATACGATATCAAACAATATTTCAATCGCCTGTCGAAGTGTAGCAAATGACAAAAACTCATTATCACCATGTTGGGAAGTTAATGGTGCATCTGGCAACAGAGGGAAAAACCCGTAGGCGGGAATACCTCTTCGACGCAGGAATCGGCTATCAGAATACCCTGGTGTAATATGCGGGATAATTTGGTGGTTCGGCAAAAATTTATTTAGTGATATTTGGATATAATTATACAATTGATTGTCAAGTGGGGACTCGGTCGCATCCATTCTTGAGATTTCAGTCCACTGAAGTTGATCTAAATCATAATCGTCAATAATAGTCTTTATCAGCTCCTTGCTATCAGTTCCAGGCATAGTACGAACTTTTAAATCGACACTTTGATCATGCAACTCAAAATTGACTTCATGCTGGAACAACTGATCGGGATCAAGAGAATATGGTGCTCCTTTTTGAAGATACCGCAAATAGAGTCTGGAAATTCCAGAAGATAGAAAGCGTTTTGAAATCGGTTTGGGCAGCATCTTCTCAAGCATTCGCTTGGTTGAAGGTGTGAGAGGTGCCTTGAATTTAGAATTTGAGGGTAAAGGTGAGTCTGGGAGTGGATCGTTTGCCCGAAGCAATATCCTCCCTTTTTCGCCAGTTTGACAAGTGATAAAATTTTGATGCCGAAATACTAATGGGTATCCACCGCCTTCGTTTAATACACACCGGATTTTTTGACATTCAGGGATATTCTCTACCAACCATTTTGTTCCCCAATTCCCACCTGACTCTTCGTCAGCCGCTGCAATCATCATTACGCTTCGTTGAAGTGGTCTTTTTAGGGCATTTAGTAGATTTAGTATTACCAGCCATACAACGACAAGCCCTTTGCAATCAATCGCACCTCGTCCCCAGACAGTTTCATTGGCAATTGTGCCACTAAACGGGGGGTATTTCCAATTATATGGTTGGTCAACGGTTGCAACATCAAGGTGGGAGAGAAGCAACAGACATTCTTCCGATTTTCCAGGGATATGGGCGATGAACGATCCCTTGCCTGGTTGAGGCTCGATGACTCGGCTGTTGAGTCCAGTTTCATTAGCACAACCGAGAAGGTAAGTTGCCGCTTGGCTCTCTGTATCTGTACCCGCTACCGTAGGGATTTGGATAAGATTGCTTAGAATGTGGGCAGCTTGTTGGAGTAGATTATCAGTGACGATGCTCGATTTCCCCAAAACGCAAGAGGCGTGCGGAGTTTAAGACGACAAAAGCGGAAGAAATATTATGCACAACAGCAGCCATAATTGGCGAAAGTATACCACTACCCGCTAACAGGATTCCAATTACATTCATTCCAACTGCAAATCCAAGGATGTTTTGTCTAATTATCTTAAGTGTCCTTCTGCTCAAACTGAGCATGTTATGCATTAATTCTAAGTTATCATTCATCAACACAATATCAGCTGATTCAATAGCAACATCGGTGCCAGCGGCTCCCATAGCGATACCAACATCCGATAACATAAGAGCAGGTGCATCATTGATACCATCTCCAACCATGGCAACAATCCGGTTTTCTGACTGAATCTGTCGAATGACTTCTAGCTTTTCCTCCGGCAGCAATTCCGCTTTGACCGTATTGATACCGATCTGTTTGGCAATGGCTTGAGCGCTGGTTTCATTATCTCCAGTCAGCATTATAATGTTTTTAATTCCAGTTTGATAAAGTTTCCTGATTGTTTGATTAGCATCTGGTTTTACTGTGTCAGCTACTGCAATTCCACCTAATATTTGACCATTGAGCACAACAAGTAAAGCGGTATTACCTTCAGATTCTTGTTGCTTAAGGAATTTTTTAGCCAATGGATTTGGAGTAATCCAATTTTGTTCTAAGATCTTCCGATTACCCACCCAAACCTCCTGATCTGGATCCAGTGTTGCTTTGACACCAATACCGAATACTTGTTCAAATTGATTGATGGGTTCTGGTTGGACATTTTGATTTTGGGCATAATTGATGAGAGCTTTAGCTACTGGATGTTCAGATTGAATCTCAGCTGTTAGTGCCAATTGTAGTACTTTTTGTTCTGGTTCTACACCGAAAGATTCGAAAGCGACGACTTGCGGTTTCCCACAGGTCAGAGTGCCTGTTTTATCGAAACATATTGTGTCAATTTGACCCGCTGTTTCGACCGTGATACCCCCTTTGATGAGTACTCCCTTTTTGGCTGCATTGCCGACGCTAGCTATAACTGCTGTTGGTGTCGCCAAAACTAGTGCACATGGGCAGGCAATTAGGAGAACCGCTGTGACATTAATGACAGCAATCTTTCGAAGAACTTCAGGATTGGTTTCAGGAATGAAGCCAACCGCTGATAACCCTGTAGCAAATGCTCCTAGCTGATCGAAATTTTGATGAACTGCTAAGGTTACGAAAAAGATAATCGTAGCTACAGCTAAAATCGAAGGTGTAAAATATTGTGCGAATTGATCAGCGACTCTCTGAGTGCGTCCTTTATTTTTCTGAGCTTGATAGACGACATCAATGATTCTACCAATAGCAGTATCATCACCAATTTTGGTAACCTTAACTTCAATTGCACCCATTTCATTGATCGTCCCAGCAAATACCATGTCTTCTACCGTTTTGTCTACTGGCATAGATTCACCGTTTAAGGCAGATTCATTGATTGCCGCATCGCCTTTGACAATCTGTCCATCTATTGGAACTCTTTCTCCCGGTTTAACTAGGATTAAGTCGTCCACACGAATCTGGGAAATTGGGACGCTAATCCAGCGATCGTCTTGGGAAATCCACGCTTCGTCGGGCACCAGCTCAATCAGTTCCTGAACTGCATTCCGAGTCTTGGCCAAAGTTAAATCTTCCAAAAATTCGCCACTGATCATGATAAAAGCGGCGATGGAAGCTGCCAGGTACTCTCCTGCAATGGCTGAAGCAAACAAGGCAATGACGACCAAAAGTCCCGCCGTAATCTGCTTCTTTTCGATGGTCGATACCAAAGTGGTATAGGTAATAAAACCACCACCTAATAACATGGGGATGATTGCAAGATCAAAGTGATCTAACAGGCCTGATATTCCTTGGATAGCTGACAGAATAATAAGGAACAGTAAACTGGTAGGAAAGAAGAATCTTCTGTACCGCCCCATTCTGTTTGTGTTAGTGGAATCTGGGTTTGTCAAGACGCCGTGGTCACCTTCATGCATTAATATGTTTTTCCTTGCTTAATTGGATGGGAGGAACCATTTCCACAGAATAAAAGCAACAATGATAGCTGCTGTTATGATGGCAGCTGAAACCTTAGTGGTAGCGCTTGACACATGGTCGTGGTCATGGTCGTGGTCGTGGTCGTGGTCGTGGTCGTGGTCATGGTCATGGTCGTGGTCGTGGTGCTTTTTCTTGACTCCGTCTAAAATTCCATGTCCGCCTTCATGCATTTTTCTTTAACCTTTTCAATTATGTTTAGCGAATAAACTTGGCCAAAGCATCTTTGAATTTATCGAGTGGCTCTTTCTGATCATGTTCTCGGATTGCCTCAACGATGCAGTGTTCCAGATGTTCTTCCAGAATAACTTTTCCAGTTTTCTGTAAGGCAGACTGTACAGCCGCAATTTGGATTAAGATCTCCGAACAATCCCGTTCAGACAGAACCATCTCTTTGATGCTTCGAACGTGCCCTTCGATTTTTGAGAGCCGATTGGCGATTTGCTTTGTGTTGGTATGGCTATGAGAACCAATTGTCATACTAACCCCCCGGTAGGGTGATGTCAAGTGTTAATTACAATGAGGAAACTGCCAGATTATGTGAAATCATTTTGGTTGGTAAAGGAAACAATTATCTTAAGGTTCTAGTATAACTTTCCCCGCTTGCCCATGAGCAAATTTACTGAAGGCTGTCTGAGCTTCAAGGAGTGAGAAATGATCCGTAATTATTTTGTTAATTGGTAATTCACACCGATATAGATCAATCATAGAAGGGTATTCTGAGTAATGATAGAACCAACTTCCCATCAAAGTAATATCTCGGCGAATCAAATCACCACTGAGATTGATCGGTACGTTTCCCTGCTCACCAATAGCCATGACTGTTCCAGCTTTTCCCGCCAGTTTCAGCGCTAACTTGAGTGTCTCAGGACGTCCAACAGCTTCAATGCACTTATTTGCTAGCATTCCTTGGGTAATTTCTGATATTGCTTCTAGGGGATCGATTTCTTGTGAGTTGATAGTGTGCGTTATACCAAACTTTTTCGCTAAAGAGAGACGGTATGGATTAATGTCGATAATAACGACCTCCGCGCCAAAAAAAGATTGAATCATCGCGTTACCAAGACCAATTGGGCCTGCACCGATAATGCAAACAACCTCTCCTTCATTAGTGTTTAGCCGTTGGCTAACATGGTATGGAACGCCCAAACCGTCACCGGTTAGAAGAACTCCAACATCAAAAGGAATATCCTTCGGTAATTTGAGGCAGGTATGTTCTGGTACCGAAATTCGTTCTGCGTGTGTTCCGGGACAAGTTGACCGATCATCGCAAAAGGTATATTTCCCGACATCACACCATCGGCAATCTCCACAACCCCAAACAGCATGAACGCCAAGGTGGTCTCCAACTTTGAACCGTGTCGAATTCCCGGCGTCGATAACAATCCCTGCCATTTCATGCCCATCGTTGAATGGTTGAGAAGTATGATTCCGGTAGCCGTGCATTTCGCTGCCACAGATTCCTGAGGCTTTAATCTGAATTAAAATTTCACCTTGATTTTGTATCGGTTCCGGATAATCTTTGACCGCAACTTTTTCATTCCCCAATATTTGAACACCAAGCATAATTTTTCCTTCAGTTATGAATCATTTCATAAAGTTGCGTCTGGTTTAATTTGTTCTCACTAATTAATTTTGATCTTGATATTATTATTTAAAATTAGAGGGTATGTTTGGTGGAGGTGATCCAACAGCCATTTCACCATGAATGAGTAACGGTTCAGCATTACCCCACAGCCGCGTCTGATCGCGACTTAAAAGCGGTTCAGCGGAATACTGTGCAAGATATGCTCGACGTAGATTACTAGTATGGTTAGTACCACTAGAATGAAAATTGATGCTGGTAAACACGGCAATGCTGCCAGCAGGGACAATAACTGGCACACCAGGATCCTGTCCGAAGTAACCTATCAGGTCATTTGTACCTTCATCACGGATATGTTGCACCCATGATCGAATACCAACACGAGAAAAAGGCATCACATGCACAGTTCCGTTTTCTTCTGACATATCATCTAATGCACACCAGCACGTCAAGTAGGGTCTATGATCAGGATAACCAATATAACCTGAGTCTTGATGCCAGCTAAACGCCATTCCTTCCTTTGCGCCTTTTACCACGTACTGTTCCCAAAAAAGGTATACATTTTCGCCTAGCGTGGCACGACAGATCTCAGCCATCATTTCACTAAATAAAAATTGACGGAGTTTCGGTTGTTGTCGGAAGCAATTCGAGACGAAATATCGTTTGTTACGATGGTTAATTCCCATTACATTAGTATCTTGCCGATCCATTTCAACATCTATTTGATCGATAAATCTTTGACATTGACCACGAAGCAGGTTCAAAAATTGATCAGGGATAACGTTTTCCAGGACAAAATATCCTTCTGTCTCAAACTGTAGCTTCTGCTGATCGGAAATCTGGATAGTGGTTTTCATTTTCCTCCTGTTTAGTGATGTTTAAGTTTTATCTATGCTGATGAGCAAGTTTAATATATAGGTTTTTCTAAGCTAGCCATCTATTAATTGTTGCAAGTTTCTATTGTAAACGTATCAAAGCCGAATTAGCTGAATATTAACTATAATCTATCTAAATTAAGAGGATACATTGAGTACAATCAAATATTATATCTTACTTACTCTTATGAGTCCATACGGCCAATGGATGTAATCAGAGACCTAACCAAAAAATTGGAATATGCGTTTTTATTATCCTGATTTTGTTTATTATCTCCATCGTTGACATGCCGAGTCCTCCATGTTAGAATCTGAAATCCAATCTGCTATAGAATGACGAGAATCGGAAGCAACGACATTTAGAGAATCAATGGAAGATGGAAGAACGCGGGTCTGCAAAAGAGGAGGTATATAACATGAATTGGGATAAAGGTTTTATTCAGTCTCTGAAAGAGGTAGCGTATCCGCCGGAATTGTATCATTACAATAAAATTTCCAAATCAATTGAAGGTGGATTCGGTAATGTTACTGACACTGATCTACAGTTCTTCCACGATCATGGATATTTAGTAGTTCATGATGCTTTCGATCAGAGCAATATAGAGTTAGCACAACAGTCTATTTATGATTTAATCGATGGTAAGTATCCGGATTTCAAAGGAGTACAAATTGAACCTAAGTTACATAAGTATCTAGCAGAGCTGTCGGGATTAGAAAAGCGTAAGGCTACTCGAAAGATTCATGGGTTTGTTGATTGCGATTCTCACCTAAACTCTATGTTTTATAATCAAGATCTTTTGCAAGTGTTAGCCCGTTTGATGGATGATGAACCACTTCATTTGCAGGACATGGCTTTGCTAAAACCGAGTGATTTTGGCTCCGAGAAACCGTGGCATCAAGACTGTGCTTATTTCAACTATCCTTTGGGAACAACAGTGATTGGTGTTTGGATTGCCCTTGATCAAGCCACGTCTGAAAACGGATGTATGCACATTGCTCCTGGTTCACATAAAGAACCGATGATACACTTCAAGAGGAGAGATTGGCAGATCTGTGATACCGACGTTAGTGGAGAAAACGATACTCTGGTTCCTTTGGAGCCAGGGGGATGTCTTTTTTTTCATGGGTTGATTCACCATGGTACACCAGCTAACTTCTCACGGAGCCAACGGTGTGCCCTACAGTTTCACTATCGCCCTGCTTGCGCGGACACCATTACTACTGAAGCGAGGCTTGAGATCTTCGGAAGTGAAGGTACAAACGCAGAATGTTGATAAAAACATACCTTCCTGCTTAACCACAGACTCACATCGGAGGAATCCTGATGCTCAACCGAACAAGTCTTTTGTTGCTTGTTTTTGTTATGGCCCTTGATGTTTGGGCGGAAATAGGGACAGAGGAGTCTATTGATGCTATCAAGGCATCTCTCCAATCGAAGGAATTTAATCAAGCTATCAATCAGATTGATGATCTCCTCAAAACGGCTAACAAAAAAAACGATTTCCTGATTTATCTCAAAGCGCTGGCTTCATTTCACACGAGGGATTTTCAACAGTCGATTAATGCCTGTCAACAATTGGTGAGTAACTATCCAGGTTCAATTTGGTTACGGAAAACGACGTTTCTACAGGCTAAGTGTTATTTCGATCTCAAAGATTTTTCTTCGGCTGAGGCCATCTACAATACTGAGGTGGAACGCTTACTATCGTCGACACGGAAGTCGAATATTGCGAAAGTATATATTGATTTGGCTGAAAAGGTTTCACGTAAGCCTGATGCGAACGATCTGGATGCCCCTCCACCAAATTATGAGAAGGCCCACAATTTTTACCAACATGCTTTGGAGTTAGGAATTAGTGATGATTTGAAAAATGAATTAACTTACCGTTTAGGACGGATGATGCAATTGGCCGAGAATTTCTCACGGGCAATCAAGGATTATCGAGCTTATCTAACCCAGTTTGATGCCGATTCTGGTCAGAGATTCTATCAAGCTAAGTATCGTCTTTCGGAATGTAAAATTGCCCAGAATCAGCATCAATCTGCTGGGTTAAATATTGTGGATTTGTTGGAGTTGTTGTCAGGGGCAGAATCAGAGAAATACATCGATTTGATCAGAGATGCCAGATTTCTCCTAACGCGCGCCTTCCATTTTCCTAAACCGGAAACTGATCAAGAATTAGTGTTGGGTATCAAAGCTGCGGAAGATTTTGTGAGTGCTTATTCAGAAGATCCGAGATCAAAGCAGTTAATGTTTGAAATTGCAGAAAGCTATCGGATTCGTCAGCAAACTGAAAACGCCATTTCTGCTTATCAGGATTTTCTGGTAATTGCATCGGAAGATTTGGCTGTCTTAGATCAAAAAATGTCGTCAACCTTCTACATTGCTGAACTTCAATTTGGTCAAAAGAAATATGCAGAAGCAATCCAAACGTGGAAGCAGTATCTGACCAATTTCCCCAACGGTCCAAAATGGACGGGAGCCCAAAGCCGGATTATAGATGCTGAATTCCAAATCGGCATCAGTCTACTAACCGAGAAGGCGTACGATGATACAATTGAGTCATTCAAGCAATTTGAAAAGGATCATCCCCTTGATTCGCGCATACCGCAGATACTGGTTATTTACGGTCAAATGCGCGTTCATCAAGCTGAGAAAAATCAGGGATCAGTGGTCGATTACCAATCAGCTATTGTGGAATGGGAAAAATTGGTCAGCAAATATCCGAAGGCGAAAGAATCGTCATTTGCCCTTTTTCAGATTGGCCAAGTGTACGAACAAAAGTTGGGAGAGCTTGAAAAGGCACTGGAGTCTTACCGGAAGTTGACTTGGGGGGAGTGGCAAGATCAGGCCAAAACCCGGATCCGACAGATGAGTGAAAAACAGCTAAAACTGACCACTGAACGAACCTTTCGAACAAACGAACCGGCGAAAATCCATCTTTCTCTTCGCAATATTAAGAAGCTGGAAGTCAACCTCTACAAAATTGACTTGGAAGCCTATTGGCGAAAAATGCACAGCATCAAAAGGATTGAGGAACTCGATCTAGCGTTAATTGCCCCTAACCAAATGTGGGAGCATTCTATCTCGGATTATGAAAAGTACAAACCAATTGAACAAGACATCGAGATTCCAATTCAAGGTCCAGGTGTTTATGCTGTACAGGTGAGTGACGTAGACCTTGAATCAACAACCATAGTAATTCGTAGTAACATTGAAGCTATTATTAAGGCTTCGCGCAGTGAAGTACTGGTTTTTGCTCAGGATATTGTCAATCATAGCATGGTATCAGAAGCGACAGTTATTGTCAGTGATGGTGAAAGTATTATTTTGGAAGGAAAGACAGGCGTAGATGGTGTTTTTCAGCAGAAGCACGATCGGCTAAAATCAAGCGATTTGGCCAGTGTTTTCGTAATCAAAGATGGTAATGTTGCGTCTGACCGACTTGATCTCGTTGGGTTACAGTTCAGTAAAGGATTGACACCACGGGGCTATATTTACACTGATCGTCCTGCCTACCATCCTGGTGATAGAGTCTCGATTCGAGGAATCGTCCGCCGTGTTCAGCGTGGCTCTTATGTCATTGACCAAGATGCAATGTATAGACTAAGCATCATTGATGCACGGGGTCGATCCCTGCATGAGGAAGAAGTCACTCTTTCCGAGTTTGGGACATTTACTGCTCAGATGATGCTTGACCAGAACGCCAATGTTGGAAGCTATCGGATTATCGCCGCTGAAATTAAAGCCGATCAGGAGCTAACCCAAGTCTTCAATGGCAATTTCGAGGTACAGCGGTTTCAAACCGAAAAAATTCAATTAACTCTCGATTTTCCACGTCAAGTATATTTTCGTCACCAAACAGTGGAAGCGACTTTTACTGCGAATTATTATTATGGTCAGCCGGTAAAAGGAGCATTAATACGTTATGTTTTGCCGGATGGCCAAACCTTTACTGAGCCAACTGATGATCAGGGTCAGCTCAAGATTACTTTCGATACCTCGCTTCAGGTACCAGGCTCAACACTCAATTTCAATGGGACAATTGAGGGCGAAAATGTGAGTGTTGCTACGTCAGTCTTTCTGGCGCAACTTGGATTTTCAATCCAGATTTCACCATCGACCGAGGTTTCATTGTCTGGAGAACCGCTAGAGGTGACAGTAACGACTCTAGGTGCGAATGGTAATCCCGTGGGACAATTGTTGGAAGTTGACGTGCTACGAAAAACTGATTCGCCAACCCTTCCAGTACTGTCCAAAATCCCATGGATGGAAATGGCTCATCAATCAGCAACAGTGTTAGTCGAAACACTAAAAATTGAAACAGATCAACAAACAGGCAAAAGTAAAATCCGGTTGATGCTGACTCAAGGTGGAAATTACTTGATTCGGGCTAGAGGTACTGATCGATTTGATCAACCAGTTGTTGGCACTGGAAGGGTAACCGTATCTGATGATACCGATCAGGTCAAGCTCCGTATCTTCGCTGATCGGTTGACAACGCAGGTTGGTGCTGAGGAAACGATACACATCCATTCTCGGTTAGAGGAAACTTTGGCTCTGATTACTTTTGAAGGCGATGCAGTGATTTCCTACCAGATTTTGTTGCTGAAATCTGGTAGGAATCCTATCCATCTTCGGATTGGTCACCCATACTTCCCAAATTTCTACTTGTCGGTTGCTGCAATTGATCAACGACAATTGCTGTCAACACAAAAGGAGTTTACTGTTGAACGTCAGTTGAAGGTTTCTATGCGCCGTCAGGAAGGTGGTTTTGATCCAATACCCATCTATGCACCGGGTAACGTAGCTGAGATAGCGATTATGGCGACGGATCAGCTTGGCAAACCGGTTCAAGCTGAATTTTCATTAGCACTTGTTGAAGAAGCTGTTTTTTCCCTTTTTCCTAATAAGTTGATGCCAATTATAGATTTCTTTCAAGCTGGCATACGGCGTGAAACCGCTATGCGTGCTGTTTCCAGTTGTAGGTTTCGTTATGATTCCTTAACCCGTCCGGTAATCAAGGAATTCGAGAAGGAAAGAAAACGACTTGAAGCTGATAAGGAAAAGGAAGAGATACTTGGGGAAACAGAAAAAATGGCCTCAACATTGGGTAGAACACTGTCGCGTGTGGAATCGTATAAACGACTTGGCATTTTGCGTGAAAGGGATGCTGCTCAAGCAGATGAATCGTCGCTCGGTGGGTTCGACAATCGCCAGCCCATAGAGGCTAAGGGTCGTGCTAACAGACTGGCGTTTGATCGCCAATCTAGAGCTTTGGGAGAATTGCCCCAGATTCGCAACGAATTTGGGGGTGCTGGATACTGGATTGGATCCATTGTAACCGATGACCAAGGGAAAGCAATAGTACAGGTGCCTATGCCGGAAAAAACAACCAAATGGAGATTGACAGGACATGGTTGTTCCGTCGATACGCTGGTTGGTCAGATTAAAGTCGCTACCATCACCAAAAAAGATTTCTTTCTTGATCTGAAAATGCCATCAATCGCGACTGAAGGGGACCAGTTGCGAATCAATACACAAATCCATAACTTGACTGACTTCAATGGCCAGATTATGGTTTATTTGAAAATTAACAACCAGACTTATGCAAAGTCGACACAGATTGAAGCATTAGATATTGTCGACTTCATTTTCGATCCCATTGTTGTTCCTGCTGAAGATCAACTCACCGTCGAAGTTACAGCACAGGCAGGTAAAATGTCAGATGGCATACGCCGCCAAATTCCTATTCAGCCATGGGGTATGGAATACTCTGATACTAAATCTGGTATTGGTAGTCGCAACCAGACGATCTTTTTGGAAATACCTAAAAACCAAACTTACAGAAGGAGGAAGCTTTCAGTCAGTTTAGGTCAAAGTGTTGAACGAATGATTTATAATCTGGCGATGAACCATTTCTATCCCAGGCAGGTAGTTAGGCTTTTTTATCAACGAATCTTTCCTATGCCGGGTGATGTCGGTAGCGACCTTTTAGCGGTTGCCTATGCCATAGACTATACCAGAAAAGCTGGCGGTTCGGCTACTGATAGCCATGACTTGGTTGAACGGGCTCGAATTTTAATTGGCCAGTTAATTTCAACTCAGAATGGGGATGGTGGATGGCCTCGGGCGAAAGGTGAAAGTAATTCATTGGTAACTGCTCAGAACTTTTGGGCCTTGTCGGAAGCTAAAAGAGTTGGGCTTATCTTTGACGATCAAGTTGTTACAAACGCAACCAGGTTTCTTGAGAATGCCTTTGTTAGTGCTAATCAGGATGATGCATCTAAGGTAGTTCTCCTTCATGCCCTTTCGACCGTTGGCAAGGCGGATTTCGCCTATGCCAACCGGCTTTATCGACGTCGGCGTAATATGGACCACAACCGATTAGTCTATGTAGCTCTGACGTTTGCAAACTTGAGTCGAAATCAGGTTGCCAAGGAATTGCTAGATCTGATTATTCCAAATCTAATTCTGCCTCCAAAATCTGATCGAATGATTGATATAGAGGCAGTTGGTTTGACACTGTTAGCGATTCAGAAGATAGATCCAAGTTCTTCTTGGATTGCCAAAGCGGTCGATTTTTTGATTTCCCGCAGACAATTTTACGGTTTTATGCCGTATCGAGCAAAAGGTGTGATCGTTGCTGCACTAGCTGTTTTTTATCAACAGACTCAATTTGCATCCGATGATTATCGCTTAACTGTTTTTGTTAACGATCAGGAAATTCAAGCCACTGAGATGAGAAATCAAGCCCCGAATCAGATTATTGAAGTCCCCGTTACCAACTTGGTTGATGGTAGAAACAAAGTTCAGTTTCAAATTGATGGACGTGGTCGTTACGCATATATAGCTACGCTGAGTGGCTTCTCAGGTGAAATTGATGATCCGAAATCTTGGGATAAACCGCACGTTGTTAGCCGCGACTACTATCATGTCCCACTGACACACCGTGGACGTTCAATTGGTGTCGATAGCTCAACCAAACTCACTCAACTTCCGAGTGGGGACCGAACACAGGTATTAGTTGACATAAAGTCTGGTTACCAAGATCAATATCTAATCGTGGACGAGTTTTTTCCGGCTGGAACAACTTTGGTCAAAGATTCGATTTCCGGTAATTTTAAGCATTATGAGATTGGTGATGGCGTAATTCGGCTTTATTATCCACCAAAGCACTATGTCAATGATTTTCGCTATCAATTGGTTAGTTATTCTCCGGGGATCTTTCGCGTTCTACCGACTGTGATTCGTTCTGCCGATCAATTAGGTAGAATGCGTGTCGGATCTACATCCACGTTTACTGTTTTAGCACCGGGTGAAAAATCTATAGATCCTTATGAGATGAACGATGGAGAACTTTATACGCTAGGTAAAGCTAATTTCGAAGATAAACATTTTTCAGAAACACTCCCGCTATTGGCTAAACTCCGTCAACGGAATCCATCATACCAAGAGAAAGAGATAGCACAAATGTTGCTCTGGATCTATGCTATGGATAGGCACTACGATGCCCGAAAAGCAATTGATACTTTCGAAGTGTTACGTGAGAAACAACCGGATCTCTATATTCCGTTTGAAATTATACGGGTGGTGGGCAAAGCCTATCGTGATCTAGGGGAGTTTGAACGGGCATCATTAGTATATAGTGCTATCATTGATGCCAGTTTCGCTAAGGACTCTAATATCAGTGCTGTAGTGCAGGATGAGGGCCAGTTTTTACAATCAATAGAGTTTATGCAGTCTCTATGGCATGACTACCCTGATACAGCTATAATCATCTCTGCTTACTTTGCAATTTCCCAGTCGCTTTACGACAAAGTGCCATCTATAGATCGACTTGATCCACTAGTTTCGAAAAGGGATCTATTGGAAATGACGGCTGCTATATTGCGTCAATTTTCTACCCTTTATCCCGTTAATCCACTTGTTGATGATGCTACACTTTCATTGATAAATGTGTTGCTAGATGTGGAAGACTTTCAACAAGCTATTCAATTGGCTAAGGTTGGCCAGAGTCGCTATCCGAAGAGTAGCTTTCTCAGCAGTTTTCAGTATGCCGAGTCACTGGGGTTCTTTTCTATGCGCAAGTACGCTCAGGCTATTACCTCAGCGCAGGTGGTTGCCAATGGGAATAGCGATGATAGAGATTTAGCCCGCTATATTCTGGGACAAATATATCATGCGCAAAAAGATCCGCAACAGGCTATCAATTGGTACAGCCAGGTGAAGACAACTTATCCTGATGCCAAAGAGTCAATTGATTACTTTGAACAAAAACGGGTTTCTTTACCAGAAGTAACGTTCAAATATCCCAGCGAAAAGGCCGAACTTCAACTGACGTATCGAAACATTAAAGAAGTTTCCATCCAAGTATATCAGGTGGATCTAATGAAACTGTATCTGCGCCAAAAGAATCTGAGCCAAATCACAGAGGTTAAACTCGCTGGTATTGAACCCCAGTTTACTGAAAACTTCACCCTGGGTGATGGCAAAGATTATACTGATAAAACACAGCCAATCAAGCTGTCGATGAAAGAAGAAGGTGCGTATTTGGTTATCTGTCGAGGGGATGATCTTTTTACCAGTGGATTGGTACTGATTACGCCGTTACAGATCAAAGTCCAAGAAGATCAAATCAGCGGTCGCGTTCGGGTGAATATCAAGAACGAAAATACGGGGGACTATGCTTCCAAAGTCCACGTCAAGGCTATTGGTACAGAGAACGACAAATTCATATCTGGAAAAACGGATCTTCGAGGGATTTTCATCGCCGATGGTATACGTGGTCGATCAACCGTTATTGCACGCTCAAATAAGCATCGTTACGCTTTTTATCGAGGGACTCAAGCTATTGGTACGCAACGAAGATCTAAAGGAGAACGACAACGCGTTGTTCCATCTCCTCAACGGTCGACCGATTACCGGATGAACCTCAGGATGAGGAGTAAGAAAATCCAATCGTCCAACATAGAGCAATTCGATCAGATGCGTCGCAGTTCTCGGACAGGTGTGCAAGTGCAGAACGCACGTTGATGAGGGCTTATTAGCAAGGAAGTTTATGAAAATACTATGTGCTAATGTTGGAAGTACATCTTTCAAATACGAAATTCTTGATCTTGATCACTCTATTTCAATTGTGAAAGGGAATATCGAGAGGATTGGAAACCACCCCTCTTACTTTACACACTTGGGGTCGTCAGGTACACCTGTCACTGGAGAAATTGATGTGCCTGATCACAGTGCGGCAATACAATATGCCATCGCTCGAATTGGGGATCTCAGTGGACTGTCAGGTGTCGGTTTTAAAACTGTTTTTGGGAAAGGGATCTGGCGATCGGCTTTGATTGATGATACTGTGATTCAAGCGTTGATAGACTATATTCCTTTGGCCCCGCTTCATAATCCGGCTTATGTTGCTTCAATCCGTGCTTTTCAAGATTTACTTCCGAAGATGCCGTTGGTAGCCGTTTTTGAAACATGGTTCCATCAAACTATTCCTGATTATGCTTACGATTTCGGAGTACCTCGCCCCTGGGTAGAAAAATATGCCGTTAGACGTTACGGTTTTCATGGGGCCTCGCACCGCTGGATCTCCGAGCGTGTACCACGGTTGATCACTAGGTCATCAGAAGGATTACGAATCATCTCATGCCATCTTGGTGGGAGCTCTTCTTTATGCGCTATAAAGAGCGGTCAATCAATTGATACTTCAATGGGTATTTCAACCCAATATGGTGTTATTCAGTCTACTCGCACTGGAGACCTTGATCCGTTTGCTGTGTTGTACGTAATGGATCAGGAACAATGGGATATTAAAGAGATTACGCGTCAATTGATGGAAGAATCCGGCTTGAAAGGAGTTTCAGGTACTAGTGGCGATTTGCGTGATGTAGAAGCAGCAGCTAACGAGGGTAACGACAATGCGCGCTTGGCTATGGAGACCTTTTTCTATGGTGTCAAAAAACAGATTGGTGCTTACATCGCTGTTCTAGGTGGTCTGGATGTCATTGCCTTTACTGGTGGTATTGGTGAAAAGAGTGTTACCGCACGGGCACAAATCTGTTTAGATCTGGATTGGTTAGGTATTGAACTCAGTGCAGAAAAAAATCAACGTCATATGGGTGAAGGTGAAATATCGGCCGACTCCAGCCGAGTAAAAGTTTTGGTAATCCCAGCAAATGAAGAGATTATCGTTGCGCGAGAAACAGCCAACGTGGTCAAAAAAAGGATAACAAATGCTAGTTGATTCTCACGCCCATATTCAGCTGAGTCAATTTGATTGGGATCGCCATGATGTGTTACAGCGTGCGCAATCAGCTGGTGTCGAGCAGATTCTAGTAATTGGCTTCGATCTGAAAACAAGTCAACAAGCTGTTGAATTGGCCATAAACACTGAAAAACTTTGGGCTACTGTTGGTATGCATCCGCATGATGCCACAGATCTAACCGATACGGTTATGGATACTTTTCGGCAATTGGCAGATCATCCTAAAGTAGTTGCTTTAGGCGAAATGGGGTTGGACTATTATCGGGATCTATCACCTAGATCAGCCCAAAAAACTGCATTTGAGCGGCAACTTGATCTGGCTGAGGAGCTTGACATGCCGATTATTGTTCATAACCGTGATGCATACCACGATATTTTACCTATTCTCCGGCCTAGGAAAGGACGAATTGTTGGCGTTTTGCACAGCTTTTCAGGTGATGTTGAGTTTATGCAAAAGGCACTTGACATCGGATTTTATATAGGGATCGGTGGGCCTGTAACCTACAAAAATTCTGACGATCTACAAACTGTTGCTAAGCAAGTTCCTGCCAACCGATTGTTAATTGAAACCGATTGCCCATGGTTGGCTCCACAGTTTCGGCGTGGTAAACGCAATGAGCCCTCTTATGTCAAATCGGTGGCTGAACGGATCGCCGAATTACGGGGTACATCTCTTGAGGAGATTGGACGGATAACAACGCAGAACTTTGTTGCTTTGTTATCCAAAATCAATAAAGTTTAATGCTGGTGAGATAAGGAATGAGAAAAGTTATAATTTATAAAACTATTATTATTTTATTGCTCTGTTTGCTTGGATGTGGTCCAGATCGTAGTACTCCTCGCTCAAATCAGAATACCACCCTTGCAAAACAAAACCTGGAAGAGACTTTGACGCCCACGTCCAATCCGTCAAAGTATGATCAAAAGCAGAACGATAGCAATAAACATACAAGTCAGTTACAGGTCGTGCCCCAGTTGAGTTCGAGGGAGACGACTCAAACTGATTCAGAAAAACCTATGATTGCCGATAAAAAAGATAGGCCAAAAACTATTGATCAGGATAAAAGAATTGTTATTTCCTCTCCATCGAACGGAAAAACCCCTTTTTCTGATGGACTGGCAGCAATAAAAGTAGGCAAAAAGTGGGGATTCATTGATGATGATGGTAAGATGATAATCCAACCACAGTTTGAGGAAGCAAATTCCTTCTCAGAAGGATCTGCCAAAGTGAAATTTAATGGACAATGGGTACGCATTGATAAAACAGGTACAATCACCGGCCAGGTAGAGTAGAAGGTCTCTAATTCTAGAAGAAAAACCATTGTTGGAGATGTTTACAGTCAAAATTCAAAATCATCTTAAATTCTGAAAGAAATGATGAAAATAGGGAGACTCAATGACTCAAAACCTGAACCCTGTAACTGTTGGTATAACTGGCGGTTCGGCATCCGGAAAGTCAACATTGGCTAAACACATTGCTAATGAACTAAATGGACATAAATCCGTTATTGTCAATCAAGATTTGTACTTCAGGGATTATGCTGAGTATTCACCTGAAGAGCGTGAAAAGGTAATTACTGCTAATCATCCTGACGGTATTTGTTGGGATGTGTTGATCAACCATATAAACAAACTTGTTTCTGGAGAGCCTGTAACTGTGCCTGCGTCTGGTACACGAGCGGCTCTTGGTAACCGCCCGCAAGATAAACTTGAAACAGGAGATTTGATTATTTTAGAAGGTCACCTGATTTTCTGGAATCAGCAGATCCGTGATTTAATGGATCTAAAGCTATTTATTGATGTTGA
>Ga0207984_1000054_pt1 | contig 61467 bp, 54 predicted proteins | sample ETNtaG_30_FD_185760 | JGI IMG/M metagenome (GOLD analysis project Ga0207984, IMG submission 185760) | Marine microbial and viral communities from oxygen minimum zone, Eastern Pacific Ocean - ETNP201306PF43B (SPAdes) (version 2) | ecosystem: Environmental > Aquatic > Marine > Oceanic ...
CGCAGCGAGATCCTCTTGCGGCTCCGCAACGAACTGCTCTTCGCAGGCCGCAGCGAGATCCTCTTGCGGCTCCGCAACGAACTGCTCTTCGCAGGCCGCCGGCAGCGGTGGGTTTTGATCGGATTCGAACCCTGCTACCGGAGCGTCGGCGATCTCCAACTCGAGCTCATCTTCGGCGCCCTCGGGGCCATTGAACCCATCGGCGACGTCTACAGCGACCTCGGGACCCCCCGGCTCCGAAACATCGAAGATCTCCTCAACTCCGTTGTCATCGATCGGGGAATCGACCCCCAGAGCACTCGCTGCCGCCGGATCGAGCGCGGCGACGCAATCGCGGAGTCGTTCCAACGCCTGACCGTCGCTCGCCTCCTGGGCCAGCTCTCCGGCGCGCAGCCACGCTCCCACCGCCGCATCGGAATCGCCCGCATCGGCGTGGGCTTCGCCCAGCTTCGCTAGCGCTTCCCGGTGGTTCGGGTCTCGCGCGAGGACTGCGTTCAGGTTGCGCAGCGCTTCGGATCGTTTGCCGTATCGAAGGTAGACACTCGCCTCGGCAAGCTGCCGATCCGGATCGGCTTCGTCCTCCGGCTCGTCCGCGAGTTCGTCGTCGAGTTCTCGTGCCGGCGCGGGCATCTCGAGTGGAATTCCAGCCCCTGCAAGCGGTGCGGCGACAGCGTCCGACAGAGTGACCTCGGCATCGTTGCGCGGTGCCGCTGGCTCCGAAAGTTCGAGCTCCTCGGAACCCCAGGCTGCATCTGGCGAGTCGGCACCCAGCAGCGGCGGACCACTGCCGATCCCCGTCTCGGCCAGCGTCGGCACCACCTCCTCCATATCGCGCCCGGAACCGATGTGCTCCGGTGGCACGAAGCGCTGGATGATCTCGCGCGCTCGATCCTCATCGCCACGCCGGTGATAGAGGTCGGCGAGGAAACGGTAGGTGTCTGCAAGCTCGTCGTCGCATCCCCGGGCGCGGTACACGTCGGCGAGCAACTCGAAGTGTGCGGGCTCATCGGGCGCTACCTCGACGGCGCGCTTTGCAAAGGGCTCAGCCTGCTCGGCGAGGTCACGATTCAGAAAGTTGCGGCCCATGAGAACGAGTGCGGAAGAACGCTCGGGCTCGATCTCCAGAATCCGCTTCAGCACCGTCGCAGCGGCCTCTCCCGACCCCTGCCGCTCGAGTTCTGCGTGCGCACCCTCGTACTCGGCGATCGCCTCCTCGTTCAGGTTCTCCTGGTGCAGCAGATCGGCGACCTTGATTCGACTCGTCGTATTGCTCGGATCGAGACTCGCCATCCTGCGCAGCAGTTCAAGGGCGTCGTGTTTCTTGCCTTCAGTGTTCAGACCGTCTGCGGCGGTCTGGAGCGACTGGATCGCTTCAGAGTTGAGCCCCATGCGCTGGTAGAGTTCGGCTAGGGGCGCATAGGACGCCCAGCGCTCGGGGTCGAGGTTCTGGATTTGTTTGAAGACGGCGACGGCGCGGGCGTCGAAGCCCTCATTCATGTACTGCTCCGCGACCTTCGTGTAGGCCCGGATCGCTTCCTGGAGCTGGCCCCAACGCCGATGGGCATCGCCGATTTCGAGCCGGAGCTTGGCGTCACGCGGATCGAGCTTGAGGAGCTTCTCGTACTGCTTGAGCGCCTTGTCTCTAGACCCCTTCTGGGCCAGCTTGCGGGCCGATTCCAGGATCTTTCGCTTGTTGTTCAACACGCACGCCTCGCCGCAGACCGGTCGCGCTGGAGGTGCAACTGGTGGGGGTAGGCCCCCCTCCGCTCTTTACGTATCGGCGAGGCCCGGAACCCCTTGAGCGGCATCGCGGTCTGCTTTCGCCGCCCTGCGGCGAGGCGATGCTCCCCGGTTTCGTGCCAGATCCCGTTCGGCCCGGGTGAGCTGACCGGGCCGGAGCGATGCGCCGAGCGCAGCCTCGAACGCCGCCACCAACAGGGCCCGAACCCGTTCCGCAGAGGCCGCGCAGCCGATCTCGACGAGGCTCGTGGCGGCAGATCCAGGTAAGCCCGCCGCTCGGCAAGCCTCGGGGGGATCCGGCGCCAGACGCAGGGAGCCGTGCTGCAGGACCGCCCCGCCCGCGCGAAGCTGGGCACTTCCCACCAGCTTCCGGCCATCGACACAGAACTCGTCACCGGCTGGGGCCGCAAAGCAGTCGAAGCCGGCTCCCGCAGCGCCGGTCGGTATGGCCCGCTCGGCTGCAATCCCCAGCCCGGCCAAGGCATCGGCCAGCGCATCGCCCACGAGCTCGTAGGTCGCCCCGAGTCCATCGGGCAGTGCCGACTCGTGCGCCGCCACTGCGTAGGTCAGATCCGAACCGTGGAGAACGGCGCGGCCCCCCGTGGCCCGACGCACCACCCCGGTTCCTGCCGCGCGACACGCCCCGGCGCGCTCGGGCGACGCGCGCTGGGCATAACCCAGCGAAAGCCACGCGCCTCGCCAAGCGTAAAGGCGTAGCGTGGCCGGGCCGCCGGCAGCGGCGGACGCCGCCAGCGCCTCGTCCACACCCATGTTCCAAAAGCCGTGGGCGTCCCCGTCGAGCAGCAGCCGCCAGGTGTCCATCGGCACCCTAACTCCCGAGATGACGGACGAGCGCCTCCAGACCCAAGCGGTAGCCGTGCGGCCCGAGCCCGGAGATCACACCGAGCGCGATCCCCGATACGAGCGACTCGTGGCGAAATTCCTCTCGGGCGAAGACATTGGAGATGTGCACTTCGACGACCGGCAGCGCGGTGCCAGCCAGCGCGTCGCGCAGGGCGACGCTCGTGTGGGTCAGTCCTCCGGGGTTCACGAGCATCCCGTCGGCCCAGGACGCCGCTTCCTGCGCCCGGTCGATCAGCGCGCCCTCGTGATTCGACTGAAAAAACTCGATCTCTGCGCCCCACTCCTTGGCGGCGGTGGCCAGATCATTGTTGATCTGCTCGAGCGTGGTCGTGCCATAGACCTCGGGCTCGCGGGTCCCAAGCTGGTTGAGGTTGGGTCCGTGAAGAACGAGGATGTGCACCGGTTCGGCCATGACGTGCCCTCCCCCGCCCGCGGCGCGCCGTTCTCAGAGGAGCTGGCGCAGGGCGAGGAGCTGCTTGCGGATGAGATAGCGCGCCTTGCCGAGGTTGCCATCCGGTGCCAATGCGACGACCAGGAAGAGGTCCTCGTCCACGACGCGAAATACGAGTGCCATCCGGGCCAGATGCACGGTCGTCTCGACGACCGCACCGCCGCCCACGGCGTCTGACGCCTTGCGCAGCTCATCGAGAATGCGCCCGAACTCGGCGCCGGCTGTCGCAACCTCCTCGGTCAGCGACACCGGGTCGATCGTCACTTCGGCAACGGGAATCCCGTCGCTCTGCATGAGTGCTGCGGCGATTCCACCGTCGCAGTTCTCGACAATCGCGCGAAGCATGCTCTCGAAGTTCATGCGCGAACTCCTCCTCGAAGGTTCTCGAGCCAACGCTCGAGGGTGGCGACTGCATTCCGGCGACCCCGACGCGGGGCCTGCCGGTCCGCGGTCGGTGCCGACGGGTCGAGACCCGACCGAATCCGATCCGCGCCATCGAGGTCGCCCTGCTGCTCGAGGAGATCGGCCATGGTGGCCGTCGCGAACCGATCGCTCATCGGGGCGGGGTCCTCGACCTCGGGGGGCTCCTCGAGCGGGGCAAGAGCGTCCGCGTTGGACAGCTCCCGGTCGGCCTGCTCGATAGCCACCCGGGCAACCGAATCGGCATCGACCATACGTTCGCGTTCGGCCTCGGCGCTCGCGAACGCGACCTCGATCTCGTGGTCCGTGATCGAGTCGTTGCGCTCCTCCACTGCGACCGGCAACTGGCGCGCGAGCTCTTCCCGAGCTTCTCCGACGCGGCCGGCCTCCAATAGCTCGAGGCTGTGGGCCACAGCCTCCTGGAGTCGAGCGAGCCGTCCCTCGGTCGTACCGCCGTCGTTCACACCTTGGCCCCCCGTGTGCGACCCACACCCCGGCGCTTCCGATTCTCCCAGCCCGCCGGGAGAATCCGAGCGGGCGTCAGCGTCACGGCCTCCGCTCTACCAATGTCCCGCAGCGCAATGTACCGGAGGCGCGAGCCCCGACTCTTCTTATCGACACGCAGCGCCTCGAGATAAGCGCTTCGAGGGTACGCCGGCAGTTCGGTGGGCAAACCGAAACACTTCAGCAGCGTCTCGAGGCGTTCGGCCGTCCCCCGGGGCGCAAGCTCGAGCGATTCGGAACGCCGCGCGGCGTGCACCATGCCCATCGCAACCGCCTCGCCATGGAGCACGCCCTCGTAGCCCGCCAGCGCCTCCACGGCGTGCCCGAGCGTGTGCCCGAGGTTGAGCAGCATTCGCAGCCCGCCCTCCCTCTCGTCCCGGGACACGACCTCCGCCTTGATCGCGCAAGCCCGCGCCAGAACTGGCATCAGCCGCTGCGGATCGAGTGCGAGGAGCGCCTCAGCGTCGCGCTCGACACGGGCAAAGAAGTCCGCATCCCAGAGCGCGCCGGCCTTCACGACCTCGGCAAAACCCGCTGCGAGCTGGCGCCTGGGAAGAGTCTGCAGCACGTCGACGTCGATCCAGACGAGCCGCGGCTGGTGGAAGGCGCCCACCAGGTTCTTGCCCTGGGGCAGGTTCACGGCCACCTTGCCGCCGATGCTGGCATCGACCATGGCGAGCACGGTGGTCGGAATCTGCACGAATGAAACGCCGCGCAGGTAGCTCGCGGCAGCGAAACCGGCCAGGTCTCCGACCATGCCGCCCCCGAGCGCCACCACCACCGAGCTGCGGTCGAGCCCGTGGGCCAGGAAAGCCGAGTAGAGGTGGCCGACCTGCTCCAGGTTCTTCGTCCGATCTCCGTCGGGAACGTCGATCCGTACGGTGCGCAGCCCCGCGCCCCGCAGCGACCGCAGAGCCCGTGCCGCGTAGCGCCTGCCGACGCCCGGCACGGTCACCAGCGCGGCGCGGCTCGCTTTCGTGCGGCGCTCGATTTCGCGTCCCACCTCACCCAGCGTTCCCCGGCCCAGCCGAACCGGATACGAGCGTTCTCCGAGTTCGACGCGAACGCTGCGCGGACGCGGCACTCTCCCGTGCGCCCGGCCCTTCACGACATCCCCGCCCGCTCGAGGCGGAGCCGCGAGACGACCTCCGCCGCCACCTCGTCGACGGATCGGTCATCGGTATCGACCCGCTCCCGGGCCCCGCAATAAGCCGGCTCCCGGGCCGACAGCAATTCGCTTACCCGCGCCAGGCGCCCGGCGCCATCCAGCCCCGCAAGCAGTGGCCGCGCCTCGGCGTCGCCCACGCGATCGAGCAGCGTCTCCGGCCGCGCTCGCAGGTAGACGGACGTACCAGCTGCCCCCACGATCTGTGCGATCTCGGGCTCCGCCACGGCTCCACCGCCCAACGCCACCACCGCCTCGGAAGCGGCACAGGCGGCAACGGCCGCTCGCTCACGCTGCCGGAAAGCAGGCTCACCTTCGGAGGCAAAGATCTCGGCCACGCTGCAGCCCGCGACCCGCTCGACTTCGACATCGGTGTCGACGAAGGCGCGAGAGAGACGTGCAGCGAGCACACGACCGACACTGGACTTCCCAGCGCCCATCATGCCCACGAGCCAGATCGGACCCCCGCCACACATCGCGCCCGAATATAGACGACGTGGAGGATCCGAAGCTTCCCCCGTCTACTCCGGGTCCGAAAGACCGATGCTCAACTGGCGGTCTGCAGCGTGGCGACCACCCGGGGAGTCACGAAGATCAGCAATTCCTTGCGGGAGTCGCTGATCTCGTTGCTGCGAAAGAGGGCCCCGATGATCGGGATCGAGTGCAGGTACGGCACCCGCGACTGTCGCTCGGACTTGTCGATCACGTAGATACCGCCGATCACCAGCGTCTGGCCGTCCTTCACCAGGGTCTCCGTATCGACCTGGTTCTTCGAGATCGCGGGCGAACCCGTGAGCGTGAAGACAGAGTCGTCCGGAGCGTTCCGGCTGACGTTGACCTCCATCACGATCGAGCGGTCAGCGGTGATATGCGGTGTCACGTCGAGCTTCAGCACGGCATCGACGAACTCGAGCTGCGCATCTCCGTTCTCGAAGGTCTGGAACGGAATCGAAACGCCTTGCTCGATCGTAGCCTGACTGTTGTCGAGCGTGACGACGCGCGGACTGGAAATGACCTTTCCGTCCCCGTTGACCTCGGCAGCCTGGAGCTGCAGATCGAGATTGATCTTTTCGTCGAGCAGGAACCCGGCGATGTTGAACAGACCGGTCGGACCCGCCGTCAGCGGATTCATGAACGTCGCATTGTTGCCCACTGAGGTCGGTGTCGTATTGAGACGGAAAGCGTCGCTACCCAGATCTCGCGGACCGCTGCTCGGGTCAAAGGCGTCGTTCAGCGGCTGAGCACCGAATCCCCAGGTCACACCGAATTCTCGCGAGAAGTCGAGATTCGCCTCGACGATCTTCGCCTCGATCAGTACCTGCGGCGTCTGGGTATCGATCGCCTTGATGAGAGCCGTCGCCTCATCCACGATGGACGGGATGTCCTTGATGATCACGGTATTCGTGCGCTTGTCCACGTCCACAGTCCCGCGCGCCGAGAGCAGCCGTGAGACCATGCCCCGGATATCCTGCACGTTTGCAAAGTTCACCGGTTGGAGTTTCACGATCAGGTCTTCGAGTTGTTCGAGGGCGCGCCTCTCCTGGAGTCGCATTTCCTCTTCCTGCCGAAGGACCTCGGCCGGTGCGATGCGCAACACGTTGCCCACGCGCATGAAACCGAGTCCCTTGGTCAGCAGAATCACGTCGAGAGCCTGATCCCAGGGGACATCGACCAGCCGGATCGTGACGCGGCCCGAAACTTCATCACCGGCGATCACGTTGAGGTCCGAAACCTCCGCGATCAGGCGCAGCACGTCGGCCATCTCGATATCCTTGAAGTCCATCGAAATGAGACGGCCCATGTACTCCTTCCGGTCCATCAGACCGCCCTCCTGGAGCACCTCAATCGGGGGCACGACACCGATCGCGGCCGGTGCGGCCTGGCTCGGAGCAAGGGCCGCTGCAGCCGTGGCGGGCATCGCCGCCGGGGCCTGAACCGGAGTGACAGGCATCCCGGCAACTGCGGACGCCTGACCCGCGGCTTCGGGCGGCACCACGGCTGCGAACGCCTGACCCGCGGCTTCGGGCGGCACCACGGCTGCGAACGCCTGACCCGCGGCTTCGGGCGGCACCACGGCTGCGAACGCCTGACCCGCGGCTTCTGCCTTCAGCTTCGGTGTGGTGGTCAGCACCGGCGGCGTCGCCGCCACCGACCCGTCGCGCGGAAAGTCGACCAGCACCACGGAGCCCTCCCGCGAGATCACGGGCTCGAGGCCCTCGGCGTGCTTCAACACCACGCGAACTTCGGCTCCGTTCGACTCGGGTTGCTCGAAGGCCGTCACCAGCGAGACCGGGCCACCCGGCTCGGGTGTGATCCGCACGGCAGCCTCTGTGTCGATATGCGCATTCTGGAGCGTGAGCACCACTGTGTCGCCGCTCGGCGCGTAGACCAGGTAGTCCACCGGACCCTCAGCCAGAATCGCCACACGGTCGCGATCTGCCTGCGCGTCGTATTCGACGGCGTAGATCTCGACCGAAGCCTCTTGGGTCGGTGCTTCGAGGACTTCGCCCGTAGCAGCCGCCTGCGCCAACTCAAGCTTCGGGGTCGTCTCGACCGGGATCCGCTCCGTGGCGGTCTCGGTCTCAGCCATCTCCGCATTACCCTCTAGCGCCTCTGGCTGCACCAGCCAGTCGTCTTCACCAGGCCCGGTGCTTGCCTCCCCAGCAGTCATCACCGGTTTGCTCGCCTGCTCGAGCGCTTGTTCGAGCGCCTCACCGCGGCCGAGGCCCACGACCAATCCCATCGCTGCGGGAACCACGCGACGACTCGCGAACGGCTCTTCAGCGTCGCCGCCATCCACCACAACGCGCACCCGGTCCGCGTGCCGTCCAATCCGGACCTGCTGCGCGTGCAGGCCGCCCACGGGCAGCTTGTCCTGAGCCACAGCGCTCTTCATACCGGGCAAGTCGATCACCAGACGATCTGGATCATCCAGCGTAAAGGTCTCTGCGTTGCCGATGGCGCCGTCTGCAATCAGCCGAAGCACTGAAGCGTCCCCCACCTCGCGAAGCTCGACGTTCATGAGCGTAGTCGCGAGCGCACCGGATTCTTCCGCCGCATTCGACATGCCTTCGGCCGCAGCATCGGCACTCGACATGCCTTCGGCCGCAGGATCGGCACTCGACATGCCTTCGGCCGCAGCATCGGCACTCGACATGCCTTTGGCCGCAGGATCGATTTCCCAGGGGTCGTCTCCGTCCTCACTCCCACCAGCGGCAGCGGCCTCGGCAAGCGCCTCGACTCGAATCACCAGTCCCTCATCTCCCGGGACGACCTGATAATTGGCGGGCTTCGCCAAGCCAACCTCGACACGCGTCACCGGTGAGCCGCCGACAGTCGTCTGCGGTGCTAGGGCAATGTCGCGGACGAGCCCGTCCTGAACGGCCATCGAGGTCTTCGCCTCCCCAGAACTCCAGGCAGTGATTTCCACCACCACCCGATCGGGCTCGGACTGCTGGAATGCTGTGAAGACCGGGTCGTCCAGACCCAGGAGGACCACGACGGTGGCATCGCCGTCTCGCTCGACACGCACATCGGCAATCGAAGTCGGTTCCAAGGCGCTCGAACCGGTTACCGCCAGCGCGGCCCCCGCCACCACCAACAGAGCGGAAATCCCGGCCCCAGCCCCTGCAGCCAACCTTCGCATGAGTCCGGCGTTGAATCCCGGCATCAAACTATCCCCCCTCGATCCCACGAATACGCATTTCGACGTCCTTCGTCGTCTCCTCGCCCGAGAAGTCGACATAGGTTTCCTTGACAACCACCAGGTTGTCGGCAATTTGCATCACGCGTCCCTGGTTCTTCCCGATCTTCGCGCCCTCTCCCACGAGGTACGTCATTCCAGCCGGATCCTCGACCAGGGCCTGCGCGTTCGTGCTCTTCCAGACGACAGCCACTACTGAAAGCTGATCGACATCGAACTGCTCCAAGGGGCCCCGTATTCCGTCGGCGCTCATTTCCAGTTTCAGGTGCTCCCACTCGAACGATCGGAAGGGATCACGTTTCCCGGCCGGGTCGTATCTGAAACCCTTGCCAACTGCGCTGAAGCCCACCTCCGCAGTGCTATCCGCCGTCTCCGCGGCCAGCTTTGGCTTCTTCTCGCTCCGCACGAGTTTCACCGCCAGTTCCCGTCTCGCGGCCTCGAAGTCCTGAGTCGTCGGACCCACCGGTCCGTCCTCCTGGCAACCGAGCAGGGCCAGCACGGTGATCGCCATCGCGGTAGTGCTGATCCGCACGTTCATCCTCCCCTCTCTCGTCCAGCGGCCCGAGCCGCTAGACGGGCTCCTCATTGCCAACGAAGCGGAAAGTCGTTGCCGTGCCCTTGGCTCGAAGCACGGTGGCCTCCATGCTGTCGCTGCCGACGCTCATGTTGATCGAACCCATGTTCACGATGCGGCGCAGACCTGCGAGCAGATCGAAGAACCGTGCGATGTGGTGATACTCACCAGTGAGTTCCAGATCGATCGGTACCTCGGCGTAGAAACCATGGCTCACTTCGTCCTTGCGACGGAATTCCTTGATTTCGATACCGGCCTTCTTACCCAAACCGCTGATATCCGTGAGCAGAACCTCGATCTCACGCTCGTTCGGAAGTTGGCGCAGCACCCCCTGAAGCTTTAGCTCGAGGTTGACAATCTCCTCTTCGAATTCTGCGAGATTTGCAGCGATCGACCGGACCTCGCTGAGCTTGCGTTGGAGTTCGAGTTCCTTAGTCTGAAGCTGTTCGTGGTGACCGTGGGCGTCCTCGTACATCAAGAAGAAGTAACCGGCACCGATCATCACTGCGACAAAAACCAGAATCCCCCCGCGCGCTGCAGTGGGTAGTTTCGAGATTTGGTCGAGCCTGGTGTGCACTTCGGGAGATATTTCCATGCCGGAGCCTCCTAGCCCTGCACCTTGGTCGCACCGCTTGCCTGCGCCTCGGGCTTGGCATCAGCCGGCGAAACGAGTTTGGCGGTGATGTCGAACTTGACCAGTTTGAGCCCACCTTCGTTGCCGAGCTTTGCAGAGCCTAGATCGACATTTGTAAAATATTCCGACTTCCCGAGGCTGCGGAGAAAGCGCGCCACCAGTTCGTTGTCGAGGCTCTGCCCCTTGAGAGTGATCGAGTCGCCCTTTGTCGAAATATCGGTCAGCCACAGCCGATCGGGAGTACGTGACGCCAGCTCGTCCATGACCCGGACGGGACCGCTTCGGGCCCGATCGAGGCCGTCGATCACTTCTATCTTGTTCTCCAGCTCACTCTTGCGTTTCTTGAATGCCGCGACCTGGGCCAGCTGCGGCTTGAACTGGTCTATGTCGCTCTGCATCTGATTCACCCGTGCCTGAGTCCGGTCGATCCGATCGGTGAGTTGGGAGTGGAAGAGCCCGACACCGCCGACCATCAAGATCATGACCAGCAAGAACTGCATGGCGTACTGACGCAGGTCCGCCTTGCGGCGGGCTTCGCGCACCGGGAGTAGATTGATCTCGAGCATCAGGCGACCGCCCTTCTCATGGCCAGCCCGACGCTCACACCGAGCGCCGGAGCCACTTCTTCGAGGTAGTCGGGCTCGAATTTCGAACTTGGAACCATTCGGTTCAACGGGTTGAGGATCTCCGCGTCATAGCCGGTCCGCTCCCTGAATGCGTCGCGGAAGCCAGTCACGCTTGCACTGCCACCGGACAGGTAAACCTTGCCGATACGACTCTCCGCGCTGGTCGCTGCGAAAAAATCGAGCGAACGACTGATCTCACCGATCACAGTCTCCGACACAGCCTGCATGGCTTTGTCGACCTCCTGGGGAACCACCTCCTGGCTCTCTTCCCCGGCGCGTGCTCCGAGCTTCAGCCTCTCGGCCTCATTGAAGCTCACGGAGAGGGCCTTCTGAATCTCCTCGGTGAACTGGTTTCCAGCGGTCGTAATGTCACGTGTGAAGGTCGGTACACCGCCAGACACGACATTGATATTCACCACCTGGGCCCCGAGGTTCACCAGGGCGACGGTGTCGTCGTTCCCGTGCTCGTAGTTGCCCTCCCAGGCATTTTCGACCGCGAACGCAGCCACGTCTATCGCAACGGCTTGGAGACCCGCTTCGGTGATGACTTGGACGTAGTCGTCGATCAGGTCCTTCTTCGCAGCCACCAGGAGAACGTCCATCTGGCCATCCCCCGGTTCCTCGTCCAGAATCTGGAAGTCGAGGTTCACCTCGTTCACATCGAACGGGATGTATTGCTCCGCCTCCCAGCGAATCTGTTCGTCGAGATCCTCGCGGCTCATCGCGGGCAAGCTGACCTTCTTCACGATGACCGAGTGCCCGCTGACAGCGGCTGCGACGTGTTTGGTCTTGATCTTGGCCTTTTCGACCGCCTCGCGAATCGCCTCTGCAATTCCCGAAGAGTTGAGGAAAGCACCTTGCACGATCGATTCCGGGGGAAGAGGAGCAATACCGAGATGCGTCAACTCGAATTCGTGACTTCGAGACTTTCGGGTGAGTTCGACCGCTTTGACAGAATGTGAACCGATGTCTAGTCCGACAATCGATCGGCAACCGAACTTGGGAAGCGAGAACTTCACAGCTGGTTTTCCTCCCTGCCCTATTGAAGTTCCTGGGATGAGTTCGACTTCGCCGCGGGCACCTCGGATGTCACTTCCCAGGAATCTCTGAAGACCTGACCTTGATCATCGATGCGAAGCTGCAACGCCTGAAGGATCCGTCGCTTCGTCCCGAGTCGACACGGGCGACCTGCCTCGACCCGATCGATGGTGAGCTTCGACAGTCCCGCCTTCCGCGCGAACTCGGCCTTGGTCATCATCAGCGTTTCGCGGAACCGACGCACGTTGTTGGACAACACTGCCCCCCCCAAAAAATACCTCCCGCGGCGCTCGTCCTGCGGGTGCAACTATCGCGAACATCGGCCTGCGGTTAGGTGGACTTGAGCCAACAGCGCTGAACTCGTCGTCGGCACTGGACCGCTTCCCGAAGCGGAAAGAAACCGGCATCTGCGAGCCGCGCCGGGCGGAAACCGCATCGAAAGTCTGCGATCGATTCTCCCCTCACGCAGGCACTTCGAACGTCCGATGGGAAGCGCATGGCAGATCGAATTCTCCTGATCGACGACGACGACGCGTTGCGAGAGAGCCTGGAACTCGTGCTGGCAGCAGAGGGCTACGAGGTCGTCGGGGCTGAGGACGCCGGTGCCGCTCTAACGCAGGTGGAAGCTTGCAGTTACGACGTGATTCTCTGCGATCTGAGGATGCCTGGGGTGGACGGCATGGATCTTCTTCCCCGCTTGCGCCAGCACCTACCGCAGGCTCCGGTGATCATGATGAGCGCATACGGGACGGAGGAGTTGGCCCTCGAAGCGATGAACCGCGGGGCAGCCGATTATTTGCCGAAGCCGTTCCAGCCCAGCGAGGCGATCTTCGCCCTGCGCAAGGCACAAGAGCGAGAACGCCTGCATCGCGCGAACCAGCTGCTCCAACGAGACGTCCGCCGTGCGGTCGGGGAACGGCCGATCGTGGCCACTTCTGAAGCGATGATCGAACTGCTCGAGATGACGGAGCGGGCCGCCGCCTTCAAGTCGACAGTCCTCGTGACCGGGGAGAGCGGCACGGGCAAGGAGGTACTCGCACGGTCCATCCACGCCCAATCACCCCGCCGAAACGACGCCTTCGTCGCGGTCAACTGTGGTGCCATCCCCGAGACCCTGCTCGAGAGCGAACTCTTTGGGCACGCGAAGGGCGCATTCACCGGAGCTGACCGGGCACGCCGCGGCCTCTTCCGAGAAGCGCACGGCGGAACGCTCTTTCTGGACGAAATCGGCGAGCTTCCGACTTCACTCCAGGTGAAGCTGCTCCGCGTTCTCCAGGAGGAGGAGGTCCGCCCCATCGGGGAGACCAAGACCCGTGCGGTGGATGTGAGGCTGATCGCCGCAACCGCCCGGGACCTGGCGCTCGAGGTGCGGGAAGGACGCTTCCGGGAGGACCTGTTCTACCGCCTCGACGTGGTGCGGCTCGAACTGCCACCGCTTCGCGAGCGCCCGAAGGACGTTCCGCTGCTGCTCGATCATTTCCTGGCTCGCTGCCGGGTGAGTCTCGGAAAGGCAGTGCAATCGGTGACGGACGAAGCGCTCGAGCACATGCTGGCATACCCGTGGCCCGGCAACGTACGCGAACTCGAGAACGTGGTCGAGCGCGCTGTGATCCTGGCTGACGGGGACACGATCGGGCTGGCGGACCTGCCGGAGAACCTCGCGTCACCCGCTGAACTGAACGGAGCTGGGAAGCTTGAACTCAATCTCAAACGGGCGCGCCGCATGGCAGAAATCGAGGTCATCCGGCGCGCGCTGCGGAAGACGGACGGCAACCGAACCCACGCTGCGCGCCTGCTCGAGATCAGCCACCGGGCGCTGCTCTACAAGCTCAAGGAGTACGGGATCCGCGACTGAGCCGCCCCCGGCCTGGCGTTCCCGCCAGGACCTGACCTTCACTCCACTCGCGGGTACCGCCCCCGGCCTGGCGCTCCCGCCAGGACCGGACGTTGACTCCACTCGCGGGTACCGCTCCCGGCCTGGCGCTCCCGCCAGGACCGGACGTTGACTCCACTCGCGGGTACCGCTCCCGGCCTAGCGCTCCCGCCAGGACCGGACGTTGACTCCGCTCGTGGGCATCGTTCCCGGGCAATCGTTGGAAATGAAGCCATCGCTCGTAATCATCACCACGCGGTTCGCACAGAGACCGCCGCCCACACCACCGCCTCCCTGGGTCAGGTCGCCCACCGAAACCCGGGGCCGGGTCGGAATTCCGCTCCCGATCGCCTTGCGTCGCTTGTCCGCTTCCCCGCCCGGATCGGTCGCAAAGAGACCCACCCCACAGTCCAGGTCGAAGGCGTAGAGGTAGGCATCCCCGGAGGCGGCGCAAGGATCGGGGCTCGCAGGGTCCGGCGGCATGAACGAACCGGTGAACACCGTACCGAGGAAGATCACGCTATTGGTGACGAATTTCTCCGCATCGCGAGAAGTGATGTAATAACCCTCGGCGGTCGCCTGCATCTCGGAACAGGTGAGCGGAACCGGGTCATCGAAATCGGCAAGATCGGATTCATCCAAAGAGTCGTTGATCGGGTGCACCGTCGAACCCTGCTCCAGGCCGTCACTGTCCCTCAGCACGTAGTAGTGGTTGTTGTTCGTGATATCGCCGTCCGCATACTCGGCGGCGTCACCCTGCGGGTTGGCCCTCTCGCCGGCACCGAACGCCAGCATCAGCTTTCCCTGTCTCAGTGCGCCCGTCGGCGGAAAGAAGAAGCTCTGGTAGTGGACTGCGCTCGACCACGAACCTCCAGACTGTTCGCCGGGCAGCACCGGCTCGAGATTCGTTCCAGCCCGGAAGAAGCGCCGGAAGGGCCAGTTCGGCTGGCTCGGATCGTTGTTCCCGAGCGCGTTGTTGATCGGATCGTCCCCGACCGGATTCACGACCCACTTCCAGACATTTCCGCCCAGGTCTCCGATGTAGATCACGTCGGCATAGCCGTCGAAGTTCAGATCGAATACCGCGGGTCCCGAGGCGAAGGCGTAGTGGAACTCCGCAATGCCCTCTTGAGGACTCGTCGTGCTGGCGAGGGCCGCTGCATTCGGGTCAAAGAACTTCCGGGCGAGCACTTCACCCGTGGTGATATCCACCATGTAGATGGCGCGGCCCTGCGGCGTATATCCCACATCAGACGGCAGTTTGTAGTCGGCGCCGTTGGGATCGCCATTTGCGTGGTAGCCCGCACCGAAGATCGCGACCCACCGGTCGTATCCCCCAAGCGAGCCGCCATCCGCGGCTACGCGCACTCGGGTGATCACCGCTTCCGACCAACTGAAGCCCATGTAGGCCGCCTCGCCGGCGGTCCCAGAATTCTCGGCGTTGACACAATCATCGCAGGGGAAACCCCAGAGATAGCGGGGATAGTCGGTCGCGGAGTCACTGGCGGCCTGGGTCGGCTCTGTCACGTCGAGCGCAAAGATTCCCTGCCCTCCGTCCCGCAGACCGGAGACCAACACGGTTCGCCACCTCGCGAGCTCGGAGTCTCCCGGATCCAGGAGCGGGTTCACCGTGGTCAGATCCGAGCCGGACACATCGCGATAGAACCAGGCGTCTGCCACGGACGGCGATCCATCGACGGTCTCCAGAGTACGGGGAAAGCTCGTCTGCTTCGGCAAATCCTTCACCGCATCGCGCACGGCGCGCGGCATGAAGCCGAACAACTCCTCTCCGGTGCCGCGATCGTGCCTGGGAGGGGTCAGGTCGGAATCCCAGTCCCCCGCGTTGAAGCCGTGCAAGAACCCGTCGTTCGCCCCCGCGTAAATGACCCGCGTGCGCGTCCGTTTCGCCTGGGCAAAGAGCTGGTACGACGCTTCGTTGATGGGTGAATTCGGAGAACCCACCACCACGGGATTCGAGTGAAACGTGTCTCCCATATAGATTTTGTCCCCGGTTTCGTTCACACGGGGTACGCAGGGGTTGCTCCCGAATTCGCAACCGCTCAGCACGTCCGCCAATGCGACGGCCATGTCCCCGGCCGTGTTGGGCGAGAGCCCAGAATACGGATCGTCGAGGTCATCCACGCCTTCCACCAGCCCAAAGTTGGCGGCCCATGCGCTCTCTGAGCCCGAGGCTATCTGCAGGCGGGTGGGGAGATCGAAGATCGGTGTCGCGCCGAACTCCACGTAGAGGTTTCGATTGGCGGGAGCGGGCACGCTCTCGGCCGTATCCCAGAATCCGTCCTCGAACGTTCGCAACACGCCTCCCGCACACGGAGGCGTCGCCGTGATGTCCAGACCGGTCGCACAGCGCCCATCGGGGAGCAGGATCTCACCACTTGTCGAGAAATCGAAGTTCTTCAGGTGGCCTTCCCAGAAGCCGGTGTCCTTCTTGGGCAGGAAGTAGCTCGAGTAGAAATTGTTTCCGTCCGTGGTGCGGCTGGCGGGAACGGTGGCGGAGGTGAAGGCCTGTGCTTTGTCGATGATGTCCCGAACGGAACTGATGATCGCCTCCGACAATTCCTCGGCGTTGTTGCTCTGGAAGAAGAGGCCGTTGCTGACATTTGCGGTCTTGGCGAGGAGCTGGTTCGCCGCGTCCGCGGTGGTGAAGCCAACCGTGTAGACGTCGATCGTCTGATCGCCTTCAAAATCGGGCTGGAAGTCCTTCTCGTGCATCCACTTGGCGATATCGTCCAGATAGAATGTCGTCTCGTTACAGAACGAGCAGCTCGACGGCGTCTCGTCGCCGGCCTCGGGAAGCGTATTGTCGGGGTTGTAGTCCCCGATCAACTCATCCTCGAACCGGTCCCGATCCATGTAGTCGAAGTCATCCTTCGTCGGCTCGCCGTCGGTGATCAAGATGACGAAGTTGCGCTGGCAAGAGAACTCGAGCGGCGAAGGTGGCGCCTGGGACGTGCTGGTGTCGCCGTTGGTTTTGATGTCGTAGGCGGGGAATTCCGTAGTGCCGTTCTTGCCGACGATCGGATTGCTCCGGCTCTGGAAATAGCGATAGACGTTGTAGAGCGTCTCGCTCAGGGGCGTCCACGATTCACCTGATAGGTCGTCGATGAAGGAGTCGATCAACGCGCCCTGGGCAGGGGAATAATCTTCGATCGGAACCGAAACGTAACCACCGCGCGGGTCCGACCAGCTCCGCAGGTAAGCCGTATAGAACCGCGCCAGCCCGAAGCGGACGTCTCCGGAAGCGTTCACGTTGCAGATCACTTCGCGCAGCACGTCCTGTGCTGCGGTAACGCGTGCGCGCCGGTACTTCGAATAGGTCGCGGGTAAACCTTCGTCGATCAGACATTGCGAACGCGTGCCGTTGCTCAGCGCAGCGAGATCTGCCACGTAGGGATCGGCTGCATCGCTGAACAGCCAGTTGAGATAGCGCCCGCTAAACCAGGTATAGCCGCTGACATCCGGGTCCGGGTAGATAGTCCGTGTATTGCCACAGTGCGTTTCAGTCTGCGAAGAGCTGTAGAAATCCAGATCGTCGTTATCCCACTCACTGCAGCTTGGAGTTTCGGTGGGATCGAACGCCGGGTGCCAGACGATGTGCTTCATCGAATAGGAGTTATCCACCAGCAACAGCACGTTGGGCGCGACCGAAATCGTGAATAGATCCGTGTCTTCCGCCAGGCCAGACCCGCCCGGCAGGAGAAGGCCGGATGCCACTATCCACGTCAAGAGACGGCGCCGGCCGCATCGCCCGGCTGTGATCCCGCTCTTCGAATCTTTTGCCGCGCGGACCGACACCGAGGTGCGCTGAAGAGGCCACAGTCGAAGCGCAGGGCGCATGGGCATTTTCTCCTGATCGGGGCCCGGCTGGGCACGCAACCGCTTTCGTTGGGGCAGAGAAGCAGGATCTGTGCCGCGTTTCGGCAGATTCGGGAAAGTCCTGAAATCCCGGCTGAAATCGTTTCCGACACGAGATCCCGACGCGTCGCGGACCGCGCAGAATGCTGCGAACCCCGAAATGGCTTGCGGTGCGCGCGGGGCCGCCGGTTTGCGGAAACCCGGTTCGCTTCCAGCGCGGCGCTGCCGCGAGCCACGCTTCACCCCGCAATGAACTGCACAGTCCGCAGAGCGCTGCGCAGCGGAGAACTCCGGAGGGCCAAGCGTTCGGTCAAGGAAATCAACGACTTGGCCGAAAGATGTCGAGCGGCACGACGCTTGCGTCCTGCCCGAGGAGCGCAACCCCAGCGGCAGAGGTCCCCGTGACAACACGACGCGAACAGGGCATCACGCTTCTCGAGATAGCCGTCGTGGTGGCCTTCATCGGCGTGATGTCCTCGATCGCCATGCCGGCGCTCGACGGCCTGTTTACGGACCAGCGCGCCAAAGGCGCTGCGCGCTCCGTCTCCGACGCCTTCTCGCTGGGCCGAGCCGAGGCGATCCGGACCGGCAACACGCATCTCGTGGTCTTCCAGGGCGCGCTTTCCTCTGGTGCACCGATCGCGATCGTCAACGACGGCGCGCCTGACAGTTCGAATTGTTCCGTTGATCCCGGGGAAGTGGTCCACACGGTCGGAGCCCCAGCCGACGTTTCATGGGGAACGAGCACCGGCCTGTCGAACGGAACGGCCGCGCCCGACGATCCCGGTATGGCGTCCTCGGGTGTCGCAACGGGGTCGAGCTTCACAGACGCGAGCCTCGTGCCGGTGAATCTGGCGAATTGGGTGCTCTTCGAGCCCGACGGCCTGCCCCGGCTCTTTACCCCCAACGGCAGCAACTGCGGTGCGGTTGGACTTGCGGGCCAGGGCGGCGGCAGCATCTACTTGACGAATACCCGGCGGGATTACGCAATCGTTCTGTCGCCTCTGGGCACATCGCGAGTCCACGTCTGGGATTCTCAGCTGGACACCTGGAGGAACTGATGACCGGCCCGGTTCGAATCTCATCGCAGCGCTCCACCGGAGGCTTCACCCTCGTCGAGACACTATTTGCGATGGTGATCTTGGCCGTGGGCCTCCTCACTGTGGCCGTGATGCAACTCGAAGCCCTGAGCCAGGGTTCGGCCGGACGTCATACCGGGGACGCCTCGGCCACAGCGCGATCCTACCTCGAGCAGGTTCAGCGAATTCCCTGGTCTGAACTCGATGGCGCAGTGGACGCCGGCTGGATCGCTCCGACCTGGATCGGTGCCCTGCCGTCGGTCAATACGACGCTGGCTCTGCCGAATGCGGGCGGGCCCGCCGTCGAGCATACCTACAACATCACCTGGCGCGTGACGGAGATTCCAGACGGTGTCGGGAACCCGAATCCCTGCCTTCGCGACGTCGAGATCCGCGTCAGCTGGAGCGAAGAAGAGATCGCCAACAAGGCATTCGATCTCATGACCCGCCGCTACAACTGGGGGGACGCAAATTGCTGACCCGAAACCGGCCCCTCCGGCGCAGCGCCGGATTCACGCTCATCGAGCTCATGGTGTCCCTGGCGGCGATGTTCATCATCGTCGGCTACCTGATGGGCACCTTTACCTTCCAGCACCAAACTTACGTAGTCGTCGACCAGGTCTCCGAAGCCCAACAGAATACCCGCGCCATCGCTGCACTCCTGGAACGCGACGTGCGCAACGCCGGCTACATGGTTCCACCTGCCGGTGCGACCTGCGGCATCGACAACGACGATTCTCCAGACATCTTCTTTGTCAGCGATGCCGATGCCATTCGACCGATCGACGAACTCGGCGCGGTCCTGGCTGGACAAAAGCTCGGCACCAGCCAGTTCTCGCGGACAGGCACCGGATCGGTCGTATTTACGGTGAACGATGTCGTGATCGACGGAGAAGCCACCTACGACACCGATGGCAACGGTTCATCCGATAGCGACTTTCAGATCAACGGCGGCGCGATCCTCGTCGACACGGCGAATCTCGACCGCGGCGTACTGTGCGGAACGGTCACTGGCATCAGCGCCACCCTACCCCAGCAACTGACCGTGAACTTCAGCCCCGGGGCAGAAACCCTCGCCGGATTGGCATCGAATGCCGAACAGATCGTCCTCATCCCCGCACACGTCTACTCGGTCACCTCGGACAACCCGCCAGAACTTCACCGCAACGGGCAACTGCTGGCGAAGGATGTCGAAGACCTTCAGATGGCCTGGTTTTTCGACACCGACCTCGACGGCCAGACCGATGCTGCCGAATATCGCGGCGAATCGGCCAGCAACAGTTACGACTCCGAGGCCCAGAACGGTAACGAGCTTCGCGAAGTGCGTGTGAACCTGGTGCTTCGCACGAGGGATGACGACCCGCGGAACCCGAACGCTACCGGTACCGGTCAGGGAACCGAGAATCGAGTCACTGCGATCCCCGGGGACGACGGACGCCGCCGGCGCATCCACACGGGCACGGTTCGCGTGCGCAACGTCCCGGCGAGTTGAGGAGCGACAACATGGACCTACGAACGAGGCGGGAAGGTGGCGCAGCGCTCCTCATCGCAATGCTGATGCTCGTGCTCATGGGGATGATCGGGCTCGCCTCCATGGACACGGTGATGCGGGACCGACAGGTCGCGGGCTTCCAGAACCTGGCACAGACCGCGCTCTACGCCGCGGATGCTGGAGTGGCGGAGAGCCTCGACATCCTGCGCGGCGAGGTAGTCGGAAATGCACTGACCCCCGGTGACTGCCTGACCTCGACGCTGCCCACCACGAATCTGAACAACGCCATCTCGTATCGGGCCGACCCCGCCGCTCCGACCAATCAGATCTGCATGCTGGCCTCCGCCGACCCCTGTGCCGAACTCGACTCCAGCATCGAAATGGGTCAGCCCATCTACCTGAACACGCTTTGGAACGTTCGGGTGCAGGGCAGCGCGCCGGGCGGGGCGACCTCACGCATCCAGGCGGCGGCCGAGCGCTGTCACGCCTTCAACAACTGATCCGAGACTCTGGAGGGGAGCATGCGCTTGATCTGCAAGGTGATGGGGGGCATCGGCCTGGTTGCGGCGATAACGGCCTGCGGCTCCGAAGAGCCGGTGAGAGCAACGGGCCGCCCCATGGCGGAAACCGAAGCGAGCGTTCGCACGGACGGAAAAAACCGGGCTCCCGAAATCGAGCGGATCGTCCTCCGGCCCACGAATCCGCGGCCGGGCGAGCGCGTCAGCGTCGAGGTCACCGCATTCGATCCCGACGGAGACCGCGTACAGCTGAGCTACCAATGGCACGTGGACAATGTCTGGAAGGATGGAGGCCCGACTCTGCGCGTCGACCGTGTTCCCAAGGGTACACCCATCGGAGTCCGGGTCGTGGCTACTGACGGGCAGACCGCCGGGAGTCCCGGCATGGCGAATGTGACGGTCGGCAATCAACTGCCGGTGCTCCTCGGGATCGGAATCGAGCCGCCCGGCCAGCTCACCGTGCAGAGCGACCTGCAGGCGGTGCCACGTGCGATGGACCCAGACGGGGACAAGATCGAATACGGGTTCACGTGGCGGGTCAACGGCCGGACGGTCGAGGACGCGGGAGCCACTCTGCCCCGGAGTGAATTCCGGCGCGGCGATGAGATTTCCCTGGCCGTACTCGCCTCGGACGGGAGCGACGTGAGCTCACCGATCGAGAGCCAGCCGATGACCGTCGGAAACGCCCCTCCGAAGATCGTTTCCACGCCCGGGGACCTCGAAGACGACGGAAGCTTCCTCTATCCGGTTGCGGTGGAGGATCCCGATGGAGACCCGCGTTTTCGCTACCGGCTCATCGAGTCGCCCCACGGGATGCGGGTCGACTTCGTGAACGGCCTCGTCACGTGGCAGCCGGTCGAGGCCGACGCCGGCGACCACCGGGTCCTCATCGAGGTCGATGACCTCAGCGGTGGCATTGCGACCCAGGCATTCCGGTTGACGGTCGCCTTCGAGCCGGACCAACCGCCGGCCGCAAGGGGCGACTAGAGGAGCACCGCGCAACCCCCCAGGCACAGAGCGACGCGGAGACCGCACCGCTCTCGCCAGCGCCAACCCCCTCGGCCCTCCCCAAGTCCAGCTTCCGGAGTCTGCAGCTAGCTCCGAACCGTCCCGTCCTCGGCGCAATCCAGTGCCGGAAGCACCAGACGGAAGCGCGCGCCGCCTCCGTCCCTCGATTCGAGCGCCAGGGATCCGCCCAACTCCTCCGCCAGTCGCAATGAGTTCGACAGTCCGAGACCCGTCGCCTGTCCCACCTCCTTGGTACTGAAGAACGGGTCGAAGATGCGGTCTCGGTCTTCTTCTGCGATCCCGGGACCGTTGTCGTCCACGGTGCAGGCAACCGCGTCGGAGTGGACGCGGTTCTCGAACCGGTCATCGCAGTCTCCTGTGCGCCTCGCCCGCACCGCACCCCTTATGCAGACATGCACCACGGCGTCCGGTGTACCGGCGAGGACATCCGCCGCATTGAGAAGCAGGTTGAGCAGGATTTGCCCCACTTGACCGCGATCGGCGAAGGCCGCGGGCGGATCTCCATCTCTGGTGATTTCGATCGACACTCCGGCATAACGCCTCTGGGCCCGGACCAGATCGGCCGTCTCTTCGGCCAGCGCCAGCAGGTCGACCGCAACGAGTTCGGCGCGCGGCGGTCGCGAAAAGTCGAGGAGTTGCCGAAGGATCCGACGCACGCGTTCGCCCTCGTCGAGCGCGCGGCTCAGATGCCCCCGGCTCCGTTCCGAGAGATCGGCATCGCGTCGCGCCAAGTCGACGAAGGCGAGGACGGCACCCATGGGATTTCCGACTTCGTGGGCCACGCCCGCAGCCAGACTTCCGACGGCGGCCAGACGCTGAGTCCTGTCGAGTCCCTCGTGGGCCTCGCGCAGCTCCCGGTTGCTCCGCCGCAATTCGGCGACCGCCTTCTCGAGTGCCTGGCTGCGCGACTCGACGGCATCGACCATCGCATTGAAGGCACGGGCCACGTCGAAGATCTCGCGCGGGCCGTCGGCCGGGGCACGCGCCCCGAGCTGGCCCTCCGCTATGGCGCACGCCGCAGCGTCCAGACGCTGCAGTGGCCGCACCAGGCGCCGCCGGAGCAGCGCCAGTCCGAATCCGGTGAAGACCGCCACGTCCGCGACCACCAGGACGATCAACCAGGTCACCGAGACTGTGGGGGCGAGACGTGCCACGCGAACCTCTCCACCGATCGGTGACGCGAAATACAAGGGCTCCCACGGCCGGCCGGCGCGCAGCAGCGCGCGTCCCTCGGACCGGGCGATCTCGGCCAGCGCAGCGGTCTCCGGATCCAGCGGCTGCCCGTGAGGGCCGTGCGCACGGGCGGGGGCACCGTTGGGAATGCTCCACCAGCGCAGTTCCGGCGTCGCCGCAGCAGTCAGCGGCAACGGACGCGCGGCATCTTCGAAAAGGGCACGGCCCGCAAGGCGCTGGAGCAACTCCGCCTGCCGCTCATGAGTCCGCACCAGCAGCAGACCCACAACCGCCGTGGCCGTGAGCATGACCAGCGAGAAGCTGGCGAGAATCTCGGCCTGGAGGCCCCCGCGCAGCGCCACCGGCGCCTAATCCACCCCGCCGGCCCCGGGCGCATCGAGTCCGAGCTTCTCGTAGCGGTAGCGGAACGAGCGGAACGAGATCCCCAGCAGTCTTGCCGCCTTCTTCTTCACGCCCCCGGCGGCACTGAGCGCCTCAGCCAGCCAGCCCCGCTCGTAGTCCTCCAGAATCGCATCCAGGTCGACCCCCTCTGAGGTCATGCGGGGGCTCCCACCGGCAGCAGGGGGATTGAGCAGGGCCGGCGGCAAACCGCCCACGTCGATCGTCTCGGAGCGCGAGAGCGCGATGGCACGTTCGATGACGTTCTCGAGTTCGCGAACATTTCCCGGAAACGGATAGGCCAGGAGCTTCGCCATGGCAGCTTCGCTGCAACCCGTCACCCGCTTGCCGAGTTCCTGCGAGTATTTTTCGATGAAGTGATCGACGAGCAGAGCCACGTCGTCGCGTCGGTCCCGGAGCGGGGGCAGACGGATTTCGATCACGTTGATCCGGTAGAAGAGATCCTCACGGAAGCGTCCTAACTCCACCTCGGATTCGAGTTCCCGATTCGTTGCAGCAAGGATACGAATGTCGGTGTGCTGATCTTCGGTAGCCCCCACACGACGGAAAGATTTCTCCTGGATCGCGCGCAGCAACTTGACCTGCAGGGGTGCCGACAGCTCCCCCACCTCGTCGAGAAAGAGCGTGCCCCCGTCGGCGACCTCGAACAGGCCCGCCTTGGCCTCTACGGCACCGGTGAAGGCACCTTTGACGTGGCCGAAGAGCTCTGACTCGAGCAGGTTCTCTGGAATCGCGGCACAGTTCACCACCACGAAGGGCTTTTCCGTCCGGTCGCCGCCCTGGTGGATCGACCGCGCAATCATCTCCTTGCCCGTTCCACTCTCGCCCGTGACGAGCACATTGGCCTTCGTATTCGCAACCTGGGCCACCAGGTCGTAGATCTGCTGCATCGCAGAGCTCGAACCGATGATCGAGCGATCGCGGCTTCGGAGTGCACTGCGAAGCCGACGGTTCTCACTGAAGAGAAGCTTCTTCTCCAGCGCCTTCTCCACTGCCAGCCGAACCGCATCGACCTGGAAGGGTTTCGTGATGTAGTCGTAGGCGCCCAGCTTCATCGCCGCGAGCGCGGTCTCGGTGCTGGCGTAGGCCGTAATCATCACCACTAGCGTCTCCGGCGAGTGCTCCTGGGCAACGCGCAATAGATCCAGACCCGATCCATCGGGCATCTGGATGTCGCTGATCAGCACGTCGAACTCATCGCTCTTGAGCGCCAGACGGCCGCTCGCCACATCCCCCGCGGTGATGACTTCGTAGCCCTCGCGCTGCAAGAAGATCTCGAGGAACTCCCGCATGCTGCGTTCGTCATCGACCACGAGAATGCGCGCCCCGTTGCTCACGTCCGAGCCTCCGCCCGCGGTAGCCCGATTCGCACCGCGGTCCCGCAGTTCTCACCGCTCTCCACCCGGATACTCCCCCCGTGCTCCTCGATGATTCGATGCACGATCGCCAGCCCCAGGCCAGAGCCCTCCGTTTTTGTCGTGAAAAAGGGGTCGAAGACGTGCTCGAGAACCTCGGGAGGCATCCCCGTCCCGGCATCTCGCACGCAGATCTCCACCCAACCCTCCTCGTCTCCTCTGTTTCGGCCCTCCCCGGGGCCCTCTTGAGGAGCGGCCCCTGCGCCCACCTCGATGCGGATCTCGCCGCCGCCGGGCATGGCCTGCCAGGCATTGAGGCAGAGGTTCCAGAGCACCTGGCGCAGCTGGTCCGGATCGGCCTCTACGGCCAGTGCTTCGGGTACGTCCAACTCCAACCGAATGCCCTCGGGCAGAGCCTTGGCGAGCATCTCAGCCAGGTCCTCCACGGCGCGCCGCACCACGACGAGTTCCGGCTTGATCGGCCCCGGGCGTGCGTAACGCAAGAAACCGCCGATCAGCGCGTCCAGGCGATCGGTCTCCCGCAGCACGATCTCCATGAGCCGACCCCTGGAGTCCGCCGCAACGTCCCCTCGCTCGCTCTGTAGGATCTGGATCGAACCGGCAATCGCGGCGAGCGGATTGCGTATCTCGTGCGCGATGCTGGCCGAAAGCTCGCCGACCGCGGCGAGCCGCTCGGAACGGCGCAACTCGACCTCCATCGCCACCACCACACTCACGTCCTGAAAGATCACCACACGGCCGGAGGCCCGGCCCTCGCCGTCGCGCAGCACGTACGAGCCGACCCCGAGATGACGGTCCGAGCCGTCGGGGGCGCAAAAGGGCATACGGTAACGTTCGCCCATCGCAACAGCGCCCGGTGTTTCGCGGTGCACCTCGCAACCCGGCAGCACGTCTGCGAGTGCACGCCCCTGGGCCACGCCGGCAGTGAGGCCCGTGATCCGCTCGGCCTCGGGGTTGAACGATGTGATGCGACCATCCGCATCGGTGGTGAGCAGACCACTCATCAGGCTCTCCACCGTATGGCGGTGCAAGCTCGCCAGATGTTCGAACGCCCGGGTCCGCTGGCGCAACGCGTGGGCCAGGGTGCTCGCCAGCGCCGCTCCAATCGTGATCGCAGCGCCGTGAAAGCCCCAGACAGCCCAGAGCACCGCCGAAGACAGACCGTCCTCTCCCCCGCGCCCCATGGACGCCGCCAGCAGCACGGCGCCGTAGCTCGCGATGCCAAGACCCGCCGCCAGCAACACCCCCCGACGCTCGAAGAGAAGCGCGCTGTAGAGCGCCACCACCACGTAGAGGAAGCCGAAGAGCGAGTCCGGCCCGCCCGAGAAGTGCACCAGGGCCGAAACGATCGCAATATCCGCGGCGATGTTGAGGGCGCCGAAGCCCTGCGGCCTGCGAATGCGCGGCAGCAACACGCCCATCAGCACCGTGGCCAGAAACGCAATCGCAACCGTGGTGTAGAGACCCACGCGCCCGGGATCACCGATCTCGTCCAGCGTCGAATCGACGGCAAGCGCGATCCCGAGACTCACCAGGGCGAGTCCCAGCCGCGCCGCCATCAGCACGACCAACCGCTGCTCCAGGGGATTGCCCCCACTGAGGAGCCCGAGCGAGCCCCCGGTGCGGCGAGCTTCCGATTCCGGCGCACCCGTAGACACGGCGGAGGTTCTTCTAACCGACCGTATCCGCGATCTTGAAGATCGGCAGGTACATCGCCACGAGCAGGCTGCCAACGGTTCCACCCAGTACGACCAGCATCGCGGGCTCGAGCAGCGCCGTCAGGGCTTCGACCGCCGCGTCGACTTCGTCTTCGTAAAAGTCCGCGATCTTGCTGAGCATCGACTCCATGGCACCCGTTTCCTCGCCCACCGCGATCATCTGCACGACCATGCCCGGGAAGACATTGGACTCCGACAGGGGCTCCGCGATCGTCTTGCCCTCGGAGATGGCGGCCTTGACGTCGTTGAGCGCCTCTTCGATCACGACATTGCCCGCAGTGCGCGAGACGATGTCGAGACCATCGAGGATGGGAACGCCGCTGGCGATCATGGTTCCCAGCGTCCGGCTGAAGCGAGCCACCGCCACCTTCCGCAGCAGGGACCCGAAGACCGGCAACTTCAGCAGGGTCTTGTCGACGAGCTTGCGAAATCTCGGTGATCGCCGCCGCGCCTGGACGAAGGCTACCGTGAATACCGCAAGTCCGGCGAGGAGGATCCCTATCCAATCCTGCATCCAGTGGGAGATATTGATGACGATCTGAGTCGGACCGGGCAGTACGCCGCCGAAATCGGCAAACATCTTCTCGAAGGTCGGAATGATCTTGACTAGCATCAACACGACGACGGCAGCCGCGACCACGAGTACCGTACTCGGGTAGACCATCGCGCCCTTCACCTTTCGGGCCAGGGCATCCGCCTTCTCCAGGTAGACCGCCAAACGGTTCAGGATCGTGTCGAGGATGCCTCCGACTTCGCCGGCGTGGACGAGGTTCACGTAGAGCGCATCGAAGGGCTTCGGGTGCTTGCGCAATGCGTCGGCGAAGGTCGAGCCCTGCTCGACGTCCTGCTTCACCGTCTGGATGATCCCGCGAAAGGTCGTGTTATCCTGCTGGTTTCCCAGGATCTCGAGGCACTGCACGAGCGGCAGACCCGCGTCGATCATCGTCGCGAACTGCCGGGTGAAGATGACCAGTTCCCTGGTCTTGATGCCCGGCTTGAGGAAGGGAAGGTACTCGCTCATATCCTTCGCCTTCTTCTTCACGGTCACGGGCATGAGCAGCTGGGCCCGCAGCTGAGTCATCACCGCCTGATCGTTGGCAGCCTCGATTTCGCCGTTCTTCACGGTTCCCTGACGGGTCCGCGCTTTCCACGAATAGACCGGCATCGCCTCTCCCCTCCTCCGCCGAAAAGACCGGCGCTCCGAGTTCTTCAGGCCGACTTCTTCGACCGCACCGGCGGCCGCTGCGCCGGCGGCCGCGCCGCAGTCGCGCCCTGCCCGATCAGGTTCCGGAGCTCGTCGGCATCCGGAGTCCGGGCCATCGCCGTCTCGAGAGAAATGAGGCGGCGCTGATAGAGCGCCGCCAATGACTGGTTCATGGTCTGCATTCCAGACACTTCCTGGCCCATCTGCATCGAGGAGTAGATCTGGTGGACCTTGTCCTCGCGGATCAGGTTCCGGATCGCCGAGTTGGGGATCATGACCTCGAGCGCCATCGCCCGGCCCGGCCCGTTCGCACGCGGCAGCAGGCTCTGGCAGAGGACCCCCTCGAGCACAAAGGAGAGCTGGGCCCGCACCTGGGACTGCTGATGAGGCGAGAACACGTCGACGATGCGGTTGATCGTCTGCACCGCCGAGTTCGTATGCAGCGTCGCGAACGCCAGATGGCCCGTCTCGGCAACGCTGAGCGCCGCCTCGATCGTCTCCAGGTCGCGCATCTCGCCGATCAGCAAGACGTCGGGATCCTGGCGCAGAATGTACTTGAGCGCGTTCTTGAAGCTGTCGGTATCTGATCCGATCTCGCGCTGGTTCACCACGCAGCCCTTGTGCTGATGGAGATACTCGATCGGGTCCTCGATGGTGACGATGTGCTCGCTCCGCTCGGTGTTGATCTTGTCGATGAGGGCGGCGAGCGTCGTCGACTTCCCCGAGCCCGTCGGCCCGGTGACGAGCACCAGGCCTCGCGGCTTGGCCCCCAGATCGGCCACCGAACGCGGCAGACCGAGTTCCTCGAAGGACTTGATCTTGAAGGGAATCGCGCGGAACGCGCCGGCGATGTTGCCGCGCTGAACGAAGATATTCCCTCGGAACCGGGAGAGTCGCTGCACGCTGAACGAGAGGTCGAGCTCGTTGCGCTCCTCGAATGCGTGCTTCTGGGCATCGGTGAGCACCGAGTAGCAGAGTTGCTTGGTCTCGGACGGCGAGAGCGGGGGGACCTTGAGCGGGTGCAGCTTGCCATCGATACGAAGCTGCGGTGCGGTTCCCGTGGTCACGTGAAGATCGCTCGCGCCCTTCTCGATCATGGCCTTGAGGAACTGGTGCATATTCGCCACGTCTTGACTCCCTAATTGTCGGCTGCCGACACTCGGAGGACTTCACCGAAAGTCGTGATCCCCTCGGCCAGTAATCCCAAAGCGCTCTGGCGCAGCGTCTTCATGCCGAGCCGTATCGCCGCACGCTTCAAGTCGAGGGCCGAGGCACCGTTGAGCACGAACTCCTTGAGCTCGTCTTCGAGCGGCATCACCTCGTAGACGGCAATCCGGCCCTTGAACCCGGTCTCCGAGCAGCTCCGACAACCCGCGCCCTTCACCGCCGCGACCTGCCCGGCCCGTTCCTGCTCCATACCGGCCTCGATCAAGGTCTCCGGCATCACCTCCTTGTCGGACTCCTTGCACTCCTCGCAGACCTGCCGGGCCAGGCGCTGGGCGACGATGCAGTTCACCGAAGAGGCCACGAGAAACGGCTCGATGCCCATGTTGAGGAGCCGGTTGACGGTGGACGGTGCGTCGTTCGTATGAAGTGTGGACAGCACCATGTGCCCGGTGAGGGCGGCCTTCACCGCGATCTCCGCCGTCTCGAAATCCCGGATCTCTCCGACCATGATGATGTCGGGGTCCTGGCGCAGAAAAGAACGCAGGGCCGCTGCGAAAGTGAGACCGATCTCCTCGTGCATCTGGACCTGGTTGATGCCCGCCAGGTTGAACTCGACCGGATCTTCCGCCGTCGAGAGATTTTCACCGACCTGGTTCAATTCCGAGAGTGCGGAATAGAGCGTGGTGGTCTTGCCCGAGCCGGTAGGCCCGGTCACGAGCACCATCCCGAAGGGTTGATGAATGTTGCGCTGGAAGACTTCGAGCTGCTCGCGTTCGAAGCCGAGCTTCGTCATATCGAGCTGGAGATTCGATTTGTCCAGAAGCCGCAGCACGATCTTCTCGCCGAAGAGCGTCGGCATCACTGAAACGCGGAAGTCCATCTCCCGGCCCCGGCCCAGCCTCAGCTTGATGCGCCCATCCTGGGGCAGGCGGCGCTCCGCGATGTCGAGCTCCGACATGATCTTGATGCGCGAGGTGAGGGCGTTGCGCAGCTTCATCGGCGGCTTCATCACTTCGTAGAGCACGCCGTCGATGCGGTAGCGGACGCGGAAGCTCTTCTCGTAGGGCTCGACGTGGATATCCGAGGCGGCCCTCTTGACGGCATCGGTGAGCACCAGGTTCACGAGTCTGACGACGGGAGCGTCTTCCGAGGCCTTCGCGAGCTCCGAGACGTCGACGTCATCATCCTCGTGGACGAGATCGATGTCCGAGTCATCGAAATCACCCATCACCTCGTCGAGGGAGGTGACCTGATCGTGGTAGCGATCGATGGCCCGTTTGATCGCCTCTTCCGCAGCGACCACCGGTTGGATGTCGTAGCCGGTGAGGAACTTGATGTCGTCGAGCGCGATAATGTTCGAGGGGTCCGAGGTCGCAACGATCAGCGTGGATCCGGCGCGGTTTACCGGGATCACCGTGTGTTTGGTGGCAACCTCTTCCGGAATCAGCTGGATGACGGCATCCTCGACTTCGAACTCGTCGAGATTGACCGCGGGTACGCCGTATTGCTTGGCGACGAAGTCGGTGAGTTCGTTCTCGTCCAGGAAGCCGAGCGACGTAATCTGCGCACCGAGACGGCCCCCCTTGGAGCGGCTCTCCTCGCGTGCCTTCGCGAGCTGCTCCGCGCTCAGGAGGTTCTCCCTCACCAGGAGTTCCCCAATCTGCTCGTTCACCTGTCCCCCCGGATCCACCGCACAGAACTGCCCTTCCCGGCCCTATCCGCACGGAAAGCGTTTGAAACCCGGTAGGTTATTCGGCGATTCCGGCGTTCGGCTTTACGCCGATTCGCTGGCGTCTCCGGCGCGGTCGATATCCCCGAGGGAAGTGCTCCGAAGCCAGAGGACCCCGAGCCCAATCCCGGTCAGAGTCAGCCACATGACCGCGTGCAGCAGCGTGCCGGCGGCCAGGGCTTCCTCGCTCGGCACCCCGAATCCGACCAGCGCCAGCTGGCAAGCCCAGTGGAAGATCCCGAAAAAGCCCGGGGCGCTCGGCAGCGCTACGGCCACCCCCACGACCGCCTGGGTGGTCCAGGCCGCCTCGACTGTGCGGGCCGGGGAGCCCAGGTCGAGTCCGAGGGCCCCGAAACTCGCGAGGATCGGCAATACGGAGACCACCCACCAGATCAGGACCGAGTGAAACGCGATCCAGAGCAGGTGACGGCCCCCTCGGAGCGCTCCGAGCCCCTCTTCGAACTGCGCCAGCAGCCGCTCGACGAACCCCGCCAACCTGGGAATGGGCCTCAGCAGGAACCGGGTCCAGGCCAGCACACGCTCCGGCTTGGCCTTGAGCACGGCCAAGAAGACGATGGGCAGCACCGCCACCGGCAGCAGAAGCACAGCGCCCCGGGCGAGCACGCCATCTTCGTCTCCCCGCATGGCAATCACCATGCAGACCAGCAGGATGAGCGAAACGGTGTCGACGACGCGCTCGAGAATCACGGTGCCAAAGACAGCGGCGGCGCTCGTCCCGGTCTCCCGGGCCAGGTACCAAGAGCGCACCACCTCGCCCATGCGCAGCGGAAAGAGGTTATTCGCCATGAACCCCACGGAAACGGCGCGAAAGAGCGCGCTCCGGGGCATGGGCTGAATCGGCTCCGTGAGATGACGCCAGCGCAGCGCCCGCAGCCACAAGAGCATCACGTAGGCCGGGACCGAAATGCCAAAGAGCAGGATCCAATCGGTCCGAGCGATCGTGCGAGCCACCTCGGCGAGGTCGACATCCTTCAGCGCGAGCCAGCCGAAGAACACGGTCACAGCAACCCCAAACCAGACCCGCCAGTCGCGCCAGCGCGGCGTCCGAGATCGCCCGGGCACGACCTCCGGGGGATGGGCGCTCAGCGCGACACCCGGCGCTGGGCTTCGGCGACATCCGCCCGAATCTGCTCGCGCAGGGCCTGCACTCCATCGAAGCGCCGCTCGGCGCGCAGATGGTGCTCGAAGAAAACCTCGATTCGGCGCCCGTAGAGGTCGCCGTCGAAATTCACCAGGTGGGCCTCGGCAACCACGCGGCCGGCTTCCTCGAAGGTCGGGCGCGTCCCCACATTCATCACAGCCACCCAGGACGTTCCCGCTTCGGGGTCTCCGGAATCCATGAGGCGCGCCCGGCCGGCGTAGACCCCGGCCGACGGCAACACCTCGTTCTCGGCGGCCAGATTCGCGGTCGGAAAGCCCAACTCGCGCCCGCGCTGTTCTCCAACGACCACGATGCCCCGCACGCTGTAGCTTCGCCCGAGCATCGCGTTCGCTTTCTCCAGCTGCGCCCCGCCCAGCAACTCCCGGATCCGGGTCGAGTTCACGTCTCCGGCGTCGACCCTCACCTCCGGGATGATCGTCACCGCGAAGCCGAGCTGCGGCCCGATCTCCGTGAGCATCCGCATCGACCCCTCCCGGTCTCGGCCGAAGTGGAAGTCGTAGCCGACGTAGACCTCCAGCGGGGCAATGCGCTCCTGCAGGACATCGCCGATAAAGACATCGGCGGCCATCTTCGCGAAATCGAGGTCAAAAGGTTCGACGATCGCCACTTCGGTGCCGGCGGCCTCCAGCAGCTCGAGCTTCTGTTCGAGCGTCGTCAGCAGCCGGGGCGCCTTTCTGGACTGGAGCACCTTGCGCGGATGGGGCTCGAAGGTGAGCACGGCGGCCTGGCCCGAAAGTGCGCGTGCCCGCTCGACGACAGTCTCGAGAATGGCGCGATGCCCAAGGTGGATACCGTCGAAGTTCCCCACCGTCAGCACCGGACGCACCAGCGGGCGGTCGATCGTCTTCGTTCCCCGAAAAACTTCCAATGCTACGCTCCGCCCGTGCGCATTCTCTCGCGTCACTTTCTTGCGAACTATCTGGGACTTTTCTCACTCACCCTGATCATTGCGCTGATCCTGATGACCGTCATCGAGATGCTCGTCAATCTCGACGACGTCGTCGAGAACCGGGAATCGGCCGGCGGGGCGCTCGCATACCTGCTGATCCGGGTTCCCTCCCTGTACATGCGCGACGTCATACCAGCCGCGAGCGCCATTGCCGCCTTCCTCTGCCTGGCCCTGGCCGCACGAGCCCGCGAGATCACGGCGCTCAAGACCGGCGGCATTCCGCCCCTGCGCGTCGCTCTCCCTGTACTGATGGCGGCCATGGCACTCTCGGGTGTCGCCCTGGTATTGAACGAGACGCTGCTCCTCGGCGCCACTCGCGAGTTCACCCGTCTTCAGCATCCGGAAGAGAGCGTCGTCTTTCGCCGAGGCTCGTTCTGGTACCACAGGGAGAACACGTTCTACAACGTGCGCGAGATCGACCCGGCTGCTGGAACGATGCAGGGCATCCACGTCTATACGCTGAGCCCGGAGGGCCGGCTGCTCGAGACCCTCGACGCTCCCGGCGGAGTCCTGGACTCTGGGGCGCGTTGGAGCCTCCAGAACGTGACGCGCCGGCACTTCGACCCGGACGTGCCCGACTCTCCGCCCCGGCTGGAGAGGCTCCCGGAAGTCAAGCTCATGCTGGCGAGCCCCGGAGAGCTGAGCCTCCTCGAGCGCAGCGTGGACTTGCTGTCGCTGCCCGAACTGATCGAGGCGATCCAATTGCACCAGCGCGAGGGGCGCGACCCCCTGCGCTACCGGGCAATCCTCCACACCCGGCTGGCCAATCCCACTGCAGTCTTCGTCCTCGCACTTCTCGTCGTGCCGATTGGAATCGGCGTGGAGCGCAGGCGAAGTCTGGCCGCAGCTGCCCTCGCCGGGGTCGTGCTCATCGCCGCCTACCGCGCCGCCTGGCAGCTGGCGACGTTGGTCGCCCAGGGTGGTTTCCGCGCCGGCCCCGCGGCTCCCTGGCTGGTGGCCCTGGCCTTCACCTGCCTGGGCGCGGTCCTGTTCGCTCGGGCTCCCCGCTAGGAGACGCCGGCGGCCTGCGGTTGCCCCCGGCGCTCTCGAAGAACCGGAAGAACTCGGAATCGGGAGAGAGCACGAGCGTCGTGTTGGCGTTGATGGTCTTGCGGTAGGCCTCGAGGCTTCGGGTGAAGGCGTAGAACTCCGGAGCGTTTCCGTAGGACTCGCCGTAGAGACGCGTGGCCTCTGCATCGCCTTCCCCCTTGGTGATCTCAGCATCCCGCCGCGCTTTGGCCACTAGCACCCGCGCCTCGGCATCCGCATCGGCTCGGATCTTGCGCGCACGCTCCTCGCCCTCCGCCCGAGTCTTCCGCGCCAGGCGCTCGCGCTCGGTCTTCATGCGGGCGTAAACGCTATTCATCGTGGCGTCCGGAAGCTCGGTGCGATTGATGCGAACGTCGGCCACCGCGATGCCCAGGGGTTTCACATCGGCCCGTGTGTTTTCCGTAATTTCCTGCATGATCGCGCCGCGCTTTTTGTCCAGCACCTCGTGAAGCGTGTGCCGACCGATCACCTCGCGCACGTCATCGCGCATCGCGCGATCGATCCGTTTTACCGCACGCTCTCGGTCCTCTTGAAACGAGCGTCGGAAGGCCTCCACGTCCACGACGCGCCAGATTACGTAGCTATCGATCGTCAACTGCTCGCCGTCGCGCGTCTGCATCAGATTCGGCTCGCTGTCCAGGTCATTCCAACGCACATCGAAGGGCTCGGCCTTCTCAAGACCCGGGATGATCCAGGAAAGCCCGGGGTCAGCGACCCGAACGGCCTCGCCGAGCCGCAATACGAGCTTCTGCTCGCCCTCGAGCGTGACCACGACGGGGCCGCGATTCCAGCCCCCCTCCCCGGCCGCGACCAGTCCCACGAACACCGCGCCGAAGAGGATCACCAGCATCACGAACCACTTCATTTCGTCACCCCCGGGTCCACGCTCCGCAGCGGCAGATAGGGCAGAACTTGGGCCGTCCCGGGCTCGATGACCACCTTGTCCACCTCTGGCAGGATCACCTCCATCGTCTCCAGGTAGAGCCGTGTCCGCGTCACCTCGGGCGCCTTGCGGTACTCGGCGAAAAGGGCCTCGAAGCGCGCAGCCTCACCCGTGGCCTCGGCGATTTTCGCATCGCGGTAACCTCGGGCCGACGCCACGAGTTCCGCGGCCTCGCCCCGGGCTTTCGGGATCAACTCGTTGCGATAGCCCTCGGCCTGGTTCACCAACCGGCTCTTGTCCTGGTTTGCATTCACTACGTCGTCGAATGCCGCCTGGACCGCTTCCGGCGCCTGCACCTCCTGAAGTTGAACGCCGTCGATGAGAACGCCGCTGTCGTACCCGTCGAGGATCTGCTGAAGGATTTTCTTCGCATCGGAGGAGACCAGAGCGCGCTTGTCCCGCAACACCCCATCGACGGTATTGCGGCCCACCACTTCGCGCATGGCGGCCTGCGCGGCGTCGCGAACCACGCGCGCGGGGTCGTCGATCTTGTACAGGTAGAAGAACGGATCGCCGATCTTGTACTGCACCGCGAACGAGACCCGCACCACGTTATTGTCGCTCGTCTGCATCGTGGCTTCGTCGAGTTTCTCCTTCGAGGTCGACGCGTCCTCGTTGCCCCGGAAACCGAAATCGATATTCCGGAGTTCGTCGTAGTTGACGATCGCACGCGTGACCAGCGGCGGCGGCAGGGACCAGTGCCAGCCGTCGCTCTTGATCGTCTTGTACTCTCCGCCCAGCAGAAGCAGTACCGCCGCCTGCCCCGGCTTGAGCGTGAAGTACCCGAAGTAGCCCCAGCCGACGATCCCGGCGAGCAGAACGAGAAGCAATGAAACGCGCGAGAGCGTGCGCCGGACGGAGTGCTTGACACGCTGATCGGTGTCGAACTTGGGATCGGGATCGGCCATTTTCAGCTTCCCGCGTCCGCTCCGCGTTTGGCAGCCTCATAGAACGGCGTGAGCGTGTCGATGGGTACTGGGAAAATCGTCGTTGAATTCCCCTCGGTCGCGATCTCCGCGAGTGTCTGGAGATAGCGCAGCTGGAGCGCGCCTTCCGAGCTGGAAAGCACGCGCGACGCCTCGGCCAACCGGTGCGCTGCCTGCGCCTCACCATCGGCGTGAATGATCTTCGCTCGCTTTTCCCGTTCGGCCTCGGCTTGCTTCGCCATGGCGCGCTGCATCTCCTGAGGCAGGTCGATCTGCTTCACCTCCACCGCGCGGACCTTCACGCCCCACGGTTCGGTCTGCTCGTCGATGATCTGCTGAAGCTGCTGATTGATACGGTCCCGCTCGGCGAGCAGGTCGTCGAGTTCCGCCTGGCCGCACACGCTCCGCAGAGTGGTCTGCGCGAGCTGCGAAGTGCCGTAGAGATAGTTCTCGACCTGGATCACCGCCTTTTCCGGGTGCAGCACGCGGAAGTAGAGCACCGCGTTGACCTTCACCGAAACGTTGTCTCGAGTGATCACTTCCTGAGGCGGCACATCCATGACGATCTCGCGCAGGCTGATGCGCGCCATGCGATCGACCCCGGGAATGATCCAGCGCAGGCCGGCTTGCTTTACTTGAACGAAGCGCCCGAATCGGAACAGCACACCGCGCTCGTATTCGGTGAGAATGCGGATACCCATCACGATGAGCGCAGCCGGAATTCCAAACGCGATCAGAATTGCGTAAATCATTTTCTCCCCTCTCTCTGTTCAGAAATCTCCAGCTGCCCGGCGAACGCGGAGCCGCATTCCCTGGACTTCGATCACCTCCACCGATGCATCGACCGGGAGTTCCTCGTCGCTCCGTGCATTCCAGTACTCGCCCCGCACGAAGACCCGGCCCTCCGGCGCGAGCGGCGTCGCCGCGCGCCCGACCTGACCGATCATCTCGCTCACGCCGGCCGTCTGCTTCCGGCGGAAGCTTCGGCCGATCGCCACGACCGCCAGAACGCCGAACGAGGCCATGCCGACGGCCGCAGGGAGCAAGACTCCCCAGAAGTCCACGGTCACGTCGCTCACTTCGGGCATGTCGAAGAGCATCATGCCCCCAAACAGGAAGAACGCCATCCCCCCCAACAGCAGGACGCCGTACGCCGACACGAACATCTCGGCAATCATGAGACCCACGCCGACGAACATCAGCACGAGCCCGAGAAACGAGAACGGCAGCAGGTCGAACGCGAACACCGCGAGGATCAGACAGACGAGCCCGATCGCCCCGGGCACGAAGATCCCCGGGGAGTTCACCTCGAGCATGATCCCCAGAATCGCGCCCATCATCAGAAGCATGGCCACGTTCGGATTCGCGATGAAGTCGAAGACCTTCTCGAGCGGTGTCATCTCGATCGGGCGGAAAGCCGCGTCGCTGAACTCGAGTGTCCGGGACTCACCGGAAACGGCCACTTCACGACCCTCGATCTGGGCAAAGAGGTCGTCCCGGTCCCGCGCCACGATGTCGACCACATCGAGTTCGAGAGCCTCGGCGGCGCCGATCGCCTCCGCCTCACGGACAGCCTTCACCGCCCACTCGACGTTCCGGTCGCGCTCCTGGGCGATTGATTCGATGAAGGCGGACGTAAAGTTTTCGACCTTCTGACCCATGACGTCCGTGCGCGTACCCTCTTCGTCGCGCTCCTCGCTGGTGCCCCCGCCCACCGGAGACGCCGCTCCGATGCTCGTGCCCGGCGCCATGGCGGCGACATTCGCCGCAAGAGTGATGAAAGTTCCGGCCGAGGCAGCCCACGCACCCTGCGGCGAAACGTAGACAATGGTCGGCACCTTCGCGTTGAGCAGCGCCTGGACGATGTCCTTGGTCGGGTCGAGAACACCCCCCGGCGTGTCGAGCAAAATGAGCAGTGCCGCCGCGCCATCGGTCTCGCTCTCGGCGATGGCCTTTTCCACGAAGTCCGCCGTGGCGGCGCTGATGACACCGTCTACGACGATCGTGTTGACGTGCTCTGCACGCGCGGGAGCAACTCCCAGCAAGAGAGCCAGCAAAACAAGTCTGAGAACCAGGGGCCTGTCCGCGTGGGTCACGCCGCAGGCTCCCGCAGCTTCTCGACGCGGTCGAGCAACTGGGCCGCCACCTCGCTCTTCGGAAGAGACGGGAGTTCCTCCACTTCGCCGGCGGGCCATACGAAGTGCACCGCGTTCTCATCGGAGTCGAACCCAGAACCCGACGCCGAGATATCGTTTGCAACCAGGAGGTCGCAGCCCTTGCGCGCAATCTTGCGTCGAGCCGCCGCGACCAGGTCGTGGCTTTCGGCTGCGAACCCCACGACGACTCGGTCGGCTTTTTCCTTGCAGATTTCGGCCAGGATGTCCGGGGTTCGCTCGAGTTCGAGCATCATGCCGGCAGACTCCGCAAGGTCTTCCTTCTTGAGCTTTCGCTCAGCGGGCGCCGCGGGGCGGAAGTCGGCCACCGCGGCTGTCATCACCACGACCGTCGATACCGGCAATTCGCGCAGCACGGCCTCGCGCATCTCTTCAGCGCTCTCGACGTCGATGCGCCGAACTCCGGGCGGTGTCGCAAGCGCCGAGGGTGCCGCCACGAGCACCACCGCGGCCCCGCGCCGAGCCGCCTCACTCGCCACCGCGAAGCCCATTTTTCCCGAAGAACGGTTTCCGAGGAAGCGCACCGCATCGACCCGCTCCCGCGTTCCGCCGGCAGTCACCAACACGACATCGGCCGCGAGGGTGCGGGAGCCGAGTGCGAGTCCCGCGGTGGCGGCGATCACCTCGGGTTCCGCCATCCTGCCCTCGCCCTCCCAGCCACAGGCAAGCTCGCCCGCATCGGGCCCCACGAAGCGAACGCCGCGCTCGCGCAGACGCTCTGCGTTCTGCTGCGTGGCGGGGTGGCGCCACATGTTGACGTTCATTGCCGGCGCAACCAGTAGCGGCGCCCGTGTCGCGAGAGCGACGGCCGATACGAGATCGTCCGCCAGACCGTGGGCGAGTTTCGCCAGCGTGTTCGCCGTAGCCGGTGCCACGAGATACAGGTCGGCCCAATCCGCCAGCGCAATGTGGTCGATCGCACCCTCTTCCGCGGGGTCCAGAAGGGCCGTGCGCACCGGCTCTCCCGTCAGGGTCTGAAGCACGAGCGGCGTCACGAAGGAAACGGCCTCCGGCGTCGCGACGCAACGCACGGCATGACCGGCGCGGCTCAGGTCTCGCACCAGTTCCGGAACCTTGTAGGCGGCGATGCCGCCGGTCACGCCGATGAGAATCCGACGCTGCTCCATTGGGACGTCCGGGAAGGAATTTCCCTGTGCGGGTGCGAGGCTACCCGGAATGCAGAGAAACGCCAGCGACCCGGGGCGGCACCCAGCCCGCCGACCCGGCGTTTCGCAGCGTCTGGCTGTACCGGCGGACCAATGCGACCACAGGGAGCGCGTCCCGGCGGCCCTGGAGGGCGGTCCCCGGCGCTGCGAGCCACTCGCCGACGGCTGCGTCCAACCGCATGCCGGGGACGAGAACACCGCCCCGGCCCGGTGGGAAGCGGCCGGGACAAAACCGCTGGTCTCCTCCCGCTCCCGTCCCGCACCGCACGACTCACTCGCCGCCGAGGCGCTCCCGAAGCCGCTTCGCGACCTCGGCCGGGACGAATTCCTCGACGTCTCGTCCGAACTTCACGAGTTCCTTGAGCCGCGAAGAACTCACGAACATGTACTCCTGACTCGGCAGCATGAAGACCGTCTCTACGTCCGCATAGAGGCGCTTGTTCATCAGGGCCATCTCGAACTCGTACTCGAAGTCCGACATGGCGCGCACGCCGCGGATCACCACCGCTGCGCCGATACTCCGGGCATAGTCGACCGTCAGGCCATCGAAAGAGGTGACCTCGACCCGGGAATCATCGCCGAGTTCAGCACGCAGCATCTCGATGCGTTCTTCGATCTTGAATGTCCCGCTCTTCGTCAGGTTCACCGCCACACCCATCACCAGATGCTCGAAGATCCGGAGCGCACGGCGGGCTACGTCGAGGTGACCATTTGTGACCGGATCGAAGCTTGCGGGAAAGAGAGCAATGGTCGCGGGAGCCGTCATGAAGGGGCTCGGCCTCCTCTGTCTTCGGGGGAAAGCTGCGTCACCTGAGTGTCTCCATAGCTTCGCACGTCCAGCTCCACCCAGCCGGACACGGGAGGGACAGGATGGCGTCTCGCGTGCTCGGCGACCACCATTCCCTGGGCAGCCACCAGATCGGCCTCCGCCAAGGCCGTGAGCGCCCGCACGAGTTGGTCGCCGGCATAGGGAGGGTCGAGCAGCACCAGGTCGAAGCGCGCACCCTCCGCCGCGAGGCGCCGCACCGCAGCCGGAGCGTCCCCCGCCACCACACGCACCTCCCGATCCAGGCCGAGCTCCGAGAGGTTCCGGCGCAGCACACGCACGACGGGCACCGACCGCTCGACGAAGACGACCGCTGACGCCCCCCGGGAAACTGCCTCCACCCCCAGCGCTCCGCTTCCCGCATAGAGGTCTAGAACCCGTTTCCCCGAGAGGTCCCCCAATCGCGCAAACAGCGACTCGCGCACGCGATCGGCGCTCGGTCGCACGCCTCGGCCCGGGGCCCGGAGCCGCCGTCCGCCGAGCCGTCCCCCCGTAACGCGCAGGCCCCGTGCCGGCATGAGCGCCATCCTCGCACGAAAGCCCCCCGGATTCGCAGATTCAGGCACAGCCCCCCGCCGGCACCCCCACGCCTCCACACCAGAGAACCGGACTCCCCTCTTCCCCGCGGGCAACACCCCGAGCGTGCCGCAGGCCACCGGCAACCACACGAAACAAACCCCTGACCCGCCGACTGCTTCCGCCCGTGAACACGCGCGGGGCACGCTTCTTGCGATCTCCATTGCGGCTGTCCGGGATCGGATGGAGGAGAACGAAAGCCGATGCTTCCCCTGTTCGCCGCGCTCACCGTCGCCGTCACCGCGGCCGACCACTGGACGACCTACCTCTGCCTTCGCGCACCGGTCGAAGGCTGGCAGGTTACCGAGGGAAACCCGCTGGCGAGTTGGCTCTTCTCGAGTATCGGGCTCCTGCCCGGCATCGCGTTCGACAGCGCGGTCACGTTGTGTGCCCTCTTCTTCCTCGTGACGACCGACCTACTCCCGCGCCTGCCCAAACTGGCCATCCTGGGCTTCATCATGCTCTGGACCAGCTGGGCGGTCTTCAACAACCTCGCGGCCATCCATGCCCTCGGATTCTCGGTATTGGGGACCGGTTCGTGAGTCACCGCACCGCATTGAGCGTGCTGTCCGCAGCTGTGCTCGCCTCCATGTCGTGCGCGGTCATGTCGGACGTACCCTCGCCCGCCGCCCCGGGCCACGAAACGAGCGCCTCGCTGACAGCGGCGGCCAACGGCACGGGCGCCACGGGGGCACCTCCCCCGGACGCCGTCGTCACCGAGGTGCGGGCGGAACTCGACCGGCGACGCACAGGCCTCGCGGCCGACGAACTCGACGCCCTCGCCCACGCGATCGTCACCGAGGCGCGCCGCCATCACCTCGACCCCGCGCTGGTGATGGCCGTGATGCACGTCGAGAGCCGCTTCAACAATTTCGCTCTGTCTTCGGTGGGCGCGATGGGGCTGATGCAGATCCTCCCCAGCACCGGCGAGGAGTTGGCGGCCAAGCACGGTGTCGCGTGGTACGGGCCGCAGACCCTATTCGACCCCGTCGCAAACGTGCGGCTGGGCATCGCCTACCTGAAGGAACTCTCCGATCGCTTTGGGAATCTGTCCACCGCCCTCGCAGCCTACAACTGGGGACCGGGGCACATCGACCGCCGCATCCGTCGCGGACGCCAGCTTCCGCGCGTCTATCCGCGCCTCGTTCTCGACGCCCACGCCGCCGTCCAGGGCCGGTCCTAGCCGCAAGTCAGGGAAGCGGACCCTCGACTGTCGTGGTCAGCTCCTCGGCAAAGCCGTCGACGCCCCGCCAGACTTCCTCCGCCTCACCCCGGTACCCGTTGACCAGCAGCGAGAAGATCGCGGTGCGACCGTCCGCTCGGCGGACGTAGCCCGAGAGCGCCGTCACCCGGGTGAGGTTTCCGGTCTTGGCGCGCACCGCGCCGGCAGAGCCCTCGAAACGCTCCTCGAGCGTTCCATCCGCAGCGGCAATCGGGAGCGATGAGACGAACTCGGGACCGAAGCGGAAGGCGCCTGCCGCCAGGCGCAGCGCCTCGACCAGAACACGCGGGGAAACCCGGTTCGCGTAGGAGAGTCCCGAACCGTCGACGAGCGTGATGGGTTCCACTCCCACGCCGAGACGCGCGAGTTCGTCGCGCACGGCCGCGATGCCCGCCGGCCAGGTGGCGGGAACCTTCCCCGCGCGCGCGGCGAGTGCTTTCACCAGGCCCTCCCCGATCGCGTTGTTGCTGTATTTCATGAAAAGGCGCACGACCTCGCCAAGCGGCCTTCCCTCGAAGCGCAGCAACGCCACCGCGTCTTCCGGAATCGTCCCGCGTCCACCGGCACTCGCCACCTCGACACCATTGGCTTCGAGCTGCAGACGCAGCACGGATGCGGCGTAGGCCACCGGGTCCAGGACACTGCGGTACAGGGTCACCGGCTCACCGCCGGCACGCAGCATCCCCGAAACCAGGACTTCCTCGAAGCCCTCCGCTCTCCGGCGCTCGAAATCGAGTTTTTCGTGCTCCGCCCCGCGCTGGACGGTGCGCACCCGGTTGACAACGCGCAGGCCGTCGACCGCCGGGTCCAGAGTGACCTCGACCGCATCGCCGGGACGCGCACCCGGCACGACGCGCGCCGCAAAGGCTGCGTAGTTCACTGTCAGACCGGCGATGGGCGCGTGGTAGGCCCGGGCAGAGACGGGGCCCCAGCTCGGATGCCAGCGCTCGTCATCGAATAGTGACGCGTCCACCACGAGGGCCTCACGCACTTTTCGGAGCCCGCCACGGCGCAAATCTGCGGCGAGCCGCCACAGCTCCTCAGAGGTGAGCGCCGGATCCCCGCCGCCGCGCACGTATAGGGTATCCACGGCGCCCTCGGCGTCCGGCACGCGATTGGCAAGCACCTCGGTCGCAAAGCGGTGGGCGGGTCCGAGAGCCGCCAGTACCGCGACCCCCGTCAGGATCTTCACGTTGGAGGCGGGCACCAGCGCGCGGTCCGGGTCGTGCGCGTACAGCACCCCCCCCGTTTCGGCATCCACCACCAGCGCCGCAATCTGCGATCCCCGCAAACTGGGGTGCGCGAGTGCCGCGTCCAGGCGCTTGACCAGGGCGGGGGCGCCGCGAACGGGCTCCCCGGGGATTTCTTCCCCTCGAGCCGGCATGACGCCGAGCACACACACCAACGCCAGCGCTGCGCGCCATCGAGCGCTCACGGTCGACTCCTGCGGGGGGAGGACTCGCTTGACGGGGTCGAGCTTATCCGGGAGCCTCGTCCGCGGCAATCGAGCAGGCCGGACGCGGCGCCGCCGCGGCTCGGCTGGCGATGGGGGCGCCATGCTCAACGCGATCTGGCTTGGGCTCATGCTCGGGGCGGTCTTGTACGCCGCGTTCGCGGGCAACATGCAGGCCGTCACCAACCAGATCTTCGAGAGCGCCGCGTCCGGCGTGACGCTCGTGATCGAGCTGACGGGCATCATGATCTTCATGCTGGGCCTGATGCGCGTGGCCCAGGACGGCGGTGCGATGCGCTGGATCGCGCTGCGCCTGGCACCGGTCATGCGCCGGCTCTTCCCGGAGGTCCCCGCCGACCATCCGGCGATGAGTGCCATGCTCATGAACTTCACCTCGAACATCTTCGGCCTCGGCAACGCGGCGACCCCGTTTGGACTGAAGGCGATGGCGGAACTCGGCCGGCTGAACCCGGTTCGCGGCGTCGCGTCGAACCCGATGATCCTCTTCCTCGCCATCAACACGTCGGCCATTACACTGATGCCGCCCAACGGCACCATCGCCGTGCGCGCCGCCGCGGGCTCCGCCGACCCGTTCGCAATCTGGCTCCCGACACTGATCGCCACCCTCTGCTCGACGGCCGCCGCCGTCGCGGCCTTCTACCTGCTGCGCGACCGCAAGCGCTACGCCGTGCGTCCCCTGGAAGACGCGCCGGAGAACGCCCCGGTCGACGCGCTCGACCTGCCCGCGGAGACCGACGTGCTCGGAGCGGCGAAGGGACCGGTCGAGCCCTGGCGCAAGCTGGTGCTCGCGGCGGTCCTCCTGGCGCTGGCCGTCGGTCTCGCGCTCGGCTTCGCCGACCTGCTGAGCCGCGGCAATGCCACCGATGCCACCCGCACGATGCTGCAGGCCTGGCTCTTCCCCCTGCTCGTGAGCGCCCTGCTCCTGATCGGCTTCGCCGGCCGGGTGCGGGTCTACGAGTCGGCGATCGCGGGAGCACGCGAAGGGCTCTCGGTCGTGGTGCGCATCATTCCCTACCTTGTGTTGATCCTGGTCGCCGTCGGGATGTTCCGGGCCTCCGGCGCTCTCGACCTGCTGATCCGGATCGTCGATCCCGTGACGAGCCTGATTGGAATCCCCGGTGAAGTGCTGCCGATGGCACTGCTTCGCCCGCTCTCGGGCAGTGGCGCCTTCGCCGTGATGTCGGAGATTCTCACGGAATACGGCCCGGACTCGTTCGTGGGCCTCTTGGCGAGCACGCTCCAGGGATCGACGGAGACCACCTTCTACGTGCTCACTCTCTACGCCGGCGCAGCGGGCGTCCGCGACGTGCGATTCGCCCTGATCGCCTGTCTCTGCGGCGATTTCGCCGGGCTGCTGGGCGCAACAGCCGCCTGCCACCTCTTCTTCGGGTGATGGCGCACGCCGACGCAGCACTCGAACGGCGCCTTAGCGAACTCGTCGGCAATCGCCTCGGCCGCCGCGTGGCACGCATCGAGTGGCTGTCGGGACAACTCGGACTGCGTCGCTTCGCCCGCCTCACCCTGGATGCCGGCGAACCCCTGATGCTGGTGGCCCGCGTGGACGCAGCGGAAGACCCGGCCGGGAGACCCTCCGGCTCGAGGCCGGAGCCGGCCCTCGAACCGATCCGCAGCCTGCTCGCGTCCCACGGGCTTCCCGTGCCGCGGCGCTACGCGGCGGACGAACTCGCCGGGATCGAATTGCTCGAGGACGTCGGTGACGTCTCGCTGCGCGACGCCGCGCTGCGCGCTTCGGCCGGGGAGCGGGGCGCGCTCTACCGCGAAGCCTGCGAGTTGATCCCCCTGCTCCAGCGGATCGGGCCGACCGCGGTCGCCGCTTTCGATCGCCGGCTCGATGCTGAACTCTTCGACTACAAGGCGCAGCTCTTCGCACGCTGCGGCCTCGCGCTTCGCGGACGAGAAAGCACGCCCGCGGAAACCGCCGCCGTTCGCAGCGCCTTCGCGGCGGTAGCGCGCAGCGCCTCAGCGGCCCCTGCCCGCCTCGCCCACCGCGACTTCCAGAGCCTGAACCTGCACGTGGTCGCCGGGCGTCCGCCCGGCGCGCGGCTCGTGATGATCGACCTCCAGGGCGCATTCCTCGCCCCCCCGGAGTACGATCTCGTGTGCCTCCTGCGCGACTCCTACGTCGAGCTCGAGCCCAGCGAGCTGCGGGCCCAGCTCGACCGCGTGCGATCCGAACTTCCCGACATGCCCGACCCCGAAACCTTTGCCCACCGTTTCGACCTGCTGACCCTGACCCGCAAGGGCAAGGACCTCGGCCGCTTCGTCCAGACGTCCTGCGAACGCGGTGATCACCGCTTTCTCCAATACGTCCCCGCCACCGTCCGCGCCCTGCGCGGGGCCGCTTGCCGCGCCGCGCGGCGGGATCCCGCCTTCGGGTCGCTCGCGGAACTCGTCGAAAGCCTGCCCGAATCGAGCGAGGACCCGTCGTGCGGGCAATGATCGTGGCGGCCGGGCTCGGCACTCGTATGCGCCCGCTGACCGAGCTGCGGCCGAAGCCGGCCTGCCCGGTGCGCGGACTCCCGCTCATCGCCTTCCAGCTCGAACTGCTGGCCCACCACGGCGTGACCGAGGTGGTGATCAACAGCCACCATCTCCCGCACGCGCTCACCGCCGCAGCGCAACGGCACTGTCCTGCGGGCATGCGCGTGGAATTCTCTCACGAGCGCGAGTTGCTCAACACCGGCGGAGGCATCCGCCGGGCCGCCAGCTTCCTGCGCGAGAGCGACCCGTGCCTGATCCTCGGCGGCGACATGCTTCTCGACGCGGACCTGACGGCGCTCCGCAGGCGCCACGCGGAGCGCGGCGATGCGGTAACCCTGCTGCTGCGTCGGGACCCGCGAGAAGTGGACTTCGGTACGATCGGAGTGGACGCCGACGGGCGGGTGCGCCGCATCGGATCGCGATTCGACCTGGGCGGAGTTCGGGATGCCGGCGTCTACGTCTGGGCCAACGTGGTCTCGGCCCGGGCCTTCGACACCCTCCCCGACCGAGAAGTCTTTGGACACCTCGATGGGTGGCTTGCACCCAGACTCCGCGCGGGGTTCCGCGATATCGGGGCAGAGGTGACCGAGATCACTGATTGTACCTGGGAACCCGTGGGAACCATGGCGGAATACCTCCAGGCGAACCTGGCGCCACCGCGCCTCTCCTATATCGATGTGGACACCAGGGCGCGGTCAGCGGGAACCCGATTCGAGCGCGAACTGGTGATCGGTGCTGGCGCGACACTCGGCGCCGGCGCTAGCCTGCGTCGCGCGGTGGTGTGGGAGGACGAACGCGTGCCCGAAGGCCTCCTGGCAAGCGATGGGGTATTCGCAGGCGGCACCTTTCATCCGTGTCCGGACACCGGCCGGACGAGCGAAAACGCATGAGCGAGATCGTCTTTATTGGCACGGGTGACGCGTTCGGTGCGGGCGGCCGCAGGCAGTCCGCCGTACTGCTGCGAACGCCCGACGGCGGCGTACTGCTCGACTGCGGCACGACCACGAGCACCGGCCTTTGCGACCTGGGGATCCGCCGCGACGAGGTCGATGCCATTGCGATCTCGCACTTCCACGGCGATCACTACGGGGGCGTACCCATCCTGTTGCTGGCGGCGCTCTACGAAGATCGTCGCACCAAGCCCCTGTGTCTGGTGGGCCCGCCGGGAATCGAGGCCCGGGTGCGCAGCCTCTCCGCCGCCATGTGCTACGAGGTCGAGAAGAGGGACTGGTCGTTCCCGATCCACTTTCGGGAATTCCAGACCGGGCAGCCGGTCGAAGCCGGGCCGGTTAGCCTCCAGGCATTCAGCACGCTGCACCAGTCGCACACCTGCCCCCACGGTCTCGTGATCGACACCGGGCGCGAGCGCGTCGCCTACTCGGGCGACACCGGGTGGTTTCCCGACCTGCCTCGACGCGTCGGGGAGACGGATCTGTTCATCTGCGAGTGCACGTACCACTCGACGCAATTCGACTTCCACCTCAACCACGAGACACTCGTCGCCCACGAACGGGATTTCGAATGCGGTCGCATCGTCCTGACCCACTTCGGCAGCGAAATGACCGACCGCCGTGGCGAGGCCGCCTTCGACACGGCGGACGACGGCAGCGTCTTCAAGCTCTAGGACGCTTCCCGCTGGCGATCTCGCCGAGCACGGCCGCGCGAGTGGCGCCGGTACACTCCGGAAGGTGGTTCGGCAGGCCGAGGAGGGCGTTGCGGCCCATCAACGCAAACGCCATCGCTTCGGCCGCATCGGCCGGCACGCCCACCGCATCAAAAGGCTCCACGGCGGCCGCGCCGAATACGCTCGCGAGCCGTTGCATGAATGCCGCATTGCGCGTGCCGCCGCCCCCCACCAGCACGCGCTGCAACGCATCTGCGCCGCCGAGCCAGCTGTCTGCCGCACGGCGCACCGCCTCCACGGAAAATGCCACCAGCGTGGCGAGCAAGTCGTCGAGCCCGCGCCCATCGGCGCTCCACTCGGAGGCCAGCGCCTCCGCCTCGGCCGCGCCGTAGCGCTCCCGGCCAGTCGACTTGGGCGGCACGCGGCGCAGGAAATCGTCATCGAGCAGCCACTCGAGCAATTCCCGGTCCACACGACCGCACAGGGCGCGCCTGCCGTCCACATCGATGCGCTCACGACCCTGCGTGAGCACGCGGACAGCGCCGTCCAGGAGCGAGTTGGCTGGACCCACATCGAACGCCCGCACCGCTTCGGGCCCAGCGCCGGCCGGAAGCCACGTCACGTTGGCGATGCCTCCCAGGTTCAGCACCAACCGCGACTCGGCTGGATCGGCGAACGCCGCGAAGTGGAAGAACGGCGCCAGCGGTGCCCCCTCGCCGCCCGCCGCGACGTCGCGCGCGCGGAAGTCCGCCACCGTGGTGCAACCGGTGCGTTCTGCGATCAGCGAGGGATCTCCAATCTGGAGCGTGGCCCGCAGTTCCGGGTAGTGCGCCACCGTCTGGCCGTGCGAGGCGATGGCGTCCACGGCGTCGAGCATCACGCCGGCGGCCGCCGCCACCTCACCCGCCGCACTCGCAAAGCGTTCGCCCAGTTCGACGTCGAGCGCGGCGAGTTCGCGCAACGCCTCGCCCGGCGCCGAGCGCCCGGCCGCGAGCCGGTGGATCCGCTCCTGGAGATTTTCTGGAAACGGAAGCTCGCGGAACGCCAGCAGGCGAAACGGGCGCGGCTCCGTGCCCTCGGGCCATTCCATCAGCGCCGCGTCTACCCCGTCCGCAGAAGTCCCGGACATCAGCCCGATCACACGCACGGCGCGAGCTTAGAATCCGGATCAAGGCACCGCGACACGTTGACACGCGAGGCGACGGCCCGAATACTCCGGCGGGCGCAGGGCCCGCCGTGGGGCGGAAACCCCTCGCTCCACCGACTCGGCAAACGGAGCCCCGCGAATGACCGATTCCTCACGCACCCAGGGCGGTCTGATCTGTGTCGCCGTCGTGATCCTAGGCGCCTGGTTCCTGCTCGGCCTGCTCCAGGGGAGCTACTGGGCGCTGGCAATTCCGGTGGCGGTGGCGGTGTTCTTCGCGCTGGGGCTCTGCTTCTGGGTCGGTTACACGATCGCCACGATCCAGGTCGAACCATTTGATGAGGACACGCCGGGCGAGCCCAGCGAAACCCCCTCCGCCTGAATCCCAGCATGCGCATCGCTCTCCTCACCTATCGCGGCAACATGTACTGCGGCGGCCAGGGCATCTACGCGGCCTATCTCGCCCGCGAGTGGAAGCGCGCCGGCCACGACGTGCACGTGATCGCCGGGCCACCGCTGCCCGAACTCGAGCCCGGAATTCCGCTCCACGTGATCCCGAACGAAAACGTCTTCGGACAAGAGCATCCCGACTGGTTGCCGAAGCACGACCCCTTCGCGCTGTTCAAGCCGCTCTCCCTGTGGGAGCTGGGGGTCTCCCGCTTTGGCGTCTTCCCCGAGATGCAGACCTTCGGACTCCGCCTCCTGATGCGTTGGCGGCGCTTGCACCGGCAGCACAAGTTCGATGTGGTCTTCGACAACCAATGCCTTTCCTGGGGTCTGCTCGGTATTCGCGCGACCGGCGTTCCGGTCGTCTCGGTGATCCACCACCCGCTCCACATCGATCGCGAGGCGGATTACGCCATCGACCCGAAGCTGGTGAAGAAGCTGAAGCGCACGCTCTACTTCCCGCTCCTCATGCAGCAGCTCGTGGCGCCGCGCCTCGACAAGATCGTGACGGTGAGCGAGGCGTCGCGGCGCGAGATCGAGCGCTATTTCGGAATCCGCGAGAAGGACGTCTCCGTCGTGTACAACGGCACGGATACCGAGTTCTTCCGACCGACCCCGGGCGTGTCGAAGGACGCCGACCTGCTCTTCGTCGGCCGCACCGAGGATCGCAAGAAGGGCCTCGGTACCCTGCTCGAGGCCCTGGCGCTGCTCCCCGAATCGATCACGCTCAAGATCGTCGACGGGCGCATCCCCGATGACGGCCTGGTGATGCGCTTCCTGCGCCGGCACCGAATCGAGCACCGTGTGAAACTGGTTCGCCGCATGCTCACACCTCCTGAACTGGTGCGCGAATACTCGACGGCGCGCGCAGCGGTGGTGCCCTCCTTCTTCGAGGGCTTCGGGTTCCCGGCCAGTGAGGCCATGGCCTGCGGTCTGCCCGTGATCGCAAACGCGGCGGGCGCCCTGCCCGAAGTGGTGGGAACGGACGGCCACGCGGGTATTCTGGTGCCCCCGCGCGACGCTCGAGCCATGGCCGCCGCCATCGAGCGCCTGCTCGCAGACCCGGAACGCACCGCACAACTCGGACGCACCGCCCGCAAGCGCATCCAAAGTGTCTTCCAGTGGCGCGATACGGCGCAGAGCCTGGTGGGGGTATTCGAGGAGACGCTGCGCGCTGCCCCGCGGCGACCTCGGGTGGCTTGAGATGGGGGTTCCAGGAGACGCCGCGTGCTGCTCACCGTCGATCTCGAGCGGCTCAGAATCCGCCCCGGTGAGCGGTTGCTCGACGCCGGCTGCGGCGAGGGCCGACACTGCTTCGGTGCCCTCGAGCGCGGAGCCAGGGTCGTCGGTATCGACCTGGACCGGGCGCCGCTTCGCTTCGCGTCCAAGCCGCTGCGCAACCGCGCCCTTGAACTCGGCTCCCTGGGCGAGATGATCCACGGCAATACCTTCAGCCTTCCGTTCCGGGCCGAGACATTCGACCGGGTGATCTGCTCTGAGGTGATGGAGCACGTGCACGACTATCGGGCCGCAGCGCGCGAACTCGCTCGGGTCACGAAACCGGGGGGCCTGGTGGCCGTCACCATCCCAACAGCGACGAGCGAACACCTCTACCTGCGCACTGGCGACGACTACTTCGAGTCGCCCGGGGGACACACCCGGATCTTTCGACCCCGAGAGCTTTCGCGCGGCCTCGCCCAGGCGGGGCTCGGCACGGTGGGCGTCGGCTTCGCCCACGCGCTCCACACGCCCTATTGGGTACTGCGCTCGGTCGCAGGGCTGCCGAGGGCCGACGAGAACCGCCTGGTGCAGCTCTACCGCCTCTTCCTGATCCGCGCGACCGCGTCCCCGGCGATGCAACGCCTGGAAGGTGTCCTCAACTACTGTTTCCCGAAGAGCTTGATCGTGTATGCCGAGAAGGCGCACCGCACGAGGACACGCACCTGATGCGGATCCTATTTGTCGCCTACCGCGGCAACATGCGCTGCGGCGGCCAGGGCATCTACCTCTGGTACCTGGCGCGCGAACTGGCGCGCCTCGGCCACGAGGTCACGGTATTGGCCGGCCCGCCCTACCCGGATCCGATGCCCTTCGCGAAGACCGTCCAGCACCTCCCGAACCAACAGTTCTGGGCCGGCTGGTTCTCCCGCGACCGGGCGGCGCTGCTGCCCACCGGCGCCCCGTTGCGCGTCTTCGAACCGCTGCACTTCTACGAGCTCGCCTCCAGCCGTCTCGGATTCCTGCCAGAGCCCTGTGCCTTCAGCCTGCGGGCCTTCCGCACCGTGGCCGACTGGCTTCGCCGGGGACGACGCTTCGACGTGGCGCACGACGTGCAGTGCCTCGGCTGGGGGACCCTGGGCCTCCACAGACTCGGGCTCCCGGTAGTGACGACGATCCACCACCCACTGAGCGTGGACCGCCGCGCATCGTTCGTACGCGACGAGAGCTTCCGCGACGCGATCGGCACCATGACTTTCTATCCGATCGGCATGCAGTCGTTCGTCGCGCGGCGCCTCGAGAGAGTCCTCACCTCTTCGCGCGCCAGCGCCACCGAGATCGAACGCGACTTCGGCGTGCGGGCGGAGCAACTCCGAATGGTCGCGAACGGAGTAGACACAGACCTCTACACACCCGACCCGAGCGTCGCGCGCGACCCAAACGAGATCCTCTGCGTCGGCCGCGCATCGGACCCGAACAAGGGCCTGCACACTCTGGTGGAGGCGCTGGCGCAGCTGCCGGCGCCGATACACCTCACGCTGGTCGACGACGACCATCCGGACAACGAAGCCCGCAAAAGGGCCCGCGCGCTCGGCTGCGCCGACCGGCTCTCATTGGTCGGCCGCATCCCGAACGAGGAACTCGTATCACTCTACCGGCGCGCCGCATTGGTAGTGGTGCCCTCCCGCTACGAGGGCTTCGGCCTGCCCGCGGCGGAGGCGATGGCCTGCGCCACTCCGGTGGTGGCGACGCGGGCGGGCGCGCTTCCCGAGGTGATTGGAACCGGCGGCGGCGGTGTCCTCGTCGACCGCGAAAACCCCGAGGCGCTGGCGAAGGGCATCGCCCGGCTGCTCGAGCAGCCCGAAGCCAGGGCGCGTCTCGGCGAGCGTGGCCGGCGCGGCGTGACCGAAACCTATGCCTGGCCGAAGGTCGCTTCCGCCACCGCCGAGGTCTACTCGGAAGCCGTGGCCGAGCGGCGAGGCGGACCGGCGAGCACCAACACGTCGGCAAACCCCGGGAGCCGACCCGCCACCGCATCGAGCACCTGAAGCGCCGCGTCGGCGGCGAAGCCCGGCAGGCGCTCGACCACCCGGCTCCATCCCGGTAGGCCCCACGCCAGTGAGATCCCCTCGACGCAGTCGACTTCCACCACCTCGCCCAACTGCTCGCGCATCAGCCCGAGCTGATAGCGGGTGAAGTGATCGTGGGGCACATCGTAGTGGCGCCTTCCGCGCGGAAGTTCGCGGCCGAGCCAGCCCTCTCGAAAACCGTCCCAAGTCCGGGAGACCCGACAGGCCACCGATTCGAAGTTCGCGATGGCGACGACGACCCGGCCCTCGGGACGTGCGACCCGAGCCATCTCCGCCAGTGCCGCCCGCGGCCGATCGAAGTGGTCCAGCGAGCCCTTGCACAGGACGGCATCAAAGCTGTCGCTGGCAAAGGGCAGCGCGTCGCCCCAGCCACGCACGAACGTGGGCCCCAGCCCATGGCCAGGCGCGTTGGCCAGCCGCGCGAGCTGCGACATGCGCTGCGACGGTTCGAGTCCGATGCAGCTCGCTCCGTCCGAGGCCAGCTGCGCGGCGTCCTGACCGAGACCGGCCGCCACGTCGAGGATACGCCGTCCCGGACCCGGCCGGGTGCGGCCGAGTGTGACTTCCGTCATCCGCCCGAACAGGAACTCGCTGTCACGCGACGTCCCGGTCGGGATCACGTCCCGCATGTCGCGATCGAGATCCACTACCCGCACGGCGCAGGAGCATAGTGCAAGCGAAGCGCGCGACGAGTTCCGGCTGTGGCAGAGCCGGTCCGTTCGAGCGGCCGGCGAAAAGCGGAGTCGCCCGAACACGCGCTAGACTCTTTGTCGGGATGGTCGACGACCGCACGCCCCAGGGTGCGCTCCAGCGGATCGCGGGATTCCGTTTCATCTACATCGGAATCTTCGTCTATGTAGTCCTGTCTCTGGTCACGATCGAGGCGACAGAGACCCTGCTTCAGATTCATTTCACGAATGTCACCAAGTCCGCCGCTCGAGTGAGCCCGGGGGAGGGCCCGGTGGTGTCCCTGATCCAGGACCGGCTCGCACGGCGCATCGGGGGGTCCCCGTGGACGCGGGTCATGGGCGTCCGGGTCAACGCTCTGGTTCTCGGAGCCGACGGCCGGACTCCAATCTACCTCGGCGGGCGCACGCTATCGCCTCCGCCGCTGGGCAGTGCTGCCGAGTCCTTCTCCGTGGCCATGCGCCTGCTCCCGGCCATCGTCACCGTCGAGGTATCCGTTCCGCTGGATTCGCTGCTGGCCGGCTGCACCTGGGTTGCATTCGGCGCCATCCTCATTCCGATCCTGTTCATCCAGCAGGGGCGACTGGCGCGCCGTGAGCATCAACTCCTGGAAGAGGCCGTCACCACCCGCGACGCCGCGGCGGTGCGAGCGGGCTCGATCCAGAGCGAGTTGGAGAAGGTGCGCAGCCGCCTCGATCGCCTGGAGCCCGCGGAGCAGGCCCACGCCCGGGAGATCGTCGACCTCCAGGAGGAGCGCACCCGCCTCCAGGCGCGGCTCGAGGCGCTCGCCCTCCGTGAGGAAGAGGTGCTGCGCACCGCCAGCGCCGGCTCGGATCTCCAGGACGAACGGGCTGCGCTCGAGGACCTGCTCGAAGTGGCGGTGCAGGATCTCGAGGTAAAGGAATCCGAGATCACAGATCTGCAGAGTCGGCTCCGGCGCGCGTCGAAGGGCGGAAAAAGTGGGCGAGCGCGTGCCGCCGGGCAGCTCGCCAAACGCATGCGCACGCTCTATTCAAACCTGGAACTCGATGACCGCGCCATCCAGGACCTCGTCCGACTGGGCGACGAAACCCTGCGGCTGCGCGCGGAGGAAAGCCTCAAGAAGCTCGATGGAGATCCAGATTCAGCTTCCGTGCGGCGCAAGGTCGGCGGTCTGCCGAACCACCTCACCATCTTCGAACTGGGTTTCGCCGGCAAGGGGCGTATCTACTACACCCGCGGCGAGACTCGTGCCTATCGGGTACTCGCCGTCGGCGGCAAGGCCTCGCAGAAGATCGACCTCGAATACCTGAGCCGCCTCAAACTGGCCTGACCCCCAGGGCTCGCCGCAGGGTCGCCTTCAGCCGCGCATCGTCCCACGGCTTGGTGACGAGCGCACACACGCCGGCCTCTTCGAGCCGGGCGCTAGGAATCTCCTCGGTCCAACCCGTGATGATCATGCGAACGGCGTCCGGACGACGCCGGCTCGCCTCCTCCAGGAACTGGACGCCACTCATCCCCGGCATCTTGTGGTCCGACAGGATCCCATCAACGGGCCGCTCGTCGAGAATGCGCAGCGCATCGGCGACCGTCTCGGCCGTGACGATCTCGTAGCCCTCGCGGCGCAGGGCCCGGCGCAGGGCCGAGAGGATGCGCGCCTCGTCGTCGACGATCAAGAGTGCCGGCGCATCAGGCACGGGGCATACCGTCCACGGGAAGCGTGAGCCGGAAGGTCACCCCACCGCCCGCTGCGCTCTCGACATCGAGCGAGCCGCCATGCCGGTGCACGATGTTGTAGGCGGTCGAGAGACCGAGCCCAGTCCCAGTGCCCACCTTCTTGGTGGTGAAGAACGGGGCAAAGATCCGGTCGACATTAGCCGGATCGATCCCCACGCCGGAATCGGTCACGGACACCACGACGCGGTCACCGCGACGAGCGGTCTGAAGCAGGATCCGACCGGTCCCCGGCGCGACCTCGAGCTTCTCCTCGATCGCCTGGAAGGCGTTCACCAGCAGATTCATGAAGACCTGCTTGAGCTGCATCGGATAGCAGAGAACGGCGGGGAGGTCTTCGTACTCACGTTCGAGGACGATGACGTGTTTCATCATCGGCCACACGATATTCGCCGTCGAATCGAGGCATTGATTCAGATCGGAGCGCACCTGTTCACCCGTGTCCTGGTGGGAGAAATCCCGCAGATCCTGCACGATGTGGCGAATGCGCTCCGAACCCTCCTGAGACTCGCGAATCGCCTTGGCCAGGTCTGAAAGCAGGAAGTCGACGTCCACCTCGTCGGAAACGCTGCCGAGGCGTCCCGCCGCTTCGACGATCTCGCGCGCATTGCCGAGCTCTGCGGACTTGCGCAGCGCATCGACCGCCTCCGAAACACGGCGCAAGTCGGCTACGTACTCGCCCATCTGGAAGAGGTTCGCGTGGATGAACCCCATCGGGTTGTTGATCTCGTGGGCCACGCCAGCCGCAAGCTGTCCGATGGCAGCCATCTTCTCCGTCTGGAGCACCCGCTGCTGCAGCTGACGGATCCCGGAGAGATCCTGGAAACTCGCCACCGCGCCGCGCAGCCGACCGTCGGGGGCCGCGATGGGCGCACAGGAGACCGCCACTGGAGTTCTCACGCCATCCGGGCGCGTCACCCAGCTCTCGCTGTCCTGGAAGCGCACACCTTCCGTCAACGCGCGGGCCAGGATGCCGCCCCCTGCCGCCTCCGGAAACCAGGCGGTGGCGGAGCAACCCACGAGCGTCTTCTGCTCGCGTCCGAAGATCTCGGCTGCGGACGCGTTGCAGCGGACCACCCGGCCGTCGCCATCCACCACCAACACGGCGACGTTCCCGAGAGCCACTTCGCCGATCAGATCCAGATCGACAGCCGGTCCACCTTCGGACACAACACCCCCGTCCGTCGCACGCGCCACTGCTCGGCTGCGCACACGCGCTATTTCGTGGTCGTCCTCTTGGGGGGAAGGAGGCGTCGCGAAGTTACCCGATCACCCGGGTCCGGCCACCCCCGCGGGCGAGCCCGTGACGCGAGAGCTTCCGATACAACGTGCTGCGACCGATGCCCAGGTGACGTGCAGCCTCCCGCGCATCGCCGCCGCACTCGCGCAACGCTCGCTCGAGCGCGGCCTTCTCGTAGGCTCCGAGATCCACGGGCAGATCGGCCGGCACCGGAGCTCCGCGGACGGCGCGCGGCCTGCCGAGGGGAAGGTCCGCAACTCGAAGCCGCTTGCCACGTGCCAGCGCCAGAGCGGATTCCACGGTGTTCTCGAGTTCCCGCACGTTGCCCGGCCAGTCTGTGTTCACGAGCCGCTCCAGGGCGTCATCCGTGAAGCCCTCCACCGGCGAATGTTCAGCGCGGTGCTTGTTCAGGAAGTGGTGCGCGAGCAGCGGAATGTCGTCGCGCCGTTCTCGCAACGGCGGAATCTCCAGCCGCACGACGTTCAAACGGTAGAAAAGGTCCGTGCGAAAGGCGCCGGCAGCAACCATCGCCTCCAGATCTCTGTGAGTGGCGGAGATTACACGGACGTCCGCTGGCTCGGTCGTCGTAGAGCCAACCGGGCGGACCTCCTTGTGCTGTAGGGCGCGGAGGAACTTCGCCTGGACGCTTGCGGGAATCTCGCCCACCTCGTCGAGAAAGAGCGTTCCCCGGTGCGCCATCCGAAACAGGCCCTGGGCTCCGAGCGCGCCGGTGAAGGCGCCCTTCTGGTGACCGAAGAGTTCGCTCTCGATGATTGTCTCCGGCAACGCGCCGCAGTCCACCGGGACGAATGCCTCGCCCGAGCGGGGACTGTCGGCCTGGAGTGCGCGGGCCACGAGTTCCTTTCCGGTGCCGCTCTCGCCGTGGATGAGCACGTGGCTCTCGTTGTGTCCGAGACTCGCGATGGTCCGCTCCAGCGCGCGCATGGCCGGGGATTGTCCCACTAGCGCCGGCACAGCACGGTTTCCGCACAGCTCCTGCTCGAGTTCACTGTTGCGCCGAACGAGGCTCCAGCGGTCGAGTGCCCGGCCCACCGTGGTGCGCACCCGGTAGACATCGTCAAACGGCTTAGCCAGGTAGTCGAACGCACCGCGCCGAATGCACCCCACCGCACTTTCGATGCTGGCGTGACCCGTCATCACGATCACCTCGACTTCGGGACGCTCGGCCTTCACCTGCTCCAAGAAGTCGAGACCGCTGCTGGCACCCAGGAAGAGATCCACGAGCACGACGGCGAGATCCGGATCCACCAGCCGACCCGCAGCCTCCGAAGCCGACACCGCCGGGACCGTGCGATGGCCCGCGGCCTCGAGAATGCGGCGAAGGGAGCGCAGCAGCAGGGGTTCGTCATCCACCAGCAGCACGAACTCGGGTGATTTCTCCCGCACGGAACGAGGCTCGGGCAGCTGCCGGACAACCATGAACTGCTCTTCGGTCCCAGAATCGGGACTCTTGAACGGGAGCGGGTGCCTGCCTACACTCCGCGTCGCCCCCCCCCCAGGGTCCCGGGGAGGGCTTCCTCTGCGCACGTCCACCGTACTCATCGTCGATGACGAGGAGCTCTACCGCCACGCCCTCGAGCGCATCCTCCGGCGTGCGGGGCATGAGGTGATCACGGCTCGCGATGCCGCCGAAGCGCTGGCGACCGTGAGCGACCAGAGCGTCGATCTCGTGCTCTCGGACGTGAAGATGCCCGGAATCGATGGCCTCGAGCTGGTCCGCCAGTTGCGCGAAGTGGCTCCAGATCTCCCCTGTATCGTGGTCACCGGCTACGGCAGCCCCGATCAATCCGTAGAGGCATTGCGCGCCGGCGCCTTCTGGTACCTGGAGAAGCCCTTCGACCAGGGTCATCTGGACGTGGTGCGTCGCCTGGTGGCCCAGGCGATCGAGGTGGGACGCCTGCGCAGCGAGAACCGCATGCTCCAGCGCCAGCTCTGCTCACGCTACGGCTTCGACAACATCGTCGGCACGAGCTCCGCCCTGCGCGAGGTGCTCGAAGTGGTGGCCAAGGTCGCAGAAACCAACAGCACGGTATTGATCACGGGCGAGAGCGGCACCGGCAAGGAACTCATCGCCCGTGCGCTCCACTACAACAGTCCTCGAACCGACCGCATGTTCGTGACCGTCAACTGCGGTGCCATCCCCGAGGAGCTGCTCGAATCGGAGCTCTTCGGCCACGTCAAGGGAGCGTTCACCAATGCCGTGAATCACCGGGAAGGACGCTTCAGCGTCGCCGACGGGGGAACGCTCTTCCTCGACGAAATCGGCGACATGAGCCCCAACCTCCAGGTGAAGCTCCTGCGGGTGCTCCAGGACGGGACCTTCGAGCCTGTCGGATCATCGAAGACCCGGGCCGTGGACGTCCGTCTGGTCGCCGCAACCAACCAGGATCTCGAGCAGGCGATTCGCGAGCGGCGCTTCCGAGAGGACCTCTTCTACCGCCTCAATGTGATCCCCATCGAGATGCCCGCACTGCGCGACCGCAGGGATGATATCGAGCTGCTCGCCCACCACTTCCTGAAGACCGCAAACCGAGATCGCGAGCAGAAAGTGTCGGGCTTCAACACCGAGGCGCTGGACCGGATACGCGCCCACTCATGGCCCGGAAACATCCGGGAACTCGAGAACATGGTCGAGCGGCTGGCGGTGCTCTGCGAAGGGGGCCGGATCGAGGTCCAGGATCTGCCGCGCGAACTGCGCAGATCGCTCGACGCCCCCATCCTCACCGTGCCCCAGCTCCCGCCCACCGGCCTTTCCTTCCGCGACCTGGTCGACGACTTCGAAACGGACCTGATCCTTCAGGCCCTCGAGCAGACCCACTGGAACAAGAACCAGGCCGCGCGCCTGCTCGGCCTGAACCGGACGACCCTGATCGAAAAGATCAAGAAGAAGGGTCTCGCTCCGGCAGCGCCTGCGTCCCACTGACGGATTCGTAACTGCCAGACGCCAGAAGCGTCGGGGTTCCGACACTTCGACCGCTTTGAGAAGTCCCCGCCACCCGCGGCGGCGGCACCTCTGCGAAAGCGCCTGCGCGGCAGGCAAAATGCAAAAAGACTAAAAACACAAGCTATTACGAATAGTTACAGGTCTCCCGGGAGGCGCGGCGAGGTGCCGGAGCCCCCGATCGTCCGCGCCCTCCGCGTCTTGGCACGACCCGTGCTTTCCACGCAGCCCGCACGCAAGGCCAGGACGAAAACCGACCCCAGCGGGCCACACCGGGACCCGACCGAAGGAGAGCGTGAATGGAAACTCTGTTGCGCGAAGCGAAGGAAAAGCAGTCCGAGATTCCCCCGCCCCTCAAGAACCAGATCGTACTCGAGCACACCTCGCTCATCCGTTACATCGTGAACCGGATCGCGGTGCGTCTGCCCTCTCATATCGACCTCGACGACCTGCACAATACAGGCGTGATCGGGCTGATGGACGCGATCGAAAAGTACGACCCCGAGAAGAATTGCAAGTTCAAGACCTACGCCGAGTTCCGAATCAAAGGGGCCATCCTCGACCAGCTGCGCTCTCTCGACTGGGTACCCCGGAGCGTGCGGCAGAAGAGTCGCCGCCTCGACAAGGCGTACGTCGATGTCGAACAGCGGCTCGGCCATCAGGCCAGCGAAGACGAAGTGGCGGATGCACTCGGCCTGCAAATCGAAAAATTCCACGAATTGCTCAACCAGGTGCGCGGCATCTCGCTCGTGAACCTCGAGGAGATCCGCGGGACGAATCAGGACGGCGACCGCACCGGCACGTTCACCGACATCGTCGAAGACGTGAGCGCAGAGAACCCGTTTGCGACCTTCAAACTGAGCGAGACGAAGCAGGTGATCGCCTCGACGATTGCCTCCCTCCCGGACAAGGAACGGCTCGTCATCTCGCTCTACTACTACGAAGACCTCAACATGAAGGACATCGGTCAAATCCTCGGTATCACCGAGTCGCGGGTCTGCCAGATCCACACGAAGTCGGTCCTTCGTCTGCGGGCGAAACTCAAGGCTCTGGTGGACTGCTGACGCGCCGGACCGAAGCCCTGATCACTTTTCCTAGGCAGTACAGGAAACGAGCAGCACCGTAATGTTGTCCTCGCCACCCCGTTCATTGGCGAGGGAGATGAGTTGCTCGCAGGCGGAATCGGGATCCGCTGCACCGACGGCTATCTCGGCAATCTCGCTGTCGCGTACGTGGCCGGTGAGACCATCCGAGCAGAGCACGAAGGTGTCGCCCGCCGCTGGAGTCAACTCCGCCAGATCGGGCTCCACCGATCGGCGCACGCCCAGCGCGCGGGTCAGGACGTGCCGGTGCGGATGCCCGCGCGCCGCCGTCTCGGTGATCTCGCGCCGTCGCACCAGTTCCGCGACCAGCGAGTGATCGTCCGTGAGCTGTCGGATTCTTTCGGCCCGGATCAGGTAGGCCCGACTATCTCCCACGTGGGCGAGGGCCACCCGGCCGGATGCCGCGAGCAGCGCCACCAGCGTCGTTCCCATGCCCGACAACTCGGGCTTTCGCCGTGCGGTGTCCAGGATCTCGCGGTTCGCAGCAGCGAGCGAGTAGCGCAGCTTGTCGGTGAGACTGGCCGCTGCATCCGCCAAGGTCTCCAGGGCACCCACCACCGCCTGGGCGGCGATCTCACTCGCCACCTGACCCGCCCTGTGGCCGCCCATGCCATCGGCCACCAGGTAGACGCCCAGATCGGCTGCGACGATGCAGCAATCCTCATTAGCGCGTCGTTTGAGGCCCACGTCGGTTCTGGCCGCCGCGCGGAGGTTCATTGAAGCCGACCTCCCATGACCATCCATCTGGCCCATCGGAGCGTCCCCTCACACTCTTGACCTCGCCACCCCCGGGGGAAGGGACCCTCCCTGGACGGATGGCCCAGAAAACCATTCAATCTCAGGAGTTCTGGCGTCGATACTACATGCTGAGCCGAATCCAACGCGAGGAACTCGGGCGCCGAGAATGCGACACCGGGGGGGGGACATATGGGCAAGAAGCTGCTGCTCGCAGACGACAGCGTCACGATCCAGAAGGTGGTCGGAATCAGCTTTGCCAGCGAGGACGTCGAACTCTTGATTGTCGACAACGGCAACGATGCCGTGGAGCGGACCCGCGCGATACGTCCCGACGTCGTGCTGGCGGACGTCGTGATGCCGGGCCTAAATGGCTACGAGGTCTGTGAAGCGCTCCAAGCCGATCCCGACCTGCGACACATTCCGGTGCTGCTGCTGACCGGGACCTTCGAATCATTCGACGAGAAACGTGCCGCACGCTGTGGCGCCGCCGGTCACGTCGCGAAGCCCTTCGAAGCCCAGGCCTTGGTGGACCGCGTGCGCGCGCTGCTGGCGCGACTGCCCGAACACGCACCCGCCGATTCCACGCTCCCACCGCTCGCAAACCCCAGCGAAATCGCGCCATCGAATGCAGACGCCTTTGACTTTTTCGAGGACGGAATGGCCACTGCCGAGCCCACGTCCACACGCAGCCCGGATTCCAGTCCCGGTGCGGACGTTTTCTCTTTCGGCGACGCCGGCACGCTGGAGGCGCCCCCGGCAGACCCCGCATCGAACCAGGAAGCCGCCACGCTCGACGAGACACTCGCACCGGCTCTCACCGCCACACAATTTGACTCAGACTTCACAACCGGTGCCTTTGAGTCAGACCTCACAACCGGTGCCTTTGAGTCAGACCTCACAACCGGTGCCTTTGAGTCAGACCTCACAACCGGTGCTACGAACGCGAACAGCGCGAACGACCCGGCGCAGGAGACGATCCTGGATCCTCGCGGTGCGTCGGGTTTCGACGTCTCCTCCTCGGATCTCGCCGGCCCCTTCACGGCGCCCGACTCCGAGGAACTCGCCGGCCCCTTCACGGCACCCGATTCTGATGAACTCGCCGGCCCCTTCACAGCACCCGATTCTGATGAACTCGCC
>Ga0207984_1000057_pt1 | contig 60797 bp, 60 predicted proteins | sample ETNtaG_30_FD_185760 | JGI IMG/M metagenome (GOLD analysis project Ga0207984, IMG submission 185760) | Marine microbial and viral communities from oxygen minimum zone, Eastern Pacific Ocean - ETNP201306PF43B (SPAdes) (version 2) | ecosystem: Environmental > Aquatic > Marine > Oceanic ...
CGGGAATAGGAGATGAAGACGTCGGCCATATCAGTTACCCTTCAGTAGAGTTATTGATCAAGAAGCATTTGAACCATATTCTGTACCTGCTGCTTGCCCTGCTGCTGTTTAGCGTCTTGATGAATGGAAGAGCCATCAGCCATGGCGGGATTATCAGTGACTTGAGCCATAGCCATGTTGAGATACTCTAATCCTTGATGATGCTTAAGGTACCAATTCGGCGTATCGGGGGTATCCACATGCAGCTGAATACAGACCTTGAGGACCTCGATGGCTTTTTGCCTGTTGATGTTGTAGTCACTAACGAGGGCAGCCACGCACCCTTTAGAAATTCTGAAGTCTGTACTGATGATGACTGCCGTAACACCAAGCCTTCTTGTGTAGGTACCAATACTCTACCAATTCCCTGACACCATCATAAGAAGCATTATGTTGGTTTCTCGTCCATACTTAGACGTTTAAAAAAACAGATAGATCATTTGATCTTGATCTTGGCCAAATAGACACTTGTCTTTCCTTCATGAGAAGAATAGTAACTCATCCACAGTAGATTATCATGCCATACTAAACCTGGATAACTGCAATCACCTCCACTAGGAACGGTTAGAACAGGTTTATAACTGTCTCGACTCATACGGGCAAGAATAGTGGTTGGATTTTCGCCGGAGCGTCGCCCAGCTGCCCACAGGCTACCATCTGGCAATTGGATAAAGTTGGGACCTCCAATATTCTCTTCGATTTTAGTCCATGACCATTTTGTGTAGGGCTGACGACTTGTACCAATCCAATGGGGGCGCGTCAGAGCAATCATCTCACCATCGGGCAAGAACCGGAGTGTTGTCTCACTAGCATTCCAAGTATTGTCAGGTAGGCGAAACTCGGCAATCCATTCCCAATCGAGAGCATTACAACTACGGTACAACATACACCTTCGTGGGTCACGACCTTCGCCTAGCTTACTGGCACTCCATGCCCAACCATCCTGCCAAGTTACGCGCCAAAGCCAGTGATCTTCGGCCAAGAGATTTCTTGGTTCAGTCCAATCGTAGCCATCCGTGGAGAACACTACCCACGGAGACCGAGTCTGATAGGCACCTCGACTATCATAAACGCTGCCACCCATGATTAACATCAAGCGATCGTCAGGCATGATGGAGAGTTTGGGATCCCGCAAGTCAGTTCCATCTTGTTTAATCAACGTTGCCGACTTCCAGCAGTCTCCGTTCTCCGACATAATTACCCGTACTGTACCGTTGCTACCTCCATGGTCTTGAGCCTCGCGAAATGTACTCCACCAGCAATTACGAAAGTAAATCAAATCGGTGAAAGCATTATGTGGGGCATGGTCCCAAATTTTCCTGATTGAGACGATATTCGGTTCCTCTGCGTTAAGCAATCGTGAAATCATGGTTAAAAGACAAGTTAGAATTTGGGTTATCATCGTTTTTACCTATTGGAAATATCGAGAGTTAAGTATTCCTTAGCCGATGGTTCTGCCACACTTTGGCCACTAGGGATACTACATGTAGTGCATCCTGACTGCCATTAGCTACACCTTTTTCGAAATCCCCTTCAGACCGGGCCATCTGGTTGGTAACGTGGGCCAGACAGACGATGGATTTCCGTTTGGCTTGGGCTAGAGCGTAAAGCGCTGCAGCCTCCATCTCGACCGCCATGATACCCAGAGCCCGGCAGCGATCGATGGCACTCTCGGTTTCCCGAAAGGGGGCGTCTGTTGTCCACGTCGCTCCACAGTACCCTCGCACACGTGCCTGAGAGAAAATCCCCTTCAACATCGACCGAAGTTCTGGCGCTATATGACTGAAATCGCACGGAGGCAGATAATGATAACTGGTCCCTTCATCACGCAGCGCCCGTTCAATCAGAACGAAGTAGGGTGGATCTCCAACCCAGATAACCTGTCCCGCGGAACTAACACTGACAACCAATTCAGCACCAGAAGCAAATAACTCCTCTGCAACCAAAACGGCAAATGAAGCACCCACAGCACAACCGATGATACCAAATTGAATCCCTTCGTAGGAGAACCTATACAAGTCGGTATGGTAGCAAGCCCAACCGGTATCGCGCACGATACCATGAATCCGTACCAACCAGCGTACGATATCGCCGTCCGGATCTAGGAGGCAGATGGATGGAACCTGCTCCTGTGGCAAAGATTTCTGTCGTCTGGCTTCACGCAACAAGTTATCAACAGTGAATACCGTTGGTTCTGTGTAGTGTTTGTTAAGAAGAATCGGTGGTCTTCCCTTCATTTGTCCCCGCTTTTGCTAACGACTTCCTGACTCACGTTCCATCTCCTTCCAACCAGATTAGCATGTTTATCCTCAACTCTATTATTTCTGTACCATATCCTCAGACAATACCAATATAATAGTACGTATCGAACGTAATACTACTCCAACTTGGATATGCTGATATTATGCCACGATTATGGGTTTTCTAGCTAGACTATCCAAACCAAACGGCAGAGATCGAAATAATCGAAGATGCATTGCAATCCTACTGAGGTATGGCTACTAAAACAAATTCTATAGGTTTAATTTCAGTATATTGAAACTAGACGCCCTGAGCAGGCATTGCCAGGTCGCGAAACTTACGTTTCCATTGAAATTTCCGCTCCCCAGTAATAAGTGCACGGTGTTGACCCGATAGCGTCTCGGCAAAGTCAGGGTCGGGATCGTATCGATTCCAGGACTGAAACATGCAAGGGACGTAACCTCCGAGAATTAGTAAACGATCACGATTTGACTTTATTATCCCCGAAGCGTGAATTAGTGATTCGTAAAACAGCAAAGTAGAACCAGCAGGTGCTTCCACCTGATGAATCATCGATCGGTCATCCATTGCTGCAGCGACGATGGCCTCCTGTGGAACATCGGTAGGAACTTTGTGCGTTCCTACGATAACAGTTGTCCCGCCGTCATCTGGTCCAAGATCGGTTAGATTGGTAAGAGCTTTGACAAAGGAAAAGTGATAGAGGCCCTGATCATAATGGTGATAGGCAGGATTAATACCTCGATGGAATCCAAAACGATCTTCCTTGTTCTCAACAGGACGACGAATGTGTGCATCCGATTGTGATAAACGGGCTGAACCACCAATAATTTCCTCGGCCATGCCAACGATAAAGGGGTGCGTAATATAATCGAAAAAGCATGGTGCCAGATGTGGTAGGTTATCTATGCGGAAAAACGTTTCAGTTACGCTAGTATTGAAGCAATTGGGGCCAGGGAGATCCCCAGTTTGGCGAAAATCGTCTTCGATACCGTAGAGGGTATCTTTGATAACATCCACTTCGTCCCGTGTTAACACATTTTCTATGATCACATAGCCATATATCTCAATATGAAGCCGTTGTGCGGGTGACAAAGCGGGAAACGGGCTGAGTGTAATTTGGTCGCTCATGTTTTTTATTATGCCTTTTTGATCTTAGCCTAGATGGTTGTCACTTGTCTCTCAGTTCCACCGGAAAAAGACTCACAGTCTACCTTCCACAATACCAGTAATTTTACTTGATGCTGGGCGAGACTCGTTTTAAATTAGCTGCCTGTAGATTTTGATTCAGCTTGATTGGATATTATCCCGGAACCAAAGTTTGTGAGTAAAAAGAAAATAAGATAATGGTGCTGGATGTCTATCAATTAAGGTTAAAGATTTCGGACTGATGACATCAGAGAAAAAGATACGAGATACTATGCTAATAGTATTTTAAAAAGCGGAGCCTTCCATAATTCTGATTCCGGCCTTGTGGAATGTTGATTGCCAAAAACAACAGGCACTTTTCCTTCGATATTGCCAGTATTTTTAAGAGTTAAAGATCAAAACAATAAAAGCATAACTTTTCTACGATATCCGACGATTACCGCCCAACTGTCTTCAAGACCTATGCTGGTATAGATCAGCATTTAAAATATTAGTATATCAGTTAAACAAGAATATTAGGATGAAAAAACAACGAGAATTTTGCTCCTCATTGGATTAGTTATCGTTCGATGGAATGAAAGACAATCAAGAACTCAGGTTACAGATTGGCCATACTATCAAATCATTATCAATTATAATCTATTCCGTCCTCTTGGCTGGCAACCACCGGACGCTAGCCCACAGTATGAATTAATCGCCACTAATATTTTGTTCGGAGAATCTTCAAAAGCCCTGATTAGAGAGACTAGTTCCAGCCAAACTTACTACGTTGGCATTGGTGCTCAAATTAGGGAAAACCAGGTCTGCTTGAATATTAGTAACAAATCGATTTCACTATCGAGAGGAGTTCTTCAGTTTCTGAACCTAGATCAAGGCAGTAGGGTCAACTTGGAAGGGAAGAAAAAGCCAAAAAAGGATCTGAAGACCAAGGGCAACGAAGCAGAGACAGTAGTAAAAAGAAAGGAAACAAATGAAGAGGGCAAGCAACTCACCCAAACAATACCAAAGGGTTTCTAGTCCCTTCTTCGGTCATTATTGTCTTCCATCTTCGCGAGATATGGCTCAGGGCTAAAACCGGAGTATCGTTTTGACATGCCCTCGAGAAATTCTTTGGTCCAAAGGGCATCTCCAAGAGGAGGAAAACCCAGCAACTCGAGCTGGCGCGGAGTGGCTTCGGCCATAAAACGGCCCATCCCCGAAATGGTGGCACCACTTTTATAGGTGAAGGATCGGCCCCCATCCCACGCACGATCCTTACGTGTAAAACCTACCCACATGGCCGGACGATGCCCAGTTGACGCCGTGAACTCGGAGGCGGCATGACGAGTAAAAATACTGTAAAGACAGACAGAACCACCAGGAACAATCATTGGAACTGCCTTCTCGTCAGGCTCATTATTGGGCACCATTCGTATTGGAGCCATTCCTTCATCTACATCGTCAAAGCAATAGAAGCAGGATAAATTCATAAAATCATCGCGTTCTACATGTGGTCCCAGTGTATTATTACCATAGTCGATGTGGAAACCAGTCGAGTGTTCCTCACCGGCATACTTAACTCCTAAGTGACCTTCGCAGAGGCGAATTTCTCGAGTATCTCTCGAGTATCAAGTATACGTTCAGCAGCACTGACTAAATCAGGATGAACAACAACGTGATTAAGACCTGAGTGATCCCAAGGGAAGAGTACCTGCCTTGGCGTATTATTTTTTCTACCTTGAGCGATATATTGGTTGTAAGGAGGCGCGAAAAAGGTAAAAAACCCATCAAGTACGGCCTGTTTTTCATCATCAGAAAGAAAATTTTTGATGATCAGGAACCCCTGCTCTTTATAAATGGCAAGTTGTGCATCAGTAATATGCATAGTTTTCTCCTGATTTTCTACCAGTGCTTAAACGAGTACATTTGCTGGCCCAAGATCAAGCCAACGATAGCCCAGATTGTCCCCATCAAAAACTCACCCAGCATAACCCCAAAAAACATAGGTAGCGCTCGTCTGTAAGCACGAACACCACCATGTCGAAGCAATAATAGTTTAATAAACCAAGCCAAGAAAACCGGGAACCAGAGTTTGGCAAAATTTCCGTTTGCGGCTAATGGATAAGCCAAAGGATGAAATGGCCACCAAATGAATTGCAACCGACAAACAAGCATGATAGAAGTTAAGATAATACCTAAAGACAGGAACCCCACGTTAGTCCAATTAGTTTCACTAGGAGAAAGAAGCCATCGCTGAAGGTCTGTAAAGGTCTCCTGTCCCCGCCAAGTCCCTAAACTACCGTGTTTATAACCAGCATGAAGAAAGGCAAAAAATCCTATGAGCAACCCCAAAACGGTAGATAACCACATTAACCAGAGCAGATGGCACGAATTGGTACCAGACTGCTCGGCGATCTTAAATCCTTCAAGCTGGTTTGGCATCGGTTGCGATCGATAGTTGCGAGTAAACCCATAAAAGTAGGCATATCCAGTCAAGTTTTGAGGGCCAATGGCGCGGGACCCAAAAAGCGTGGTCAACAAAAAGCTAGGACCTGCTCGATAGAAATCCTGCGTCGGCGTACCCAGTTCCGCCCGCATCCGAGTGAAAGCTAATACATACGCACTATGTACAGCGAAAAAAAGGACAATGGCCCAAACTGACATGCCTGCCCGCATCCAAAAACCAATAATAATCAATATGCTCAAAACTAAGCCAGTCAGAGCCATTCGATAACTGATTGGTTCACTGCTTTCATCGTCCTTGAGAGGTTTGAAGAACGCACAACAAACCCTCCAGAAGTGTCTACGTGTGACCCACAATCCAAAAACTGACAAAGTAAGATAGGCACCTGAAGATTGCATATCTACATGAGGAAATCCAGGAATATTGTCAATACCAATTATTGCACCAAAAACGCGTTGAGCTTTCCAAAACAGATAGAAAGTCCAACACGAAAATGATAAGTCCAAAGGCATGATAAAGCCGACACCTACAGCATAAGGATTCAAATGAATTAGGGTTGATCCCATAGCTCCCCATGGTTTTTCAGTGAAGAATTTACCAACATCATGTCTAATCGGCAAAAATGGCACAAAAGGAAAAAGGTGGTTTAATCCGTTTAATAAATCTACCCCCAAACCAATACCAAAACCAATCCATAGGAGACGACTTTGATAAAATTTTGTATCCTTGGTCATCTCTAGCGGCAATATGATCACAGGATAACTCAGTTTTTCATGTTCAATCCACTGCTTACGCAAAATCACGCTGAACATCATCATAGCAAAGGCTAAAGTAGAAAAGAAAAACAACCACGAAAAAATGGGCTGAATCCAAGCACGAACATGTTGCTCAACAAGAAAATCGGAACTTCCTTCATAGTAACCACGTAGAGCACTTGTATCCATAACAGCAATCCAATCTGGAATAAAATGGAAAAATAAAGTTTGCCATTCGTTTTCAGGAGTTGTAAACCAAGCAGAATGGCCAAGTACACACATAGTAGCTTGTAACAGATCATGCCCACAAACCACACAAGCCAATGTCACAATCAAATAGATGGTCAACAATTCGCTCTGCTTGAACTTCCAAGCGGGCAGATAGCGTTTCAAAAAGAGATTGAGGACGGTAAAAACAAAAAGCGTGGCAACAGCATTAAAAATAATTGTCATAGTGGTCGGATACTGCGTTGTCCACACCGTTTCTGTCTGCACAACCAGATAGATATTTAATGGCACCGACAATATGCCTAAGATAACTGCGCGACACGTAATATTATCTGTTCTGTTCATCCATTTCCTCAACCTACAGTGTAACTATAAATTTAGAATAGCATAAGGATAATAAAATTGTAGAGTAACTCCTTTATACGAAGGACGGTGTTTTTGACAAAATCAAGGATCATTTCTAATAGACACATTGCTGATAAAAATGTATGTTAGTATCAATCCTTATCATGAAAACACCAACAAACAGGAGAAATATATGAAACGCAAGATGGTACAGTTATCTCTTATTATTATTGGTAACCTGTACCTAGGTTGCCATAAGCTGGATATAGATATCAATGTCATCGAAATAAAAAAAGAAATAGCAAATGGGAAGTCTGTTTTAGTAGATGTTAGGACGGATGAGGAATGGCAAACAGGCAGAGCCAAAGGGGCAATTCACTTTGAATTGAGACGACTACAAAATGGCGAAATGCCCGAACTCGACCGAGATCGCCGAATTTACGTTTACTGCCAATCGGGAATGCGCTCGAAAATTGCACAACAGGTTTTAACTGACAACGGATTTAACAATGTCATCAACCTTGGAGGACTGGGTATTTGGCAAACTAAAGGGGGAAAAATTGATAAACCGTAACTTGGCTAGCAGTAAAATGCTTGATAAACATGTTAAATTACTTCATAATGATCGGGCATCAATAACTCAAGCAAACTTGTAAGGATGATGATGTCTAAACACTTAAAACCATTTTGTTTCTTGTTACTTACGTTGGTACCATTGATATTTGGTTGTGTTGTAGACAATCCCAAATCCAATATCAATCAAACACAGGAAATTGCAATGAACCAAGGCAATGAAAAACACGAAACCGCAACCTTTGGTGCTGGATGCTTCTGGTGTGTAGAAGCAGTTTACCAAAACCTGAAAGGAGTACAGAAAGTAGTATCGGGGTACGCCGGTGGAAAAACACCTAATCCTACATATAAGCAGATTTGTACAGGACAAACAGGACATGCTGAGGTTGCTCAGATCACTTACGATCCAAACCAAATTTCGTATCAGGATTTACTGGATGTTTTTTGGAACACACATGACCCAACGACATTGAACCGGCAAGGAGCAGATACTGGAACACAGTACCGATCTGTCATTTTCTATAATGACAACCACCAGAAAGAAATTGCCGAGCAAGCGATGGCTGAAACCGATGCATCTGGCCTATGGTCAAATCCCATCGTAACCGAGATTTCCCCTATCCCCACCTTCTATCCAGCTGAAGATTACCATCAGAACTACTATCAGTCAAATCCCTCACAACCGTACTGCGCGGTAATTATTTCACCTAAGATTCGAAAATTAAAAAAAGAATTCAAACACATGCTAAATGAATAAACCACAATAGTCATTAACCAAAGCAAATAAAATATAAACCAATATAGTACTTCAAGTAGCCAGTCCCCTTTTTTGCTGACGGCTGCATGCTATTTTTCCATCAGGGGAATATGCAAGGACATGATCCCTGCCACTATCGGGATCCGGAAGTTTTTTGTAATGGATCACAAACTGTTTTACTCATTTTAGCATCTGAAATGGTGACAAAAGACCTCGTTAGCTTTCTGGCAATCTACTTTTCTTATTTTACCAGAATGGACAGACACTATTTCAAAACCTGCAAGTATTTCCACCATCATCAAATTGACTAATTATGAAACTACTATCAGACCAAGAAATTCAATTTTTTAAAGAAGAAGGCTACTTGATCAAAAAACAGGTCATGGATCCAAATTTGATTTCCCTTGCACGGGAACGGCTTTGGGACAACGCATCTGATAGGATGAATCCCAAAGATCCAGATACTTGGATTGGTCCTATCGAGGAGCACCGGGATGATCAGAGTAACGTGCGAGGTGGATATAGTTGGAAATACCGACAAATCGGCAGTCAAAAGTGGATTGTGCGTATGCTACCGAGAGATCCCACTATATGGAGTATAGCCGAGCAACTGCTGGGGAATGGAAAAGTCGTCATACCAGATCGAATTCGAGGGATCTACTGTATCCTACCGCAAGGGGATCTACCAGAAAAACCAACTACCTGTCATACCGATGGGCACCCCTTTCACCTTGGCATTGTGGGTTACATCGACGATGTGCCACCAAACGGTGGAGGATTTACAGTTTGGCCCAAAAGCCATCGCAAATTGTACTTTAATTACCACTCATCACACCAAAATGAGCCCACTGACCAACACGAGAAAGACATTGCCTATTTCAATCAACAAACTTACGTAGATTGCCATGGTCAGGCTGGTGATATTGTCTTCTGGCACCACCGATTAGCCCATGCAGCTGGACACAATCGATCAAGACAAATTCGGCAAGCTGTCCTCTACGATTTTCGTCGAAAAGATATGGACCAAGTAATGAAGGAACCACCGAGCCAAGATATGTGGAGGGATTGGCCAGGAATCACTAACCTAAGAAGAAATGTTCAATTCGATCAAGGATAGGATCACAAGACATGATCATGAACAGTATAGATATCATCACATTCTTGAGTCCGCAGATACTTCCAAAAGTTTGAATTTAATCTCAATGGATAGTACACATTGGCCTCCACTCATTTTCGAGTTTATACACTTACCAGTTGCTATTAAGATAATCTAATTTGAGTTGGGATTTTTGCGTTATAATACATCTTTAATAGGAGATAAAGAATGTCATTTTCAGCAGATGCATGGAAAAACAATGCTGATATCTATACTAAAATCATCGAAATGCCTTTTAATCAAGAAATGATTTCTGGCAAGCTTAATTCCAAAAAATTTCAATTCTATATGGTGCAGGACGCCCACTATCTGATTGCTTTCTCAAAATCTCTATCCATTTTGGCTTCTAAAGCACAGGTTTCAGAGGAAATTATACAGTTTGCTGAAGCTGCAAAGGTGGCTATAGTAGTTGAAAGATCACTACATGAAACCTACTTTCAACACTTCGGGTTAACCCGAAGTGTTGTCGAAAACATAGAAATGTCACCGGTTTGCGATCATTACGTTAATTTCCTGCTTGCGACAACTACAAATAATTCTTATGAAGTTGGATTGGCGACTATTCTGCCATGTTTCTGGATCTATGCAGAAGTTGGCAAACATATTTATCAACAATCCGTAGGGAAGAATCCCTATCAGGATTGGATCGATTCTTATGCCAGTGAAGAGTTTGAAGAATCTGTTAACCATGTCATTAAAACAACTGATCACGCCGCTGCAGATGCATCGAAAACAACAATTAAAATGATGCATCACGTATTCCGAAGAGCGACACAACTAGAATGGATGTTCTGGGATAGTGCCTACCAGATGCAAAGTTGGCCGGTTTAAAATATACAGGCTAAGCTTCTTCCACCCGGATATTTTCTACCTCCTTTTCCACGATCCATTCTAAAAAAATTTCTTGTTCCAATGTAATTTCTATCTCTGATTGATTTTGACTATCCAAAGGTGAAACCATATAAAAAACCCCGTCTTCAAGCAATTCCCTAGTACGTAACAAGGGGAAAAAATATTCGTTTGGTTTTTTCGGATCACGCGTTTCTCCGGTGGTGAAGTATTGGAGTTGTGTACGAAGTTCGGCGGTGATTTCAAATGGCTCAATCTCCGGTTTCTCGATTGGCGAAACAAAGTACCTAGGCATTTTTCCTTCCAACTCTTTTCAATGAATTATAACTTAATTCAGTAAGGCTTGTAACTTTTTCAATGCAATCAATGCTTGTTTATAATCTGGATTTTCTCTCAAAGCTTCTTTATAACCAACAATTGCTTTCTTCCACCTCAACTGAGATTCCCAGATACGAGCCAAATTCATGTGTGGAAACGCTCGTGATTCATAATCAGGCGCCCGTATAGCTCTCTCTAGCCACGAGATAGCAGCACTGTCCTCTCCTAACTCTATTAAATAAGCACCGATGTCGTTATAAGGATTACCAAAGTTAGGATCTGTTCGAATTGCGTTCTGGCATTCTTCGATTGCCTCTTGAAACCTTCCCATCATACTATATGCCCACCCTAACCAAGTATACGCTTTTGCTGTTGGATACAATTCAATTGACTTGATATAAAGTTCCGCTGCATGTTCTAATTCACCACGTATATGATGCTGTTCTGCTTGATCAAAATATTGCTGAGCCTGTTTTTTCTTGTCAACTGTATTCATACACTGTACCCAAAATCTTGTGGCTAATTCTTAGATCTAAGCCAATACCTATCAATATTAAGCTAAATTCTATCACACTTCTATCCACAAAACACAAGTGGATCTATCCACTGACGAAAGTAACCTGCCATTTGAATTAATAGAAAAATGATGTCACATAATATCTTTATCTATACATTCTGCGAATACTCAATAAGATCATTACACACCCCCAAATAACAGCGAATTTTGTAACCGAGTCCTTCAATTCATCTATAAAAAAACTACCCAAAAACACACCCATACCGAAGACAAGCCACAGAAAAAAAAGGAGAGACGGTATATTCTTCATCTGCTTAATCACCTGTGAAAAAATATTGAAACATTATTCTTATATTTGATACAAACCTGATCAAATTAGATATTATTGACCAGTCGAACGAATTTCAACATGATCAAGACCTTCCTCCAATGGCAACCGAACTTGGGTTTTGGTTTTGTGAGAAATATGAATAGCTGTGATAACTTCTAGCGCTTTTAGACCATCGCGTCCTGTCGAAACACCCTCGCGACCCTCAAGGAAGCAATCAACTGCCTCCCGAGTCGCACTATAGAAATAATCATCCAATTCAAAGGTCTGAGGCATATCAGGTATCGGGGAAAAGTCATAGCGCGTACCATATATATCATTTGCATCAACTAAGGGGCCATACTCCCAAATCCCCCGACTTTCACAGAATCGGATCTGTCCTTGAGTACCAGCAATAACAGTGTCACTCAGCGATTCTCTACGGGTTGGAATACAGTTTATGAAAACGACCACTCCATCCTGGCAAACAACCATCCCTCCACCACCAGGATCAGAAACTGGTTCTTGGTTAAGAAATCCAGAAACCCACTGTGGTTCTGCATCTGTAAAATAGAAAGCATAGTCCACTGTATGTGTACCATTGTGCAGTAAAGGTCGTGCACCAGAATAGGTAATGGTTTTGATTTCTCCGACTGCTCCCTCATTAACCATTCGTTTCAATTTGCGGTAGTGAGGGAGGAAACGACGAGTATGATCAACGAGTAGCCGACTACCGCGTGTTTCACATGCCTCTACCATCTTGCGTCCTAATTCCACACTAACAGCCAGCGGCTTTTCGACTAGAATCACCTTGACGCTGGCTTCTGCTGCTTCGATAACAGGTCGATGATGATGAAAATTGTGAGTAGTAACACTAACAATATCCAAGTTGGCATTTTCATACATCGCCTGTGCAGTATTGTATCGATGATTAACTGGAATCTCCCACTCATCCCCAAACTGTTGCAACCTTTGACAATCAATATCAGCCACAGCAACCAAATCAGCTTCCGGACAACGGCTATACCCTCCAGCATGGGAATTTTCTCGACCACCCAATCCGCCAACGCTGCCTGCTCCAACGATACCAACACGCAATGTCGTTTCTGACATTTTAGATATCTCCTAATTTAGTGTTTTCAATACCCTAAGATGTTGACAAAATAAAGATTATAGGTACCTGGATGAATCTCTGAATCAGAATCCCATGTACTAATACCAGTTGCATAAGCAGTCATAACAAGATATAAGATGCATGATCATATATCACCCCCCAGTAACCAAATATTCGGAACTCATTATCATCTCAAAACCAGAATAATTTTGGATATCGTTACTTATCCATCCAATATTGAACCTATTTGTCTCAAGTAGAAGTTAACACTTTGTGTTATGATGTTATTGAATTATATCAGGTAGTTAATCACCCGTCGAGCACACCTATCATGTAGTCTCCTCGACCTGTATAAAAACCTTGAAAAATTGACAATTGATAGGTAACTATTATAGTCACGTTGCTCTTTGCGAGCGTACACTGAAGCCTAGACTCAACGTCGTGATTACTACAGTATCTTGCCACTAGCCCTAGATTGGAGTACCTAAACATGAAACACCATCCTTTTTTGAAAGGAATTGCTGTCTGTCTATCTGCGCTACTGGCCGGGTTGTTTGTCTTTTTTTACACAACTAGTCGTGGACTGCATCGTAAGTATAAAATTGACTATACCATCCCAGCTCTTAACAATTGGCCGAGTGTAGGTAACCTTCAGGTCGGTATCGGCGTCCGTCAAATAACACCCTTGATGGAGCACTACGATACTTGGACAGACATTAACGGCAATGGTGCCTATGAACCAGATATTGATACTTATGAGGATGTCAATGGCAATGATACTTTCGACTTAGTTTGGATGGCGGGCTTTGATAGTAACCGACCTGCACAAGGTGTTAACGATCCTCTTTGGTCTCGTGCTATCGCCTTCCGAAATAATGGCTTAACCATTGTTTTAGTCAGCATTGACAGTATTGGTCTTACCTACGATCAGTATATTTCTATTCGCCAAATGGTTAAACAAACCAGGTCGGATATTAATCACATCACTTTTGCTGCCACTCATACCCATAATGCCCCTGACACAATTGGTCTCTGGAGTTACCGACTGCTATTGAATTCGCGCTTTGACGAAGAATACATCAAATTTCTTCAGCAATGTACCTGTGATGCCGTTCTAGAAGCAGTTGAAAACCTAGTACCTACCGATACAATAATTGCTAACGCATATGTACCCAAAGAAAATTTCAGCCGTGATTCACGTCAACCTATCATGGTCGACCACCAACTACCAGTGGCTTGGTTCAGGAAGAAGATAAATGGACAAAGTATCGGCACATTGGCTTCATGGGGCATGCATCCCGAAGCCTTTGGAAGCGAAAATACATTTATCTCTTCTGATTTCGTACACTATTATCGACAAGCCATGGAAAACGGCCTGGCTGGAACCAATGGATTTGCAGGATTCGGTGGTAGATCAGTTTTCTTTACCGGACCAGTTGGCGGCTTAATGACACAACTTGGCCTGGAAATCACCGATCGTTTTGGCCAACAACAAAGCCATGATGGACGAGACAAAGCGCAAGCACAAGGAGAAAACCTAGCTATTTTGGCATCACAAGCCTTACGCAGTTCCACAGCAAAAAAAATGGAAGATCAACATGTTGCCTTATCAGCTAAGACCTTTTATTCCCCGGTTGGTTGGCCGATGAAGATCTTGGTTGCTTTAGGCACAGTGCACCCAGGTCTTTATGGCAACATCTTTGCAACCAAAGTTCGGAGTGAAATCAACGCTATTCGTGTTGGTGAGATTGAGCTACTGACAACTCCAGGGGAGATCTTCCCTGAGATTGTCGATGGAGGAATTGAAACGCCAGATGGAGCGGATATTCCAATTCCACCAGTCGAGGTACCACCGTTACGGCATTGTATGACAGGATGGCTTAACCTGAATATCAATTTAGGAATGGATGAGGTAGGTTATATTGTCCCAATATCACAATGGGACCGGAAACCACCATATACATATGAAAACAAAAAAGCGCCCTATGGAGAAGTGTATATAGGAACTCCGAAGGCGTCGCGTATCATCTACCAAACCAGCATAGAACTGTTGGATCATCTCCACACCACATTGAGAAATGCACCAGAAAAAACTGCCCTACCAAGGCCTATGCCAGATTCCCATTAAAGAAACTGATTTCCGTCGTATTCCTTCTATCAGGCCTCTCACATAAATAGTAAAATTCATCAAAATTCTACAGTTGGTTGTAGCCAGGCAGATTCAAATTCCCCTTCATGGTAAGGATTTTCCTTTTCTTTTGAAGAAATGACTTTGGCTCGAACATAGATCTCATCACCCTTGAAATCGTATTGAACCTTGAATCCTGATTCCTCAGCTAAAATCAGCCCATTTACCCCTTCCTTCGAGTTTCGACGCTGACTATCCATTGATTCAGAATCAACCGTATTACTTTTCATTTTGCCTATAAATTGAGTGATGTAAGTTATTCCATCTTCTGGTTCAATTTCAATTTTGAAAGATTGCCAATTCTTTTCAAATGATTTGATGATTACACCCGTAGAGGAATAAAAATCACCTTTTTCCATCGCCCTAATGATTAACTCTGGCGTAAGAAAAGCTGCCTTCACCATTACCCAACCACGTCCGGGATTACTTCGATTTGTCTGATATTGATGATAATTATGAGCATCATCAGTTGCAATACCATATATTATTTCACCTGAACCATTGGTCAATCGTTTGATTAAGATTTGATCCCACATCTCTTCTGTGCTTATATGGGCAGCATCCCCATAGTTTCTGACAGATGGGTGACCATTGTAGACTTCGAAGAATTTTTCGTTTTCTACCTCAGCAATATCTTCAGCTGTCAAGGCCCAATCAAAATTTGGATGATTGACGTGCACCAAAATCGGCCGACCAATCTGTCGTCGCTGCTCCATTACAGCATTAACATTATTTTGAATTACCTCACGAACTGATCTCCCACTCTTAGGTGTAATCAAAGTTGCAAGATTCGATGCATTGAGATGAACAGGTTTGTTAATAAAACGGGCTGTAATTTCTTCCCCTTGAATCAACAAGAATTGTCCTGGCATCTCAAAAAGTGAGCGAAATTCATTAAGTGGTTTTAAACGAACCGTCAGTCCCAATTCCGGATCTTCCTCTGTTTCAATCCATTCCTTTCCAAATTTTGCCAAATAGTTCAGGTAAGTTTTTTCAACTGCTTCGCCACCTACGGCTGGAAAAATCCATTTGTCCCCTTCCTGTAGGATGTTATGGTCAGATAAGGCCAGAAAATTGTAACCATTCTCCACATACCAGCTAACAATCATCTCCGGAAAATCGTCACCATCACTCCAGAAAGAATGCGTATGAAGATTACCTTTCCACCATTTGGAATTCGATGTTTTTTGATCGGGGTTTATTTTTGCTCCAACTCCATTATTGAAATTTATTGCTATTAGAATAACAAAAAAAACATATTGAATGACGCATCGACAAGACATAAAATTGGCCTCAAATTATTACTAAGGAGTTTAGTCAACTCCCCGATATTCCACACGGGATTAATGCTGAAAGACACAAAATATTAAAACAGGAAATATTCACGATCTAGCAATTGTACTTAAAGTTAAAAACTTAAGTACAAGGATTTTTTGTCAGAGAGGCAAACATTTTTCTGAAACCCCATATTACTTTAGCATTTGCTAGGACTCATAATATACAGGCTAAGACATATGTAGATAAAGATCGGAAAGAGATATTCTTCAAAATCACGCACCCAAATTTAAGACAAACTCTGTTAACCGAACTATGCTGGTTATAGATATTACTACTAGATTGTATCACTACTTAACTGGTATAATGAGCTAGAATAGTTTACTAAGCCGAATGTGCCTAACATCACCCAACCCAAAAAATAGAGTGGGGAACCATTCCTGCCAGCATTTTTGCTATGGGGTCTAGCCAGAAACCAATACATAGGATCAAGCAGTTTGATTTTGATTATCCTAACGAACGGTTAGCATGTGAACATCCCCAACGGCAAATCTATCTTTCTCAGTTTGAAATCGGTATTTACCTAGTGACCAACCATCAGTTTGGGTTTTCTGTTGATAATGCTGGTTATCAAGCTGGCCGGGAACTTGACAGATTAGGAAAGTCAGTCTGGTCAGCCAGGTCAGCTATTTCAGGAAAAATGGTGCCATCCAGCGGTTTGTGTAATCTATAAAGACACCTTAGCTTATTGCCATTGGCTTAGCCAAGAGACAGGTGACAAGATCAAATTATCCTCCGAAGCACAATGGGAAAAAGCAGCCTGTGGAGATGATGTCCGTCTTGACCATGGAGGAACCAGTTTAAAGAAACTAAATGCAACGTCGCTGGCAAAGGGACAGCCATATGTCGAATTATCCACAAGGCGTGTCCCTTCATGGTGTAGAAATTGGTCCGCCGCTGACTATTACTTACAAGAACCAAACCAAGACCCAATAGGTCCTAAAAAAATCAATATTATGTAGTTCAGGGTGGATCATGGTATCGTAGCAGGCGAAGCGCTGTCTGTGTTAGATTAGCAGCACGATTTCGACATTTTGTGGTCTGCTATACTTTTGGCTTTCGTCTGGTACGCGAACTTTAATCTGAAAGGAATCATAATGAACGTTAGAATTGGTATTATTGGCATCGGCGGTACAATTTCGTCTACAACACGCATCCTAGCTGGGGAAGAGTCATCTGAAGTGGTAGCTTTGGCCGATCCGGATCCCGCCCGCCGGGATAGCGTATTGGAAGGAATAAACGATGTTCAGATCTTCGATGACTATCTCGAGATGTTAGATGGAGTAGATCTAGACGCTGTTTGTATTGGTCTACCAACTTGGTTACATGCCCCCGCCTCGCAGGCAGCCTTGGAACGTGGATTGCATGTTCTGTGCGAAAAACCGCCCACTAACAACGCAGAAGAGATGGTAAAGCTAGCCCAACTGGCAGAAGAGACAAAACTCGTCTGTATGTTTGTCCGGCAATCACGATTTTCACCGCGGTTGATGGCTGGTAGACAAAGAATACAAGGTGGAGAACTAGGTGATATTTATTATGCCGACACACGATGGATTCGTACTCGCTGGTGTTCCGGCAGAGGCTGGCGGCACGATAAGGAAAAAGGTGGTGGAGTCTTGCTGGATTTGGGAATCCATGCCATTGACAACGCTTGGTTCATGATGGGTTGTCCGCAACCAACTGAGGTCTCGGCTGAACTGTATTGCCACTTTTCCGGCCTGGCACCAGCAGATCAAATATACACTGCTGATGACGCCGCTTGTGGTCAGGTTCGTTTTAAAAATGGTTCCGTACTTCATTTTGCTGTGGCTTTTTCACTCAACACAGCCAACGAAGAAACACCAGATGAGGAAAACATTGTCAGAACAGAGTTTCAGGATGTAAAAATTTATGGTACTCTAGGCGGCATTGAAAATGATCGTCTTTTAATCGGTACACCTAACGGAGTGGAGGTCAAACTTCTCAATACAGCCGAACTGTCAGCGGATCCAATTACGTTACAGTCTCAAGAGTTCATTCGAGCTATCATTGAAAAGGATCAACCGCTGAACCCAGCTGCAGAGGCAGTGATGTTGATGCAGATGTTAGACTCGGCTATGGAATCAAGTCGGATCGGAAAAGCCGTGCCAATAACTTAAATCGGTGGGTTCGCCTCTTGGTGTTAAATTGTCTCAGTGTTGTCAACACAGAGTGATAGCTCAAGACTTTATAAAATATAAACATGAGTTGGAGGTATATTTGTGCAATACATTGCTTACTTTTCAATTTCTGGAGAAAACAAAATTTCAATTTATCAGATGGATCCAGAGACTGGTGATCTCTCTCTCCTAAGCCACGTTACAGTCGATGGCACACCGGCACCACTGGTTGTCGATTCAGAGCAGGCATATCTTTATGCTGGTCTAAGATCAACTGAACAAATTGCTGTTTTTGAGATCAACCAGAGTGATGGGCAACTCACCCAAATTGGGCAAACTAAGATCCAATCGAACTCATGTTACATCACCTTGGATCAAAGCGATAATTTCCTGTTATCAGCCTATTATGGTGCTGGTTGCGTATCCGTTCACCAGATTGGCAATGACAAACTGGTGGTTGCCGACCCCATTTCGTGGATCGAGACAGCTGAACACGCTCACTGCGTCATGACTGACCCTACCAACCGGTATGCTTTTGTTCCACACACTGTCGAACCAAATATGATTTGTCAGTTCTTATTCAACCAAAACACCGGAAAACTGATGCCTAATACTGTACCAAAAGTGATACCTGCAGATGGTGAAGGACCGCGCCACTACTGTCACCATCCAAATAAAGATGTCTTGTATTTCTCCAATGAACAGGGGAGTAGCGTAACGGCTTACCATCTTGATGCGGATATCGGTACGCTTTCTCCTTTTCAAACTCTTTCGACACTGCCCAATGATTTTGATGGACCTAACACCTGTGCCCAGATCCACTTAGACCCTACCGGAGAATTTCTATATGTCTCCAATCGTGGACATGATAGTATCGCCATTTTTGCTGTAAATCAATCAAATGGTCAACTAATCACTGTCGGGCAACAACCCAGCGAACCAACACCAAGAACATTCGACGTCGATCCAACCGGAAACTTCCTATTTGCCGGCGGTCAGGGATCTGGAAAATTGGCTACGTATAGAATCGACAGACAGAAAGGTTCACTATCACCACTCAAAACGTATGAAGTGGGTCAAACCCCGTCGTGGGTGATGGTCCTGGAATTCGATGTTTAAAGAAAGAGGAAGAGCTAATGGCTAAACGCAAGGTATTAATCACTGGTGGAACAGGTTACATTGCCGGGCGAATGTTATCAGAACTTCGTCAACGATACGATATTACTATTCTTGATATCAAGGATACTAACCGTGAGGGCGAAAAAGTTGAGGATGTGATTATTACCGATCTGCTGGATAAAGACCGTGATAATTACCGCCAGTATTTCCAAGGTGTTGATTCAGTAGTGCACTGTGGATTTATTGGATCGGCTAGTCAGGCTCACCGTCAATTTTGGACAGAACTAGATAATGTAGCAATGTCCTACAATATCTATCAAACCTGTGTTGAGGAGGGTGTCCGTCGTGCTGTGGTCTGCAGTTCCAACCATGCGGCTGACTTCTACGAGCGGCTGATCTGGCAGGATAAAATGGAGTTTGTGACTCCTGATATGATACCGCTTTCCGACAATTACTACGGCTGGGCCAAGATTTCCTACGAGTCGCTGGGATTCGTTTTTGCTACTGGTGCAATGACCGATGGTATCCGGTTGGAGAATGTCCAACTTCGAATCGGTGGCCCGCGTGAAACTGATATTGAAGGATTGGGGGCATCAGATTTGAAACGCGTTCATCGCGCACTTGGTGCTTATCTTAGTTTACGGGATCAGGTTCAACTGGTTGTCAAAAGTATTGAGGCTGAAGACATCACTGACGAGAATGGTGTTCCATTCCAAATTTTCTATGGTATCAGCGACAATACCCACCGTTTCTGGAGCATCCAAAACGCCCGAAATGTTATCGGTTATGCACCGGAAGACGATAGTCAAACTCGGTTCGCCAATCAGATTTCCGGAATGCTAGCTGCGGCCAAAAACGAATCGTGAAATGGCTAAGATTCTAAAATCTACAGATCTCGAATGCTTTCAGCAACAAGGTTATGTTCGCATACCAGAGGCTTTTTCTCCGGTAGATGCCTTAGCCATGCAAGATTTTATCTGGGACAAGCTCGAAGAGAAGTGCAGTATCCTCCGGTCTGAGCCAAACACTTGGGATAAACATGTTACCGGGCTCAATAAATCTGCTGAAAATACGATCTATAGTGATATTGCCAGCCAGAGAATGTGCCGTGCTATTGATGATTTACTGGGTGAAGGGACTTGGGAAATACCAAAAAAGTGGGGTAGTTTTCTGGTTTCTTTTCCCCAAAAACTTAATCACAACTGGACCGTTCCAACCAACCACTGCAATGGCATTCCTTGGCACTGGGATGGACGCTCTGGAATTGAAGGCATGGAAACTCTTTCTGGAGTGTTTGTTTTCACTTTTTTTTCTGCAGTAAAACCATTGGGAGGTGGGACACTGATTGTCTCCGGATCACATTTGTTACTGAAGCAATTCTTTCAAAACTTATCCGAAGCAGATCGGGCCAAAAAACGTCGCGTGCTTCGGAAACAGTTTTGCACCTCAAACCGTTGGTTAGCACAATTGACCGGCCACGATGAAAGTCCAATTGATCGTATCGCCTTTTTCATGGACAAAGAAACAATTATCGATGATGTTCCGGTACACGTAGTGGAATTAACAGGCAAACCAGGAGATGCGATTATTTGCCAACCTACCATCTTCCATATTGCATCTGAGAACCGTGCCGACTATCCACGATTCATGAGAGCAAAAGGAATAGAAAAAAGGAAATTGACGTAAATACTGAACGTCCTTACCATACTCAAACTAGCTAATCCATACTCTAAAACCACGTTAAGTAGTAGTGTATCATTCACGCTAAGAGAAACGTCTGTTCTATATGGAAAAAATGAACAATCATGATTGATGTACTTATTGAAAAATTTGATATGCCTGAAGAGGTATTACCAAAAAAACTTGATTCTCTATCTTCTTTAAATTTAAGTGGTGAGAATATATCAAATTTAACCGGAATAGAGTACTGCACTTCCTTAACCAGCCTAATGCTTGATGATAACGAAATAAGAGATATCTCCGATTTAGAAGGTTTAACTTCACTAACTCATCTTTACCTTAACAATAATAGAATAAGAGATTTGTCCGCCTTAGGAAATTTAACATCTTTGGATACAGTTTTCCTAAGTGATAACGAGATAAAGGACGTCTCTCCTTTAAGTGGCTTAACTTCGTTGAAACGACTTTATCTCAATAACAATAGGATCGATGATATCTCTACACTACGTAATTTAAGTTCCTTAACAAGTCTGATGCTTGACAATAACGAGATCAGTGATATTTCAGGTTTAAACAACTTAAGTTCCTTAACAAGTCTTGTACTAAGTGAAAACCACATCAATGACATCTCAACCTTAGAAAATTTAAGTTCCTTAACCAATTTGATGCTCGACAATAACGAAATCAGGGAGGTTAATGCCTTAAGCAAACTAACCTCCCTGAAACGACTTTTTCTGAATAATAATAAAATCAATGATGCTTCAGCTTTAAGGAACTTAACCTCTTTAAAGCAGCTCAAACTCGACAATAACGAAGACGGTGTTGTCTCAAACTCAGTTAACTTAACTTCCCAGTCCAATCCTAAAAGCGGACATGGTTGTTTATCATTTTCCTTATTCGTTTTCCTATTCTTTATGGGAGGAATGGGTTACGTTTTATGGCCTATACTATAAAACTGGTAGCTTTAAAACTGGTGCTTTTCCCTAAACCACCGAATCAAACATGTAAAGATTAACGCCAAACACCTTGAGTTTCTTTGCAACGACTACTTCAAAAAAATTAACAGGGTGGACAAAGCGTGAACCTATACCCCCAACTGGATAAATTGTTTATTATCCTCTTGCTTAATAAATCCGACAAATAAATGATATATCGCAAAAAGTTCAAATGAAAAAGGAATATAACCACCGTAACCAAGAATCGGCATCTCGAAGATTTTGAAAAATCCAACAAATGGAATTTGATATACCCACTTAGGGTAGGAATAGAAATTCCACATCTCCCAAAAAAAACCACATATTAAACAACCTGTGGCTAACGCACAGATTGGACGCCAATCGCCTTTTTCTAAATGTCGCAATAACGTCTCGTTTCCCAGCCAAACATTTATAGGTTCAATAATAAAATGCACCGAAATCCATACAAATGGAAAGTAATACTTTGGCTTCCAAAGCATCAATCCTAACATACACCACCCGATGACAAACATTGGGATTGATAATGTTTGACTCGACGCAATTTTGACCCCAGACTGAGTTCGTTTAATCCAATTAAAAGTTGAAGACAGTTCCGCCGTACCGAAAACAGCGGGGATAACAGTCGAAAAGCTGACTGACGCAAACAAGAAATATTGTAAATTGGAAAAGGAATCTCGACCTTGATAAAACCAATTTCCGGTTCGCCAATTAATTAACTCAAATAGCCACCATACGGGGCAAGAGACCAGGAAAAGTTGCATGTAAGCTCTATAATTCCGGCTGATCATCGAATGACCTTTCCGGCAAAAAACCAAAGCATCAACCGTTAAACTATACCCTAGCCATAACGGGAAAAACCCTACATGCGATGTCAAAGAGGGGTTATCAGATCCTTGCAGTAAACCACTTAACAACCAATTTAACATCCAAAATATTAGCACCAATAGTAAACCGAGTTGTCCGTGAATTGGAAATCGGCCAAGAAATGGCAACATAATTCTAATTTCCTAAACTGCAAAAACAGGTATTTATAGCCAATAGAACAGCTCCATATGCTGGTTCATTTTTCGCTAGACGGATTTGTATGCCTAGAAACCTATCTTGAATCATCTTAACCAAAGCAGGTTGATTTAGCATAACCCCACCACTTAATATCACTTCTGGTGCTGGGTTCATGTCTAACTTATCAATTACAACTTGGGCTGAACACGCTAGTTCATCAGCCGAATGAATAATAATCCGCTTCGCAACTTCATCTCCCAACTCCATTGCCTCGAAGACAAATCTTGACAGATGTGCAATCTGCTCTTTGGGCGAGCTATGTGTCCAAGTAACAAGATCTTCGGGAGTTGACAACCCCGTCTCGAAGAGGACACAATCTCTAATTTTAGTCGGTTGGGCTCTCCCATCCTCAGCACGTACTATTGCTTGAAGTGCTTGCAAACCAATAGAGTAACCACTCCCTTCGTCACCAAGTACATGTCCCCAACCACTTGATCTAACACTACGTCCATCCGCGGTTTGACCGTAGGCAATTGCCCCAGTACCGGAAATCAGAATCACGCCCTCGAGCTTCCCCAGCCCACCGACTAAAGCAATTTCAGCATCATGTGTTAGAATTCGGCGGCGACTCAGACCAATGCTATCACATACGTTATTAATAATATTTTGATCCGATTTCCGACCGAGACCTGCCATACCCAGACAATATGCAATTTGGCTTTCAGGCGCTACGTCAGCTTGATTTAACAACGCGACGACCAAATCAGCCAGTATCTGTTCTGTACAATCAACACCTACAACATGGTAATTGGATCCGCCAACTTCTGCACGACTAAGTATTTTTCCATTAGGTGTAGCAATGAGTCCGACGGTCTTGGAACCGCCCCCATCGATTCCAATTACATAGTTCATTGACACCCAATTCCAACATCAGTTAAAATTACAAGTACTCTATCCTATCATGCTCGTTCCACCGGGGGCAATCGAGATTGCTTCGATTCCTACAGTTTTTTTTCTTTCTCAATATCACTTTTCTCCATCTTGGCTGTAACATTAACGAAACAAAAAGAAATTGGAGAATTATCAACGCTAATAAAACCAGCCACCTATATGGAATCCATTTTTTCGATAAAAAACATGGTTGGGCGGTTGGCAGTAATAGTCTCATATTGAAAACAGATGACGGTGGATTGACATGGGGGACAATATCGCAACCGAATGCTCTATTCTCCGGTCCAATTAACAAAGTATACTTTTCCACAAAAAACCATGGTTGGGTAATTGGCCTGCAAGGAAAGATCCTTTACACAACAAACGGTGGTAGATCCTGGGTAAAACAAAATAGCAATTTGCAATCCGGGCTGCTGGACCTCTTTTTCACCAGCGAATCAGAAGGATGGATTGTTGGGGGTAACGGAAAAATTTTGCACACAACTAATGGCGGAGGTCAATGGAAACAACAAACAGGACCTACAGCAGAACATTTGTGGAGTGTCCACTTTGTAGACAGTAACAATGGATGGACAGTGGGTAAAGACGGAATAATTCTTCATACTAATGACGGGGGAAACACATGGGCACATCAGGATAGCGGTACGGACCAAACACTTTTAGCCTGCCATTTTACTAAATTGCAGAGAGGGTGGGTTGTTGGTGTAAACGGATTAATGCTAAACACAAATGATGGAGGAAAGAACTGGTTCAGTCAGACTCATGTAACCCGAAAGACACTTCGTGATGTTATGTTTTCAGATTCTCAAAACGGATGGGCAGTTGGCGAAGATGGCCTCATTCTTTTCACCAACGATGGAGGACAAAATTGGCAGGTTGAACCGGTTAAGACAATTGAACACCTACTGGATGTCCACGTAAGCAAATGGATATCTTGTATCGTTGGTGCTCATGGCACCATCTGTATAAGAAGTTGAAATGCGTTTATTGCGTGGAATCTCAATAGTCTATCCCATCATAGGAAGAAGGCTCCCGTTCGGAAATGGAGAAATCACCTCCGTAAGACATGAATCATCAATTTAGAACCGTTCTAGACCGTACATTAATGTGGATTGAGAGTGCAAAATAATCGCCAGTAGTCAGAAGGAACTACTCTCCTTTGTAAACAGATTCGTTCAAGCTGAAATGCTTGAACGAAATTCAGGATGGAATCAATATAATCCTGTAACATTTCAAGAAAGTAGAATGCACAATATCTCTGTTGAAGTTGGATCTATCAGGCACAATAGCAAACCATAATTCTTAAATTAAAATGGAAATAGAATGAATGAAAGATCAACCTAAAGACCCAATAATTGAACAAATCCAGGCTGATTGCGATGAGGTTGAACAGGGCATCATTAATCGACGTAACTTTTTACAGGATACCACTAAGAATGTTATTGCTACCGGTATAGCGGCAAGTGCTATTACAACTATAAGCAATTTAGCTCATGCACAGGTAAGTAAACAGATTAAAATGGACGAAGAACCGCCTATACCAGTTGTAGAAGTCATGAGTGATAATGTGTGGCAGGAAGGTCTTCTCGACCCAATAGTTGTTGGTGACATGATAGAACATGCGATGACAAAACTTACTGGACGAGAATCAGCCAAGGAAGCTTGGAAAGACTTTGTTTTGCCAGATGATATTGTCGCAATTAAAATAAATCCAATTGGTGGAAAGAATTTTAGTACGCACAGCGTTATCATCGATAAGATCGTAGAAGGTCTTTATGGTGCGGGGGTTCTGAAAAACCAGATTATCGTCTGGGATCGATTTGAGAAACATCTGGTCAATGCTGGTTATAAGATTAACCAAAATGATAACGATGTACGATATTTCGCTTCTGATAGTGATGCAATCGGGTATGACGAGACAGTCTTTTATGAGACTGAAAACGACACCAAAATACGTCGTGAAAGGCAAAGCACGCGTTCAAACTACAGCAAGATCCTGACAAAGATAGCCACAGTTATCATCAATGTCCCAGTCATGAAACACCACGCCATAACAGGCGTGAGTGGATGTTTAAAGAACGTTACGTTTGGAGGTGTGGATAATACGCGACGATTCCATTCTAACCCGTTGAACTGTGATCCAGCAGTTAGTGAAATTTTTGCCCACAAAGTGATTAAGGATAAACTGGTCCTAAACATCGTCGACGCACTTTTAGCGGGGTTTAATGGCGGCCCCACCTACGATCCCAATGGTGTTTGGAAACATGGTCGAATCTTCGCTAGTACCGATCCAGTGATTCTTGACCAAATCGCACTTGACACAATCGATGAGAAACGAGCGGAAATGGGACTTTCTTCTATCACAACGGTCGCCAAACACATTCGATCCGCATCCAAGGCGGAGCTTGGAACAAATAATTTAGATAACGCAGATCTGAGGGATGTCAAAATATAGAGGAATAGGATATGAAACTTGCAAATCATGTTGCTATCGTTACTGGCGCTGGACGAGGTATTGGCAGAAAAACAGCTGTAGTGCTAGCTAAGGAAGGGGCTGATCTCATCTTAGCTGCACGATCTGTATCAGAAATTGAGGTAGTTGCTGATGAGATTCGTGCTCTTGGACGAAAGGCTTTGGCAATTCCAACCGATATAACACAGAAGCCGCAGGTTGAAAACATGGCGAAGAAAACCTATGATGCATTTGGAAAAGCGGATATCCTGATTAACAACGCAGGTTTGGCCAGACATAACTTGATCCCCGATATTGAGGAACAGGATTGGGATGATCAGATTGCCGTGAACCTAAAAGGTACCTTTCTATGTACACAGGCGTTTTTTAAACAAATGTGTGAACAGAAATACGGTCATATCGTCAATGTGTCATCGACAGCGGGAAAAGTTGGACCACCAAGCTTCGGCGCCTATAGTGCAGCTAAATTTGGCGTGGCAGGTTTAACTGAAGTTACATACGCTGAAGGACGGCAACACGGAGTGAAAGCTTACGTCGTCTGTCCTGGAGCAACTGATACTAAAATGCGTAGGGATAACCATCCTGATGATGTCATCGAGCACTTGATCCAACCAGAAGATGTTGCGAATTTGATTCTCTTTCTCGTCACTCAACCGAGACAAGCACATATTCCGGAATCCATAATCCGAACATCACTGATGTAATAAGACAGATCACATTGGTAAATTAACCGGATCCCCAGTTTCAATAGATCTGTATGCAGCTAGTGCAATCTCCGTGGCCGCCCGTCCGTCAGCACCAGCAACGGGAGGTGTTACCCCATCGATGGTAGCATCAATAAATGCACGTATTTCAGCTCGGACTGGACTCTCCACTTGAATTGAAGAAATAGGGATGTCCTCACCACTTCCGTCAAATCTCTTAATCTGAATCTTCGAATCTCCACCCCAAATCTGTGGAAAGAAAATAGATCCCTTCTCACAATCAACACGTCCGCCATAACCTCCTATCGCTGACACCTGACCGGAATGCAGGAGACCGACGGCTCCATTTTCAAAATTCAGAGAAGCGACGACAAGATCAGCATAGTCTGCTTCGTGTTGAATATAAGTACCTCCAGCAGCATAAACTTTCTTAATCTCCCCACATGTCCAACGCATAAAGTCGATTTCATGAGCATTAACTTCCATCAAAAACCCTCCACATTTTTCGCGCTGCATCCGCCAATCGGTATGATAACTCCCACCTTGCCATGGCCCACCAATACGATGTACGTGCATGCTAATTGGCTTTCCGAGTTGCTCGCTGACAACAATTTCCCGCACTTTTGAGTGAGTCGCGTGAAACCTGCAAACCAAACCAACACCCAAGTTTACCTGATTCTGTTCTGCGGTTTTGATCATAGCATCACAGTCCTTGAGCGTGGTCGCCATCGGTTTTTCGCAAAAAACATGCTTACCTGAATTCATAGCATCAATTGATATAGTTGCATGCAAGAACGGTGGAGATGCAACAAAGACAGCGTGAATCCGATCATCACAAAGCAATCCATGATAATCGAGTGTATAAGACGCATTAACTTCTTCAGCCAAACTCCTAGCCCTGTCTTCATCAAGATCACTTACAAATACAACTTTAACACCTTCAATTTGGTTGGCTTCCAGTACCAGACTTTTGCCCATACCACCTGCACCAACGAGACCAATTCCAAAATCTCCCATCTCAATACCACCCTACCATTTAATGATGATCTGGGATTATAACATAATCAGACATACCAGCAAAAGTTGAATCCAAAGTATATCTGAAGTATAATTATGTTTGTGTTGGTTAATACGCAATTTTAATTTCAGGTTGCTTCGTTTGTCGTTTTTTTTTCTGTTAACTTGTGGTCAAAGCAGGAGATAAGAAAAATGTTTTCACCAAGGTTCCCGATTCATGTTCGAATGACAGCTTTTATCGGAATGTTTTTTCTACCCGTGTTAATATTAGCGGCACTAGATTCCGCAGAAGCAGAACCGAATTCGATAGAAAAGATTGAAGTTCAAATTTTTGGTCACATCAGTAATGCCGACGCCTTACAAATCCGTCGATTACTTCGCCCCTATGTTGAACCAGAAAACGTAAACTTCCGTGATTTTATCGATGTTCACGGTCGAAAAAGCTACCATACCACACTTGTTGAAATCACTCCCAAAAGAGGGCGTTATGTTCATGCCTACCGCATCATACGCCAATTGAACGATCATCGTTTTCGTGGTATTGGTGCTATCAGCAAAAATTACGTTGTTAAGTCTAATGCAACTGTATCTGGAGCTATGTTTGCGCATGCTGGTTGGTCACGCAGTTACATTCGAAATGTCCCATTCTGGCGTAACTGGCGTGAGCAGACCTCTGCTGTAAACCATGCACTGATCACCTCAGGATTATTTGAACAAAAGTTCGTTTTTAGTGATAACAACCAGTTTGATTTACTGAGATTGGAAGCCGGAAAAGGCGAACACCTAGTCCGGATTCGTGGCGATATCACAGGGTTTGACGGCCCATATCCTATTTTATCTGTTCGGAAATTTGCAATTGATTATCTTCGTGAACCTCTGTTCAAACGTCAAAAAAATCTTGAGACACTCGAGAAAAACGAGGCTGAATCACCAAAAGGAAACAATGGGCAACGGAAAGCCGAAAGTGAAGACCAATAAAGTATTTGCTGTCACATGTACCAAAGCCTTCAATCTCCATAAATAAAATCACTGGCTTGTATGAGTAAAATCTTCCTTAAGGATATGATATATCGTCAAGCACGAGTTGTCTTGACGATAATTGGTATCACCCTCTTGATTGCGCTCATCCTATTCTTAGGCGGCATTATGAATGGGATGAAGATTCAGGCCCGTCAATATGTGGAGTCAACTGGCGCGGACATTTGGATTTCTGCTAAAGGATCAGGAGGCGCATTCATTGGTTTTTCCCTTCTAGTACCAGAATACCTTGCTTTCCTCAGACACGACAAAAGACTAACAGCCGATTCCGTATCTCCCCTCGTTTTTGCTCAAGCGCGACCAATCATCAGAGGAAAGGCCGGTAAAGCCATAGTTGTCGGTTATAAACGTGACAAACATGGTGGGCCTCGCCACGCAATTGAAGGCAGAATGTTCACACCAAGCGAATTTGAGGATTATCGGCCACAAGACCTGCCACTAGCAGAAGTTGTCGTTGATGAAAAAATGGGTCTCACTATTGGTGAAAGAATCACGATTGGGGGGAAAGAGTTAAAAGTTGTCGGCAAAACAAAAAGTCTGATGTTCGTTCTTGACACACCTCTCCTTTTTATGGATATTCGAACAGCCCAAGATGTGTTACTTGATAATTATCTGCACGTCAATATGATGATTGCCAAAAGCAAAGGCAACCACAACGTATCAGAAATTGCTACAGATCTAAATCAGCGAGGTTCAATTGAAGTACGAACACTTGACCAAACACTCGATGACATCATTGATACCTACGTTGATGAACCGATGAAAGCAGTCACGTTCCTGCGAGTTATGCTCTGTTTGGCGGCTTTTATTCTAGTAACAATGATTACTTACGTAACCACACTTGAGAAAACACAAGAAATCGGTATTTTGAAAGCAATTGGAGCATCTAATCATTATGTGATGTTACTGATCTTAAAGCAAGTTGCGCTTACTTCTGTTATCGGTGTTGTCTTTGGACTGATCCTATCCTATCTTTTTGCGATATTCGCACCAATCTTCGTAAAAATAGATCCTGTTGAATCGGCAGTGGTAGCAGCCATCAGTTTCAAGGCTTGTTGTGCTGGAGGCTATCTGGCAGGGCATCGGGCAACCCTCGTTGACCCAATGGTTGCGTTCAGAGGAGAAATCTGATGATTATTGAAGCCAAAGGCTTAACCAAAAAATTCGGTCAATCAGCCGCAGAAATTGTAGCTGTCAACCAAGTTGATATCAGTATTCAGATGGGTGAGCTCGTCATGTTCATGGGCGATAGTGGGTGCGGCAAAACCACCCTGATCAGTCTTCTCGGTTGTATTCTAACCCCTGACGAAGGGGAACTCCGCATCAATCAAAAATTAGTTGACTACGAAAATGACAATCTATCGTTAATTCGACGTAGAGATATTGGATTTGTATTTCAATTGTTCAACCTCATACCCTACTTAACAGCATTAGAAAACGTGATGCTTGCCATGGATATATCAAATACTAGGGGATTCGAGGCTGAGAAACGGGCTGAAAAATTGCTCGCACGCGTTGGTCTTAAACACCGTGTAAATCACCGCCCCGGTCAACTATCAGGAGGTGAGAAACAGAGGGTTTCGTTCGCACGCGCCTTAGCCAACAAACCAAAGATTATTTTCGCCGATGAACCTACGGCTAACCTTGATAGTCGCCAAAGTCAAAATTTGATGGGATTGGTGCAAGAACTCCGTCAGGATAATCAGACCACCATAGCCATCGTAACACACCACCAAGAGTTAAGGAAAAATGCTGATCGAGTAATACACATGGAAGATGGAAAAATTATCTGAATTTCACTAAAGAGGGAAACCAATGACAATTAAAATCTGGGCTGGTAGCCTGTTTGCTATTTTACTATTTGTAAGTGTGTGCCTATCACAGGCACAAGAAGTCGGTGGTTTAGACATGCAAACAATGGCAATGGAACAACTTGGGTTAACAGGTGGTGGATTTACATGGATTGATGGAACACCATATTTTCGTACGCAACTGCAACCAGAAGCCACCTTTGGCAAAATTGGTATTGGGCTTGACCTTGTTCTCCTTCTCGGTAACGTAGCCAACGAAGAAACTGGTGAGAATGAGTTCAAAGTATTGGCTGAAAACGGTGAAGAATGGAACAGCCTAAGTAACTATCTACGTGCGCTTCGTTTCATTCGATATGGACAACCAGCTGAGCCATTTTACGCCCATTTTGGTGCCTTCGACTACATAACTATCGGTCACGGGTTCATCATGTCGGGTTATTCGAACCACGATCGACGTGGGTTACGTCTAAACGCTCGGTTACAAAACAAGTTCGGAATTGAAACAGTCATCAACGATATAGGTAACCCGTCTGTTCTAGGTGGACGCGTATACTATCGCCCACTAGGTCGTTTCGAGTTAGGAGGTACATACCTAACCGACACAAATCCCAATTTGGACAATAATCTCAAAACAGAGGAAGATCCACTTGTAGCAATGGGAGTTGATGTTGGAATACCAATTGTGAGCAGTGATGCCTTGCAAATAGACCTTTATACCGATCTTGTCTTTTTGAACACCAAGATTGGGTCAAATGATAAAAAAGAGTTGGCAAGAGGAAGCGCCTCAGGTATAGGACTTTCAGCTTTCAAGTCAATCTTCAAATTAGAGTATCGAATTTTCGGTAAGGAGTTTATTCCAACGATATTTGATCACAATTATGATGTGTTAGCACCAACATTTCTCGGGTTAGACGAGACAAAGGATGGAGTTTCCAGAAAAGGGTTTTACTCACTAATTACATCCCATATACTTCCTAAGGTTAATTTAATTGGTACTTTTGAGAGCTACAGTGATGGTGATCCAAAGATGTATTTGGGCGTTTCTGAGGATGGGCTAATCGACAAACTATCGTTTCGTGCCTTCTACACCAAACGAAATATTGGACAAAAGTATATAGATAATGACGGAAAAGAAGTAGATCCCGACTTTTTTGAGGATATAGCTCGGCTTGACGAAAAGTCAGCTTTTACAGTACGATTAGGATACGAGATCATTTCTGCCGGCGTACCACTTGAGTTTAACATTATCCGCCAATATACCTTCCAACAAATAGCGGATGATGACGGTGAAAAGTCATTCAAACCAATTAAAACAACATCGTTCGAAATTGGTGTAAAATTGGATTTCTAGATCAAAGCCAAAATCACTCAAATCGCTTAAGTTGGCCAAGCTTGACCTTAGACCAAGTTGTCGTAAGTTTACGCTTTAATTCAACAGGACGAGGTTTACCCGGCCCACCGTCCTGAATATTCTCACCCCTAATTTCGACATCATCAAAGCGGGCCTGCGCATCTGAAACAATTAAGCCCGCTTGACCAGACTTAAGGGGATCCGGATCAATTGCTGAGAATACTTGATCGTCAATCTGAAATTCAAGTAGGTCACCGTTAACAGTTGCCCGCAGATTGTACCATTTATCCTTTTCCGCCACAAAAGGGAAAGGTACGATAGACCAGTTCTCTGGAGTTGCTTTGGCAATAGTTGCCCTTTCATCAGCGTATTCAATGAAAAAGAGATAGCGTGTGTCTTCTTCACCTCGATCAAAAATCGTCATTCCGAGATATGGGGTATCGAAAATCCTTTTCTCTTTGCCTAGTTTCGCTCGACATGACATCGAATAATCTAACCAATCCAAATGCCCTGTAGTCCAGAGACTCATAAAGCCTTCAAGGAAGATCTCTCCAACGGCCTCCCCATCATCAATCCACCATTTCTCGACTTTTGGATCCTCGTTGAATATTTTCCATTCCCTGGTATTCTTGTCTTCAAAATCATCTCGCCAAATACCAGCCTCGCACATACCTAATACCAATAACAACCATGCAATGAAAAAAAACGGTTTCATAACTAACACCTTATCTATTTTTTCTTTTTAGATGAAAGCCAAAACTCGGGCAGGCGCCGCAGAACTTCTGGCCAACTTCATTGGTGCAATAACAACATAAAAATTTTTAGGCAAATCACCCAGATTTTTCAGATCTTCGATTTGTGGAATTCCTGCCCCAAGAAAAACAAGATGAGCAGGAGGCAGTCCTCCCTCTTGATGGCCGACTAGTGCATCAATGCTACATGCATCAGTTCCTACAACTTTTATTCCCTTTTCTACAAGCAACTCAGCCGCATCTTTGCTATATCCAATCCATTTCTGGTTAAAGATTTCCTCGTTAACCAAACGGTCCATTCCAGTTCGAAGAAAGACAATACTTTCTGCACCAATATCACCGTTTTCAGAAACCCAATTTCGCAGATCTTCTGCTGTTACTTGGTCACCAGGTCGCTTACTGTTAGACAAATCAATCAAGACTGCTTCACCAGTGAGTTTGTCAAGTGGAATCTCTGCAACTGTGTAACCATCTGCATACATCAAGCATGGCACATCAATATGAGTTGCACAGTGACCAGATAAATCTACACGACTTTCAAAATAGCCGTCTTTTTCAATCGTTGCCGTATCATAAATTCTAACTGGATCGATTGGAAGCTCACGTGGGCTATTCTCATCCACTTGGTAAGAAAGATCAATAACCTTCTGAAAATTCAATTGCATTTGCTTTTTCACCTTTATTATCCAATTTATAGTTCTCTTTCAGCATTTATCCAACCATAAGACTCAAGCTTTCGATAAAGTGTTCGAAGACCAATCCCCAAGATTTTGGCTGTTTGTTTCTTATTTCCGCTGGTTTTCCCAAGAGTTTTGCGAATTGCCTCCTCCTCAATTTCTTCCATTGTCATACCAATTGTACCAACAGAATCTCCAGTTGGGCCCTCTATTTGCTGTGGAATCTTATGTTGCTGTGGGATCTTATGCATATCAGTAAAAAAATCTTCAATCGAAATTGACTCTGTCGTCGTCAGGATAACAGCAGTTTCAATTGTATTACGCAATTCACGAACGTTGCCCGACCAATCTTGTTCTTTCAGATAATTCATCGCTTCAGCAGTGATTTTCGAGACTGGTTTAACATGCTCACGACTTAACTCTTTAATGAAGGCATCAACCAGCAGCGGAATATCTTCACGCCTTTCACGAAGCGGTGGAACTCGCAGCCGAAATCTATTGATACGGTGATACAAGTCTGATCGAAAATCCTTGTTCGTCACTGCTTCCTCCAAGTCTCTATTGGTAGCAGCAATAATACGAACATCAACTGTGATTGTTTTGTCACCACCAACTCTGGTAAATTCGCCCTGCTCTAAGACGCGAAGGAAGCGAACTTGGGCTTCAAGTCCCATTTCACCAATTTCATCAAGCACAAGTGTTCCTTCATGAGTTTGTTCAAAGATACCCAATTTTCTGCTTGTCGCGCCGGTGAATGCGCCCCGTTCATGCCCAAAAAGCTCGCTTTCAAGCAAAGTTGGCGTCAGTGCAGCACAGTTAATCGCCTTATATGGCTTATCTGCTCGACGACTATGATTATGTATAGCTTTAGCAATCAACTCTTTACCAACACCATTTTCACCTGTAATAAGCACCGTCGCATTTGTTGGAGCCACTTGTTGGGTGAGACGAAAAAGCTCAATCATAGGCTTTGAATGTCCAATGATGTTATCAAATCCAAACTTATCATCAAGTTGCTGGCGCAAGTTCACATTTTGAATGAAGAGGGCCCATTTCTCTAACGCATTTCGAACGGTTTGACGAAGAATATCAATATTCACTGGTTTTTGCAGATACGATACCGCCCCAGCATGCATCGCCTCAACCGCGCTATCAACTGTCCCATAACCAGTTAAGATAATGACCTGTGTATCTGGCGCGCGGTCGCGAATGTTGGTCAAAAGTTCGATACCGCTTAAATCTGGCATCTGCAGATCCGTGATAACGACATCAATCCTCTCTTCCTCAAGCGTCTTCAAGGCCTCTCGACCACCTGCTGCGGCATAGAGATCATACCCTTCACGCTCGAGGACTTCTACCGTTGCTTCTACACTTGATTTTTCATCATCTACAACCAGAATCTTTGCGCTCATGTATTTTGTGTTACAGGTATTCGAATGGAGAATTTTGCACCGTTTCCAGGACTACTCTCAACATTGATGTTACCACCATGCGATTCTACTATCTGCTTTACAATTGCAAGTCCCACTCCTGTTCCTTCTTTCCTTGTTGAGAAGAAAAGATCAAAGATTTTATTGACATAAACTACCTCAATACCATCACCAGTGTCTTGAACTTCGATTAGCAATTCATTGGCTAAGCTTTTAACTCGAATAGTCAATACACCACCATTTTTCATTGATTGGCTAGCATTGATAATCAAATTAAGAAATACCTGTTTGAATTGGACCGGGTCAAGCTCAATAAGAGGCAAAGCCTCAATATCGCGGCTAATTTCAATATTTTGGCTTTGGATTTCCGGTTCGTTGAAGGCAAGAACTTCTTCCATTAATTCTATCGGCTTGGATAACTCAAATTTTGGTGGGGGTAATTTCGCGTATCGACGAAAATTTGTCAATATTAAATCAAGCCGATCAACTTCTTTACGAACACGATGAACTCTATTGGTTAAATCCACACCATTTTCATGTCCTTGGGAAAAATCTTCATCTAAAAGCTGAAGATTCATACTGATACCGTTCAGAGGGTTCCGAATTTCGTGAACCAGCTTTTGTGTCAAAACACCGATTTGTGCCTGCTCTGCTTGCGTTTGCCAATGTCGCTTGTGAATTTGATCACTTAGCTTGGTAATCAGAATCCCAACACCCACCCCTACAAACAGACACCCTAGCACAACAAGCCATAAGATGTTTCCCATATTATCAATCAGAAGAAAATTTTAACGGCAGGGTTTTTGGACCTTGCAATGTAGCAATCCTTGAATTTCTCTAAATGTTTTTCCTGTTCCATCCGTGCCTCATCTTCCGTATCAAATCCGGTAATAATGACCAGATATTTCTCACCAACTCCCTTAATTTCTATATTTGGATTTTCCGCCAGATCTCGCTTTTGTCTTTCCGCTCTTTGTCGACTATCAAATGTAGCAACCACTACAACAAAATCTAATTTCTCCGTCTTTGTCTTAGTATTAAATTCATCGGGCACGTTCTCCTCTATCTCTGTATCTGCTTGAGTCAAACCTACATCTGAGGATGTTGTTACTCTATTGGATCGCGAATCACCTGGAACTGGTTTCTCGTACCCCGACTTAGCTTTCTCAATCCTCGGTCTTTCTGGACTTTGAACAAGTGATTGGTCCTGTAACTCTACTGGAAAAGTTTGTGCTAACTGTTGACCTGGTTGCGGACTTAAGGCAGTAATCAGAAATGCGAGAAGAATTACAATCTCAAGAATAATACCAAAAATCAAAATAAGGCTAACGACTTGACTGTACAGAAAAACAGTCTCGTCTTTTGCGACAATCGGAAAGTTGTGTGTACTAATAGCATCAACGGCACTGTAGATCCACAATACAGGGTAGGCAATCAATCCAATAACACTCAACGTATCAACTTGATGATATATAGGATAAACCAAAAAGGCCTGAATTAAGACAATGTCAATAGCTTTAGGAAGACGACGATCAATAAGTTGCGTAAATCCCGGAATTAAAAGAGATATAATCCTGGCAAATGTCAGTTCGGGAGCCATAGACACTGAATTTTGTTTGTTAAAGACTCACTAAACACAACATGCGTTACTTTAGAAAACCTGAGGTGTGTTTACGTGAACTTCTGTTTCCAAATATGGACTATTGGACTTGCAACGAAAATCGATGAATATGTACCAACCAAGACACCGATAATCAATGCTAGCGCGAAGGTATTTATTTCCTCACCAGCAGCTGAGTAAAAATAAATCACCAATACAACAGCTAACGTAGTCAATGATGTAATAATTGTTCGACTGAGAGATTGATTAATACTCTTATTCAAAATGTGTAAGCTGTCTGTACCTTCTCTCATTGCACCTTGATTTTCACGTATCCGATCAAAAACAACAATCGTATCGTTCAATGAGTAACCAATTATAGTCAAAAAGGCAGCAACAGTTGGAAGATTGATCTCAATTGAACACAGAGAGAAAATTCCAAGTGTAATCAACACATCATGGATGAGTGCGATAATTGCCCCAACACCAAACTGAAACTGGAATCGGAAAGAAATATATGCAAGCAAAATTAAGATTGAAACCAAAATTGACCACGATGCAGCCCATGTCAAATCTTTTCCAACACTTGGTCCAACCTCAGAAATATTCAGTCCGCCCTCAACAATTTTCAAAGAACCATCATCAGCGGAAAGCAACCCATTGGCTACTGCTTGGCCAACACTCATATCACCTCGATCAATATCCGTCCCAGAGACAGAGATAGTAGCTTCCTTTTTCGCTTGATCGAGTTGAATAGATGCTAGGGGATAACCAAGTTCAGTCAGTTTTCTCTTCAATTGGTCATGAGTCACCTGATCAAATTGGGCACGAATTTTTACTCCTCCACTAAAGTCTATACCGAGACGAGGTCCTCCATTCAAAACCAAGGAGATGATTCCAGCAAGGATTAAGGCCATAGATAACATGAAACCGACGTATCTTTTCCCGAGAAAATCAATTTCCGTGTCCCTTAACAATTCCAATTCTTGAGTCTCCTTAAATACTTAGTTTTTCCAATCGCTTTTTCCCAATCATCCAACCATAAATTTCTCGTGTCACCACAATAGCAGTAAACATACTAGCGAGAATTCCGATACCGAGTGTAATAGCAAATCCTTTAACTGGCCCAGTACCAAAATTATATAAAACTGCGGCAACGGCAAGCGTTGTCAGGTTAGCATCCAGAATCGTCCAAAACGCGCGTTGATATCCATTCTCAATCGCTGACCATACCGATTTACCCGTACGCAATTCTTCACGAATTCGCTCAAAAATCAGGACATTGGCATCAACCGACATCCCAATGGTAAGTACTAAACCGGCAATTCCTGGCAAAGTCAGTGCGGCACCAAACCCAGCGAGAGCAGCAAGAACAATCAGCATATTGAAGGACAAAGCAATCACAGCAACTAAACCAGACATTTTGTAGTAAACCAAGATAAATATCACAACCAACATCATTCCCATCACAAAAGCCCGTTTACCATTGTCAATTGACCGCTGTCCAAGCGTCGGTCCCACAGTCCGTTCCTCAGCAATCCTTACTCCCACCGGGAATGCCCCTGATTTCAAAATATTAGCCAAATACTCAGCTTCTTCGAAAGTGAAGTTGCCAGAGATCGACGCAGTTCCCCCTATAATTGGTTCCTGAATTGTAGGAGCAGACTGAACTCTTCCATCGAGAAGAACAGCCAAAGATTCTCCAACATTATCCGTTGTAACTTCAGCGAATTCCCCTCTTCCATTTCGATCAAACCGCAACGCTACAGTCCTTTCAAATCCTGTGACACCTGTATCAGGGTAAGCATCAGCAATTTGATCACCTGTCAACAAGACTTGGTCCTTCAGAACATACCAGCCGTCCGACTCTTCAGAACGTCCCACTTTTCCATAGTAGATTTTAGCACCTTCAGGAATCTTGTCGGGAAGTGGAGTATTGGCCAACCCATACCAACTGCCACCACCACTTGGGTTTTTCTCGACCAGTTTAAATTCTAACAGTCCCATCGTCCTAACAATTCTGAGCGGCCCAGAAGAATCCTTAGCCCCCGGTAACTCTACCACGATACGAGGCCGATTTGCTTCACGTCGAATTGATGGTGAAGCCACACCAAAGGCATCTACACGTTGATCCAAAACTGTCCGAACCTGATCTATTGATTCATTCTTATACTCAGTTATCTGATCCGAATCTATGCGAATTCGATAAACAATCTGCGTATCTGAAGACGAGCTCTCTTCACTCGGTTCATTAAAATACCGTAGATTATTGAGAATTTCTTTGGCGGTAGAGAGATATTCCTCTTTCTTGACAATATCTGCAATACGGTTGGTGGGAATATTAACAGAGGCTTTCAGCCAATAATCGGTAACTTTAATACTACCAGGTGAAACTTTCCACAGTGTTTTTTCATCTCGCAAGCGTTTACTGATTACTTGACTGGTACTAGCCCCATCTTCTGAATCTGCAACATCCGCGTATCGTACAGAAATAACAGCCTTGTTTCCCTCCTGCTCAAATCGATACAAGCCCAATCCAATGTCAGCAACCTGATTTTCTAAATCATCCTGACTTACCGGTTTATCAAACGTCGCTTGAACACTAAAACCACCATAGACATTACCTTTTCGGCAACGAATTTTTTCAGCACGCATTCTGCTCGGTATTACATCCACACGATTTCTAATCATAGCTTCTATTGATTTTTCAACGTCGACTCCTAGTACAAGGTGAACACCTCCAGCCAAATCCAACCCTTGTTTAAGACGACTATCGGGAAGCATACGACGAACAGCAACAGGCATACTACCATAAAGGTTTAGATCACCTACCGTGATCTTCTTTGCTTTTGCCTTTTCAGAGAGAAATCTTACGTAAAATTCGCGATCTGCGGTAGTTTCAAAGATATAATCCCCTTCCACTTCAGACAAGCCGAGCTTATTGATTTGGCTATCTAAGACATCAGAAAGTTCATTTACCACTTTCCTATAATTCTTTCCTGAAGGATAAATAAATTCATCAGTTTCCTTCAGACTAATCTTTAGCGTATGGCCGTCGACAACCCATAGTTTTTTATCTTGCCAACCCTCCTGCATCCAGAGGGGAAGGTAGCCATATAGCTTGTCATAAGTAGTCGGAAGCAAATACAAAATCGAAAATAAAAGTACGGTTAGAACTAAAGCAAGCTTCCAAGCACTAAAATTATACATTAAATTTCTCCAATAAATAATACGCCTGGGAGGATTTGAACCCCCGACACGAGGCTTAGGAAGCCCCTGCTCTATCCCCTGAGCTACAGGCGTGCAAAACCTTTTTCCTGAAAATTATCAAGTCACAAGTATATCACACTACCCTCTAAAATTCAATTAGAGAAAAGATGTTCTCGTGAATAAACTTTTCACGACCGTTAAGAAACGCTAGCTCAATCAGTACAGCAATTCCGACTAAATCTGCACCAAGCTTTTCAACCAAATTAATCGTTGCCGCAAGTGTCCCACCGGTAGCAATCACATCGTCGCAAATAACAACTCGGCTGCCTTTAGAAAAGGCATCCTGATGAATTGCCAGTGTACTACCGCTACCATACTCGAGTTGATAATTTGCCTCGTAAGTTTTATATGGCAATTTCCCACTCTTTCGAATCGGGACAAAACCAACCCCAAGTTGGTAAGCCAAAGCACTACCTAAAATGAATCCACGTGCATCAATCCCAGCAATCATGTCTATATTTCGATCTCTATATTCTTCGACGAAAACATCAATAACAGCTCGAAACACCTTGGCATCCCCGAGCAATGGAGTAATATCTTTAAAAACAACACCTTTTTCTGGAAAATCCGGAATACTGCGTATGTATTCTGAGAAGTCGATCATATAGTTTTTCCTTAATCAAGTTTTCTATACCACAATTCGAATTCGATAACTTCCTATTCCCTTTCTCTAGCTGTTAAAATGCAGACTGTCAGCACATTTCCGTCTGGAGCAAACAATAAAATGGATGGTCAGATTCTACATGTGCGGATGTGACTACCACAAATGTAGGTCACTCGCTGCTAGCCACAAAATACACACCCAAACAAATAATAATTGCGCCAAGAATCCGCGCTTTTGGCACAGACTCCTTGAACAACAACCAAGCAAAGAATATCGAAAAAAGGTAGCCAAGACTGAGCATCGGATAGGCAATACTAAGCTTAACACGCGAGAGAATAATCAGCCAAAGCATAGTGGTAAACCCATAAATACTGATACCACTAATAACAAATGGATTCGTAAAAGCTTGGATAAGCTTAGGCGCTACATCTCTCAACGAACCATCGATCTCACCAACTTTAGTCATTCCCTGCTTCATGAGAATTTGTCCAATCACCGTCAGGAGAACGTTGATTACTAATAAAATATAGTTTCTCATCCTTCTCCATTTTCATGTTTGACAATTTCGCGAATCACATAAATCGGTTTGCTTTGAGATTCATGGTATGTACGAATAACGAGCTCCCCAATCAATCCCATTGAGATCAATTGGACACCTGTAAACAATAAAAGCACACTAAGGACTAACATCGGCATGCGCTCGTTTAAGCTTGTTTCAGAGTAGAGGTAAGAGAGCCACCCTTCCTTCCTTCCTTCAGGAAAAAAGAGCTTGCCAACTGAAAGGTAAGCGGATGTCACAAACCCAGCACCAAAGGAGAGACTCCCCATCAACCCAAAGATTTGAATCGGTCTCGTAGAGTAGCTCATAAGAAACCGAATCATAACCAAATCCAACATCACGCGCACAGTACGAGAAATCCCATATTTTGACTGGCCGCGTGTACGGGGATAATGGTTGACCTTAATTTCCGTGATCTTCGCCCCAATAAGGTTCCCAAGCACGGGAATGAAGCGGTGCAGTTCCCCATAGAGACGGATATTTTCAATGACATCACGACGATAAGCCTTGAGTGTACATCCGAAATCGTGGAGTTTGACACCAGTCAGGCGAACTATCAAACGATTAGCAAGCATTGACGGCAATCGCCTAAGAACAAATCCATCCTTCCGGTTCGCACGCCAGCCGCTGACAATATCGTAACCTTCTTCAATCTTATTGAGCAACAACTGTATATCGTTAGGATCATTTTGTAAATCCGCATCTATTGGTATAATGACACTACCTTGCGAATGGTCGAAGCCCGCACTCATAGCCGCAGTCTGACCAAAGTTACGTCTAAAACGAATGACCTGCACATTTGGATCAGCAGAAGCAATCTCTTTCAAGACATAGAAACTTTCATCAATACTACCATCATCAATAAAAATAATTTCGTAAGTTCTCTTAAGCTTTAACAGTGTATCACAGAGCCGATCATAGAGTTCAGGTAGGTTCTCAACCTCATTCAACAAAGGAACAACGATAGAAATTTCGACATTATCTTCTGGTGCCATACACGTTTTTCGGCTCTATTCGGCTTTTGGGACTAATCCAGATTATACATTAGTCTCACAGCTAATGTAAATCCTTTATTAAATTTGACATTTGTCCATAATTTAACTATAATTCGTATTCGGATGTCTCTTTAAGTGGAGAAACCAAGAGGAGCTATGATGGTTATAGTAACAGACACTGCAGCAGAAAAGGCGCTCTTACTGCTAGGACAATCAGCAGAAGACAATCTTGATGAAGGCAAAGAACACGGTTTACGCATGAAAGTTGTCGGTGGTGGATGCTCTGGCTTTCAGTATGAACTCGGCTTCGACGAGCAAAAGAGCAATGACAAAATCGCTGAGCATAATGGATTGAAGGTTTTGATCGATCCACGTAGTCTACTTTATCTTGCCGGATCGACTCTCGATTTCAATGATGGTTTGATGGAATCTGGGTTCAAAATCACGAATCCAAACGCAAACTCAACATGTGGTTGTGGTGAATCTTTTAGCGTATAGGTAACAACTGCTTACTCTCTCCTTTTAATTTTCTAATTCTCTCTTTAGTCTTTCGGGAGAGGATTCTTGTTGCACAGTAATTCGTTAACTATCCCACCTCAATATAATTGTAATAAAGGCCCCTTATGCGGTTTGCTTATTTCTGGCAATTGTGGCAGGTAATTCTAGTCTTAGCCATGGTTATCGGTATAACATCATTCGTTTATATCCGGCTTAAAAGTCCAGTTACGACAAGAGTACGCGCAATTCTTATCTGCCTAAGAATCCTAGCTGCAACTATCCTTCTCGTTTGCCTACTTGAACCAGTTTTAGTTCAGCAGATAGATATTACGCCTCCGAATAACCTACTCATTTTAGCCGATAGATCCAAAAGCATGAAAATCCGGGACGTATCATACAACGATGAGAAAGTCGACCGTATGTTTCCAGTGAATCAGTTGCTGTTCAGTCAGGATAGTGATTTCGTTAAACAGCTCAATGATCGTTTTACTACGCATATTTACCAGTTTGATCAAAACCTTGAACGAATTCCTGGAAAAACTCTTGAAATCCACACGGGAACAGGACTAACCGACATTACCAAATCCATTCAAACTGCCATCAATGAATGGCGAGGACAAGCAATCTCTGGTATCGTATTAATTACTGACGGAGAACACAACGCGTCAAAATTTGACGTGAACCAACTTGTGGACATAAAGGTACCAATTTACCCTATTGGTGTTGGTAATCCGAACCCACAGAACGATCTAGGAATTATCAGGATCGAAGCTGATCCTGTAAGTTATCTTGATCATGAAACAACAATCAAGGTAACCATACGCAACAATGGTTATACAGGTGCGAAAATCCGTCTGATGCTTAAACAGAACGATCGTATTATAGGCACAGAAACAACTACTCTGGCGAATCAGACAGACCAGATTGTTACCTTTACTGTTATTCCCAAAAAGGAAGGAATGCTTCAATATCTTGTTTCGCTACCAGTATTAGACAACGAAATAACAACCGAAAATAACCAGAAAAAATTCAGCCTCAAGATTGTCCGATCACAACTCCGTGTCCTCTATGTTGATGGCCTTCCTCGCTGGGATTATGCTTTCTTAAAACGCGTCTTGGAAAAAGATCCAAACATAGAAGCAACCTGTTTAGTTCTATCACTGGCAAAAAGGAGCTCACAAACCCAGGCAAAGTTCCCACGAAGTGAAGCAGAATTACTTGCTTATGATGTACTTATTATTGGTGATATCAAGGCAAATGAACTTACCTCAAACCAACAACAACTAATTAAGATTTTTGTTGAGAAGCACAGCAAATCAATCGTGTTTTTAGGAGGTAAAAACTCACTAGGTAGAAAAGGCTTAGGACGTTCAGAGCTGGCTGATTTGCTGCCAATCGTTTCACCTTTAACTGGTTGCCGTTCCTGGGATCAGGATTTCTCGCTACGCTTAACAACACAAGGTAAATTCCATCCCATTATGCAACTTGGAAAAACAAGCGAATTAAACGATACTATCTGGCGGGATTTGCCCCCACTTTCAAGACGAATTAGCGGGTTTCAACTCAGAGGTGGAGCGACAACATTGGCTGAATTCCACCATCCTACATTAACCGAACCAATCATTGTTTTTCAACCGTATGGTCTTGGAAAGAGTTTGTTAATTGCTGCTGAAGGCTTATGGAATTGGGGTTTTGGGGTATGGGGTTTCAAACATGAGGACGACAGCTATACTCGCTTCTGGGGACAAGCAATTCGTTGGTTGGCAAGCCAATCCTCTGCTAAACAGATCCGCATTATTGCTGATAAAAGCACATATCTGATTGGTGAAGAAATCAAAGCAACCATTTACACTTATGATAAAACTTACCAGCCCCTTAACACAGCAAATCTTAAGCTCGATGTTACACTGCCCAACAATAAAGTTTTCCAGATTCGAACTGATCAAGACAATTCAGTGCCTGGTAGATATACGGCAAAATTCTTGGCAGATAAGGAGGGCAAATACACACTGAAAGCATCAGGAACCTTTGATGGTGTATCTATCGGAGAAGATAAAATCACAGTCTTTTCTGAGCAACAAGTTACTGAATTTGAGAATCCACGACTCAACCGCAGATTATTGACATCACTAGCAAAACAAACGAATGGTATATACTTCCCCATTGAAAAAGCGAGATCATTACCAGATCAAATTGAGGATCAAAAAGAACCAGTCTTTGCTACCGAGGAAAAAGATCTCTGGGATAGTCCAATTACATTAATTCTTGCAGCAGGATTACTCGGATCCGAATGGTTTTTGCGAAAACGGAAAGGTTTAGTCTGACCAGTTCTATTCTGTTGTACTCAGGGTATCCCCACCGATCATCTGGTACAGTTCTTGGCTATACCCAACACAAAATATCTGACCAATTTGTAGAGTTGGAGCTCGCAAATTGCCACTACGACCAAGCGAAGCCATTAGAATTATCGATCTATCTGTTTGTCCTGGAGTAAAAACCTCGATTTTGTTACCCTTGGCTACGTAGACCCGTGAAGCACCATGAATTAACTCCCACGCAGAACTTTCGTCGATTTTTTCCTTATTTGCGTAACTATACTGTGCAACTTGAAAACTGTTTACGTCAAGAACCTCTTGCGCTTTCTGGCAGGAAGTTCAAGATCTTCGGAAATAAAACCAGTCGATTATCATGTATTTTCTGTGTTCTCCTTTTTATTGATTGACCTTGCAGCTTCGCAGATCCACTGAATTTCTCGATCGTCGACTGTTCGAAGATCAATCCAAAAACAGTCATCCTTAACTCGACCAATAACTGATCTTGGCTGGTTACGGAAGCTTTCAGCGATTGAATCAGCAGATAGTCGCTCTGACTTCAATATAATTGCCAAACTCGGCAAATTAGCAACAGGTAAAGATCCACTACCAATTTGAGCGTGGCTCTTCTCAATGCTAACTTGAATTTCTTCCTTGAAGATCTCCCCCAACCGTCTTAGCAATTGATTACCCACCTGCTGGAGTTCGTCAAGTGGGCGCGTGTACCAATGAAGCATCGGCAGTTTCTTATCCAAACTAAGGTCATTAAGATATAATCTTAGCGTGGCTTCTAGAGCAGCAATTGTCAGTTTTCCGACGCGCAAGGCGCGCATGACCGGATTTTTTCGGATTCTCTTGATCATCTCATCTTTCCCAACAATGATACCAGCTTGGGGTCCACCTAGCAATTTATCCCCACTAAACAAGACAAGGTCAACACCTGCATCAATCCGGTCACGCACAACCGGCTCATTTGGCAAACTGTATTCGGTCAAATCAATAAGTGATCCACTACCCAAATCTTCTACGGTAGGGATATCATATTGCCGTCCGAGTTCGACAATTTCATGTATCGCTGGCATTTCCGTGAACCCAACAATTTGATAATTGCTCGGATGGACTTTTAAAAGAAAAGCAGTATTTTCATTAATTGCTTTTTCATAATCTTCCAAATGGGTTCGATTCGTTGTACCAACCTCTTTCAGGATAGTGCCGCTGGATTCCATAACATCTGGGATCCTGAATGATCCGCCAATCTCTATTAATTCTCCACGTGAAACAACCACTTCTCTATCCCGAGCAAAAGTATTGAGTACAAGAAAAACTGCCGCAGCATTGTTGTTAACAACCGTTGAGGCTTGACATCCAGTAAGTTGCTGCAACAGCGGCTCTGTAATGCGGTCTCGATGTCCTCTTTTACCAGAGGTAAGATCAAATTCTAAGCTAACGTAGTTCTTTGCCGCCTCGACCAAACTTTCACGGGCCTCATCACTCAGTATCGACCTGCCCAGATTTGTATGTGTAATCGTACCAGTTACGTTGACAATCGGTTGTAAATTCTGTGTCATGATTGATCTAAGTCGCATCTGAACCATCTCAGCAATCATTGACTCATCCGGTATATCCTCCACTTCTGGCGTACATACTATCTGCCGACGGATATCTAAAATAACGGATCGCAAGACTTCTGTTATCAGATTCCGCGAAAACTCGTTTTGAATAATAAGAAAGGATTGAGAAGCTAATAGCTTTTCGATAGCAGGAATACGTCGCAAAGCGGACAACTGAACAGACGTCATTTCTTTTTTCATCAACATAATTTCAAGAATATACTTGACACAACGTAAAATCGTCAAGGCCAAAAACCGGTATTAGACCATTAGGAGCAATAGATCAAAAATGTTTTCTATCTTACGAATGTTGCGACGTTTACATCGCCGGACTCAAAACCGTTATATTCGACGTGTCATGATTACCATCGGTATTGTAATGGTTTGTATCATGATCAATTCCGGTACCTTTTACTACTTTGAGAAACAAGTGCAAGACGTTAGCATTTGGGATTCGTTTTGGCTTAGTTTCACCACCATCACCACAGTTGGCTATGGTGATATTTCGGCCAAGACAATTCAAGGCAGATTAGCCACGATGATCTTACTATATTTCATTGGATTAGCTTCCTTCCCCTACTTAGTCACTCAGGTGGTTGATTTAACCGTTGAAGGAGCTAACGAACGACGGCGTGGACTTGCGGACTTACGAGACAGTTTAGGAAAACATATAATCGTAGTTAACTTCCCAGATGAACTAACTGTGGGTGCCATAATTGATCAGCTATCATCAGACCCATTATGTGCAGACAGAGAAATCGTCATCATTGCAGATACCCTCCAAGAACTCCCATTTAAGAGAGAAAAAGTTCATTTTATTCATGGATCATCAATGCAAATGGACACACTCCAACGCGCAAATGTCAAGGAAGCTTACGTCGCTCTCGTTCTTTCAAGCGCTTCGGATCGTCGATCTGCTGATGCCTTAACGGCAGCAACAGTTTCAATGATTGAACAAATTAATCCCGACATCCGTGTCATTGCAGAATGTAGCAGTGTTGAGCATTTGACACTTTTTGAGCCACTTCGTTGTTCCGCAGTTATCCCAACACAAAATATCGGGGCTAAGTTGCTAGCACAAGAAATCCGAGATCGCGGACTTGCACCAGCAGTATCAGAATTACTAACACAAGCAGAAGGGAGCGAACTTTACAGTGAACCAATCGAAGAAATCATTTCACTCAGACCTATGACTGTTAACAATCTTCAGTCTTTTCTGGTCGAACTCAAGATACAACTTGTTCTGGTTGGCATTATTCGCGATAATCAACCTTGGATTAATCCTACTGCAGACCTCGAACTACAGGAAACAGATCGGCTGATTCTTATCAGCCATTCGCGTCAAGACTGGGAGTCTATATATAGCCAAATTAAGCACGCTATCCAAAATGAATAGAACTCTGTTTTGATTCGGAAAATCGGCTATGATATAATATGGGGAAATGGGGTTTTCAGAAGTAGACCAGCATTTCATGCGTCGAGCTATAGACCTAGCAGCCAAAGCCAGTGGACGGACAAGTCCTAATCCAATGGTAGGGGCGATAATCGTCAATTCGGGTCAAATTGTTGGTGAAGGCTACCATAAACAAGCTGGCACGCCGCATGCTGAGCCACAGGCTTTGGATCAGGCAAAAGGCTCTACTCGGGGTGCTACAATGTATGTAACACTAGAACCATGTTGCCATTGGGGAAAGACACCACCCTGCACTGATATGATTGTCCAATCAGAAATCAACAAAATATTCGTTGCCATCGAAGATCCCAATCCAATAGTAGCGGGTAAAGGTATAAAACAAATTCGTCAATCAGGAATAGAGGTGGAAGTTGGTCTCTGCCACGATGAAGCATATCAGTTAAACGAGATCTTTATTAAAAATATGGTGGTGAAACAACCGTTTGTAATCCTAAAAGCAGCAACCAGCCTTGATGGAAAAATTGCAACCGCTACCAGAAAATCTCAATGGATTACCTCATCAGCAGCCCGTCAAAAAGGACATGAACTTAGGGACAAGGTCGATGCTATACTTGTTGGAATTGGGACCATACTTGAAGACAATCCATCCTTGACCACACGGTTTCCCAATCGAGATAGTCAAGATCCAATTCGGATCATTGTTGATTCATTCTGTCGCACACCAATCAAAGCAAAAATCTTCAACACAGAAAGTAATGCACAGGTCATTGTTGCAACAACCAAATTTGCGCCCAGAACAAAAATTGAAGAACTTAAATCTGCAGGCGCAAACGTGCTAATTGTAGACTCCAATAGTAAGCGAGTTTGCCTAACATCCTTGATGAATAAATTAATGGAACTTGGCATAACTAGTGTTCTTATCGAGGGGGGCAGCGAGATTCACTCTTCTGCATTACACACAGGTATCGTTGATAAGGTCATGTTTTTCATTGCTCCAAAATTGATTGGAGGGAACAATGCTCCGGGGGTAATAGGAGGTAACGGAATCGCAAATTTGTCGGAGGCAATCGATATTCATAATTGGGAATTCACAAAAATTGGTGAGGACTTCCTAGTTGAAGGATATCTTAACTAAGCCTATGTTTACCGGAATCGTAGAAGAAGTTGGGATAGTTCAACTAGTTGATAGATTACCCCAATCTGCCAGAATCGAAATTGAGGCAAAAAAAACCTTAGAAAACAGCAAAATCGGCGACAGCATTGCTGTTAACGGCGCTTGCCTAACGGTTACAAATCTAACTGTGGATAGATTCAATGCGGATATTTCCGCCGAAACATTACGGTTAACAAATTTAGGAAATCTTAAGGTTGGCTCACTGGTAAATTTAGAGAGATCAGTTCGACTTGTCGATCGTGTTAACGGACATCTTGTTCAAGGGCACGTCGATGAAGTTGGCAAAATCATCGGCTGGAAGGACGAAGGCGATTCTTCTCTCATGCGCGTGTCAATTTCGCTAAAATCAATGCCATACATTGTTTATAAAGGTTCAATTACCGTTGATGGGGTCAGCTTAACAATTGCCAACCTGTTAGACGACTCTTTTGAGATATCGCTAATTCCTCACACAAAAGAAGTAACTACCATGGGACAGAAGCAAATAGAAGACCAAGTTAATATCGAAGTAGATCTTATTGGTCGCTACATTGAACGGTTGTTAACTTCCAAGGCACAAACTAACCAATCATCTAGTTAATACTCAAGAAAAAAACACAAAAATGAGTGGATTCAACACTATTCCAGAAGCAATTGATGCCATACAAAATGGTGAGATTATTATTGTTGTAGATGATCCTGATCGTGAAAACGAGGGAGACTTGGTCATGGCAGCTGAAAAGGTTACATCAGAAGCTGTGAATTTCATGTTAAAGCATGGCCGGGGAATGATTTGTCTACCTGCAACAACGAATCGATTGTCAGAACTAAATTTACCATTAATGGTTAATCAAAATAACGAAACTATGCGTACAGCTTTTTCAGTAACAATTGATGTTAAAGGCGTTAAAACAGGCATATCAGCCTATGAACGAGCGATGACAATAAGACGATTCATTGAGCCAGATGCAACCGCGACCGACTTCATGCGCCCCGGTCATATTTTCCCGCTTCAAGCAAGCGAAGGTGGAGTTCTCAGACGTGCGGGTCATACAGAAGCCGCTGTTGATCTCGCTCATCTCGCTGGTTTATATCCCGCTGGTGTTATCTGTGAAATTTTAAATGATGACGGTACAATGGCACGCACTCCCGAACTCCTTGATTTTGCTTCTCTACATAAACTTAAAATTGTCAATATTGCTGATTTAATTGCGTTTCGACACCAAAAGGAATCACTCGTCAAACGGATTGCTGAAGCTAGCCTGCCAACCCGAAATGGTGATTTTAGGCTTTACACTTACGAAAGCACAAACGATGCAAAAACTCACATTGCATTGGTTAAAGGCGAAATTATTTCGGGAGAACCAATTTTAGTCCGAGTTCACTCACAATGCCTAACAGGTGATATTTTTGGGTCGCTACGCTGTGATTGTGGACCACAACTAGAATACGCGATGAAATCCATTGAAGAATCAGGTTGCGGCGTAATACTTTACATGCGTCAGGAAGGTCGTGGGATGGGACTTGGCAATAAGATACGTGCCTACCAACTCCAAGATGTAGAAGGACTTGATACAGTTGAAGCCAATGAAAGACTTGGGTTTCCACCGGATCTCAGAGACTATGGAATCGGGGCTCAAATTTTATCCGATCTTGGCGTTAGTAAAATGCATCTGATGACAAATAACCCACGTAAGATCAGCGGCCTTGATGGGTATAATCTTGAAGTTGTCGAACGCGTGCCAATTGAGGTCTCTCCCCAGCAATTCAACTGTCGATATCTTGAAACAAAACGATCGAAGCTAGGTCATCTGATTCTTCAAAAAATGAACAATTAATAGGCAAAGGATAAAGAAACATGCCAAAAATTTATGAGGGGAATCTAATTGGTAGTGGGTTAACATTTGCAATTGTTGTCAGCCGATTTAACAGTTTCATCACTGACAGATTGCTTGAAGGTGCACTTGACACACTCAAACATCACGGTGTAGATTTGGATGATGTTTCTGTATTCCACACACCAGGTTCGTATGAAATCCCTTCCACGGCTAAGCGCCTCGCAGATACAGGAAAATTCAATGCTATTATCTGCCTTGGTGCTGTAATCCGAGGAGAAACACCCCATTTCGATTACATTGCAGGTGAGAGTGCATCTGGCATTGCACAAGTTTCGTATGCAACTGGCATCCCAACAATTTTTGGAGTTATTACCACTGACACCATTAATCAAGCAATTGAACGTGCGGGAGCAAAAGCAGGTAACAAAGGCTCCGAAGCCGCAACAGTAGCAATCGAAGTAATCAATTTGTACAAACAAATAGATCAGTTATAGGCCATAATCCAAACCGATTAACAAAAGAATGGTCCCTAAAAAAGTATCATGATCTCTATTATTGATTATAATGCCGGGAACTTGACGAGCGTAGCCCATGCCGTAAATTTTTTGGGTTATCGATGCCAGATAACAGCAAATCCGCAAAAAATCCTAGCATCCCAGAAAATCATTTTCCCTGGTGTTGGTGCAGCTAAAGCCACAATGGATATACTCCATGAAACAGGACTTTCTCAGGTATTACTTGAGTTCTATGAATCTGAAAAATTGATGTTGGGTATCTGTATTGGCATCCAAATTTTATTTGATTACAGTGAGGAAGAAGATACAGACTGTCTGGGTGTTCTTTCTGGGCAAGTCAAGAAATTCAAAGCCACACCAACGATAAATGTACCACAAATTGGCTGGAATCAAGTGCAACAGACTCACAATCACTGGATTTTTAATAATGTACCAAATTCAGGATATTTCTACTTTGTCAATTCATATTATTCAATCCCTGAGGATCCTGAAATAATAATTGGTAGGACTCATTACGGAGTAGAGTTTTGTAGCGCAATTGCACATAAAAACCTGATTGCCACACAATTTCATCTTGAAAAAAGCGGTCGAATTGGACTTAAGATGCTCAACAATTTCCTACAGAAGGAATGAAAGACGACAAAAATTCCACATTAACTGTATAATCTTCATTTCACATCACATTTTAGGAACTGAGTGCCACAGAAATGAAAACGATTTGCCTTACATTTCTGATCTTTCTAATTAACGCTTTCATTTATGGCTCTGAAAACCTCCAAGATTATTATATTGTAATCCATCTATATTATGCTCTGATAACTATCTCAGGCAGATACGATAATCGTCCTGGTCAATTCATCATGTTGGGAATCACAACAACTATTAACTTTCTCTACCTTGCTTTTGTCTATAATTGGGTCGATTTCACGGCTTCAGTGATGATTTATCCTTTCATTTCTCTTTGTATTCTCCAAACACTACAAAAGCTCAAAACGACAGAAACAGAAGTGAAAAATAAATTCCTGAGAGCCGATCAAAACAATCAAGATCTTGAGAGGAGAATTCGAGATATATCGACACTTTTCGATGTCAGCGCATCAGCAAATTCTGCACACGATCTTAAAAATTTTTTCCAGCAGGTCATCAAAATATTAGCAGCTCGCATGGGATTGTACCAAGCCCACCTGAATATCCACAATAAAGATCAGCCAAATCAGTATCTTGAAGCTGTATTCGGCCTAACAAAAACAGAAACTCGGGATAGGAAACAGATCGATGTTATTCAAGAGCAAGTCTTAAAGTATGGCCGCCCAATCGGTGTTCCTCACAGATGGATGAGAGAAGATGATGAGAACTTTCCATTTGCCGATTCAGTTGTTTCTAAAACCCCAATTGCTTTTTGGTGTTTACCTTTAGTTGTTGATGAAGAAGTCATTGGAACCTTAGCAATTGACAAAGGTTCCGACGAGTTTTCTACTGAAGATGAACTTCGGATTCTCACTGTTGTTGCCTCAATCATGGCTCAACGGGTAAAAATCCAGCAAGTAATTGATTCACTCGTTCAATCAGAACGTCTAGCAACGTTAGGAAAAATGGCAACAACCGTTGCTCACGAGGTTCGTAATCCTCTCGGCGGCATTCGTGGTGCGGCACAACTCCTTCAATCTGAAGAAAACCTTGATGCTAATGGGCAAGATTATATTAATGTAATTTTAAAAGAAGTAGATCGCCTTAATCGCGTTATTGAACAATTGCTAACTTTTGGCAAATCTAAAGCCGAAAATTTCGAACTGTGCAACCTAAAATCGCTGGTCTTTGATGCACTCAAAGTCTGTACCCCCCAACTTAAACAACACCAAATTGAAGTCAAACAAAACTACCAACAATATCTGCCAGAGATTAAAGTGAACCCCGAAGCTATAGAACAGATTTTGCTCAATCTCTTTCGGAATGCTATTGAGTCCATAGAAAACGATGGCACACTAACTATCAATGCGACTTTCGATCTTGATCAAGCAGCAATTAAACTACGTATTGAAGATACTGGCCGTGGGATAAATCCAGAAATAGCTCACAAACTTTTTGATCCATTTTACACGACAAAACCAAAGGGCACGGGACTCGGACTTGCTATTAGTCGACAGATGGTTGAAGATCACAATGGTACAATTGAAGTTGATGTAACATCGCCAAAAGGGACAGCGTTCCTTATTACGATGCCGATTTAACCAACTAAATCCATTTGTAGGAAACTAACCAATTAACTTGACACAACCTTTTGCATGATATTCCATTATAGCCAACTCATAGTAAGAGGATAAGCTACTAGTCACCAACATCAGCCAATCTAGAAACTCTGGTAAAATGACAAAACACAAAATTCTTATCGCCGATGACGATGAAAGCATTCGTTTTGTTTTATCAAAGGCACTGGAAAAAGAAGGTTATCTACCCCTACAGGCTCGTGATGGTAAAGAGACAATAAAATCACTCGAGTCAGATCCCGTCAGTGCTATCTTCCTTGATATTTTCATGCCAGATATTAGCGGTTTAGATCTAATCCCTGAAATACTTGAAATACAAAATGCTGTCTCGATTGTGATGATTACTGCACATGGTGATACGCAAACAGCCATCGAGTCGGCTAAACAAGGGGCATATGATTATATTACCAAACCATTCGATATCAAAGAAGTCGCGAATACGGCAAAACGTGCCGTTAACGCCACACAACAGGCAAAAGAAAGTCAGGGCTTTTCTTACAATGACAACGCTAAGTTGCAAAGCGAACAAATTGTTGGACAAAGTTTAGAAATGCGCCGTGTGTACCAGATCATTGGTCGATCTGCTACTAGCGATGAAACTGTCTTAATCATGGGGGAAAGTGGTACAGGTAAAGAGCTAGTCGCACATGCAATTCACCAAAATAGTGCTCGTGTGAATCAAGCATTCGTGATTTTCGACTGTAGCGCAATTCCAGTCAATCTAATCGAAAGTGCATTGTTCGGTCATGTTAAAGGCGCATTCACCGGTGCAGATACATCCCGTCAAGGTAAATTTGAACAGAGTAACGGCGGCACAATTTTTTTGGATGAAGTTGGTGAACTGCCAGCTGAAACACAAGTGAAACTACTGCGCGTTTTACAGGAACGCGAAGTGGAACCGGTCGGAGCGAATCAGCCCCGAAAGGTAGATGTCCGAGTGATCGCAGCCACGAATCGTCAACTTCAACAGGATGTAACAGTGAACGCTTTCCGTGAAGATCTCTACTACCGCTTGAATGTGATACCAATTTATATCCCACCTCTCCGCGACAGGAAAGAGGATATTCCTGACCTTGTAGATCTGTTCACCACACAATTTGCCAATGAGTATAGCCAACCGAAGGTAGCCATATCTGATCAAACCCATGAACTTCTGATGGGTTACAGCTGGCCAGGTAATGTTCGCGAACTAGAGAATACTATTAAGCAAGGACTGGTTATGTGCTCAGGCACTATACTATTACCAGAACACTGTCCTCAGCTACTAGGTGAGCGACTTAAATTTACCACGGCAGCTGAATCAGGCCAAGAGACACATATACGCCAAATAATTGAAAGCAAAGTAGAGGACTATCTGGACTCAGGAGTGGATGATAAGTCTCTTTATCAAAACATTCGAAGAACGATGGAAAAGCCACTTTTTGAAATCGTGTTGCATAAGGCAAAAGGAAATCGTAGCAAAGCAGCGGAGATACTAGGTATTAACAGAAACACGTTACATGTTAAAATTGAAGAATACGAAATTGGGGTATAAGAGAATCTATGGATATAGGCAAAATTATTGGCAAAGTTGTCTCAACGATAAAAGATCCCAGTCTAGCAGGACTAAGACTTTTTGTCGTACAACGCATATCACAAAATCACGAACCAGTTGGACCTCCCATTGTTGCCGTTGACATTGAGGGCATCGCTGGTATCGATGATATGGTATACGTTGTCAGTGGTGGTGATGCTGCTTTTGCCCACGCAGATCGAGAAATCCCTACTGACATAACAATTGTTGGACTTGTTGACTCTATCACCACAACATCGGAGACAAATAAATAGTAATGTACTTAGCAAAAGTAATTGGTAAAGTCGTATCGGTCGTTAAACATTCAGCTTATGAAACACGAATCCTCCTGCTTGTTCAACCTATTAGTTTACAAGGTCAAGTAGTAAGAACCCCAACAATTGCTGTCGACTACGTCGGGGCGGGAGAAGGAGATACTGTTCTAGTCGGCTCTGCTCCAGGAGTGGCACAAGAGGTTTTCGATATTGAACGAGCTCCAATTAGAGAACTAATTATGGGCATTGTTAATCGATTTGATGTTACCTATCCCGAAGCCTAGAGGAAGATAGCCATGCTTATCCCTTTGCGCAGTATGTACCTTCCTGCCAAAAGCCCTAAACGCCCCTTAGCAGTCCATTTCCTCATAAGTCTAAACCTCATAGTATTTACCTATCAAATCCTCTTTATAATTAACGGTGTTGATTTAATCTCAAGATATAGCATCATCCCATCCGAACTCTTTCCATATTTCCTAAGTCACAGTCGCAATTTTATATGTTCGCTTTTTCTGCATGACATCCGTTGGAAAATGGGTTTTTTACATTTGATTACCAATATGCTATATCTTGCTGTCTTCGGCCCAACCCTTGAATATCATATTGGGCGGATCCGGTTTCTCCTTTTCTATTTCACTTGTGGTATCCTAGCAACGTTCATTTTCTCTATTTTCCAGCACCAATCGGATGTTCCCGTCATAGGTGCAAGTGCGGCTATTGCTGGCATAATGGGAGCCCACTTAGTCGTTTCTCCCCACGCCCGTGTTCGCAGTCTTTTCCTAATTTACGTAGTCACACTACGAACAACTGTTGTTCTTCTACTATGGATTGGGACACAAATCCTTTATGCTTACATCTCACTACCAAGCACACACACCGCTTGGATAGCACATGTTACTGGTTTTTTTCTGGGGATGATACTCGTACGAAATTGTGGTAGAATTGAAGACGTTCGGCCCAAAAATCAATGGGTGGCCTCGCCACTTTCCGACACAGCTTATAGAAACCCTCCAATTCACTTGGCAATTCGCAGCACAAAGGTATAATATGAACGTGTCACAAAGAATATCTACCAGCCTCACAATCCTGTTTTGCACCAGCCTATTCGGCTGCTTGTCGACCAGCATGCTAGCAACACAATGGAGCAAAAATCTGGCATTAGCATCTAACAAAACAGAAGCTTCTGATCCAGCGGTTAACGACGGTAAACTAGGAACTATTGCGGTCGTCGATCCTACAAACCACAGAGTGTTTGGACTCAAATTCCCCCAAATTTATCAAGTACGGAAAGTCATTATACACAACGTCAACCTGTTCCGTTTTGACCTTGATTATTGGGATCTTGCAAACCAAGAGTGGAAACAAGCACATTCAGTTCTACAACGCCGCAATCTTGACGGCATGCGAGTTCAACCTAAATATGTGATTGATCGATTAAACTTTCAAACAAATATGTTGCGCCTCAAAGTACGGCGAACAGTAGACGACCAAGTTATTTCAAAAACCAACCCAGATCCAAATGATAAAGTCGTCAATAAAATTCGGAAGAATTTTTTTGGCCGCCTAGTTACTTACTTCCGAGTATTAAAGCCATCCTATGCTAGCCTACGTGAAATTGAAGTCTACACTCTTGCTAAACAGGAGTAAAGTGAGATTTGCTTAAGAACACCCACTTGCATTTCATTCTATTTTAAATTCACAATTATTAGCTTGTAGCATCACATCAAATCCCCCATTCGACTACCAGAGTGCGGATTTCGTCCCAATTTGAGGGGGCCAGTAAATTCGAGATGAATTCATTTATAAATTATCCAAATCCATCTGTCAACGGTAAAAAAGTCGGCTGTGGACTGATTTTTCACATTCATTAAGGCTCATGCTAGCATAGTTATACTGAAAACATATAAGATGTTAATAGGCATATTATGTTCAATGTTTCAGTTAAGAATCTAGAGAGCAATGAAACCTCGCTGGGGTAGTCTTGACAAAAACAAGCCTCCTTATTGGCAAAATCTACCTTTATTAAGTAAGGGCAGGGAAGAAGCGTAATCAAAAAAGCAGAAAATTGGAATCCTTGAGGTAAATGATTCGGTGACAAACGAAAAAATCAGTCAGGTATTCAAAAATATCAGTAATCTGCTACAGATTAAGGGCGAAAATTCTTACCGACAACGAAGCTACGAACGTGCAGCGACCCTGATTGAAGAACTCCAGCAAAGCATTGCGCAATTGGCCATCGAAGACAATTTGAGAACAATTCCTGGCATAGGTCAAGCAATAGAGTCAAAAACAATAGAGATATTGGAAACTGGCACCTGTAAATTTTATGAAGAACTAAAGTGTGAAATTGGTGCGGATGTACTTAGTCTACTCCAGATACGTGGTATTGGAATAAAGAGCGCCGCACGTTTATACCATGATGCTAACATAAAAAGTCTCGTTGATTTACGCCATGCAGTTGATGGAGGGCTACTGAAGAATATCAGCGGTTTTGGGCAAAAGACAATCCAAACGATTGATCAAAACCTTCAGCACCTTGAGTTCTTTGAAGGCAAGCGGATCTTAGGTCAAATTCTTCCAATTGCAAACGAGATTTTTGGGATCCTAAAGGAATGCAATTTGGTAAAACAAATTGAGTTCACAGGAGATCTTCGCCGATACGAAGAGATCCTCCAAAGTCTTGAGTTAGTAGTTGTGTGTGATGACCTGTCGATTCTGTTATCGCTTCTATCTACCTTGGACCACATTGAGGTACTGGAAATCAAAGACTCACGAATACTAGCAGAGATTTCCAATGGGTTCCCCGTAGAAATCCATAACGCAACGCGCGATACATACAGCAAATTATTATTCTCAACAACTGCTGAGCCTGAACATCTTCAAAGTATTCACGATCTTGCCAATAATAAAGGGCTTACCAAGGACGAGTGGATGCATGGCAAAACAGAAGTTGAAATATATACCCAACTTAATCTTCCATATATTGTCCCTGAGTTGCGAAAATCGAAGAAAATCACTGATCTTGCACTCACAGATGAAATACCTGACCTTATTGAGTTGAGCGATATTCGGTCCGATCTTCACATGCATACAAGTTGGAGTGATGGCCTCAATTCGGTAAAAGAGATGATTAAGACTGCCCAAAAAATTGGATATAACTTTATTGCTATCACCGACCATTCACAGTCGTCCAGAATAGCTAATGGCCTTGACTCAACTCGGTTGTTTTCTCAAATCGAACAGATCAGTGACCTAAACGAACGCATTGACGGGCTCGATATTTTGGCCGGGTCGGAAGTTGATATCTTGAAAGATGGTCAGCTCGATTTCAGTGATCAGGTTTTGTCAAAACTTGATGTTGTTGTAGCAAGTGTACACAGTAATTTTGGAATGAATGAGACAGATATGACCAAGCGATTAATCCGAGCAATAGAGAATCCATTTGTGGATATTCTTGGACATCCAACTGGACGACTCTTAATGCGAAGGCCCGAATATGCGTTCAATCTATCGGCAGTTATTGATGCGGCAATCGCTAATGGGGTAGCATTGGAAATCAACGCCTCCCCAAGCCGCCTTGATCTTGGATCAGACATAGTCAAACATGTCAGAGATAAGGGAGCTATGATCTCTATTAATACTGATGCTCACTCGGCAGAAAATCTTGATCGCATGTGGTTAGGTATCAATGTAGCACGACGCGGTTGGTTGAATAAAGAAAATGTGATTAATACTTTTACAATTAATGAATTCCAAGAATGGAAGCAGAGATAGAGGATGAGAAAAGTTGTCATTATTGGTGGAGGCCTAGCTGGAAGTGAAGCTGCTTGGCAAATAGCGAAACGAGATATTAACGTCAGCCTTTACGAAATGAGACCGACGGTTGAAACTGGGGCGCATGTTACTGACGATTTGGGCGAGCTGGTATGTTCAAATTCGCTTGGATCAAACCTCCCTGACCGTGCCTCTGGTGTGCTAAAGACAGAACTGAGACGACTGGGATCACTATTAATGGAATGTGCTGATCACACAGCAGTACCTGCCGGTGGAGCACTAGCTGTCGACCGACAGGCTTTTTCACAACTCATCACTAAACGAATCAAAGAACACCCAAAAATTGAAGTTATACAGCAAGAAATCACCGAAATCCCAATAGGTCCAACAATCATAGCATCTGGGCCTCTGACATCAATGAACCTAGCAAATTCGATAGCTGCCGTGAGCGGCGAAACCGGAGCCGATGATGAATCCACATGGACACATCGATTTTGGGCAAACGCCATTCATCGTGATCTGGGAAACCACGCAGGCGTGCGCCCTGGCGTGCCAGCACTGTCGCGCCGAAGCGATCGACCTGCGCAATCCCGGGGAATTGAACCTGGACGAGGGCAAGGACCTGGTCGACCAGGTCGCCGACATGGGCACGCCCATCGTCGTTTTCTCCGGTGGCGATCCGTTGCAACGTGAAGATCTCGATGACCTGATTCGGCACGCGAAGAAGCGCCAACTGCGGGCCGCAACCATTCCCGCCGCTACGCCGCGCCTGACGCTCGATCGTGTCCAACAACTCAAGGACGCGGGGCTCGACCAGATGGCGCTGAGCCTCGATGGCAGCAGCGAAGAGCTTCACGATTCTTTCCGCGGTGTCGAAGGTTCATTTCGCAAGACGATGGAAGGGGCCGGGTTCGGGTCCAAGCTACCTGTGCCTGGGTCCGGGCTGGTCAACTGTCAGCAACACCCCTTTCCGCCGCCACAAGACCTGGGTCCACGAGGGCGGCTGCGCGACCCCCTTCATCGCGCATTGGCCCAAGGGCATTAAGGACAGGGGACCGCTAAGACGGACTCCGGGACACGTGATTGACGTGGTCCCCACGATCCTCGAACTT
>Ga0207984_1000062_pt1 | contig 58640 bp, 58 predicted proteins | sample ETNtaG_30_FD_185760 | JGI IMG/M metagenome (GOLD analysis project Ga0207984, IMG submission 185760) | Marine microbial and viral communities from oxygen minimum zone, Eastern Pacific Ocean - ETNP201306PF43B (SPAdes) (version 2) | ecosystem: Environmental > Aquatic > Marine > Oceanic ...
GCTCGTGTTCGCTTCCAGCAGCTTTCAGGATGCTGTTGACAGACAGACGCAGGACATCGATTTCAGTGTCAAAGACCGGCACGATGAAAGATACACGCATCATTTATCCTGAAAGGAAGGATTCATCCACTTGATGGTCTGCAGGTCGCCACCGTCATCGGTTCAATTCGGGTGGACCTGCCACTTGCGACCTGTCTGGCCCCGCAGTCCATCCACGATTCCCCGGCACATCATAAAGAGGTTGGTGATCCGCTGGTCGGCGAAAACCAAGAAGACAACAGCCATCAGGACAAGGCGCACCAGGTCGGCACATTTCCAGCGCGCAGCAGGGTAGACCCGCCGGTAGAGCAGGACACTGTTGCGGTAGATATAGTAGTAACGGAAGGGCTTGTGCACCGGCAGGTGGCGCCAGCGCCCCAGCCATACGCGAAAGGTCCGCTCACCGAGGCTGTGCTCCATCAGCGCATCACAGACCCCGTACGAACGCCAGTTACGATGTTCGGCCCGAAGAAACCATTCGGTATCCACATGGTCGATGAACAGACCCTCTTCCATGTCGCCGATCTCGTTCAGCGCCGTGGCCGAGAACAGCGTACCCGACGAGATCAGCATGTCTGCCCGGATCATTTGTCCACTGCGGTGGTTGCTGCAAAAACATTTCTCGAAACGCAATCGCCGGAATCGAACAAAAAACGACTGGTGCCCGGGTTGCTCGCCGAGGTATCTCGCGCCAACCGCAGCAATGCACTGATCATCGCGCTGGAGTTCCTCCAGTTTCTGGGCCAGCACGCTGACCATGTTCGTACTGGGCAGAGTATCCTGATCCAGTATCAGAACGGCCCGGGCACCGTTCTGCAACCCGCGGCGGATGCCGACATTGTGCGCATGCCCGACACCTGCATTGTCCCCCAGCGCGATGCACTCGGCACCGTCGAACTCGTTCACCAGCCCGGCGACCTGCTTGACATTCGAGGAACCGTCATCGACCACAATCAGCCAGGCGACCTGGCAGGCGGTACGACTGATCTGATCGCGCAGAACCGACAGATCCGGGTTGAAAGTCGCGACAACCGCGGCGATCGGGGTCGAGATTTCAGGGTGATTCAACGGGAGCTCAAGTCCTCTCAGCGCAACCTTGGCGCGTGAATTTGTTGCCGGACAGCGTATTCTCTACCCTGACAGACCTGTCGATCGGCCGCAGTGGCGGTAGCGGACGCGTTACATTACGCTGATACATGTATTCTGCCTCTTTTTGGGGGCGCTAAAAACCAACCCGCATCAAATTGCCCATGTCTGATCCGAATAACAGCGTGTTACAGGACGAGTGCTTCTACGACGACCTGCAACAGACCCTGGAAACCGCCTGGATGCTGCTTTCCCAGGCCGCAACTGACAGGCATTCGCCGATGCATACCCCGGTCCTGGCCAGTATTAGCACTGACGGCAAGGCCTCAGCGCGAACTGCAGTGCTGCGTCACGTGGATCGACAAAACCACCAGCTGCGCATCCACACCGACATGCGATCTCCAAAAGTCGCCCAACTGTTGGACCGATCACAGTGCCAGGTCATCGCCTATCACCCCAGCCACAAAGTCCAGTTGCGCATGGAGGCGAATGCCAGAATCCACAACGCCGACCCGACTGCCCGCAGTATCTGGAACGACACGCCCCTGTCGAGCCGGCGCTGCTACCTGGCCGAACACCCACCGGGTACCCCCAGCCCGGTCCCCACCTCCGGCCTGCCGGAAGCCGTTGCAGGCCGTGTGCCCGATGCATCAGAGTCCGAACCAGGGTTTAGCAAATTCGCCGTTTTGTTGATAACAATTGATACCCTGGAGTGGCTTTATCTTGCCGCGCGAGGACACCGACGCGCACGCTTCAGCTGGACTGCCGACAACGACCTGAAAAGCGAATGGTTGACACCGTAGACCGGGGCAAGATTCAATATCCGTTGGCGAACGAAACATCGATGCTCCGCGGCGATCGTTTCAGTCCAGCCAGGTCCGATCTTTCCGCTTCGGCAACTCGTTGACAACCCCGTGGTGACCAGCCCTGCGGGGCGTTCGGGAAAACCTCGAGACCCGGTAGTGCGGCCGGACCGGCCGTATCCCTCATGACTTGTGTCATTCGTGATGCTGGCAGCAGATCATCAAGTGTGTCGCTATCTTAACCTGTACCCGGCCATCAGTTCGATTTCAGACGGGCGATCTCAGCTTTCAGGGCACGGTCTGGCAACGCTGCACAGCAGCAACCGAATGCCAGGCGCAAATCCTGCAGCACGTCGCGCCGGCCGGTCAGTCCTAGAATCCGGGCACACTCGGCCCACGGGCGTTTCTGCAGCACTTTGACGATCAAAGCGATCCGGCCACTGTCATCCAGCGAAGGCATTGATTCCACCGAGAGGCTGTACCAGGCAACGGCCATCAGCTCAGCGACACTGTCCTCGTAACCCCGACGGCCGAAGGCAAATCCCGCCGCTGTGCACCACGTACCGGTATCCGGCAGCGCTGCCTGCGGCCCATCTTGAAGCAGCGACAGAACCAGTCGTGGGTCGACGGTCCGCAACGGATCGGCCAGTTGCTGAGGCAAGCGGCGGTTGAAAAGTTCAGCGCAGCGACCCGCCAGGTCTCGGCCGGTTTCGGACAACGGCTTCAGCATCATCAGTGACCTGGCCCCGCTCGCAGCACCCCGGGTGATCCCGAGGCGGACCGGGTTGAAGCCGATTTTGCGCCAGAACGCCACCAGTTCAGGATCGGCGCCGTAACTCACCCCCAGACAGTCCACGCCGGCATCGCCGGCGCTGCGGGTCACATCCCCGATCAACTGCCTGGCCAGCCCGCACCTTCTGGCATCTTCCCGGACGGCGATCCGGACCACACGCCGGTAGCGAAGCCGCGGAGCATCGGCGATTCCGAGGTGTGCACCCAGTGACTCCGGGACCAGGTGCCCCCGGGGTCGGCGACGCCCATCGACGATATCCCGAGCCGCATCACTGTCAAAGCCCCCTTCGTCGGCCATCAGCGCTGCGGCCACAACCCGGCCCTGGCAGCGGCTGACATGTACCGACACGCCGGGCGCGTCGAGCAGATAACGCAGGTCACTGGGCCGGGTTCGGTAATGAGACGCCACCAGGAGCCCGAACACCTGCTCGAGAAGCTCCGGGTCTTCGCTGAACAGGTCGCGGTCGAGTTGCTCAAGGACACAGTGCGCTGGCGTCACGGCATGGTCAGACAGCGGATCGTTCGCATCGGCATCCAGTAGCAACGCCCGGAAGACGAACCGTTCGACGGGATCGTTCTCGGCCCAGCGCACCGGCGTCGTCAGCACCACCCGGCGAAGGCCACGGCTGTGATCGCCGAGATGCCGGCTGAGCCGCAGTTCAAAACCGCGCCCAGTGCCCTCGTAGCCATGCACCGTCGTCGCCAGCGCCAGCCGGCTGCAATGCTGGATGATCAATGCCAGTCCCGGCAGCGGGATTCCCGCCGCTTCGTCCACCATCACCATGTCTGCACGGTCCACCTGATCTGAAATGCGGTCAGGCGCCAGGTACTCTATGCGGGCCTCACCCAGTTGAATTCGGGCAGCTGATCTTCGTGCACCGGGCAGCAGTTGGGCCGCATGGTCGAGCAGCGTTGAGACGCTGTCGCGGCGCGGCCCGGTTACGATGATCCGCTGTCGTCCCTGCTGTAACAAGCGGGCTGCTGCGATACCCAGAGCTGCCGATTTGCCGCGTCCCCGGTCGGAAATCAGTACCGCTGGTTTGCGCCGTTTGCCGTCGCTCGCCCTGATCACGGCGGCAACCGCCTGAGCCTGGTCACGCGTCAGGCAGTCGGGATCCTGGTCTGCCCCGGTGCTCGAAAACGGCACCGCGGTCACAGAAGGTATGCTTCCCTCAACGCCACCGCCTTGTGCCATTATGAGCACCGCGGTCGCCTCGAGCAGCCGCCGCTGCAGGTAGCAGAACCAACGCCCGGAGACTGCCGCAGGAGCATGCCCCCAGGCCGCGATACGGGCCCGCTCGGGATCGGCGTAGGTCGGCCAGTCCGGCACGGGCGGCATCAACAGGCACAGCAGCCCACCGCCCCGCACGGTGCCGCTAACAGCGCCAAGGGCGTCGACATTGAACCCGGACCAGCCATCGAAGATCACCGTGTCGAACCCCTGGCCCAGCACCCGGTCGGCGTGCGATGCGGACAGCGTTTTCACACCTGGGGTGATGTGCCTGCCGATCCACAAGACACCGCCAGCGGGATACGCACCGGCTATGCCGCGGGCCGCATCGACACACCAGGCTTGTTCTCCACACAGGACCAGCGCCGAGCGATGGTTGTTGGCCCGCGCAACCCGTTGCAGGTCAGCGATCAGATCGGATAAGGACGGCTCTGGCGTAGTTGGAGGCATGGCCTGGTGGAACCCGGCTCGGGCGAGGGTTGCGTCTGCTCCAGTTCACCACACCTGCCCTGTGACTGTCACTCCACAGGCGGGCGGGTCCAGAACGACGGGATGCAGCTTAAGGGTCAGGCAGACTTGAATCCCAGGGCCCGCCAGCGGTCGGCCAGCTTCATCAGCCGGTAGACTGACTCCGCAGCCAGCGGCCCGAACAGACCACCGTTCCAACAGAACCCGAACGGTGCAAGCCGCTTCCAGCGGTCGGATTCTCCGCTGATGCCCTCAGCCACCAGTCGCGCCGCCACCGGCGCCGTGTTCAGGCCGTGGCCACCAAAACTGGTGCAGGCCCAAAGATCATCGGCCAGTGGCCCCACCTGGGGCATCATGTGGCGGGCGTAGCCCATCAGCCCCGACCAGGCAATCTCCACCGCAACGCTACCGTCTCTGCCGGCCAGAGCCGGAAAGAATCCGGCGATGTCGCGACCCATTCTGGTCGCGATCCGCTCCGGAGCGTGCCGACCGAAGGCCGTGATGTCGCCACCCCACAGCAGCCGGTCACCCGCCACGATGCGGTAATAGTTTCCCGCTCTCCGGTCGTCGGATACCGCATCGGTTGTCCGGATCACCTGGCCCAGTGCCGCCAATGGCGGCGTCACAACGATGTAGGTGGTGATCGGCAGGAACATCCTTCGCAGTCTGCCGACCTCGCGCCCACCGTAACCGCCGCAACACAGTACCAGTCGTCGTGCCTGGATCGAACCCTGCGGGGTCCGGACCTGCCAGCCAGCGGGCATCCGGCTGAAACCCAGCGCGGGCGTCGCCTCGAACAACTCCGTACTCGAAGGGTCCAGTGACGACATCAACGCCCGACACAACTGCAATGGGTCGCAGTGAAAAGCCCCAGGATCACGAAGCCCCTGGTGATAGCGCCGGCTGTCAAGACGGCTGCGCACCGACTCGGTGTCCAGGTATTCGATGTCGTATCCATAACGGTGTGCCAGGTGGTCACGGCTGCGCTGCAGCGCGTCAGCCGCATCGAAAGTCGACACCTGGAGCTTGCCCCAGGTCAACTCGGCGTCGACCGCCTGCAGCGTGTCGCGGACCATCGAAAATCCTTCCCGCGAGAGCTCGAACAGTTCGCGCGCCGACGCGACACCCAGTTTCTTCTCGATCGCCGCGTGAGTTGCTGCCCAGCCCGGGCTACAGAACCCACCGTTGCGCCCTGAAGCACCGGCACCGATCTGGCGGGCCTCGATCAGGATCGACGAAATGCTGCGCTGCGCCAGCGACTGGGCGAGGAACAGCCCGGCAAGACCACCTCCCACGATACAAACATCGGTTGCCTTGTGACCCTGCAATACCGAGTGCAACTGCGCCTCCGGCGCATTGCGGGCATACCAGGTGCGCTCAGCACCAAGCCCGGGGTGAGGTGGGAGAGACATCTGCTGCGCCGGGTCCGGTGGTTCGGCTTCAGCGACGGCGGGTTGTCTGATGCCACCCGCCCCGACTCCGGGCGGACTGCAACAGCGGCACATCGCGCCGTTTGAACAAAGGCACCAGGACGAGACCGGCCACAAATCCTCCGATGTGGGCGAACCAGGCCACACCAGGGCCACTGCCGGCTGCCAGCGAGCTGAAGATCTGCATTGCGAACCAGATGACCAGTACGATCCCGGCGCTCAGGCGCATCGTGTGCAGGAAGAATCCGAGCGGCACGACCACCAGCACCCGGGCTCGGGGATAAAGCAGCAGATAGGCCCCGAGAACACCGGAGATCGCACCGCTGGCGCCGATCATCGGCACGCTCGAGTGGGTGTCGGGCAGTGCCTGTGCCAGTACCGCCGCGATGCCGCAGAGCAGGTAGAACACCAGGAAACGACCCCGACCCATGGCATCTTCGATATTGTTGCCGAAGATCCAAAGATAGAGCATGTTGCCGGCAAGATGCATGAAGCCGCCGTGCAGGAACATCGAAGTAACCGGTGTCAGAACCGGTGCCACCCACTCCAGTTCCGAGGGCAGCCTGGCATGGTCGAAGATGATCGCCGGTATCACCCCCAGGGCGTACACAGCCTGTGCCTGGACAGGCCCCAGTGACCACTGCCACAGGTAGACCGCAATGCAGATCACGATCAGAGTTACCGTCAGAACCGGTGCGGTCTGGGTCGGATTGTCGTCGTGCAGTGGAATCAAACGCGTCTGTACCAGAGGTGGATGAAGGCCCTATTCTAAAGTGGCCCGGGGAATACCCAACACCCTGAAGCACCTGCTGCAGTAATGGAAGCGGACCGAACCCACTCGGCAGATTGGCGTATCAGTCAACCGGCACTGGCAGCGAGAGACGATGATGCAGGCCTGACGCCCGGCGCGCACGCTGACTGACGGCAGCAGCCAGGATCTCTCGGCTGCCCCAGATGGCAACACTGCTGACCGCCCGGCTGAGCGCCGTGTACAGCAACTCGCGCGACAGCACGGGCGAGCGCCGGTCGGGCAGCACCAGGATCGCCCGATCAAATTCCGAACCCTGGGATTTGTGCACGGTCATCGCAAAAACCGTTTCGTGCGGTGGCAGACGCCCTGGCCAGATCGCGCGAAATCGCCCATTAGGCAATGGGAAGTACACCGCAACCTGTCCTGGCCGGTCCGGGTCATCAAGCGCGACACCCACATCACCGTTGAAAAGCCCCAGGGCATAATCGTTGGCCATAATCATGACCGGCCTGCCCGGATACCAGATGGTTCCCGGTTGGATCAGTCCGGCATCGACAAGCTGCAACTCGACCAGCCGGTTGACACCGCTGACACCGGCCCATCCGGCGCGATGGGCGCAGACAATTCGTAGATTGTTGAACGTGTCTAGAATCTCCCCGGCTGGTGCGCCGTCAGCTGCCAGACGCAGGTTCTGGCTGTAGTGCGATAAAGCATGCACCTTGAGGAGCTGGGAGAGTTCGCCCACTGTGGTGCAATTCTGAAGGGTCGTGTCGACCGAGCCCGGTTCTTCCAGGCACTCCAGCACCTTACCCATGTCACCGGCTTTCACGGCCTCACTGAGTCGCCCGATGCCGCTGTCGCTGGCATAACGCCAGCTTTGTTCCAACACCGCCACCGACCCGGAAAGCGGCACAGTTCGTTTGACTGCGGGCGGATCGGCCCCGGTCAGCCGGTGGATCCTGGCGGCCAGATCGGCCGGCAGTCCTTCGCTGCCGGCGCAGATGTCGTCCAGCACCGAACCGGCCTCCACCGAAGCAAGCTGGTCCCTGTCGCCGAGCAGAATCAGCCGCGTGTGGGCGGGAATGGCGTCGACCAGCTTCACCATCAGGCCGAGATCGATCATCGATGCCTCGTCGACCACCAGTACCTTGCAGGTCAGCGGGTTGTTGGCGTGGCGGCGTGGCGTACCGCCGGTCGCCCGGATGCCGAGCAGGCGGTGCACGGTCGTGGTCTCGGTGGGAAATCTCACTCCTTCGAGCCCGGGCAGGTCTGCCGCATCAGCGAGGACTTCGCGCAGGCGGGCCGCCGCCTTGCCAGTCGGCGCCGCCAGTGCGATCTCCTCCGCCTCGATACCGACCAGTTTCTGCAGCAGGGCGAGAACCCGCACGACAGTGGTTGTCTTGCCGGTGCCGGGCCCGCCCGTGATTACGGTAAACGGACGGAGTATGGCAAGGGCAGCTGCAACCCGTTGCCACATCGCTTCCGGCTGCACAGGAAAAAACATATCCACAGCCCGCGCCACGACGGTATCGTCCACTTCGAAGTCAGCCAGCGCCGCACGGGCCAGCAGGTCCCCGGCCAGCCGCTTTTCCCATTCCCAGTAGCGGTACAGATAGAGCCGCCCGTCAGGTTCGAGAATCAGCGGGCAGGACTCACCTGGCTGCCCGACTGATTCCGAGTGCTCGAGTGCCTTGCGCCATTCGGCCAGTGCCGGTGCCACGATCTCGTCTTCGGCTGTGTCCGACAGCAACCGCCGGCCGGCTTCGTCGGCGAGACGCAGGCAGACGTCACCGGCGACCGTGCGCTCGCTGACCAGCGCTCCTGCTAGCAACACCGAAGGCCCGGCGCTCGGGTCCAGCCGGTCCAGCAACTCGGCAAAATGCCAGGCAATGTCACTGAGTTCCCCACGCCGGCAGGCCGAGCGAAGCTGCTTGAGTACCGCGCTCATTCAGCGCCGCGCAACTGGTTGTCCAGTGCTTCGACCAGGGCCCTTTTAGGCCGATCGAAAAACACGCCGCAGCGGTGACCCAGAGCCGGGTCCATACCGCGCAGAAAGAGATAATAGGCACCTCCGAAATGCCGCTCGTAATCGTAATCGGGCAGCCGCGTCCGAAGGTATCGGTGCACAGCTACGGTGTAGATCAGATATTGCAGAGGGTACTGTTCGCGCGCCATGACTTCGTTCAGCTGTGCCAGTCGATAACCATCGGGCGTCGCACCCAGAAAGTTCGACTTGTAGTCTGCCAGGTAGTACCTGCCAGCAGCCTCAAAAACCAGATCGATGAAACCGTGCATGAACCCGGCACTGGCCTGGAATCGCAGGCGTTGCAGACTGTCGGCGATCATCTTACTGTCGCCGAATCCATGGCGGGCGATCAGATCACTCAGGCCGCGCCCATGGAAGCCGGCCATCGGATAATAGAACGACATTTCATCGACCCGCTGCTCGCGGTTGACTGCAGCCAAGCGTAACTCCTCCCGCGGATCCAGCGCCGTGTTCAGGACCCGCTCGACCATTTCGGCAATAGTGGTGATCCAGTTGCTGCCGAACCCGTGGGCCTTCAACACCCGTTCGATCACCGCCTCGCGAATCCGGTTGTCGGGATCGCTGAAGTCCAGTTCCTCGAAGACCTGATGAAGACAGGTGCCAGCCCGGGCACCACGCGGAAAAGCGAAGATGCCCTCGCCTTCACCGGCCTGGGCCTCGGTGACCAGCCGGCTGTCATGATCAGGTAACTCGCTGTCGTGCCCGGTCGCAAGGGCGCTGAAGCTGGCCAGCCGCCAGGACTGCTGCGGCGCTCGGTTCAGCTCACGGGCGGCCAGGGGGGTCTTGAATATCGTGGCCGATGGTGCTGCCGGGGCCTGGTCCGCGGGGATCTGAGTCAATTCAATGTTGCCCTTGGAACGTCTGGCCAGGCGTTCTAGGTCGTGCCCGATGTCAGCATCACTCAGCGACCTGAAATGCGTTGCAAGCGCCGCCAGAGGATCCCCGCCCGGTGAGATTATGGGCCTGTGCAGCAGCCAGGCCAGCGGCGAGGTGGCGGCCTCGTTGACCGCGCCCCAAGCCAGATAACAGCGGCTGCGAGCGCGGGTCAGCGCCACATACAGAAGACGCAGACTCTCGGCCAGTTCTTCCCGGCAGGCGCTGGCCAAGTTCTGTTCAAAGTCCTTGGAACCAAAATCCACGGTGGCCTGGTTGCCAGAGCGGCTGTCATGGTAGACAAACTGCTGGCGGTGAGTCACGCGCAGGCCGCCACTCCAGGCAAACGGCAGAAAAACCACCGGGTACTCCAGTCCCTTGCTGCTGTGCACCGTAACGATCCGAACTCGATCCTCGTCACTTTCAAGGCGCATCAATGACGGTTCATCTCCGACCGGTGGATCGTGGCAGACAGCCGAGAACCATTTCAGCAGACCGCTCATGCCGCCGCGCCGCTGACCCTGGGCATGAATCAGTTCGGCCAACTGAAGCAGATTGGTCAAGCGCCTCTCACCATCGTCGAAGCTGAGCAGCCGCTGATACAGGGCTTCGCAGGAGGCCAGTTCGCGGAACATGCGCATGAACCCGTGATCCCGCCACAGATCCTGGTAACGGTGAAAGCGCACCACATACGTCTCCCAGTCACGCTCGGTCGCGGCCAGCGAATGCAGCAAGGTACCGTCACCGCCCATCAGGTCAGTCAGCAGGGCAGCCCGCACCAGTGACTCCCGGCCGGGCTGAATGATTGCAATCAGTAACCGTCCGAGCTGCTGGGCCTCGCCTGTCCGGTAGACGCTGTTCTGGGACTGCCGAACGCTTGGTATGCCAGCGCTGTACAGCGCATCCTCCACCGTTGTGGCTTCGGCGTGAGTGCGCACCAGAACAGCAATATCGCCGGGCTTGAGCGGTGCATCTTCAATCCGGGCAGGCAAGGCGAGAAGCCGTCCGATCTCACTGGCGGTTGCAGCTGCACAGCGACCGCCCGCCTGATACTTGGGGATCGGTTTCCCGGTATCGTCTCTGTCCAGTTTCCAGATGACCACCGCCGGCCCTTCCAGGGCGTGCTCAGTCAGATGGGGACTGTCCACCAGGGCCGGTTGAGCGTCATGAAAATCAATCTCGCCCAGCAGAAAAGCACCCGTTTCAGCGCGGCGCTCAAAGAGCAGGTTCACCGCGTTGATCAGGGCCGGGGTTGAGCGCCAGTTCTGGCCCAGGGTGTAGCCGCGGTCGGCATCCTGTCGCGCCCCAAGGTAAGTGAAGACATCAGCGCCACGGAAGCTGTAGACCGCCTGCTTCGGATCACCGACCATGAACATCGGTTGACCGGTGCCGTGGTAGATCTTCCTGAAGATTCGGTACTGGACCGGATCGGTGTCCTGAAACTCGTCAATCAGGGCCGCCGGGTAATCGGTCCGGATTTTCTCGGCCAGCACCGTACCGGATGACCCATCCAGGGCTGTCGCCAGGTTGGTCAGCAGATCATCAAAGGCCTGCAGGTGACGCTCGGCTTTTCGTTTGGGCAACTCGGTCGTCACGACGTCCAGCAGCCGGTGTCTGAATACAGCGTAGCGCTGCTCATACAGTGACTCCAGTTCTTCCAGACTCGTCACGAAGGCATCGCAGGCATCAAAAAACGGGTTAGACAACGCGCTACTGCCCTTTTTGAGCGAGCCGGGCTGCGCCAGCACTGTGGCCTGGAAACGGTCGAGGTGTTTGAACTTTCGCAGCAGGCCAAAATCGGGCCGCAGACCGGCCAGCAGCTGGTCCATCTGTCTGAGCCAGCCCGGCACACTGGTCAGGCGGTAACGCGTGCGGTTGAGGCGCTTGTCTTCGAGAAGTGATTTCTCCACCGCCTGGCGATGGGTCCGCCACAGGCTACCGAGCGTATCAAAACGTTTCATCAGCGTCTTTTCAGCCGGACCGGCCGCAGCGGGTTCCGCCAGAGGGGCGACCCGCAGGTACGGCTTGCCGCTGAGGTTGTCCAGCACCTCGAGCAGTGCCTCCGGTTCGCTGACACCGCCGGCGTGTAACCAGTCGACCCAGAGAATACCGGCCGGATACAGCTCTCGGCGCCAGAAATCATCGACCACTTCGACCAGGATTTCGCGCTCATCGGTCAGCAACTCCGATTCGAAAGGTAAGGCGCTCTCGAATGCGCTCTCAGCAAGCACCCGCCTGCAGAAACCGTGAATCGTGAAGATCGCCGCCTCGTCGAAATCGACCACAGCACGCTGCAGACGCCGCAGGACAAGGTCCATATCCGAGTGTGCTGCGAACAGCGGGTCCACACCGGCATTTCTCTGACGGCAGGCTTCCAGCGCCTCGACCAGACGTGAGCGGATACGCTGGCGCAGCTCCCGGGTTGCGGCATGGGTATAAGTCACCACCAGGATATTTCCGACGGCAATGTCTTTTTCCAGCACCAGACGCAGGTACAACGCGGCGATCGTCCAGGTCTTACCGGTACCGGCCGCGGCCTCGACCAGATTTGAGCCTGTCAGCGGTACCGTGTAGCTGTCCATTGGAACAAGCGCCTTCACAGAACCTCCTGGGTGTGTTCGATGAGTGGCGCGAAGACTTCATGCGCCAATTGTTCAAACTCACCATCGAGCAGGTCAGAGTCAGCATCACGGAACGCCAGTTGAAAGTAGGCATCCTCGCTCTCACCCCGCGTGAACGAGCTACCCTGCCAGACCCTCTGGGCGGCTTTCATCGGGTCACCCCCGGCGCTGGCATATTCCCAGGCACTGCGCGGGAAGAACGGTAACGGTCGGGTCAGGCCCTCTCGGTACAGCGCCAGCAACCCGGCCAGAAGGTCGGCCGGACGGCCGACAGCAGTAAATTCCAGCACCCGGTCAGGCCCTATCAGGGTGCTCCGGGCCGCAGGTACCTCGTCACAGGCGTTCAGGCAAAGGTGTGAAAGCCAGAATCGGAGTCGATCGCGGGCGGCAAGGTTCATCACGCTGTAATCGACCATTCCCCCGTCACTCAGTGGTTGGAGGCGTGCCAGCAGCCGGGTGCCGGCGATGTCCAAACTCAGCTCCAGAGGCTGTTGCGGTTCTTTGGATGGCACCGCCAGAAGTCGTTCGGTCAATGGGCCCAGACGCTGCCACTCGACCTCGGCCACCCGGTCGCCGGGCGTACCACCGGGCAGGTGACCTGCTGCTCGCAGCCGGGTTTTCACGGTATCAAGGCTGTCTCCACGCTGCTGAGCAGCCAGAATCATTTTGCGCAATGCCAGAACATCGTAAAAACCAAGAACAGTCGGTTCGCGGGTCTGAAGCCGGCCCGCGACTGTCTCCAGGCGCACGTCGAGGCGCTCACGCAGCAGGGCCCGGGCCGGGTTGGAGAAGAACAGCACCAGGTTTTCCAGCGTGACCGCTTCAGCCGGCTCAGCAACCGGCAGGGCACTTGCCAGCAACGCCCGGGGCCTGTCAATGGACGTCGTGTCCGGCCGAATGAGCTCGCGTGCATAACTGAACAGCCCGACACTGCTGCCGTCGAAATAGCGGGGGCTGAAAGCCTGCATTGGGTGCTCAACGGTCATGCCATCGCTCGGCCGGTCGCCGGCAGGCCAGGTACAATTGCGGTCGATGTAGTCCCGCAGTTCACTGACCAGCACTGAAGGCGGCTTCACGCTGTCGTCGCGAACATCACGTCCGGTACAGCTGATGTAGAGACACTCGCGTGCCGACATCAGTGCCTCCAGAAACACCTGGCGGTCCTCGTCGCGCTGCCGTCGGTCACCCGCCCGGGGCTGAAGCCGGATAAGGTCGAAACCACAGCGGATATCGCGGCGCGGGAAGGCCTCGTCGTTCATCCCCAGCAGGCAGACAAACCGCGCGGGCAGGCAGCGACCCGGGGCCAGTGCGGCAAAGGTCACGGCGCCGCTTAAGAAATGGCCCCTGCCTGGCACGGCCAGCCGTTGAATCAGGCCCTGTCGAAACACCGCCAGGTCCACAACACCACTATAGCCGCCATGACTGGCGATCCTAGCGCTGGCCGCCAGCGCATCACGCACGACCCTCAGTCCGGGCTCGCTGTCGGTACTCGTCACAAAAAACTGGTCGAGCAGGCCGTTCAGCCGTTCTGTCCAGTCGGCAACGGTATGTACTCCGCTGAGTTGGCGGCGCAGGGCGAAGACCCGTTCCAGATAGCTGCAAAGCCGACCCACGGTCTGTGCTTCCGCTGTGTCAGACAGCGCCCAGGGAGAGATCCCGCCGAACAGCACATCGCTGTCCGGCAGTGCCTGGCCCAGTACCAGCCGGTCTCTGCCGTTGCGCCAGGTGTGGTCTGCACCAAGCGGTAGATCCAGGGCCGTCACATCGTCAGCGTCGACGCCCCAGCGGATTCCGGTGTCACGTATCCACTGGTGAATCCGGTCGACGTCACTTTCGGACAGGTCGAAGCGCCGGCGTAGAGCCGGTTCATCCAACGGCGCACTGACAGCGTCAGCGTCGAAACGACCCGTGGGCAGATCCAGTAAGGCGAGAAAAGTTTCCACCAGCGGCCACTGCCCCAGTGCTCCGCGGTCTGCCACCCGGAATGGGATCCTTCGTCCTTCGTCCGCGGCGCCGAAGACCGCATCGATATAGGGTGCGTAGTTCTCGATCTCCGGTACCAGCACCAATATGTCGGCCGGCGTCAGTGATGCATCCTGTTGAAAGTGCTCGAGTAGCTGGTCGTGTAGAACCTCGACTTCGCGCATCGGCCCGTGACAGACGTGCAGTTGTACGGAGCCGTCACCGGGCTGAGCCTTGCTGGTCGGCTGCCCGGCGCCCCCTTCGCGCAGGTAAAAGATGTCAGACTGCAGTTGCCCCAGCAGGCTCTGTGCCGAAGGCGCACTGAATACATCCTCCTCGAGCGCATCCAGCTCCACCAGCTGGGCGAAGTGTTCGCGGCCCTGCCGCCCCATGGAGGCGAGTAGGCTGTTACCGGTGTCCAGGTAACCCCCGAGCGCCTGGTCACTGCCCAGTTCCAGCCGTGCCCTCTCCTTGTCACTGACGATGTCAGCCCAGAACGCCTGGGAAAAATTGAGGGTATACAAGTGAATGTCGCAGTAGGCAGCGACAGATACCAGCAGTTCCAGATACACACGGGAGAGTCGCGGCAGGGCGAACAAGCTGATGCGCTGCGGCAGCCGGGCGCGACACGCCGGATTGCCGCGCAGAACGGCCAGCAACTCTTCGCCCAGCTTCAGCCAGTGTCGATCGTCGCCACAGGCGACCATCTGCTGCCAGAGCATCCCCTGCCAGTGATCGGCGTCGCCGCCTTCGAAACGACGGATCCAGTCGGGCCGGAAGATAAGGTACTGCTCGAACAGCCGGCCCAGGCGTTCGGCCAGTTGCCAGTACTGTAGCGGCGAAGCGTTCTGCAGGTAGTCCGCCAAAGCGCCGTGCTGGCTGACTAAAGAGTCTTTTTCCAGCAGCGCCAGTACCCGCCAGGTCAGCGCCTCGGCACTGAAGCTGTTGACCTGCGGTACGTTCGGCAACACCTGGCGAAACAACCGCCACAGCAACTCCGCCGGAAACAGCATCTCGGTATTAGCAACGATACCCTGCGCCGTAGCAAGACGCAGGGACAGCCAGCGCGCCACGGCATGCCCCTGGACCGCGATCAGTTCCGGCTCAAGCGCTGAACCGAAGGGGCTTTCCCGATCCTGGACCAGGCGCTCGGCGAGCGCCTCCAGCCGGTTACCGTAACAAACGTGGAGCAAACTCGTGCCTGTCAGCGAAGTGCGACATGGACATCATCTTACCGCGCATTGTCCACACCGAGTGGCTCTCCAGATGAGCCCGTGGTGTCAACGGTTACGTTGGGCGCGGCTTTCGCTGACTTCGCGGCGAGCGATCCAGGTAGCAGAAATCACGATCAGCCCGGCCCCGGCCCAGATCCAGAAATCGGGCCGTTCACCGAACATCAACAGCCCAAGCAATGTGGCCCAGACCAGCTGCAGGAACGAAAACGGCTGCAGAGCGGTCAACTCGGCAGCCTGAAATGCCCGGTTCAGGGTGTAGTGCCCCGAGGTAGCCAGCACAGCCGTGACAAACAGCAGGGCCAGTTCCTCCAGCGTCGGTGTCCTCCAGACGACCAGCGCCAGCGGCAACAGCGTCACGGTACAGAACAGCGAAAGCAGGACCACGATCAGGGAACTGGGCTCGGTACGGGTCGCGACCTTGGCCAGCAGCAGCGAGCAGGCGAACAGCGGTGCCGCCGTCAACATGGCCAGTGCCCCGACATCGATGATCCTAAGACCCGGGCGCAGCACGATCAGGGCCCCGGCAAAACCGAGCACGATACCCGCCACGCGGTGAGCCCGCAGGCGTTCGCCCAGCAGCAGCATGGCGCCGGCAGCGGTGAAGATCGGGGCGGTGAAACCGAGTGCCGTAACCTCGGCAATCGGCAGGCGGCTCATGGCGTAAAACCACAGCATCACCCCGATCCCGTGCACCAGACCTCGAGCAGCGTGCATACGGATGCGGGCAGCAAACAAAACGGGCAGGCCGAGTCGCAGAATCACCGGTATCACCAGCACAATACCGAACGCATAGCGGATGAAAGCCGCCTGTATGGGGTTCATTTCGCTGCCGAGGTAGCGGACGATCCCGGTGACCCCGACGAACAGGACACCGCTGACCAGCATCCATCCGACCCCCCTGACGTTACTCTGAAACAGTCGACTTTCCTGTGACGAAACCGGGGCGAGCCTGCGTGAGCGGCGCTTCAGTACTGTGCAAGGGTAGCAGCGAGCTGTTCCTGCACGCGATTTTTTAGACTTACCGGCGCGAGCACTTCGACATCGGGACCGTGGCGCAGAATATCCATGACCAGTTCCGTCTCTTTGGAATACGGCACGGTCAGGCGGTAACTGCCGTCGCTCTCAAGATATCCGGCCTGACGCGAATGCCACTTTTCAGAAGCCACCCAGCGGGCCGCGGCGGGGCTGAACCGCAGGATCGCCTGGTGGGTCTGTTCGCCTGCGAATATACCGTAGCCTGTACCGAGGGCCTTCTCCAACGCACTTTCGCTGACCTCCTTTGCCGACTGCGTCTCGCACAGTTCAGCCCGCTCGATCGCGTCAACGGCAAAGCTGCGCAATCCCTTGCGCAGGTGGCACCAGCCGTCGAGATACCAGTTGTCCCGGTAGTGGGCCAGCCGCTGTGGCGACACCAGCCGTTCGCTGTATTCACCGGTTTGCCGGTTCAAATGCCGGATCATCAGCCGCCGCCGCCCCAGCAGGGCATGGGCAATGGAGCCGAACACGCGGCTGTCGGTCTGCCGGGACGCCATGTGCAGGACCCGGATCCTTTTTTCGACCTCCCGTGCCGAATGGTCGCCGCTGTCGAGCAGCCGACGCACCCGTGCCCGTAACGGTTCGATGTGCGGCTCCAGCAGTCCAGGCTGCAGACTGGTCAGCAGGTGATCCATGGTCAACAATGCGTAGACCTCTGAGGCGTTGAACCAGAGCCCCGGCAAAGCATAGCGACTGTCTTCGTTGTCTTCATCCGGCCGGTAGCAATAACCCCGAAGGCCCGGGTCCCACAGAATCGGTGCGGCCATCCGGTCGCGCATGTACTCCAGGTCACGCCGCACCGTGGCGCGGGAGACCTCAAGCTCCGCCATTAACTGGCGCAGCGAGACCGCCCGGCGGCTACGCAGCAGACGATCGATGGTGTAGAAGCGTTCGGTTCTGTCCACAGCGTCGCGGCACGAACCTCAAGCAGCCAGCCGGTCGGTCTTGCCTGCCATGATCAGATCGTTGACGTGCAGGTCACGAATCTTGTGGGTCCACCAGCTCACCGTCACCCTGCCCCACTCGGTCAGCAGTGCCGGGTGGTGACCTTGCTCTTCGGCCAGCGCAGCCACGCGGTTGGTGAATGACAGGGCCTGTTCAAAGTCCCCGAACTGGAAGACCCGTTGAATCCTGGGTTCGCCGGCGACCACCAGTCGCACCCAGTCGGGATTGTCATCGAGGAACACCTTGATTTGTTCTTCGCTCGCCGGTGGGGCGCCCACCCGGCAGGCCTCACATGTCATGTCGCTGTAGCGGTTCATGGTTTGTCTCCCGGCTGTTATAACGGTTTCCGGGGTGGGTACTGTATCGCAACATCCAGCCGGCTAGAATAGCCTTCCATTTCAGCACCCAGACCAGCGGGCCGCCACCGTGAAAGACCAGCACAGCGAATCCAGTTCCAGCGACGCCGCCAGCGCGACTTTGACTGCACTGGCCGACTTCGGAATCGAACACGAAGTGCTCGACTGCGATCCGGAACTTGCCGACACGGCCGTTTTCTGCGAGCACTACGGTATCCCGTTGTCGATCTCGGCCAACGTCATCGTTGCCGCTGGCAAGTCGAACCCCAGGCAGTATGCAGCCTGCGTGCTGCTCGCCTCCACGCGTCTGGATGTCAACAAAAGCGTGCGCAAAAGGATGGGCGTGAAGAAGTGTTCGTTTGCCTCTGCCGAGGAGACCCGGGCGCTGACCGGCATGGAGATCGGCGGCGTTACTGCTCTGGGCCTGCCCGCGTCGCTGCCGTTGTGGGTGGACAGCCGGGTGATGCAGCCGGACTACGTGATCCTCGGCGGTGGCAGCCGCTCGATCAAGATCAAGGTCTCACCGGCAGTCTTTAACCTGACACCCAACACCACGATCATCGAAGGGCTCGCCGTCGAACCAGGCTGAGCGGGTCGCGGCCGGGGTCAACCCGTTAGCGGGTTCTGCCCCAGTACAACGGGTGGTACCGGACAGTCGAGAATGTCGGCAAAAGCGCGCAGCAGTTCCATTTCCTCCACCACCACCTGGTCATCGGCAACCACACAGGCAACACAGGCCTGAAGAAAGCCCTGTTTCGCCGTCGGCTTCAACCCGGCAAGTGCATCGAGGGCCTGGCCCAACTCGTCGAACGAGGCCAGCTTTGCCGTCAGTGCTTGTCGGTCGACCCCGCTCAGGCCCGCCGAGTCGAGGGCCTCTTTCAGGGCGCTGTTTGCCGCCTCTGGAGTGGCCGCACCACTGTGGGCCAGAAACGAGAGCACCGTCAGGCACGGGCCTGACAGTTGCTGTAATGACTTCATGGTCCGGGTCCTGGCGCTGGGTCGGACAAACGCCGAGTCGAGGTGATGGATGAGGATCCTGTGTAGCGCCCACTCGAAAACCTGGATGTCGCTGTCTATCGACACCAGCTTGACGAGGTTCTGACGGAAACGCGTGAACTGCGCCAGTGACATACTGCGCAAGGCCGGCAGGGCCAGGTCCACCAGCGGCAGGCGGTCGGTCTGTTTCAGGCCGGGTACCACGCGCAGAAAATCGAGGGTCAGGTCATGGATACCCTGGTCACCGTGTTCTTTGAGGTGGGCGAGTTGTGCTTCATGCCACTGCCGGTCCGACTGCGCGACGATCAGGGCATAGATGATGGCCCGCGCCGAATACGGGTCGCGTACCCCTTCGAGCAGGTGGTCGGGCAGTGTGTCGATCAGGCCTTTTGCGTAACCAAGCCGGGCCACATCCATCTGGCCGGCCTCGTTCAACAAAGCCAATGCTGCTGTCGCTGCGATACTGGCGGTGACGGGAGTGACGGGAGCGGCAGATTCGTCCGGGTCCCTATCGGCATCTGCTGTCGGTTTGCCTGGTGACGGGAACTGCCCGTCCCAGCCCGGGTCGATCCTCCTGATACGCTCTTTGAGCGGCGGATGGGTTGCGAACGAGAAGCGAGACCGGGCGAATACCTGGGCAAAGAAACTGTGGCTGATCTGCTCAGCAGCCGGCTCAGCCACAATCGACTGCTCCGGGTAACCGCCGATTCTTTTCAGCGCCCCGGCGATCCCCTGCGGGTCGCGGGTGAACTGCACGGCTGAGGCATCAGCCAGAAACTCGCGCTGCCGGCTGATACCGGCCTTGATCAGGCTGCCGAAGAAAAAGCCGGCCCAGCCGGCGATAAAGAGCCCCAACCCGGCAAACACGACGGCTCCGGCCTTGCGCCCGCGGGCCCGCATCAGCATCCGGCCGAAAAGACTGATCAGCAGGATTCCGTGTAACAGCCCGGTGACCCGCATATTGAGCCGCATGTCACCGTTGAGGATGTGGCTGAACTCATGCGCAGTCACACCCTGGAGTTCAGTCCGGCTGAGTGACTTCATCGCCCCGCGGGTAAGCCCGATGACCGCATCGGACGGGCTGTAACCCGCCGCAAAAGCGTTGATTCCGGACTCCGGCAGAACGTAGACCTGTGGCACAGGTGTACCTGAGGCAATCGCCATCTCTTCGACCACGTTCAACGTCCTGCGCTGTAAGGGGTCCTTCGAATCCGGTGACAGTGCCTCACCGCCCAGGGCCTCGGCAACCACCCGGCCACCGCCCGACAGCACCAGCAGCTTGTAGAGGCTGCCGGCGATGATCAGCGCCAGAATCACCCCGCTAGTCGTGATGAAAAGCTCCCAGCTCTGCGCCCAGGGAACAGTCGTGCGATACACCGAGAACACCTCGTGGCGGTACATCCACAACACCCAGAACACCAGCAAGTTAGAGACGACGGGGACCACGTACCCCCCACCGGCCAGTACCAGGATCTGGTAAAGGCTGCCCGTAATGAGCAGCGTCAGGACCACTGCGATCGCGATGCTGAAAAACTCCCAGTTCTGCGTTGAGGAAACAGTCGCGTGGTACAGGGAGGGCACCTCATGGCGGTACATCCACAACACCGCACTCACCAGCAGGTAGGAGACGACCACCAGCACAACGATGGCCAAGCCGAACAGTACGACCAGGCGCGAGGTGCTTCTCCGCGCCGCATCCTGGGCCTGGAAGAAATTCATTGGCGGTCAGAAACTGACTTTGGGCGCTTCCTGGATTGCCGCCGAATCCTCGAATTCGAGCAGCGACGCGTCCTGGCTGTGACCAAGACTGTTGGCCAGCACGTTCTGGGGGAAGCTCTGGCGGTAGGTGTTGTACTCCATCACCTGGTCATTGAAACTCTGACGGGCGAATGCCACCTTGTTCTCGGTGGTGGTCAGTTCCTCGCTGAGCTGCATCATGTTCTCGTTCGCCTTCAGATCGGGATAGGCTTCCATGACCACGTTCAGTTTACCCAGCGCACCACTGAGCACGCCCTCGGCGCCGGCGAGATCGGTCATCGCCGCTGCACTGCCGGGACTCTTGGCCGCAACATCGAGCAGCTTCGCCGCGGCGTTACGAGCCTCGGTGACGGCTTCGAGCGTTTCGCGCTCATGACTCAGGTAGCCCTTGGCCGTTTCGATCAGGTTGGGAATCAGATCGTAGCGGCGTTTGAGCTGCACCTCGATCTGGGCGAAGGCGTTCTGGTAGCGGTTTTTCAGGGCCACCAGCTGGTTGAAAATCCTGATGAGGTAAAAAATCACCAGCACGATGATGACGATGATGACGATTGTCGACGTGTCCATGGCCTGCTCCTGATTGATGGCTCCCAGCGAGATTCCCGATGTTTTCCGGCAGGACCACTGGTACGTCCTGAAAAGCGACTTCACGATTCTGGCAGTAACCCACAGCGAAAAAAAGCCGCTGAACAACGACCTTCCACCAGAACCCGATAAACCGGCGGCGCGGTGTCCTGAGCAAGACCCAGAACGGTCACGCCCCGCGGTGCGCTGGCCTCGCAAGTACTACCTGCCGCGACGGGTCCAACCTGCAGGGCCAGAGCCAGGACCGTGTTTCGCAGTACTCCGGCCAGCTTGCCTGCCTTGGTCAACTGAATTGGCCAGGCATCCGGCCAGGTCGTGTTGTTTCCGGCCGGGTCGGGTCAGCTGGACTTGTCGGGTATCAGGTGGGCGTAGGGCAACGTCTCGAAAGCTTCCCGGTAATCTCGCATATTTTCATCCAGCATGCTCTGATACTGGCCACGGAAATATTCAGCGGCCCGCTCACGATCCGCATCGTAGGCTGTTATATCTTTTGCATGCGAGGCGACCACAAAGGCATTGAAGCGGGCCGCCGCGTAGAGCAGGGCAAGGCTGACGTTCTCACGGTTAACCCGCTCGGCCTGGCCGTTGGCAAGATCGATAAATTTGTCCGCCATCTCACGGAACTGCTGATCGATCTCTTCTTCGCTCAGATGGTCCTCGGCTTCGTCCTGATCGCTCATCTTTTCTCCCTTGCACCGCGTTCAACACCTGCCCATCATTCTAGCCAGATAAGGCAATCAGCACCGCTCCGCCTGCGATCCGGCCACGGTGTCGGATGATCGGCTCGGGGAGATACTTTACGCGGGGTAAAGACAAGGCGAAACCCGTGCGACGATACAGACCGCGGGTGAAACTCAGCCGGCTCGTTCTCTAATATCGCGCACTAACTGGCGGTTGAATGCCAGGTAACCCGGGGTCAGGGTGTGGATACGGTTCCGGAACAGCGTGTGCGCCTTCGGTAGTGCGTGAAATGGCAGCGCCATGCAGGCGTGGTGTTCGGCATGATACGGCATGTTCCAGGCAAGAAACCGCACCGCAGCCGAAGTGATGGTGGTGCGGCTGTTGCGCAGCATGTCCGGGACCAGCGGGCATCCAGTGTGCTCGGCCAGCAGGTACAGCCGCAATACGGGTTGGCCGAGCAGCACCGGTATCAGCCAGAAGGTGACCGCGGCGGCGCTCTGGAATCCGATCGAAAGGACCGCGATCAGCAGGTAAGCAGTGAGGTAAGCGCGCGCTTCACGGATGACCGGCGGCGTGGCACGCTCAACGATGTACGGTGCACTCACGTACCCGAAGGCATGACGAATCAGAGTGACCACCGCATCCCGCCAGTAGGGCAGACCCGAAACGTGAGTCAGGTACTGCCCGGGTGAGGCGATCTTCTTATCGGTCAGCTCAGGATCGCGGCCCTCAATCTGAGTGTACCGGTGGTGGTGCAGGTGAAACGCTCGGAACCAGCGGGGCGGTAACAGCAGAATGAATCCGGCCAGGATTGCAACAGTGTCGTTGAGAAATCGGCTTCTGAATGCCGTGCGGTGAATGGTCTCGTGCAACGGCGCGAAGAGAAATATGACCACCATACCAAGCACGAATGCCCCCGGCAGGTAGAGCGCGCTACCGGCAGACTGGTACACCAGCACTGTGGCTGCTGCGATGAGCAGCAGGTGGCCAGCCAGGTGCTTGAGACCCCTGGTGTCTGAACGGGGGTACAGCTGTTTTAGGGCCCGACGCTCATCTTCGCTGAGTTCGACGAACTCGTCCATTCGCGGTGGGCGTTACAGTTCGCCGCTTCAGGCAGTCGCCGGCACCGAAAACCGGGTTTTACCATGGAATATCTCCACCGAGTCGCCTTCGACCAGGCCGTTCCGGATCAACTCACTAAACACATGGTTGGCCACCACGGTCGCTGATTCCATGGCCTCCCGGCTCGAGTAACAGGCAACCACCATGGCCGTGCCTTCGCCATCTTCGATGATGTCGATGAAACGGGCGCCGGCCGATTCCAGACGCTCGCGATGGACCTTGACTGCACTGATGGCTGCCTCGACATCCGGGACCCTGCAGCGCGTAATCCGGTAACACGTCATCACTGTTGCTCCTTGCCTAGTCGGCGCGAGGTTAACTGACTGGGGCGTGCACGGCTAGGGCCGATCGAATTTCGGCACATCGCACTCGACACGGATCTGGTCCGGGAGCTCTCCGAGTTCGTCCAGAATCTGGTTGCACGCCCGGATCGTGCAGTCGTAGTAATCAGCCAGGGCAACTGTCCAGTTGCTGCCACTGACGTCGTACCCCTTGAGTACCAGGCAGGTCCAGCGGTACTGCTTGACCCGGCAGAGCAGATCGGCAGCCCCACTGTCCGCTTCCTTTTCGGTCCCGCACTCCGGCACCTCAGCCAGTACCGGCACGGTAAAAACGGCCAATACGAGCACGATACTGCGCAACAGCCATGCCCGACAGCCGGCGGCAACCACCCGTCTGATCAGTCGGTTACCACTGTCCATGCCATCAGCGCTCAAATTTACGATCCCGGCGTGAAACGCTTCACGTACACGCCCACCGAACACCTTCTAGATGACGGAATGTTCATCAACCACAAACCAGCCATCCCGTAAAATAGCACCATGGCGCGTTCCACCCAATTGCTGACTTTTCGGGGCCTCAATGGCCTGGCCGTACTGGCTTGTGCCGGCCTCCTCGGATACGCCTACTGGCTGCAGTACACACAGTTCCTGGATCCCTGCCCGCTGTGTATCCTGCAGCGGGTCGCCTTTGTCGCCCTCGGCCTTACTGCTCTTGTCGCAGCCCTTCACAATCCTCTCGGCTGGGGTCGCAAAGCCTACGCCCTGATCGCAGTGTTGTTCGCCGCCGCGGGAGCAGCTGTCGCCGGCCGCCACGTGTGGCTGCAGGGCCTGCCGGCCGACCAGGTGCCCGAATGCGGCCCTGGTCTCGCGTACATGCTCAACGCCTTTCCGCTGTCGCGGACCATTCGCGAGACACTGACCGGTTCCGGTGAGTGCGCCTCGGTGGACTGGACCTTCCTGGGACTGAGTATGCCCTGGTGGGTGCTCGTCTGGTTCATATTGCTCGGGGGCTTGCTGGTGCTTGCCGCCGGACTACGCAACGGTCGCCAACTGTCCTAAGCCGACAGCCGATCGGGGGCCGCTGTGGGAAGGGCCTCCAGTGCCTGCAGCGCATCGTCCAGCGATCTGCCGTCTGCGTCGCGAAGGGCTGCGTCGCGGAGTTGACGGACCTGGTCCGGCCCATCAGCCCGCCCACCGAACCTCACCGCGGCGGCCATCACCCGGTCGAACTTTGACAACGCCCGGCTGTGGGTGTCGCTGTAGCCCTTGACCAGCCGGCGGCACTTGACGATTTCAACTGCCAGATCGTAATTCACCTCCAGGTGATCTAGCGCTGCCTTCAGCCAGGCGGCCAGGTGCGCCTGCTCCACGCTGTGACGCAGTAGACGGCGCCGCCAGCGCCGCAAGCCACCGACCACATAGAGCACACTGAACCAGAACACCGAATCGGTGCGGACCCGCCGCCCGCGGCTGACCGCCCGGTCGAGCAGTCCGAAAAGACGGGCGCTGCCCTCGATTCGCCGGCCAAGACCTGCCGGCAGCATGCCGCAGACTTCTTGAGCCCGGGGATGCATGAATTCGGTGATCTGGACCACGCCATCGATTCCTGCAGCACTCTCCTGTCGGATCCGGGCAAAACGGGCGGCGCGGGTTTTGAGATCCGCAACGCGGATCACGTCGTCGTAGGCCATGGCATTGGCGACATACTTGGCAGCAGACACTGACAATGCGAAGCCGTGCCCCTCACCGCCGTGGGCGATGTCACAGCGAACGACATCCTCAAGCCGGTCCAGGTACTCGCCTGCATAGGCCACATCCTGGAAGTCGGCCACTTTGCGGCAACCCGCCTGGGCAGTCTCGTGCACCGCCTGTGGCAGTTCCGCGAGTCTCCGCTCCAGCTGCTGCCAGAGTTGCACCTGGGACGCCGGCCCGGTTGCAGTGGGCTGCGCAGCCGGCTTGACCGCAGCCGAGCCGTTCGCCGAGGTCTCTTCAGTGACCGCCGTGAAAGCCGCATTGAATGCCTGCAGGCTGGGTTCTACGCCGCGACCTGACGCCCGTACGGTCGCCTCGTAGCTCTCGCGGCTGAACGGCAGGGACGCGGATGCCGCCAGTGCACCGAACAGGCTTGCTGAAACCACACTGCCGGCCGCGACTGCGATCTGTTCCATGTCGAGTGCGATATAGCGTCTGGCCGCTGCTCTGCCGGCCGCCAGCACCGGCGCCGGGTCGGCGATGCCGTTGCCGGGAACGATCTTCTCGGACATCGCGAGCATCCGGTGGGTGGAGGTGATCAGGGTGGTGCGCTCAGGGCTGATCAGCCCGCGTATCATGGCCCGGCCGGATTCCATCAGCTCGGCAGCGATCAGGATGTCGACGTCACCGGCCGAAGGTGCCAGCGCAAAGACCGGGGCGCGACCGGTGTCCTCGGCCATTTCAACATAATAGATCGTCGCCCCGGTACGCTGGGCAACGCCGGCGATGGACGTCGCCTGCGCTCGGAAACCGTTGCGCTCGGCAACCTCCACGATCCAGTTCGAGAGCACGCCGCCACCTTGGCCTCCGACAGCAAAAACGGCGAGCTTGATGATGGCAGGGGTGGCGTCCATGACTGTCGGTCGATACCTAGCGCTCAGGCGGGCCCGAACCCGAGCACCCGTCGCGCGCGCCGCCGTTGCAGCAGCGCGATGAACCGGTCGGCCAGTCGCTGCCGCAAACGTTCCAGCCAGCCCGGGTTGTGCACCACATCGATGCGGTAAAAGGACGGGCACAGCACTGCCGCTTCGGCGACTTCGCCGCAGTTGCCGCAACCGACACAGCTCTGATCAATATGCGCCACCGGGTCGTCGCGCAGCGGGTCATCGAGGGTCTTCAGTGACAGCGAGGGGCAGCCGGATAAGCGTATACAGGCGTGATCACCGGTGCAGACTTCTTCGTCGACGCCGAAGCGCGGCTTGACCAGGCGCTGACCGTCGGTGATCGCCTGGCTGGCCAGTGGCTTTTCGCGACGCTGCCGGTTGAGCATGCACTCCGACGAGGCGACGATCACTTTCGGTCCTTCGTGTTCGACGCTCAGCGCTTCTTTGAGTGTCTCCCGAACCTTGCCGACATCGTAAGTGTGATCGACCTCCCGAACCCAATCGACGCCGATACCCTTGACCGCCGCGCTGATCGGGTGGCGGGTGGATTTTGACCGGTTTTCGGCGCGCGAAGACGGGAGGTCCTGACCGCCTGTTGCCGCAGAATAAAAATTGTCGACCACCACGATCACACCGTCGGACTTGTTGAAAACGGCATTGCCGATACTCGAGGTCAGACCGTTGTGCCAGAAACCACCGTCACCGATGATCGAGACGGGCCGTCGACTGCCACCCCCGTCAAAGGCCGCGTTGGAGGCCGGTCCCAGACCGTAGCCCATCGTGGTGCCGCCGATCTCGAACGGTGCCAGGCTGCCAAAAAGGTGACAGCCGATGTCACCGGAGACCTGCAGCGGTCCGACGTCATTCTGTGCAAGTTTCAGCGCCGCAAAGATCGGCCGTTCGGGACAACCGGTACAGAAACTCGGCGGCCTGACCGGCACGCTGGTAGCCAGAGCGTTCATCGCGGCGCTGGCTGCAGGCAATGCCCCGGAACCGTTTCCGCGAGCCGGCAGCGTGTCCGGGGCGTGACTCTTAAGAAATTCACTGACCCCGGTCAGTACATGCTGGCCGATGTACTCACCTGCAGGCGGCAGCACGTCCTTGCCGACCAGGTGTACGGTGCCGCGGGCCTTGTAAAGAATCGCAGCCAGGGCATCTTCAATGTAGGCGGGTTGGCCCTCCTCGACGACCAGGATCGCCTGCTTGCTCTCGCAGAACGCCAGAAATTCGGAATCGACCAGGGGGTAGGTCACATTCAGCACGTACAGCGGAATCTGGCTGTCGCCGAAGACGTCGGCGAGCCCCAGGCGCTGCAGCGCCCGGATCACACCGTTGTACATGCCGCCCTGCATGACGATGCCTACCGGCCCACCGGACGGACCGAAGGTCTCGTTCAAGCCCTGACTGCGGATGAATTCCACTGCAGCCGGCCAGCGTTGATTGATTTTTTCCTGTTCGTGCGCGTAGGAGGCCGGCGGCAGAACGATACGGTCTGTCCGGCGGCGCGGCGCGTCCAGCGCTTTGCTCACAGTCAGCGGTGGCCGCCGGTTATCACTGGCTGTGAACGAGCCATAGACGTGACAGGCACGGATCCGAAGCTCCAGCATCACCGGCGTGTTGGACGCCTCCGAAAGTTCGAAAGCGTCTGCGACCGCCTTGACGATAGAGGGTAGGTTAGGTCGCGGGTCCAGCAGCCAGATCTGTGACTTGGTGGCGTAGGCGTGGCTGCGCTCCTGCATGATCGAAGAGCCCTCCCCGTAGTCCTCGCCGATCAGAATCAACGCCCCGCCGGTAACCCCGCCGGAGGACAGATTGGCCAGTGCGTCGGAGGCCACGTTGATGCCGACCGGCGCCTTGAAGGTAACCGCACCGCGGATCGGGTAATGCACAGAGGCGGCCAGCATTGCTGAGGCAGCCGACTCCGAAGCGTTAGCCTCGTAGTGCACATCGAGCTCGGCCAGCACGTCCTGGGCATCAGCCAGCACGTCCATCAAATGTGAAATTGGGGCACCCTGGTAACCCCCGACATAACCGACGCCACACTGCAGCAGGGCCTTGGTGACCGCCAGGATTCCCTCGCCGCGGAACTCTTCTCCTGCCCCGAGTCGCAGTTTCTGTACTTCCTGTTTGAACGAGCGTTCAGCCATGAGTGTCAGTCTTGCCGTTGGCCAGCAGATACTATAAACAAAAAAGCCGCTTCAGCCGCCGCGCCGCGCCCGGGGCAACGGCCGGCCGGTAATGTGCCGGTCCCAGAGGCGCTGCAGAAAATAGGCGAGCAGTGTCAGTAACACGCTGACCAGCAGCCGTTGGAAGGTGTCGTGACGCGGGACCAGGGCCGGCACCAGCAACAGTATCGTCACCAGCCAGCTACTCCAGATCGCCAGCCACCCCAGCCGGTAGAGCGGCCGAAGAAAATTGGTTTTTCGGGGTGTTTTCACCAGATTTACGGCAACAGCTACTCACAAGAGAAGTCAACGCACAGCATAACAAATGCCCGCGTCCTTCGAGACCACCGGGTTGGTTAGAATCAAAGATCCATCGAGCACTCAGAGCGACCGGCGTTAACGGACCAGCGGGAGGAACGGGCACATGGTGATCGTCGTATTCGAGTTCGAACCGATTGAGTCTCTCAAGGACCGCTACTTCGAGCTGGCAACGGCCCTGCGTGAGGAGGTCGGAAAGATCGATGGCTTCATCTCGGTCGAGCGCTTCGAGAGCATCAACAACGCCGGGCGTTTCGTCTCGCTGTCTACCTGGCAGGACATGGCGGCGGTCAAACGCTGGCGCGAGCACCTGCAGCACAGTGCGGCCCAGGACGAGGCCAAGTCCCGCAACATCTTTCGTGATTACCGGATCCGGGTGGCGGAAGTCGTCCGTGATTACGGCAAGGGAGAATCAGCCTGACGGGCGTGGGTCGATCGGCACCGCAGACGCCAGACCCAGCTCGGCCTCCATGTGCTGGCAGGCGCGCAGCAGGTCGGCCTCAGCGCGGGGGCGGCCGATCACCTGCAGCCCGACCGGCAGCCCGCTGCTGGTGTAACCAACCGGCAGGCTGAGCGCCGGACAGGCCGTCATCGTCACTGCAAAAGTGATCGCGATCCAGTCGATGTAGGTCTTTGTCGGCTGGCCCGCAATGGTCTCAACATAGCGTTGTTCCATTGGAAACGGCGGCACCGAGACCGTCGGGCAGAGCAGCAGGTCGTATTGTTCGAAGAACGCCGTCACATCCTGCGCCAGCCGCCAGCGCACCCGTTCGGCCTCGAGCAGTTCGGCATTGCTCACCGCAAGTCCTTTTTCGATGTTCCAGACGATCTCCGGAGCGATCTGCTCGCGGTGCGCTTCCAGCAGATCTTCCATCATCAGCGCAATCAGCACGGCACGCAGCGTTTGAAACGCCTCGATCGCGCCGGAGAAATCCGGTGTATCGCGACAGACCGTGGCGCCGATTGCGGCAAAACCTTCAGCCGCACCGGCACAGATCTCCGCGACCTCGGGTTCCATCGGCACGACGCCCAGATCCGGACTGAAGGCCACCTGACGCGGCAATGCCGCACCGCTGAGTGCCTGGCTGAACGACGGCCCCGCAGAATCAAAAGACAGAGGATCACCGGGACTGTGGCCACTGCCGCCATCGAGCATCAGCGCTACGTCGGCAATGTTCCGGCCCATCGGGCCTTCGACCCACAACGTGTCGAAGGCCGGCAGCCGGGCGTTGCGGGGTACGCGTCCGGGGCTGGGCCGTAATCCCACCACGCCGTTGAAACTCGCCGGGACCCTCAGGCTGCCGCCCAGGTCGTTGCCCGTCGCCAGCCATACCATACCGGTGGCAAGGGCAACGCCCGATCCGCCCGACGACCCGCCGGCACTGCGTGCACTGTTCCAGGGATTGCATGTGTGGCCGAACACGGGATTGAACGTGTGTGCCCCGGCCCATTCCGGGACATTGGACTTGCCGATCGGGATCGCACCGGACGCTTCCAGCCGGGCAACGGTGGCATCGGACCGCTCGGCAACAAAGTCGGCAAAAATAGGTGAGCCGTAGGTGGTCCGGACTCCAGCCAGGTCGTTATAGTCCTTGACCGCGATCGGGATACCCCACAGCGGACCACGCTCTGAGACCGGTGGCGGGTGGTCAGTCATACTGATCGCCCGGTCGCGGGCTTTATCCAGACACAGGATCGGCAGCGCGTTGACCGTCGGATTGACCGACTCGATACGCGCCGCAGCCGCCTCCACCAGTTCCAGCGGCGACACATCGCCGGCGGCAAGCCGCCTGGCAACCTCGGTCGCGGTCATTCGGATCAGTTCGTCGCCGGACATCTTCGGACCTTCGATCCGTTATCGCAGGCGCCGGGCGACCATGTCGATCTCGACCAGTGCGTCGCGCGCCAGTCCGGTCACACCAATACAGGTTCTGGCCGGCAACCGCTGCGGCGGGAAATAGCCTTTGTAGACCTGGTTCATCTTTGCGTAATCTCGTTTGAATTCGGTCAGGTAGACCCGGCAGGACAACACGTCGGCAAGGCTCAGGCCGATTCCTTCCAGGACAATTACCAGGTTGTCCATTACCCGGCGGGTCTGGGCCGCTACGCCGTCGGGCAGCGGCGCGTCATCGTCGTCGGGGTCAGTCGGCATCTGCCCGGTCAACTGTATCCAGCCATCGCACTCAACGGCGTGGCTGAACGGTGCCACGTGCGTCGGTGCCGCATCGATGTTGTGAAATTCCAGCTTCGCTGTCACGGTGCTTTCTCCTTCCGGTGGTACCGGTCAGTAGTGACCCGTCAGTGGCCCGTTTCCACACCCGTGAGACTCAGGCTGAGTGCATCGCTGGTGGCGTACACCGCCAAGGCCACGATAATACCGGTGAAGACAACGCCGATAATGCCCAGAATGATCGCCGTCAGTCGTGACAGGGGCCGCTGAGGCGTCAGGTCACCGTAACCGATCGTAAACGCGGTAATAAACGCCAGGTAAACTGTCTCACCGAATGGCCGGGAGTCCACACGGTAAATGATCCATGCACCCAGCAGAATGATGACCAGTAACAGACCCAGAATTGGCCAGATGTGAACCAGGCCGTTGTAAAAGACCTGGATGAATCTGAAAGCCACTTCCATGTTTTTGTCCTGGCTCCTGCCGCTCGGATTTCAGAGGCCGTCTTGTGCTCACGCCCGTCCAGTTCTCCCGGGGTGGGCCTTACGCTTTGCCGGGACTTCTCCAGTCATGCGATTATATGGGGCGGCTGATTATTTTTCGGATGTCACCTGCTTGAAAACACTTCTGCTGAACCAACCCGGCATATCATCCGGCCTGTCAGGAACATCGAAAGCACAGGGCCCGGCCCTGTCACAGTGTGTGGGCAGACTGCCTGATTCCGCGGGGTCGGAATAATGCGATCAGCGCCTTTCACCGCGCTTGGGACGTTCGCCCATACCCCGAAGCGGGGGCATCTGGAGATCATCGAGCACGGGCTCGTACACGTCGACGCATCCGGCATCATCTCGGATGTCATCAGACCCGATCAACCGCGCTACCAGGCGGTCCGAGAACAGGCCGCCACCAGCGGCCAGCTGATCGAAGGCGGGCCGGGTTCGCTGTTTCTGCCCGGCATGGTTGACCTGCACATCCATGCGCCGCAGTGGCCGCAGCTCGGCCAGGCCCTGCACCTGCCATTGGACCGGTGGCTCAACGAGTACACTTTTCCACTCGAGGCTCGCTACCTCGACCCGGCTCTGGCCAGGGCGGTCTACCCGCAACTGGTCCAGACGCTGCTCGCCAACGGCACTACCACCGGGGTCTATTTCTCGAGCATCCACCAAGAAGCCAGCGAGGTACTGGCAAAGACCTGCCTCGATGCCGGTCAGAGAGCCTTTGTCGGCCGGGTCGTGATGGATGACCCCAGCCACTGCCCGGACGACTACCGGGATGCGTCGGCCCGCACCGGCCTTGACGGCACGCTGGATTTCATCACCTTCGTCCGCGCGATGACGGGTAACGAGTCCGCTCTGGTGCAACCGATGGTGACCCCGCGCTTTATTCCCAGCTGCACCGACCAGGCCCTCGAAGGACTCGGCAACATGGCTGGCGACCAGCAGTGCCGCGTCCAGACCCACTGCTCGGAAGGTGACTGGCAACACCAGTTCGTGATCGACCGATTCGGCCACAGCGACACCTACATGCTGCGTGAGTTCGGCCTGCTGCGACCGGGTTCGGTGCTGGCCCACGCGAATTTCCTGTCCGGGCCCGACATGCAGACCATCGCTCAGGAGAAAGCCGGGATTGCGCACTGCCCGCTTTCCAATGCCTACTTGGCCAACAGCGTTTTCCCGCTGCGCCAGGCACTGGACCTGGGCCTTAGAGTCGGACTGGGTACGGACATCGCCGGCGGGCCGAGCCCCTCGCTGTTCGAGAACTGCCGCTACGCCATCAGTTCTTCACGGATGCTCGAGGACGGCGTGGATCCCGCTCGATCCGCTGAAGAACGGGGGCGGGCCGGATCACGGATCGACTTTATGGAGGCCTACTGGCTGGCAACTGCCGGGGGCGCCCAGGTGCTGGACATTCCGGTGGGCCGGTTCGAACCGGGCTGCTGTTTCGATGCCCTGCTGGTGGACCCCAGCGGGCCACACAGCAACATCCATTGCCACCCTGGCATCAGTGACACTGCCAAGGCGTTGTTCCAGAAGGTGCTCTACCATCTCACCCGCTCTGATATCCGCAAGGTCTGGGTGGACGGTGTAGTGGTGCTGAATCAGGACCGCTGAGCGGCCGGTGCTTGCTGCCCGGGTCCCGGGTCGTGGGGCTTGGCCCGCAGGCGCGTTAGTGCTTGGGACGGCGCATGGCGATATTGTGCAACTTGATCAGCACCGCCATCGCCTGGTGTTCGGCTGGCAGATCTTCGTCGAGCAGATCCTTACAAAGAGCCGTGGCCGAGGACAGGTTACCCGTCAGGCTGTAAGCCGTCATGACCGCTTCCTGAGCGATCTGTGCGGACCGGACCGTAGGGTTCGACGCCTGTTGTGGGTTCAAGCGAGTGCTCCTGCCGTGGACTTAACTTTAGATATGCGGTCGAGGAGCGGGTTTTTCAAGAGCAATCCCGATGTCTTAATGGATTTTTCTATTTGTTAACAATGTCTTACGGATTCAGCCTTCGCGTGCCCAGAGTTCGCGGGCGAGCACCCCGACCCGCACCTCGATGGCCTCGATCGCGTCCAGGATCAGGTCTTCGCGATAGCGCCGGCCGACAACCTGGATTCCAGCCGGCAGGTCTTCGACCAGGCCGATCGGCACCACCCCCGCAGGCAGGCTGACAAAGTTGATACCGGTGCTGTACATCGCGGCCCGGAATACGTCGTAGGTCTCTTCAAACGACTGGGCATCACAGTCCCACGCCGGCGTCGGGCGCATGAAATACGGCGTCAGCACCAGCGGGTACTGGTCCAGGAAAAGCTCCCACTCCCGGGTCATGGTGGAGCGCTCCTTGATGCCGACCCGGTACTCGTCGGCGTTGGCAACCTGGCCTATCTGAAAGTACCACTCGAAGATCTGCTGGATGGTCGCGCTGCCGTGCTCACGCACCATCGGCATCATGAAGGTCTCAAGCTCACTGCCCAGCAGATCGAACCAGCCCTTGGCCGCGGCCTCGATCGACGGCGTCGTCACCTCCTCGACCTGGTAACCGGCGTCGCTGAGATAACCGGCCGCACGGTCGATCCCGGCGAGGAGCTCGGGATGGATCGGATAACCGTAGGATTCACGGGTTACCGCCACCTTGAGCGTACCGGGATCCGGCCAGCCGTCGAACGGCACCGGCACCCAGAACGGGTCGTGCGGGTCGTGCTGAGCCATGACCCGGGTAGCGACGCGTACGTCCCGCACTTCGCGGCAGATCGCCCCCTGCACCGCCATCAACTGCGCCAGCAGTCCACGCTCGGGCGGCATGGCCGACCCTACAAAATTAGCGATTCGCCCAAACGACGGCTTGACCGTCGCCAGCCCGCAGAAGGACGAAGGACAACGCAGCGAACCACCGATGTCATTGCCGTGATGGATGGGCCCGAAGCCCGCCGCGGCAGCCGAGCTGGCACCCCCTGACGACCCACCGGGGCAGGCATCCTCGTGCCAGGGGCTGAAAGTACGGCCGTTGAGCGGATTATCGGTGGTCATCCGCATCGAAAATTCCGGGGTATTGGTCCGCCCGACGATGATCGCACCGGCGTTTTTGAGGTTGCTTACCACCGGCGAGTCGCTGGGTGCAATCGCGTCCTTGAGCACCGGCAGACCGTTGGGCGTGGGCTCACCTTCGACATCGATGTTGGATTTGATGGTGATCGGCACCCCGTACAGCGGGCCCGGCTCGGTCCCTGCGGCCAGCGCTCGGTCGGCGGACCGAGCCTGATCCATGGCCCGCTCGGAATGATCGTAGACGATCGCGTTGAGCGCACCGTTGCGCTCAGCGATTCGCTCCGTGACCGAGGCCATGACGGCCTCGCAGGAGAAGGTCTTGCGCCGGATACCCTCGGCGATGTCGCAGGCGCTCAGCTGCCATAGTGGGTCAGTCATACTGGTCGTCCAAGTCGGAAGGTGAATAAGCCAGGATCGGCAAGAGTGCGATTCTACCGGCCCTGCCCGTCACGACCGAATCCGCCTCCGGCACCGGGCCGGCGGGCCTCACTCAGACAGCGGGTCATTGTCGCGGGGCTTTCGCCGGTAGCCGGTCCGCAGCCGGTGGCGGGCCGGCTTGTTGAAACTCGGGGCGTGCCGGGCGACCGGGTTGCGGGGCTTTGATCGGGGTTTCTTCTTCGCTGCCATGCGCTCGCTTGTGCCTCAACCCGACCCGGGCAGAACGATGCGCACCCGGGGGGTGGTGCCCTCGTCCGGGTCCTCCTGAAGCGTTTCCTGCTTGAGCTCGCAGCGGCAACCGCCTCCGGCACATCCAGCTACCGACAGCACGAGGAACAACGTGGCCAGAACACCGGGCCGGATCCACCCGCAGACTCCGGTACTCGGAATCACGGCGACCGGTACCCACGGGCCGCAGTCAACGGGGCAAGCCTGCACACAATCTCATCCATAAAGTCACCACTTCGCCACAGGGCAGTCACACCCGGGTCATGTGCTGCGGCCACACTTCCAGTCTCCTCCAGGTTTTCATTCTTCATTACTTGTGCCGGCCCTGTTGTGGCCGGCTTTTTTTCTGCCGCATCCCCGACCCCTTGCCAGGCTGACCAGAGGGATACCAATAAATCACGTTTAGCCTGCGTGCACAACAGCCCGGCGGCCCCAGTGAGCGCGTATGATGGGATCCTATCGAGCAGTTGCCCGAGGGGGTACCATGAGCGACATCCGAACCGGTGCCTGTCACTGCGGTGCCGTTGTTTTCGACGTGAACCTGGACGAGGAATTTCTCTGCTTCAACCGATGCAACTGCTCGTGGTGCGAGCGGCCTGGCACCGCCATGGGCTGCCTGCTGCTTGACGGTGCCAGGCGCTCTAACGGTCCATCGGAATCCCAATTGGTCCGATGAAAAGCCGTCGCACCCCGTGAGTAGTCAGGCTAAAAAGAACGTCACCAAAAAGGCGACTAAGAAGAAAGCTTACCTGACCAAGTCGCGCTACGTGGACGGGCTGTGGTGTACGCGCAAGCTATGGCGCGGAGTGCACCAGCCCGCTCCCGAGGCTGCGGTCCGGCCCTTCTCCCCGATTGATCTCGGCAACCGGGTCGGACGCGGCGCCCGGATTTTGTTCCCTGGCGGCGTCGAGGTACCCGAAGAATCCGGCGCGTACAGCCGGGCCATCGACAACACTCGTGCGCTGCTCGACAACCCCAAGGTGCCGGCTCTTTTCGAGGCGGCCTTCGAGGCCGACGGGGTGCGGGTAAGGGTGGACATCCTGGAGCGCCAGCCCGGCGGCTGGCGTCTCTGCGAGGTCAAGGCCGCAACCGCCCCCAGCGAGAGCCACTTCCATATCGACGACATTGCAGTGCAGGTCTACGTACTTCAACGTGCCGGCCTGACGGTCGAATCGGCGCAGCTGATCCACATCAACCGGGACTACCGGCGCAGCGAAGGGCCGCTCGAGTGGCCGCAACTGCTGAGCCGCTGCGACCTGACGGCCGAGGTAACAGCCCGGCTGACCACCGTCAAACCGCGCAGCGCCTCGATGTTCGCAGTCCTCGCCGAAGATGCAGAACCCGATGCCGACGCCACGCGGCAACTCTGCTTCCGCCCGTATCGCTGCCCGCACTGGGACCGCTGCATTGCCGCCAGGCCCGACGACTGGACGGGATTTCTTTACCGGATGCACCCCAACCGCCTGGCTGCCCTGAATGCTCTTGGCATTGAATCGATCCGCGATATCCCAGGCGACTTCGAGCTGCCGAATCACCAGGCGCTGGCGCTGAATGCGATCGTCTCCGGCGAAACGTACGTCGGTGCGGGCCTTGCCGAACAGCTGGCACCACTGGCTGGACCGGCCTGGTACATGGACTTTGAGACGCTGAATCCCGGCATTCCACCCTACTCCGGCACGCGCCCCTTTGAGCGGATCCCGTTTCAGTGGTCACTGCACCACCGCGAAGAAGACGGCTCACTCAGTCACCGGGGGTTTCTTGCCCCAGGCGATGTAGACCCGCGCCGGGTGTTTGCCGAGACACTGCTCGACGCCCTGGGCCCTGGAACAGAGCCGGTGGTGGTCTACAACCAGTCATTCGAACGCGGTGTACTGAAAGACCTGGCCGCGCTGCAGCCCGATCTTGCCGAGGGGCTGGACGCCATCAGCGCCAGGGTTGTAGACCTGCTGCCGGTCGTGCGTGAGCACTTCTTTCACCCCGGGTTCGTCTCGCAGCGTTCGCTGGACAGCGGCACCTACTCGATCAAGAACGTGCTGAACGTGCTGGTGCCGGGGCTGTCCTATGATGGCCTGCAAGGTGTCAGCCAGGGCACCGATGCGTCAAATACCTTCGCCGCGCTGGTTTTCGACCCACACAGCCCGGAGGACGACCAGGCCCTGCGTCAGCAGTTGCGGGATTACTGCCAGCTGGACACCCTGGCGATGGTCCAGATCCAGGACGCGTTGACCCGCTACTGCTCGGGCTGACCGGTCGCCGAGGCAGTGCGGTCACAGCCGCTCAGGTCAGCGCGTCACTCATGGTGAACCACTGAAAGGCCGCGAACTGGCCAAGGCGCCGCAAGCGGGCCAGCGGGTAGCGCGGTAGCGGTTGATTGAGGTGCACCGGCACAGCCCGGCCTTCGCCCAGATACTCGGCGAGGCGCCGCCCGGCGTGATTGGCCGCGGTCACGCCGCTGCCACAGTAGCCCAGAGCAAAACATACCGAGGCGTCCTCCTCGGCGTGACCGACGTGCGGCATCATGTCGGGGGTCAGCGCGACCCAGCCACCCCAGAAGTAATCGACCGTGATCGACCCCAGGGCCGGAAACTTGCGGCGCACGATCTGCAGCAACCGTTCGCGGTGGGGCGCGCTGCCGCTCTCCAGGATCGCACCACGGCTGCCGAGCATCAGCCGGCCATCCGGCAGTCGGCGATAGTAATTGAGAAACTTGCGGGTATCGCTGATCGAATCGCGGGTGACGAGGTTCGACTCGGCCTGTTCGGCCTCGGTCATCGGGCGCGTGACCACGATGTTCGACAGTACCGGCAGCAGTCTCGCCTTCAGTGCCGGGTGCAGCAGTTCGTTGGTGTAGCCGTTGGTCGCGAACACGATCCGCTTGGCCCGCACCTCACCCGCAGGGGTCCCCAAGTGATGCACATCACCGTGCCGCGTCCATTTAAGAACCGGCGATGCCGAGTACACCACGGCACCGGCCTCGCGCGCCATGCGCAAAATACCGTAGCCGAATTTCATCGGGTGCAGGCAGAAGCCGTCGGTGGTCCGCAGTGCCGCGTAGGCCTCGTTGCCCCGGAAGTGCTGCGCGGCGATGTCGGCAGCCGAGAGCATCTCGCAGTTACTGCCAAAGCTCTGCAGCACCCGGGCGTCGTCTTCCAGAAGCTTCACGGTGCTCATAGCATGGGCCAGGCGCATCCGGCCGTCGGGCTGCACATCACAGTCGATGCCGCCCTCTTGGATCAGGTCACGCACGGTCCCCACGGCTGCCAGGGCCTCGTCCCAGAGTGACCGGGCGCCGGTCTCTCCCCAGCGCGCTGACCACTCCCTGAGCGCTACCCGGCCGAGCGCCGGGCCGGCAAAACTGCCGTTTCGCCCACTGCAGCCCCACAGCGGCTGGTTGGCCTCCAGAACCACCGGCCGGGCACCGTAGCGCTGCGCCAGATAATAAGCACAGCTGAGCCCGGTGTAGCCAGCACCGATGATGGCAATGTCTGTATCGATTCCACTGTTCAGCTGTCCGTCGTCGGCAGGTGCGGGGCCAGCCGTTGCCGCCCAGTAAGACTCGACGTGGGCCAGCCCCTCGCCGGGGCCGGGCGCAGTCAACGGGTCGTAACTCATGTCAGGGTCCTCCTGGGGAAGGCCAGCTGACTGCCAGCCAGATTAACGTTCAGGCGGCGGCCGTCGGTCACCCTTCCTTTATCACGTCGGGCACCTGAGAATTGTACCTTTCCCAAACCGGCAAGTGGTTACAACGCGCCGTGGGTCTGCTCGGCAGAATTCGAGTCTGCGGCACACCAAGGAGGCAACATGGCATTTTCAGGTAAACGGGTCCTGGTCACCGGGTCGTCGCGCGGTATCGGCCAGGCCGTGGCCAGGCAATTTTTCCAATCGGGCGCGCAGGTCGCCGTCAATGGCCGCACGCCGGATTCGACAGCTGCCGGCATGGCGGCACTGGGTGACAGCGACCGTCTGGTCGCAGCGCCGGGGGACGTCAGCAGCGTCGCAGGCTGCGAGGCAGTCGTTGCTGCAGCGGTCGAGGGGCTCGGCGGACTGGACATCCTGGTCAATTCAGCGGGGGTCGCATTCTTTCTACCGCTCGAGGATTCGGATGAGGCAGTCTGGGACGCGACGCTCGACACCAACCTCAAGGGGACTTTTTTCTGCATGCGGGCTGCGGCCGGCCCCCTGCGCGACAGCGGGGGGAATATTGTCAACGTCGCCTCAGACGCGGGGCTCATCGGCGAGAAAGGTCTCTCGGTCTACTGTGCCTCCAAGGGTGGGGTGGTGAATCTGACCCGGGCAATGGCGTTGGAACTCGCCCCGACAGTGCGTGTCAATTGCGTGTGCCCGGGTTACGTCGACACCGACATGGTGCGGCGCGACGGCATCGACCAGGCCGACGACCCGCAAGCGGCCGAACAGGCCATCGTCGATTACGCGCCGCTCAAAAGAATCAGCAAACCGGCCGAGATCGCCAAGGCCATCACCTATCTGGCTGGCGAGGACGCGCTGTTTATCACCGGTTCAGCACTGCAGATCGACGGCGGCAGCACTGCTGGTCATTGACTGAGCCCTGTTAAGCGGACCAGAAACCGCTCAGCGGGTGCCGTAGATGCGGTCACCGGCGTCTCCAAGACCCGGCAGGATGTAGCCGTGATCATTGAGTTGCCGGTCGAGCGACGCAGTAAACAGTGGCACGTCCGGGTGGGCCGCGCTAAACGCCTCGACCCCTTCGGGTGCTGCCAGCAGGCAGACGAACTTGATCTGCCGGGCGCCGCCCTGCTTGAGACGGTCGACCGCGGCGATACCTGAATTAGCAGTGGCGAGCATCGGGTCGACCACGATGACCAGTCTTTCACCGATGTCCTGGGGCACTTTGTAGTAGTACTCGACAGCCTCGAGGCTCACGGGATCCCGGTACAGGCCGACGTGCCCGACGCGTGCCGAAGGCAGCAGGTCGAGCATGCCCTCGAGCAGCCCGTTGCCTGCGCGCAACACCGACACGAAGCACAGCTTCTTGCCCGCCAGCACCGGTGCGTCCATGGACTCGATCGGGGTCTCTATGCGCCGGGTCTCCAGCGGCAGGTCGCGGGTCACTTCGTAGGCCAGGAGCAGGGCAGTCTCTCTCAGCAGCTGCCGGAAGTAGGCGGTTGGCTGGTCTTTGTCGCGCATCAGGGTGAGCTTGTGCTGCACCAGCGGATGGTCAACTATAGTGATTTGCTTGTCCATAGTTCAGGTCTCAGAGTGGTGACCGGGTCGATTCTAGAACACGGTTCCGGTCAGGTGCAGTGTCAGCGGTGGTGCAGCGTCGGGGTGTCGGGCCTGCGCCAGGCGCCTTCCAGTCGACCAGCTGCCGCCCTGCAGCAGGCAGGCAAGTGGAAACAGTTCCCGTTGTACGCCGAGCCGGTCGCGGACCCGCGGCGCGAGCGCGTCGAGCAGCGCCACGGTCAGGGCGCGCCACTCGACCACGGGTTCTGAGTCGACCGTCAACGGGCGTTCGGCAAGCGACGGGTCTATGGGCCGGATGACTCCCGCGTCGATGAAAAGGCCGCCGTTTCGATACTCGGCAAGGCCGGTCAGGCCGTCGAGCTCAGTGACCTCGATACCACCCCAGGCGAGCGGCTCGATCAGCGAGTAGGCGAGCCACTGACTGAGCTTGTGAAAGGGCACCAGACCGCTGTCGGTCGCAGCACAGCCGGCTAAGGGGTGGCGGGCCACGTCGCCGAACGCAACCCCGTCCTGCACCAGGCCCTGCGGCCAGATCGAATTGAGCCGCTGCAGCAGGTGGCCGAGCAGCGCGTCGGCGCTGACCGGCCCCCGGCCAATGGCATCCAGCACCAGATCGGCCGGACGCTGACCGGGGCCGCAGAGGCTGGTGAGTGTTTCTCCCAGCCGCTTGAGCAGGTCGACCCGGCCAGCGAGACCGGGTAGTTCGTTGCCCTCATCGACCTGCAGTCCGCGGCCCAGCCCTTCGACGTCCAGCGCTTCAAGAGCGACGGCATCGACCTGGTGCGGCTGGTCTGAATCGGACGAGAACAGACCAGCGGCAAACATCCGGGCACTCGCCACCGCCAGACCCTCGGAACGCCGATAGACCGAATCGGTCTGCAGATCACGGTACTGCCAGCCGCTGCCGGCGCCGGCATCGAGCAGCACGCTGACGAACGCCAGATCCAGCGCTGCCCGACAGCGCACATCGTCCACATGCTCGGCGTTGCCCGGCAGCACACCGGCAAGATCACCATGCTGCGTCTCGAAGTGCCGCCAGCGGCTGTGATAGGGCACCTTGAGATCGGGGTAGTTGGCCCGGGTCTCGTCGGCGACCAGCTGCGCGCACTGATCAAGCGCGCCCTCGTCGAGGGCAAAGTGGCGCAGCGTACCGGCGTGGGCGGCATCGAGGAACCAGCCACAGCGCTGGCGCACGGCAGCCGCACTCAGCAGAGGGGGATCTGCCGCGGGCGCGGCGTCAGTAGTTTTCGAGATGCCGGCCACGAGTCCTCGAGAGGTCGGTGGTGCTCGGCACGTCGTCCGGCGAATAGTAGCCGGCGGCTTTCTTGGCTTCCATCTCGACCTGGGCGTCTTCCGGGATCAACTCGTCGGGGATCGACACGCGTTCGCCGACGTCGATACCCTGCATCGTGAGCGCGTCGTACTTCATGTTGCTCATCGACACGAAACGGTCAATCCGGGTGATGCCCAGCCAGTTCAACACATCCGGCATCAGTTCCTGGAAACGTACGTCCTGGACACCGGCGATGCACTCAGTGCGCTCGAAGTAGGCGTCGGCGCGGTCACCGCCGTCCTGGCGCTTACGGGCGTTGTAGACCAGGAACTTGGTCACCTCGCCCAGTGCCCGACCCTCCTTGCGGTTGTAGACCACCAGGCCGACACCGTCGTTCTGCGCTTCGCGCACGCACTCCTCGATACCGTGCACCAGGTACGGCCGGCAGGTGCAGATGTCCGAACCGAAGACATCCGAGCCGTTGCACTCATCGTGAACGCGGCAGGTCAGCCGGCGACTGTCGTCGACCAGATAATCCGGATTACCGAAGATATACAGAGTCATACCACCGATCGGCGGCAGGAACACCTTGAGGTCGTTGCGTGTCACAAGATCGGAGAACATACCGCCGGTCTGCTCGAACAGAATGCGCCGCAGTTCGCGTTCTTTAAGACCAAAGCGCTCGGCCACACCGGGCAGGTGCCAGACCGGTTCGATCGCGACCTTGGTCACGTTGATCTCACCGCTCTCGAGCAGGACTTTGCCGTCCACCGCGAGGTTGGACTGCGTGCTGTGAATCAACTCCGGCAGCGACAGCCTGGCCCGGGTCACCGCGATGCTGGGGCGCACGTCGAGCCCGGTCTCGAGCTGCTCGGCGAAACACTGCGAGACGAGATGACCGTACGGATCGAGCGACACGATGCAGTTGGGATCGGACCACTGCGGGTGGGGTCCAATGGCGGTCACCGGAGCGGTGTTGGTGAGGTCCGGCCGGTGTGACGGGTCAAGCGCGCCGGCCGCAACGGCCAGTGCCCGGTAAATACTGTAGGACCCCGAATGGGTGCCGATAGCATTGTGCCGGCCATCGCCGGACAGGTTGGTGACGATCGGGCCGCGCGCGACCGCCTCCGGGGCACCCCAGTGCATCGCGATCGGCGACTGGTCACCAGTCGGGTGCGAGTTGAGTACGATGTGGCGCGGTCTGCCTGAAGCAGCCGCGTGATCTTCGCTCATGGGTGTTTTCCCCGTCTGGTCCGCTCGGGTCTGGCAGGTGCGTAAACGCAACAGAAGAGGGCGGACTCTACTCCTGGTGGGCGGCCGGTTCAACTCTGGTTCAGCGGTCGTTTTTCCCGGTTGTGGCCGGACTCATGGAGGACAGAGAATCCGGGCAAACGCCCGCGCAGGAACAGCTCCGCACAGCACAGCGCCCCTAGAAAACCCCCAGATCCAGGCCCGCGGCCAGCGCCGTGCCAAGCTCCTCACACTGCGGTACGAAGTCGTCCTGCCAATCGCCTCGGCAGAGCACCGGTTCCTGCACCGCCCGCCAGCGCAGCCCAGTGACAATGCTTTCGATGCCGCGGCGCGTGCCGGTGCCGTCGTGACCGGCGCGAATATAGAGCGCATAGGGCAGGCCCTCGGTCTTGTCTAGGCAGGATGAATAGATGCGGTCGAAAAAATCCTTGAGGGCACCCGACATGTAGCCGAGATTCTCGGTGGTCCCGAGAATCACCGCCTGCGCGGCCAGCACATCATCGGGCCCCGCGTCGAACGGACTGCGGGCGATCACCTCGACATTCTCAATGGTGGGTGACTGCGCCCCACCCACCACGGCATCGAACAACCGCCGGGTGTTGTCCGACGGCGCGTGGGCGACGATCAGCAGGCGTTTTCTGTTCGACACAGTACCGATTGTGGAGCGGGTGCCGGCCCACGACAAGGCATCGGTCGCACTGCGTGACATAATGAGACCGGTCACCGCACGGGTCAGTCCCACGACCAGAGGAGCCCCGCATGAACCTGTTTGCCTCCCGGATGGAGACATTGCGCGCGGCGCTCGGCGCCGCCGGGCTGGATGTGGCGCTGGTCAGCGACGATGACAGCGTCTATTACCTGACCGGCTTCTACGACTACCTGCACATGACATTCGGCCGGCCGACGCTGCTGGTGGTGCCGGCTGACGGCGAAAGCCTGCTGATCACGCCAACCATGGAGCTCGACATGGCCGAGGCTTCAGCGGTTGTCGACCGCATCGAACCGTGGAACGACGGTCTGGGTGAGGAGTGGCGCGAGGCATTGCCGGGCGCTCTGGCAGGGGTCGGGCGGGTGGCCATTGAACCGGAGCTGATGCCGCCGGTGGTGCGTGCGTTTGTCGGTAGCCTGGTCGAGGCCGGGCGCCTGGCCGACGTCACACCGATCATCGCCGATATGCGCATGATCAAGTCAGCTGAAGAGCTCGATCTTGCCCGCCACGCCGGCGAGGTCGCCAACGCCATGATGAACGCCGGCCGTGCCGCGATCGGTGACGGGGTCCCGGAGTACGAAGTGGCGCTTGCAACCTCCGCAGCCGGCACCCGCAAGGCCGCCGAGCTTCTGGCGGCACACTACTGTGATGCCCGCATGTCACCCAACACGCACTTCCTGCAGATCATGGCATCAGGCAAAGAGATCACCATGCCGCACCACCGCGCCAGCACCCGGGTGATGCGCCGTGGCGAACCGGTCTTCCTGTGCTTCTGCGGGATGACCAACTTTCACCGCTTCAAACTGGGTTTCGATCGCACCTTCTGGATCGGTGAGGTGGCCGATGCCACGCAACAGGCGGTCTACCAGACCGCGCTCGACAGCCAGGCGGCCGCACTGGCGGCACTGCGGCCGGGGGTCACAGCCGAGTCGGTGCACGCGGCCTATGCCGAGGTCATTCAGGGGGCGGGTTACGAGTACCCGTTCCGCTGCGGCCGAGCGACCGGCTACAGCTTTCTTGAGAAACCACAGCTGGTGTTTGGCGACCAGACGGTGCTGACACCCGGCATGGTGCTGGCGGTCGATGGCTCGGTGAGTATTGCCAAAACCTTCCGCGCCCAGGTGGGGGACAGCTTCATCGTGACCGAAGACGGCTATGAGCCGCTGACCACACACCCCAAGGCCCTGGCGGAGGTGATCCTGTAAATAGACCGCGTCGCGACTGACTAGCTGATCTCGACCTTGAGCTCGGTAGGCCCAGCAGGAGCGTTGATGCTCCAGCCCTCGATCGAGAGATCGAACGGGCATGAGGAGACCACACAGATCAGGTCCATCAGCGCCTCTAGCGTGACGTAGCCGCCCGCCGGCACCGGATTGGGCGGCGACACGAAAGTGCCGTCATCCTCGACTTTGGTGTGGGTGAAGAAATTGATCGGCTGCGGTACCACCTCGATCGCGTGACCCAGCCGCCGCATGGCGACCTGCAGGTTCTCTGAACAGCTGGCGTGCGGCCCTTGGTAGCCCAGCTGTTCGTAGCGAAACTGATCGCAGGCCGCAATCATCATGTCGTGCGTACCACCGGCCCCGTCGTCGATAAAAACCAGCATCGGCCGGCGGAAGCGACTGAGCAGTACGTCACCCTGGCGCGGGTGCACATTGCCGGTCTTGACCCAGGTGTGATTGGGCGACAGCCACTCGTCGGTGCTGTGTGCGTTGTAGGCAAAGAAATCCGCCGCCTGCTGACCGTGCGGTGTGGTGATGCGTAGCTGCTGGCCCTGGCTGACATCGAAGGCCCGGCCTTCCCGCGCCGCAACGATATGCTCGCTCACGACACGCTAGCTGTCTGTCTCGTCGACGTCGAGCTGTCCAGTCATGCGTCGGCGTATGTGAGACCAGGAGATGCCGGCCGAAAGAACGCCTGAGAGCCCGGCAAGCACCAGCCAGGTGACCGCTGCCAGATCGTCTCTGGGGATCGGCAGGTAGGTCAGCATCATCCAGATCAGGATCCCGAAGAAAGCCACCGCAAGGGTCGTTCCGATCCAGCCCAATGAACGCATCGTGGCGCGCAGAAAGATAGCCCAGCCGATCAGCAGCACGATCCCGGCGAGCGCCATCAATACGTTTCCCTGACTGAGATCATGGACAATCGGCCGCACCCAGTGAAAGAAAGACCACTGGGAGGGGTTGTAGGTAGCAAACACCAGCACCAGTGCTGCCACCAGCCGGAGCAGGTAGTTGGTCCAGGTGAACTTCGTTCTTCCACGCGCCATGGTGTCTCCCCGGTTCCTGAACTGCACGACCCAATTTATCGATTGCACAGCGCATTGTCTATCCGTTTTCCACGGTTGCGACCATCAGATCTTACGCTGCTTAACCTGACCCGGGGACAGGCGTAGGATAGCCGGTACCGGACAGTTCTTTTTACCCGGAGACAACCGAATGAGTCTGTTCAAACCCTGCTGTTGGCCAGTGCTTGAAAAGTGATGCTGGCAGCCGCGTACCTGGATCGCATTGGCTACCAGGGATCTCTCGAACCGAGCGCTGCGACGCTGTGTCAGCTGCACCGGGCGCACTTGCTCGCGGTGCCTTTTGAGAATCTCGACATTCGGCTCGGCCGGCCCATTGCCCTCTCGCTGCCGATGTTCTATGACAAGATCGTTCGGAATCGGCGCGGCGGTTTCTGTTATGAACTCAACGGGCTGTTTGGCTGGCTGCTGGAAGAGGTTGGATTTGAGGTAACAATGCTGTCTGCCCGGGTCTACGAGCAGGGTCGTTTCGGGGCTGAGTTCGGCCACATGGTTCTGATGGTCGACACCGGGGAGTATCTGATTGCCGACGTCGGATTCGGGGATTCGTTTCTGGAACCGCTGTCACTTGAAACGCAGGCGGGGGATCAACAACCGGGCTGTGCCTACCGCCTGACAGGACCAGAATCCGGGAAACGCCTCGAGCGGCGTCTGGAATCCAAGTGGGCACCCCAGTACGTCTTCTCACTGACCCCCCGTCGGCTGGATGACTTCACCGCAATGTGCCAGCACCATCAGACGTCGGCGTTGTCTCATTTCACGCGGAAGTCGGTGTGCTCACTGGCAACACAGACCGGCCGTATCACGCTCTCCAGCAACCGACTGATCGCGGCGGTCGATGGGCAGCAGACGGAACGCGAGGTGACGGCGGCAGTGGAATACCGGGCTTTGCTCAGAAACCGCTTCGGGATAGATCTGGATGAAGCGGCACACATCGAGCGGCTCATGGCCCCGGGTAAGACTCCTGGCTAGAGAGCCTTTACCCGGGACAGGTGTACGATTTGGCTTATGCTGGTCTGTGGGGTTTAATCCTAAAGCGGATCTACCGGCATTTTTTTTGTCTGCTGCGTTGATGCAAGGTACTCGACCCATTCCCATGCTGATCCCAGCTGGAAGATAAATAGAACAAGAACCCGATTAACACGTAATGAGGAGCCACAAACATGAAAATTGACGGCGGGTGTCTTTGTCGACACATCACTTACCAGGCCGAGGTGGATCCCGACAAGGTCGCGATCTGCCACTGCACGGACTGCCAGACAAATTCGGGGACCGCCTTCGGCGTGGTGGTGGGCGTCACCGATGGCCAGTTTCGCCTGCTGAGCGGCACACTTAAGACCTTTGAGAAGATCGCCGACAGCGGCACACGGCGGGCGCTCGCTTTCTGCCCGGAATGTGGCACGCGCATTCACGCGCAGACAGTCGGCGAGGGCTCGTCGTTCTTCGGCCTGCGGCTCGGTACGGTAACCCAGCGCGACCAGTTGACGCCGAAGATGCAGGTCTGGTCCCGCTCGGCCCAGGACTGGCTGGAAGAGCTCGCGTCGATTCCGAAGTTTGAACAGCAACCGGAGATCTGACGGGCTCAGGCCCTGCCGATCTCAAAAAGACCCCTCCCGCAATGGACTTCGACACCAAGATCGCCATCGTCGTCCGCGATGATCTCGCCACCTGGCAGAAGCTGAACGTCACCGCGTTTCTGACCTCTGGTGTAACCGGTACCGATCAATCACTGCTCGGTGAAGACTACCAGGATGCCGTGGGCAACAGTTATTCGCCGTTACTGATCCAACCGATCATCGTGCTCTCGGCCGACCGTAACAGAATCAAGACCATCTACCGACGGGCCATGGACCGGGGCGTGCAGCTGTCTATCTATATAGAGGACATGTTTACGACTGGCCATGATGCGGCCAACCGGGAGACCGTCAGAGCCCGGCAACCCGAAGACCTGCCGATCGTTGGCCTTGCGCTGCACGAGGAAAAGAAACTGGTCGACAAGATCACCAAGGGCGCCAAGATGCACAGCTAGACCCCTGGCACAGCAAAGTAAGACAAGAGTCAGAATTCAGACACGCACAAAGGAAAGGAGAACACTGTGAATTTCACCGACAAGATCGCTCTGGTGACCGGCGGTGGCAACGGCATCGGGCGCGCGAGCGCACTTCGCTTTGCCGAACTCGGGGCTGCCGTGGTGGTGGTGGACAACGACGCGGCAGCGGCCGCTGACACCGCCCGACGCATTACCGAACAGGGCGGGGACGCCCTTGATGTAGCGGCCGATGTATCACGCAGCGACCAGGTCCAGGCATACGTGGCCGCCACCGTGCACAAACACGGCCGCATCGACTGCTTTTTCAACAACGCCGGTATCGAGGGTCGGGTTGCGCCGACAGCAGAGTATGACGAGGACGTCTTCGACAGCGTGATCGCGGTCAACGTCAAGGGCGTGTTTCTGGGGCTGCGGCACGTCCTGCCTGTCATGCTCGAACAAGGGTCCGGCACAGTGGTCAACAGCGCATCGATCGCGGGACTGGTCGGTGCGCCCGGCATGCCGGCCTATGTCGCCTCCAAGCATGCTGTGATCGGCCTGACCAAGGTCGCGGCGGGGGAAGTCTCGGGCGCCGGTGTGCGCGTCAACGCGGTCTGTCCAGGTCCGATCGAAACGCGCATGATCCAGGGCCTTGCCGAGCAGATCAACCCGCAAGACCCGGAGACAGTGCATAAGGGTTACCACTCGAACATTCCGCTGGGCCGTTACGGCCAGGCGGATGAGGTGGCCAATGTAGTGCTTTTTCTGTGCTCGGACCTTGCGAGCAACGTGACCGGTGCACAGTACGTGGTCGATGGCGGGCGAACCGCAAGCCCCAGAGGGGTGACCAGCAAACCGGATTAGCCCGATTCCCGTCTCGTGGCAGGAGCAGGACGATACGCCACGGATTGCGCACCTTTACCAGTTGCCGGCCATGGGACCTGCCGGGCACAGGGGCAACACCCCTGGCCTTTGCCCATGCCAGGCAACACTGAAACCTCAGCCCGCCCTGAGCTTTAACGAAACGCCATGTGAAGCCAGATGCATAGCGAGATCGATCACGATCTTGATCACGACAAACACCACGATCGCCGTCACGGATAACGGCACGGACTGCGCCGCAAAGGCACCGATCAGAACGGTCAGGTGGATAAGGATGATCCGACCATAGGGTTTCCAGAAATAACTGGCGAACCCCTTTTCCAGGTATTCCTGCCGGCCAAAAAAATTGCGCCACAATGAAAACCCGTGACTGACAAGCAAAGCGGCGAAGAACACCGTGAGTGCCAGAAAATCGTGCTGTATCCAGAAACTGGATTTCGAGCCGAACAACAAGACAACAAATACCCCGTGAACCAGGGTAAACAACCCGTAGTGAAAAACAAAAAATACAGTCACACCTAGTTTATCCTTCACAGAGTTGGGATTTACCGCCCTGCCATTCAGAGTGAGCTTGGTTTCTGATCTCCCCCTGGCAAAGAGCATTTTTATCACCGTATAGAACCCGACGACGATGTTCTCCAGCCAGTACAAAAAGATGACATCGAATGCGTTCCAGCCGAGGAAAATTGCGCCCAGAAGCGGGATGAGATTCACCAGCACCAGGGCCAGCGCACTCGGGACACGAAGTATGCCCAGCACCGACGGCAACCCCGTGAATCGCTCGTTCACAGTGCTTCAGGAGGCGTGGTCGTGCCGCTCACACGATGTGATTCAGACTGTGGCGAGATTGTGAGAAATCCATGCTGTTGCCTGGACAGAGCGGGATCCTGAAAATAAAAGACGATCCTGGATATTACTTCAAACGCGTACTTTTGAGCCCATGGGCTGCCGGTAGTGGTCTCGCCCTTGAACTACCCGTTACCATCAGGGCCACACCCGTCTACACCCTTACAGACTGAGATCGAAGACCATGCAATTACCAGCTATGCCCTTTACGGTGACGACCTGGAAAGACATTGACCCGCAAGTCAGCCCAGGAGAGAAGGGGTTTTCGACCATCCGCGAATTCAATGCAGGAGAACTGCGTGTTCGCTCGGTCGAATACTCACCCGGCTACCTTGCCGATCACTGGTGTGACCGCGGGCACGTGCTTTACGTCCTGGAAGGCGAGTTGATCAGCGAGCTCAAAGACGGCCGGCGATTTCGACTGACCCCAGGAATGAGTTATCAGGTCTCCGATGCCGGCGACTCACCCCATCGATCGTCGACCAAAACTGGCGTCAAACTGTTTATCGTGGATTGAGACCCCTGGTGACCCGCCTGGCGTCACAGCCCGCTGAGAAATTTCTCGATAGCGGCGTTGACGATGTCCGGGTGGGTCATGTTCGGCGCATGACCGGCGCCGGCGACCCGCACCAGGCCCCGGCAATCCGCTAGCGCGGCCTCGACAATCTGCGCTTTGTCGATGGTGATCGCCTGGTCGTTCTCGCCGTGGATCAGCAGTACCGGGCAGCGGATCTGGCCCAGCCGGTGGCTGATGTCCTCGCGTGCCAGCAGCGTTTGAGCCGGATACGCCACGGACGAGCGGTCGCGGGCGTCCCAGATGGCCTGCCATTTCGTGATCAGCGCAGGCTCCCCCAGAACCAGATTGCCGACGAACTCGCCGACTTCACCGAGTGGTTCGCCGCTCTGCCAGTGCGCCAGGACCTCCTGGTACTCTTTGATCTCTTCAGGTGTGTTGACGCCGGCCTCGCTGCCGATCAGCACGATGGCGCGCACCCGGTCACGGTGGGTGAGCGCCGCGCGCAGCGATAGAAAACCGCCCTGGCTCATGCCGACAAACACCGCCTCACCAATACCAAGATGATCCAGAAGTGCGACGGCGTCATCGGCCGAGTCCCAGTAGCTGAAAGGGCCCGTTGCCGGTGTTTCGCCAAAGCCGCGCTCGTCCCAGGCGATGCACCGGTAGCTGGCCGAAAGCGAAGCCACCTGCGCATCGAACATGGTCAGATCAAGGAAAAAGCCATGACTGAAGATCAGCACCGGACCCTCGCCTCCGGTGTCCGTGTAATTGATCGACTGACCATTGACCTTGGCTACCGGCATGATTCGGCTCCTTCGCTCATCACTCTAGATCCTGGGTGTCGACAGGCGTACCCGGTGCATCAGTCTTTGGCCTTCAATATGTGAAGGATCCGAAGCTGAGTGCAGTACCAGTGTATTCAGCCAGGCGACAAAATCCCCCTCCTGCCACTCATGTTCGTAGCGCACTTCCCTATTGACGCTGGGTTGTACCGCTTGACTCAGGATCTCGAGGAGTGAGACAAACCCGTCGCTGGCGAATTTTTCGGCGACGTCAATTGAATTTTCTGCAAGCATGGTGCGTCGTCGTTGGAATCCAGCGCATGATTACGGCGACGGGCATCGTCTCGAGGTGCAGAACCGCAATGCGCTCACTCTGCTGCGAGATTGTCGTCAAGATATTCCGGGTCAACGTCTTTGACCTCTTCCGCGTCGAAGTTGAGTTCCACCTTGACGCCGTTGGGATCGAGTAGAAACAGCTGGTAAAGCGCCTGGTCATCAACTTGTCTCTTCCGAACAGAAACCGACTTACTGCGCAGGTGTTCCAGCGTCTCGGCGAGTCCCGTACAACGAAAAGCGACGTGGTCAACAACGCCCGACCCGTGCACGGCTTCGGACTGCTGGCCGAGATAACTCTTGCGGGCATCTGAGACGTTCGGGCCACCGGTGGTCATGTGCACGACATCACGGTCCCCGATATAAAGCCATTTGACCGGAAACCCGAAATCCGGGTGTGGACCTTCTTTCAAGCCCAGCACCTCACACCACCACGCTGCGGTCTGTTCGAGGTTCTTGGGCTGAATCAGAAAGTGCTCAAGATGTTCAAGAGGCATTGATCTATTGTGTCCGTATGTCGCCCACCGCGGAACGGGTGCGCTCATGACATCCCGCTATCTTAAACCCAAATAACAGCGCCGTTATGGCCAGGACAACCCGGGGGGCCTAATCAACAGAGCCTCCACAATCCTCGTCTGTGATCTTTGAGGGCGACTTAGGGATGACGAATTTTCGGGGATCTCAGACCGATCTTTGCCCCGGAGCTCGGTGGGGTTTTCTTGCTGGCTGGCTTCAGATAACGCCATAGAACAAGAACAATAAGTCGTTATTCCATCACTTGCAGGGATACGTTCCCCAGGCCCTCAAATTGTGCAACGATTTCATCCCCGGGTGTCACCCAATAGATATCTGTCGCCGTTCCGGTATTGTGCATCTGCCCGGCCTTCAGCCCGTCTCCATCGCGTGACCTGGCATTAGCTAGCCATACCAGCGCCTGCAGTGGATCGCCCAGTACATTGATCCCATATCCTTTGCGCAGACACTTGCCATTGACGAGAAGAGACACCTGCATCTGGATCAGGTCGAGATCACGCCAATCTCGATCACCGGCACCATAGACCAGGGCACCGTCTGTTCCGTTGTCTGCAATAACCGACCACACCTCCTGCTCCGGCCAATTTTCAAGGTGACCGGCGACGACTTCGATAGTTGGGTGAACTGCATGAACAGCCTCTTCGACTTCCGCTCGTTGGTACGGCGCCGAGCGGCGCGGCAAATCCTGGCCCAGCGTAAAGCCGAATTCGCATTCAATGACAATGGGCGGGTAATCCGAAGACTCAAGGACCGCCGGCTGGGCAAACAGATAATCCTTGAGCAACCGGGCGTAGTACGGCTCTTCCAGTTTGAGCATCTGCTGGATCTTTTCATTGGTACAGGCACAAAACCATCCCGCGGTCTGCAAGCCCAGGATGTCCACCAAACGGTCTTGCACAGCATAGGCGTCCTTAAGAGTCTGAGGCCGAATCTGAAGAGGAATACTCTCGATAACAGACTTTTCTACGCGTGCTTTTTTCAGTAGCTGAGCCGCCTGTTCGATCTGGGCTGGCGTCATGGTGTGCACTTTAGAATTCTCACAGGGCCCGATCCTTAGCGTGGTTGTCCAAACGACTGTTGCCGCCTTTCGTGAAAAGGCTCATTGGGGAGACGTTTGCCATTATTTTGTTTCAATCAATACCAAAGTGACCTTGCCGGTGACCGACAGACCGGATCGGTCACTGTCGAGCCCGCCATTGCTCACGTGTAATCCGGAACCCCGGTATGTCTTCCCCATAAGCATGTCGGATTCCCGTGTTCAAAAACCCGCTCTTCTCGAGCACCCGCCTTGAACTATTATTTTCGTGATCGATAACAGCCACGACTTCCTCAAGAGGGGAATCCTCAAATACAAATCGCAACACTCGTTCGACAGCCTCCGTTGCATAGCCCGCTCCCCAAGCGGTCGGTTTCAGAAAATAGCCGATCTCTATCTCGCCCTCTGGCAACCGGCCCTCGATCAACAGATCCCAGTCGGTATCGTCCCTGTCCGTTGGAAGAGGCAGCAATGCGACCGTGCCAAGACGCTCACCAGTAATCTGATTGCAGACACACCAAACGCCAACACAACCATCGCCGCCCCGACGCGTGTACAACCTCATTTTGTTTTTGATCTTCTCCTCTGGAACCACGCCTCCGGCATAGGTCATGACCTGCTCGTCCGTGAACATCTCTGTGACCAGACCCACATCGTTAATTGAAAGGGGCCTTAAGATCAGGCGCTTTGTCGTGAGTTCAAGTTCCACGCGAGATGTTTTGGCCGGCTTTGAACAGTTTCATTCTTCTCTAGTTAAGCACAAATGGCAGTGCTGAGATCCACGAGAAAAAAAGCAGACCCGCAAAAAAACCCCCGCAAATCTACCGCAATCAAGTGGCCACACCATCCAACACATTGATTTAATGTTTTCAGGAAGAACGATAAGGTGAAGGTTTTTCAGTTGTGCTCATCATTACTTGAGACTACCAGTACGATAAATAATGACAAACAAGTCTCCTCAATTAGGAGATCTTGTTCAACACATAGATCATCTCACCCTCTACATCTTCCGGTGAATGGGTGGGCTTAATCTCCAGCCCCAGTTCAAGTTTCGCAATGATCCAGTTGAGAAACCCGTCAAAGGATTCCCGATTCCATACATGAACATGAATACTACGTTCACGGTGCCAATTAAAAAGTCTTTGACGTTTAAATGGATTTAACGGGAGTTTCATATCATCATAATATTCCAGAGGGAGATTATTTTCTTTGAAACAATTAATGACAGAATCAGGAGGTGTATGGAGAGGAAGACTCTTTAAGAATTCACGCAAATGAGAGTTACTGATTGTCGACTCACCCCGCCTGAAATCCCGCCAGAGGTGATGGTTGGAGGTCAGCTTTCGGTTCTTATCAAAGGTGCGGTCCTTATCAGGCACAGTCAAAAACAGCATTCCACCAGATTTCAGCATCTCACTACATCCCACCAGAAACCGGATGGGATTCACCAAATGCTCGATGAAATGATTGGCGATGAGGAAATCAAAATTCTCCGAAGCCAATGAACGCAAAGCGACAGCATCATTAAAGTCGATAATAAGCTCCGGCTCGACAATAGATTCTGTAACCTCCCCAAGTTCAGGGAAAAGAACAATAGCGTCTGATCTTGACAATCTATCTGCATATACGACCTCAGCCTGGTCTTTGTTGACTGGCAATGGATTGGTGAGCGCGCCAAACTCGATGCCGCGGCCCTCCAAATGCTCGAAAGCGAGATCTTCTTTTATTCCCATTGGTGTAGCATGTAGAACCATTGATGGTGGACCGTGCAGGAATCAAACCTGCGACCACCTGGTTAGAAGTTAGACACGCAAAAGTGCAGCCAACAGCGCTGTAACGAGTTTGTGCTCAATCTACTGTCCGCTTGAGTTAAAGGGACCGAACGGATGCCTGTCGTGTGGCAGCGCATTCTGACTCTTGAATCCGATACCGGCACGATCCGTTTGCTGCATCAGGTTCTCGTGTATACCCTTCATGGCATTGCGCTCGAGCTAACGCCGGAGCGAGGTGTCCGCCAGTGTTGCGTCCTGCCCGGGCGGCGCATTGTCGATGGCCTCTTCCAGAGATACCGCCGCCCGCCACTGGTCCGCCGAACGGGCCTTTTCTTCTGGGCCCACCTGATCGATGTTCCAGTAGATCTCAAGCACGTGACCGTCAGGATCACGAAATTCGACTGCGACCTGGCAGCCGGAGCGTCTTCGGCCGGCAAACTCGATCGGTACGTTGTGTTTTTCAAGATGGTCCCGCGCCCGAAACACCTCATCGAGAGTCTCCACCTGGAACGCCATATGATGAAGCTCGCAATTGTCGACCTCTCGCTGCGACCCGCCAACCAGCGCGACACCGTGGTGATCGTGATTGAATCTCAGGAACACCATCTTTCCCGGCATCATGCTTTCCGGATAGACATCGGATACCCGAAAGCCCAGCACTTTCGTATAGAAATCAGCCGAGCGCTGAACGTCCTTGACCATCACAACGACGTGGCCGAGCTTGGTGATGGTGAAGGGCATCTCCGGTGGCGGAGAAAGCTGCCCGAGGGCGCTCAGATCGGGATCTTTGAGCCCTTCCTCGTCAACGAAGTCGCGCCTGGGTTTTCTAGACATGCTGTAACCTTCCTCGGCTTCTCCTGGCTGGTGGTGCGCTGGGGTCCGTTACACCCGATACCCCAACCAGCCGAGAGTTTGTTGGCCTGTAAATAGTACTACTGGCCAATTTTGCACGGTTCAGATCCCGCATGCCTGATCAGCCAAAGCAAAGATGAATACCGTGCTTGCGGGGCATTCCCTCAACGAAATGGCCGCATGGCATCCGACAACCTGACCAGTTTCAGCATATCGTAGCGCTCTTCGGTTTCGTAGGAATCGTATGCGAAGCGAAACCCGATCGTGTGGTTGGGCAGCAGCTGAATCAGCTGACCGCCGTAGCCTTTCATGGTCGGGATCCAGAACGCCTCGCCATTTTGTGATCGGTACGGCAGATGCCAGATCCCGCCGTAATAGTGGACTTCCCCATCGGTGGTCTCAATACCGGTCGGCAAGCCTTTTTTCGTTCTGACATTAAAGAACTGATCCAGCAGCCCGGGTGCCAGGATCTGCTGACCCTCGATGATGCCACCCTCGAGAATCAGTTTTCCAAGCCGGGCAACGTTGTCCATACTCAACAACAACCCTGCGTCACTGAGCGGCACTTCTTTTTGAGGATCCGTCTCGATCGTATGAAAATTCACCGCATGATGAATCCGAGCCGGCCGGTAGACTTCGTCGCGAACCATGTTCCAGATACGTGAATCGGGGCCGCGATGTCCCTTTAAAAGCGCATCCAGCGCGGCACCGGCAATATAGAGATCCTGGTCGCGATACCGTACGACGGTCCCGGCTGGCCAGGGGTAACCGGAACAGGCAAATGCGGCCCCATTTTTCTCATGCTGACTGGGTGCGACAAACCACTCGTGGTAGTGGGTATAGCCTCTCAGCGCCTCTTCAGATTCCTTGGACTGCCAGTCTTCGATCTGATAGTCAGCAAATACGCCGGCCTGCTCGTCATCGCCGGCCGCCGTCCCGACCCCCGTGGCCATGTCCAGGCAATGACCGATGGTGACGTCCGCCCAGACGGGGTTGTTTTGCGCCTCCGGCAAGAGATCGGCCACTCGAGCCTCGCGCGGGTCCTCGCCGATCACCTGGGCGAGACGCAAACAGGCGATACTGCAAAAGGCCGTCTTGGTCGCCGACCAGATCCCGAACTTCATGGCGCGTGGATAGGGGTAGTCCCCCATCGAAGTGCGGCAAGGCGTCGCGTAGATCTCCCCATCCACGATCAACCCGCTGACGATACTGGATTCGCTCCCGAACCCCCGGTCGATGTCATCAAGGCCTGCTCGCGTCGCGTCTGATTTCCAGTCGGCCAATGGTCTGATCGGCAGTTGGTCCCGTTGCTCCTCGTGATAAGCCTCGCAGGTGGCGAGACAATCATCCGGGCTCAGAGGCTCAGGCGTCGCCTTTAGCCACCCCCAGGCCTGCAGGTTGTCCGGGCATAGAAATGCCTTGGTCTCGGTAACAATCTGATAGAAGACCGGCGAGATGCCGGTGTCGTTGTAGAGGAATGTCGCGATCCCGTGATGGGTGTCATTTTCAAAGATATTGCTCAACTGAAACGGCAACGCCGCTCTTGACCATCCCCCGTCTTCGGGCTCCGACCAGACCTTCCCCGGAGACAGAGTGACATCCCAGTAACTCTCCCCTTCAGGGTTGCGTAACAGATCGCGGTCAAGCGGCACCAGATCAGAGCCGTCACTGCCCAGGCGAAACCTCGCCGCTGGAAAAAGGTCGATTGCTTTGCCATTGACTGCAACACCCTGGTGATTGCAGTTCATCGGGGTCTGGAGAATATCCAGCGACAGTGCAAGCCCATGCTGTGCATCTGCCGACGATTCACTGGGCAGAAAAAACGCATTGTCGATCTGGCCCGCGACTGTGCCAGCCGCCCGTAACTGGTCAGCGCCAAGTTGTGCGCGGGAATTCATCGGGATCGAGGCTCAGCCGCCGGAGCGCAGTGCCGGGACGACCTCTTCTGCCAGCCGGCGCAGATGATCGAGGTCGAGTGAAGGCACGCCCAGCATCAGATGGGTAATGCCGGCATCGATCTGCTCGCGCAGCCGGTCTGTCACCTCCTGCGCGGAGCCGAAGATGGCGTGTTGCTCCACATCGAAACCGCCACTGTAGTAGCCGTGCAGAAACCGCTCGAGGTCGGCGCGGGCCCGCGCCCGGTCGTCATCGACAGCGACATAGAGCAACCGCCCTGCTATTAATCCGTCCGGATCCTTGCCCGCCTCGCTCGCCGCGGCCTTGGCGATCTGCCAGCCGCGCTTGAAATCCCCGACGCTGCCGAACGGCGCCATGACCCAGCCGTCGGCCAGGGCCCCGGCCCGGCGGATGGCCGCATCGGCAACACCGCCGACCAGAATCGGCACGGTTGCCGCGGGCCGTACCGTCGCCGCGTGAAGGTTAAAGAACGACCCGGCGTGATCGACCGGCACCCCATCAAGCAGTTGCCGCAGTACGGTCATGCTCTCGCGAAACAGCGTCACCCGCTGGTTCATGGGGATGCCCAGGCCCTCGTATTCCTCGGGGCGACCGCCCAGAGAGACGCCCAGCGCGAGCCGCCCGCCGCTCAGATGATGCAGGGTAGAGACCTGCCGGGCGACAACAGGTGCCAGGCGCAGGTTGAGCACCAGCACGGCCGTGCCGAGCAGCAGGTGTCGCGTGTTGGCCGCGGCCCAGGAGAGCAACACTAAAGAATCTGCCAGCGGTGCCGGGTGAAGAACCCGGTCCTCGACCCAGATCGCATCAAAGCCCGAGGACTCGACCGTCTGAAAGAATTCAGCGTAGGCCTGACCGCTCTGCAAACCGGCAACGTCGACACCCGGCGCATGGATGCCGATAGATAAAGACTTGTCCACCGATCCGATCTCCTGTTGCAGGGGACCCCTTCGCTGTCAAACCACGGGGTCTACCCTTCCGATATGAATTCCAGGCCGGCCATGTGACCGATATAATATTTCTCGTTAGACGACTCTTTCTTTAGGACCACCTTGGTGTTCGTCCCTTCGACGACCACTTCAAGGAATCTCTCGGATTTCTTCATCACAGTGGCATCGAGCGTCTTGTTATTGTCAGTGCAAGTGAGTTTGACCAGTTCCATCGGTTTGTGACCTTCCGTTCTATACGGGCCGGAGACTTTGTTTGACGTACCCGGGGTTGATCGCCTGGGCCTTGTTAATCGCCTCAGCCGGTGTCCGTGCCGCAACGACTTCTTTGGCCTGGAAACGACCGGGATACTTCACCCCGAGCTTCTCGGCCTGTTTATCGTCCCAGCGCAATCTTACTTCGTAGCTTTTCATTGGCTGAACCTTCTCAGTGCATCCCACCCGGGTGGGGTCCTAAGGGTCTGGTAACAAAATACGACTATCCACAATCCATCTTTTGGTTTTGATAGTCTAATGTCTAGACCAGAACAACACTGGATAATACGTGGCGCGCGGCACTCGGGTAAATGCCAATGAATTCTTGTCAGAATCTATCGTCACTTTACCTAAAACTTCTCAAAAGGAATCAAATTCTAGCTTCGGAGCAGCATCTATTTATAAGACTAACGCTATAGTGGCAGTTCCGGTTGAAATTGATTTCAAGCGAGAACTGAAAAATGCTGAAGACCAAAATTCCACCACCAGCCATCGCTTTGTTTTTTATAGCGCTTCTGTATCTCTCGACCTACCTTATTCCGGCGTTTCGTATCGATTATCAGACCATTCTGGCGGTGATCTGCCTGGTTGCCGGATTTT